>Ga0302324_100013859_pt1 | contig 16301 bp, 13 predicted proteins | sample Palsa_T0_1_FD_201949 | JGI IMG/M metagenome (GOLD analysis project Ga0302324, IMG submission 201949) | Peat permafrost microbial communities from Stordalen Mire near Abisko, Sweden - Palsa_T0_1 | ecosystem: Environmental > Terrestrial > Soil > Palsa > Peat permafrost | place: Sweden: Abisko...
ATCGAGCGGGTCGTGTTGCGCGGGTCGGCCCGGGCCGAAATCGAGCAGCTGTTTGGCAATATGTATGTCATTGCCGCGGGACTCGCGGCGGCCGGTGCCATGATCGTGTTCTCCGGTTGGCAACAGGCGGCGGCGCGCGGTCGCGGCGCGCTCGGCCTCAAAGCGGCCGCATGGATTGGCGCGGTACAGGGATTCTGTCTGCCGTTTCGCGGTTTCTCCCGTTCCGGCGCCACGATTTCAACCGGGCTCCTGCTCGGCCTTGAGCAAGCCTCGGTCGAGGATTTCAGTTTCGCCCTGGCGGTCGTCCTCACACCCGCGGTCATCGCCAAGGAAGGTTACCGGCTGCTCAAGGCCAGTGAGGCGGCATTGGGCGGCGCCGGCAGTGTGTTGCAGTTGGCGTGGCCGAGCTTGCTCGGAATGGGATTGAGTTTCGTCGCGGCCTTGGCCGCGCTGCGCTGGCTTTCCCGCTGGCTGGAGCGCAGCCGCTGGCATTGGTTTGGTTACTACTGCCTGTTCGCCGCCGTTGCGGTATTCGTCTTGGCGACGCACTGAGTGCGCATGCAACGCAAGTCGATCGCGACGAACGCGTGGGTTGCGCTCTTGCTCTGCGCCTGTGCCGTCCAACCGCCGCAGGCACCTCAGCCACCGCAGGGTAAGGAGCAAGCCCCGCCCGGGTTTCCGGACGATTACTACCAGCGCTCGGTGCAACGCGGCCTTACGGTATTCGATATCGATCCGGCCACATCGCTCATTGTCATCGAAGTGCGCCGTGGCGGCTCGCTCGCCCGCCTGGGACACGACCATGCCATCGCCAGCCACAGCGTCCGTGGTTATGTCGCGCCGAACCAAGTCCGCGCCGATTTGTTTGTTCGGCTCGACCAACTCGTCATCGACGAGCCGGAGTTGCGTGCGCAGGCGGGGTTTGATACGCAGCCCACCGCGGATGCCATTGCCGGCACGCGAAAGAACATGCTCGCGCAACTGCGCGCTGAGGAGCACCCTTACGCCGTCATTTCCGTCGATGGTCTGGACACGGTAGGTGACGATCACTGGTTGCATGCGTCGATCGCGCTCAACGGCGTCATCCGCGCGGTGCGTATTCCCGTGCAGATCGAGCAGGACGCCGGACAACTTCGCGTAAGCGGCCGGGTGGCGCTCGAACAAAGCCAATTCGGCATCGAGCCGCTGGCAATCCTGGGCGGCGCGCTGACGGTCGAGGATCGGGTCGACGTTCGATTCGCGATCCGCGCGCAACGCGCGCCTGGCTAGCGTCGACTTCATGACGCCCGGTCATCAACGAGACTGGGCAGCACCATGGCAGCGTGTCCGCGGAACGGCATGTATTGTTTCGTAACAATTGCTGCGGTGCTCTCTTGTTTGCCCCTGAACGCTGGCGCATAGTGGCACCGTGTGCCGCGGGGGCGGCGCACGCGCACGCCGCGCAAAGAAACGCGTTGGCGTTGCGCTCCGAGACTGTTATGGAGGAGGGAACATGAATATCATGTCGTTGCTCATTCAGCTCGTATGCGGTGCGGTGGGTGGAAACGTTGCCGGGGGAATGTTGAAGCAGTACAACCTCGGACCGCTTGGCAACACCATTGCCGGCTTGCTTGGCGGCGTCGGAGGGGGTCAACTGCTTGGCATGTTGGCGCCCAGCCTAGGCGCCGCGGCTGCCGGGGGTGGAATGGACATCGGCTCCATCGTCGGCCAGATTGTCGGCGGCGGCGTGGGTGGCGCCGTAGTCATGGTGATCGTCGGCATCGTCAAGCAGATGATGGGCGGCGGCGGGAGCAAGACCGCGTAGTCGGGCGACGCCAGGGACCGCGGTCACGCGGGCCCTGGGCTCCTGAGCGTCGGGCCGCGCTGCCGCGACGGCGCGCGCATCAAAAGGCGGTGGATACCCCGGCGAAGAAGGTGCGGCGCATGCCGTACTGCGGCGCGCCGACGCCCACGCCTGTTCCGTCGCGCAGCAGATAAGTCTTGTCGAATACGTTGACCAGCGCGAGTCGACCCTCCACGGTTCCCACCGGCGTGGCCTTCCAGTCGTGGGTTAGCGAAAGGTTGACCGTCGCGTAGCTGGGCACCGTCCCTGAGTTAGGCGGCGCGCCCTCAGGCGTACGCCGCAGGCCACTGCCGTAGACCAGGTCGCCATTGACGTGGCTATCGCCGAAGCGGTAGGACAGCCCGCTCGAGAGCGAGTAGCGCTGATCATGATCGAGGTAGATGTAATGATCGGCGATGTAGGCGAGCTCATCGGGTGCGAAGGTCGACTGCCCTGAAATGATGTTCTTGCCCTTCGCCTCGGCAACGGCGAAATTGAGGTATCCCGACCAGTTGCCCTGGTTGTAGGTCGCGGACAGTTCGATCCCTTCCTGATAGCCCTGCGCGTAGTTAAACGGCGTCAGAATCAACGCTTGCCCGAATTGCCCTTCATCGAGCAGGTTCGTTACCTGTTTGTAGTAGCCGTCGAGCCCGACCGTGAAGTAGGCAGAAAATTTCTGGATGACGCCAAGATCGTAGTAGCTCGCGCGTTCGGCCTGCACCGGGTCGGACACCGGTACCTGGGGCGCATTGGTGGTTCCCTGGTAGAGGTCGATGCTCTGCTGCGAGGCCAATTCCTGCGGTGGCGGACTGAAGTAACGCGAAAACCCGGCGTGGATCCCCGTTTGCGGCGTCAGTTGGTAGGACGCGTTGATGCGCGGACTAAATTGGTGCTCGTCGGTGAATGCCGCGACCTCATCGAAGCGAATGCCGTAATTGATCGTCAGCGGCGCGATCACGTGCCATTCGTCCTGAACGTAGAGTCCGAGCAGATTGCCGTTCTTGCTCGAGTTGTCGACGATGTTGATGGGCTCGGTCGAGTTCTGATTGCCGTTGGCGTCGGTGGGAAAGACGCCAACGCTGTTATCGCTTCGTGTGTGCTGGTTGGTATAGCTGCCACCGAAGCGCAGGGTGTGTGCGTCGGCGATGGGGTAGGAGGCATCGAACTGGATGCCGTTGGCCGAGTTCGAACGCAACGTATTCGAGGCAACCCCGGTGTAGATCAGATCGCCCGCCACGTCCGGCGTGTAATGCAATTCGGAGTACTGGGTGTAGAACGAGGCCAGGTAGTTCAGTTTGCCCACGGTCTGCTGCAGTGAAATCACGGCGAAGTTGTTGACCTCGCGCTGGTTGTCGTCGAGTTCCGCGGAGGGCAGGGCGTTGAATCCGGTTTCGACATCGCTCACGCCGTTGAGAGAGAAGCTCGGTGTCTGGCCGGGGTTGTTGGGTATTTCGAACCGGCCGACATAGGTTCCGAGCATCAGACCGAGGCGCGTCTGTTCGTCGATGAGGTCGGAGAAGTAGGCGAAACCTTTGGTTTGCTCGGTCCGGTCGTGGATCGCGTTCTTGCTTGGCGTCGGATTCTCGATGCCGAGATCGTTGGAGAGGTAGTTGCCGGTGATGTAATAGCTGTACGGGCCCTTCGATCCAAGCAGTTCGAAGCTTGGCTGCACGGTGTCGTTACCGCCGCCGAGGTAGCCCAGCGAGCCGCCGAAGTCGACGTCGCCGTCCTTGGTCTGGATCTCGACGATGCCCGCCGTGCGCTGGCCATATTGCGCCGGCAGCGCGCCGTCCACAAAATCAATCTTGTTGACGAAGCGGGTGTCGACCGATTGGCCAAAGCCGGTGATGCCCTCCGGCAGCTCCACGCCGTTGATGCGATATTGCACGTCGGCGTGCTCGCCGCGAACATGCAGCGAGCCGGAGGCCTTCGAGTCCTGGGCGACGCCAGGAAACTGGACTAACACGTCATTCATCGGCGTGTTCTCGCCAATGGCCAGGTTGTCGATGAATTGATCGTCGATGCTGTAGACCGTGGTACCCACCTTGGGCGAAAGGTCCACCTGGGCATCCTTGAGGCGCTGCGCGCTCACCTGCACCGGGTTGAGCGCGACGACGGCGGCGGCGCTCAGCACCACCGTGGGGCTGTCGGCATCGGCGACGCTCACCGATTGCTCGACCGGCGTACCTCGGGTCGGCGTGGCGCTCAGCCGATAGCTGCCGGCTGCAACATTGGTAAAGATTGCCACGCCGGCGTCGTCCGTCGTCGCCGTCGCGGTGGCGTTCCCTTTTTCGTCAACGAGCGTCACCGGCGTACGGGCGACGGGTTTGCCCGCCTTGTCGCTAACCGACGCGGTGATGGTCGCGGCGTTGGCGGCGGGCGAAGCGAAGAGCAGCGCGACACAGAGTGCGAGAGGTCGCAGCGGCAGGGCGTTGGGCATGGACATGACCTTTGCACCAAGGGCAAAGAGCTACCCGCCAGGTCGTGGCGAGCAACGGCAAAAAAACTCCAGGGATGCGACCTAAGCCCGGAATGGGCCCGTCGCAATGCTCAGGCGCGTTGTGGCGGGCCGCAGGTCGGGGGCAGCAGATGTGCCGGTGCGGGCGGTGCGAGTCGCAGTACCGGCGCTGGCTCGGCAAGGTGAAGGACGGTTGCAACGGCGACCGTCGGCACGTAGGCGCTGGGTCCTTCGAGCTTGCCGGCAAAGGCAGCGCAAACGGCGCAGCCGTCGTTGTCGTCGGCGGTAAGGTGCAGGTGCGATGCGGCGACGGAGACGAGAAGTGCAAACGCGGCCGCGGTGAGCGCGAGAACGAAGAGAGTCCGCCGCGATCGACGGCGCGAACGAAGCGGGCTTGGGCTACGCTGCAACGGCTGCGCTCCGCCAGGTCAGCGGCAATGGGATGGCAGCTGCGCGCGCGCTGCGCACGGCGACGCGACGCGTGGCGCGCGCAGGGCGGGCACCGAAGGCCCGGAACAACGAAGGCGAGTCTCGCTCCACTGTTGAGAATGATATATCATTATCGTCGGACCCGACAACCCGCAATTCCTCTCTACCAGCGTGCCATGGAACGGGCTACCCGCCAACGCGAGGCCATCAAATCGGTGATCGAAGCCGCGCGGCGGCCGCTCTCGCCGCGGGAAGTGCTGGAGGGAGCGCGCACCGCCGTGCAGGCATTGGGCATGGCGACCGTCTATCGCAATCTCAAGCTTCTGGTGGCTGAAGGCGCTGTCCAGGTCATCACGCTGCCGGGAGACAGCTCACGCTACGAGATGCGCGAAGCGGCGCATCACCATCATTTCCAGTGCACAACCTGTCGTCGTGTGTATGACATTCCCGGTTGTCCAGGGAACCTGGGCGCGCTCGCGCCGCGCGGATTCACTGTCGAGCATCATGACGTGACGCTCTACGGGCGCTGCTCGGTGTGCGGCAAAGGGGAGACGCGCGCACGCCGATGAGGCACGTCGAGCAACTGCGCTTCGGCTGCGACGGTGGTGAGTACGTGTTGCGCGCGACAGGTGCCCATGCGACTGCGCGGCGGCTACATCTGACGCGAGTCCTCCTGGCGGCAATGGGCGGCTTGCTGATCGGCCCGGCGCTAGCCGGCGCGGGGCCGATCAAGGTCGTCGCTGCGGAGAGCGTGTATGGCGACATTGCAAGCCAGATCGGCGGCGCCGACGTGAGCGTGCAGAGCATTATCAAGAGTCCCAGCCAGGATCCGCACGAGTTCGAGCCGGGCGTCTCCACCGCACGGGCGATGGCCGACGCCGATGTCGTCATCTACAACGGCGTTGGCTACGACGCCTGGGCGGCGAATCTCCTAAGAGCATCCGGCAGCGCCGGACGCCAATTCATTGACGTCGCCATGCTGGCGCACAAGAAAAGCGGCGACAATCCTCACTTGTGGTACGAGCCGGCGGCGGTATCGGCGCTAGGCGAAGCCGTCGCCGCGAAGCTGACCCATCTTCGTCCCGAGCAAGGCCCGGAATACGCCCGAGGTCTTGCAAGCTTCGCCATGGCGATGCAGCGTCTGCAGCAGCGAATCGCGGTGCTGCGCGCGCGCTATGCGGGCACCGTGGTGACGGCAACCGAGCCGGTGTTCGACTATATGGCCGACGCGCTCGGCCTCATCATGCGCAACGATCGCTTTCAGCTTGCGGTGATGAATGGCACGGAGCCGGGTGCGAGTGCCATCGCCGCCTTCGAACACGATTTGCGCAGCCACGCGGTCAAGGTCCTGCTCTACAACCGTCAGACGAGCCAGGCGTTGGCGGAGCGAATGCGCCGTATTGCCGAGGAGGCCGGCGTGCCGGTGGTCGCCATCAGCGAGACTGAGCCCTTGGGCGTGAACTACCAGGCGTGGATGCTGGATCAACTCGACGCGCTCGATCGCGCGCTCGGAGGGCGTTGAACGTGGACGCGATCCGGTTGGACCGGGTTACCCTGGCGCGAGCAAAGCGAATCGTTCTCTCGGAGGTGAGCCTGGCCATTCACCCCGGGGAATTCATCGGCGTATTCGGTCCCAATGGCGCCGGCAAGACCACGTTGCTGCAAGCGATTCTAGGGCTGTTGCGCCCGGTCGCGGGCCGCCTCGAAGTGTTTGGTGTAGCGCCCATGCGCGGCAACCGCCTGGCGGGCTATCTGCCGCAGCACCGCGCTTCCGTTGCCGAGTTGTGCTTGCGCGGCTGGGATTTCGTCGCCAGCGCGATCGACGGAGACCGTTGGGGCGTGCCGCTTTGGACGCGCGCCCCACGGCGCGAGGTCGACCGGGTGCTCGCGATCGTGGAGGCCGACCGCCTTGCAGCGCGGCCGCTGTGCGAACTCTCCGGCGGCGAAGTGCAGCGACTGCTTCTCGCGCAGGCGCTACTCGGACAGCCCAAGCTGCTTCTACTCGACGAACCGTTCCTGAGCCTTGACCCGCATTTCCAGCAGGCGACCGTCGACCTGGTCAAGCGCATCCAGAAAGATCAAGGCATCACGGTGCTCTTCACCGCGCATGAACTCAATCCGCTGCTCGACGCCATGGATCGGGTTCTCTACCTGGGCCAGGGTCGGGCCGCACTGGGCACGGTCGCGGAGGTAATCACGAGCGAGGTGCTCTCACGTCTGTATGGCGCGCCCATCGACGTGGTGCAGGTCGACCACCGCCTGCTCGTCGTATCCGGGCACGGCGTCGTCGACGCCGACGCCCATCGCCACGATGTTTGAGTACGAATTCATGCGTACGGCCTTGGTGGCGGGGAGCCTCGTCGCCGTCGTCGCCGGGGCGGTGGGGTTCTTCCTCATCCTGCGTAACCTCACCTTTGCCGGGCACGCGCTGTCCCACGTCGGATTCGCCGGAGCGACCGGCGCCGCGCTTGTCGGGGCAAGCCCGTTATGGGGGCTACTTGCCTTCACGCTCCTCGCCGCCCTCGCCATGGGTTTTTTGGGCGCGCGCCTTCGCGGTCGCGATATCGCGGTGGGCATCATCCTCTCGCTCGCACTGGGTCTGGGCGTGTTGTTTCTCTATCTCTACACGGCAAATGCGAGTCAGGCGACGGCGATCCTGTTCGGCAATGTGCTGGGCGTCGACACGCAGACGGTCCGGGCCCTGTTGGTCTTGACGGTAGTGAGCCTGTCCGCACTCGCCTTCATCTCCCGGCCCCTGTTGTTCGCGACGCTCGCCCCCGAGCTTGCCGAAGCGCGCGGCGTCTCGCTGCGCCGGGTGGCGATGCTCTTTCTGCTGATCGTGGCCATCGCCGTCGCCGAGGCGGCGCAGGTCGTGGGCGTGCTCCTGGTTTTTGCGCTGATGGTGGCACCGGCGGCAACCGCGCTGCGGCTGACCGCGCGCGTAGGGTGGGGCGTGGCGCTCGCCGTGGCCCTTGCGCTCGCCGAAACCTGGGCCGGCATCGCGCTCGCCTACGGCACCGACTGGCCGACAACCTTCTGCATCGTGGCGGTGAGTTGCGGCTGCTATTTTCTGAGTCTGTTGCGCCGCCCCGGACAATCGGCTTCCGCGAACGCTGCGCATTAGGGCGAGCGACGCGCGCAGCGCACGAGCGGGCGCTGCCCTACGGGTTGAAATGCCGGATCGCGCGCGCGATCAGCATACCCAGCAGCAGCATGACGCCGGCCGGCACCCATGGCGCGATCGCGGCCGGCACGACGAGGAGCAGCAGCAAGAGCGCGCAGGCGAGCGCGGCCCCGGTCGCGCACAACGCAAAGCGTGCCGGGCTGGGCCCCCGAAATTCCTGGCTGCTTACAAGGCGGCCGAAATACGCGTCGACGCAGGCGAGCAAGACAAAGCCCGCTAACCAGGGCAGCCATTGCGCCAGGGCCGCCACACGGTACGTGGCGAGCAGAACAAGGGCATCGAAGCCGCGCGCATAGTCGTTGCGAAACAGCCGCTCCACGACGTCGGCCATCTGCTGTGCGACCGCGGCGTTGACGGTGGTGATGGGGACGCTCGGCGTGGACGCGAATGCGGCAGGCGCAAGTTCTTCGCGCCGCCCATAGAGCGCGAAGGCACGGGAGAGGATCAGTCCGGCATGGTCGGCGCCCCAAAAGGACTCGTTCAAGTCGTGCTCCATGCGCGCGGCTTCGACGAAGCGCGCCGGAGGATGGGCGGACGGCAGGTAAAGGCAGTAGACGAGCACAGCGCCCAACGCAAAAGCGACGATGCGCAGCATCGTCATGCTGCGCGGGTTGCGTGCCGGCCCGGGCGGTCGTTCGCGTCCGGATCGAGGATCGGTACCCGGCCCTTGAGCAGGCGGCCGCCGGACACGAGGGCAAAATACTGCAGGTTAGGGAGCTTGCCCAGGATATCGGCGGGAACGGTCTCTTCACGCGTTTCGCGCAAGCGACGCGAAACGCTCCCGGAAAAATCCGGCCAGCGCGCCGGCGTGTGCGTGCCGATGGAGACATCGACGCTGTGAATGGGCGTCTTGCCAAAGGTCTCGACAATGAAATCCTGCGTGGGCCGATCCTTGGATCGCAGGGCGAACAAGTTGTTGAGGTTGCCCACGGCCTTGCGCGCCGCGTCCTCGCTGCCCAGTCGGTCGGCAAGGTCGGCCAAGGTTTGCATGGCGCAAGTGGTGGTGATGCCCGACTCCGCGCCCTTGTTGAGGATCTGGATCAGGGGTTGGTTGATGACGTCCGCGATCTCGTCGACGAACAGGCTCAAGCGCGGCTGCGGCGCGTCCAGGTTGTAGCGCATGCCGGCAAGCGCGGCGAGGTCGGCGAGCAGGATCGCCCCGAGGGCGCCGCCGACCGCCGGATCGGGCAACGCGTCGAGGGCCATATAGAACACGCGCCGGCCGCGAACGATCTTGTCCAGGGTCATGATCGGCCGCGGGTCGGACGCATCAAACGGATCGGGTGACAGCGAGCGGCCGAGATCGCCCGACGTAAGCATGGATAGGATCGGCAGCAGATTCGCCGTGATCTTCTGATAGTGCTCGCGCGGGTGGCGAAAGATGCGCAGCTGCGAATCGATTGCCTGGGAGCGGCCACGCGGCGCGAGCTCTTGCTCGTAGAAGCTGACGTAGCCGACGAGCTCCTCGCTGGCGCCAGCGTAAGCGCGGCGGATCTTGCCCTCCGCCGCGCGACGGAGGTAGGGCTTGACCCGTTCGCGCCAGTCAGATGGGGACGCGGCTGCGAGATGGCGTTCGAGCGAGCGCAACAGGATGGGCTCGATGCCACCCTCGATGCCGCGCGCGAGATTGCGCAGGTTGGGGCGCTCCTCCAGGTCAACGAGCCCCTGCACGACGACGTTGACCGCATCCCAGCCGAAGGCGGAGAAACTGCCGCTGGTATCCGGCGGCATGACCGATTGGATGCGCGAGGCGAGCTCGGTGGGCTTCTGCCAGTTGAAAAGCGGATCAAAGCGTATGCCCCGTTCGGGAAAGGCTGGGTGAAACTCGACGAATGCATCGCCGCGACCGGCATCCTGACAGGCACGCAGGACGTTGCCTTTGAGGCGCTTGGAATTCTTCGGGTCGATGACGATCACGACGTCGCCGCGGTACACCGCCTGCGAAGCGAGCAGCGACAGGAGGACACCCTTGCCCGACTGTGTCGTGCCGACGATGATGGTGCCGCCTTCGAAGTTCTGCAGCGGTCGGTAGAGTGGGCGCTCGTTGGGCTCGACGCCGTGAATATACGGCAGTCCGATTTCGGCTTGCGGCTGTGCCCGCACCCGTCCGGTGACTGCGCGCCAGGGCCACGCGGGAAGCAGAAGGTGACCCAATGGGATTCTCGCGAGTTCATACAGACGCTGCGAGTGCACCGGATGCCATTCGAAGCCAAAGCCAAGGAAGAGTTGTTCCGCGTTGCCGCAGTAGGTGCGAATGGCACGCGGGGTCATCGTCTCCATGGCCCGGCCGCCCAGCGCGGCGCGCAGGCGCAGCACACGCCAGGCTTGGGCCCAGCGAACGAGCGCGATCATCAGGCACGCGGCGCCCAACGCGAACGGCAACGCCAGCGCACGGCCGGCGCGATCGGCGAGCAGCATATAGAGTATGCCGCCGCTACTCCAGGCGATGGCCGCGTAGAGCTCAAAGGCCTTGCGCCAGGGCATTTCGTAACGGCGCCCGCTCATCATGGTGCGACGCCTCGGCCGGCGTCATTCGCGCCGGTGCGACCGACCCATTGCGGCGCGAGTACGACGCCGAGGAGTGACTCGTGGCCGACCTCGCGCAGGCAGGTCCTCGATTGCGACGCGCCCGGATCGCCCACCAGCATCCCTGCGTCGCCCAAGGCGCGCACCGCCAGCACCGGATCGACGCGGTGCTGCACAAATGCTTGCAGCGGCACGAAGACGCCGTCGCTCATCACTCGCGCGCGCTCCGGTGACGAAGCCGTCTGGAGGCTGTCGATGATCTGGCGCAGTGCGGCGCGTACTGCGGGGTGGAGTCGCGGCGGTGCGACGAGCGCCATCGGCGACGCGACACAGGCGGCTGACGGCGCAGTCGCTGTCTGGATCTCGTTCGCTGGCGTAACCATGGCGTCGGCCGAACACTCGACAGGTGTGTCGCCACGTCGCTCCTGTTCGAGGACCACCGCCGCCGCGTGCTGGATTATCGCCGCGAGCGCATTCGTTTCGTGCTGCCCGGATACCGCGCTGAGTGCGGCGATGCAGCAGGGCACGACGACCGAGTTGCCTTCGGCAAGGTATTGCATCATGGCCGGGGTGGCGACCCGGGTCAGCGCGAGGACGCTAAGAGCGCGGGTGGTCACGGGAGCCTGCATCCAGCGCAGGTAGTAGCGCCGGCTTTGGGACTGCTCCAGCCAGCGCGCCAGGGGTTGCTGGTATGCGGGCCACTCGACACCGTGCTCGTTGCGTACCGTCAGGTGACTTAAAGCCCGGTGGACTTCGCTGCACAGGCCGGCGAGGAACGCGGCGTAGCGCCAGCGGGCCTCGAGGTTCGCACGCGCGGCGAGGGGCGCGCGTCCGGAGAGTAGCGCGCCATCGCTCGCCTGCAGTGCGTAGAAACCAATTTCCAATCCCATGCGAAAGAGGCCGCCGGCGTGGCGAAAGTGGCTGTCGGGCGTGGCCGGAAGCAGGTGCACGAATTGCGCGTAGCGTTCGACCACGCTGCCGATGTCCCGCGCGAAGACGGAATCTTCCGCGCCATAGGCGTCCTGCAGGCGCGCAAGCCAGCTCGCGTGCGGTGCGATCACCTCGGCGACGGGGATGGCGGACAAGCCGCGTGCCGCGAGAGGGTACTCGCGCACTGCCGGGGGCAGCTCCGGCGCGGGCGGTGCGGGCGCGCGTGCGGACGGCCCGGCCGCTGACAGGCCCAGCCACTGCGCAAGCAACGAAGCAAGTGACACCATTGCGGCGATACGATCCCTCGCGTCGCGGCATTCTCGATGGCCAAACGATCATGCAACAACCCGCTAATGGCTGCGAGGCATCGCGCTTAACGGTGCCCTTCTGGCGCACGAAGCGTTGACACGCATCGGGTGCTGGGCGTAGCTTGTTTTCACGCACCAGCTGGCCGTGCGTGTCGAACTTCCGGCGAGCCCCGAGACAGAGAACGCGTTCCGCGACAGATGACCGAAGGTCCCGGTCACCTGCTGCCGGAGTTCATCGCCGTGATCGTGCGCGCGAGTGCAGGTGCTCGCGAGGCATCCTGCGCAAGGAGGGGACATGCAAAGAACGCGAGTCGACGTGCCGCTCGATCGCTTCGGTTTCGTCGGCGTTCCGATTACCGTGCCGGGACTCGCCGAGGTGCACGAGCTGGTGCCCGAGATCGATGACGGCTACGTCTTCGAGAAGACCCCACTGGCGATCCTGCGCGCGTGGTGGATGAGCGCCACCCGGGAGCCGCTCTATATCCATGGTCCGTGGGGATGCGGCAAGACTTCCAGCGTGGAGCAGTTCTTCGCCCGGCTCAATGTCCCGGTCGTGCCCATCATGGGCCGCGATCCGATGGAGAAAGCCGATCTGGTCGGGATGTACGTGCTCGGCGCGGAGCGGCGCATGGAGTGGGTCGATGGCCCTGCCGCGCTGGCGTGGCGCCATGGCTACGTGCTCCTGATCAACGAATTCTCCAAGTGCAACCCGGGTTTCTGGGTGGCCAACAACGAAGTGCTGGAAGGAAAACCGATCTTCATCGAGCAGCGCCAGGAGCTGTTGCGGCCGCATCCTGACAGCCGCGTGGTGGTGACCGACAACACCCGCGGCCTGGTCGGCGATGAAACCGGACTCGCGCAGGGGCGGTTTCGGCAGGATGCGAGCGTAATGGACCGCTTCTGGTCGATGCAGATGGAGTACATGGCCGCCGACCCGGAAGTGCGCCTCGTGCAGCGTCGCTTCGCCGAGCTCGGCGAAGACATGGCGGAACGCTTTGCCAAGACGTTACGCCGCATCGCCGAGGATGTGCGCGCCTGCTTCATGGGCGTGTCGAAGGAAAACGACGCGATCGAGGCCACCATTTCGACCCGCACCATGCTGCGCATCGCCGATCTGGTGTTGCTCTTCCTCGAAGGCGGCAAGCACGGTATCGACCCGTTTCGCCTGGCGTTTGAAATTGGCCTCACCAACAAATGCGACGAGACCACGCGGCACACCATCCACAAGGTGGTACAGCTGCATGTGGGGAACAATTTTGTGGGTCGGGCCGGCGGCGCTTCCGCATCCGGTGTTTCCTGAGGCCATTCCTGACGACGAAGGGGGAACGAGAGGTGAGTCAACATCTACGGAGCGCGCCGCATCGGATGCCCCGCGCTCGAACCGCACGCGGATTTCCAATCTGGGCACGAGGCGGCCATGCTCTATGTCGACCTGTTTGATTCGCGCGCGATCGCGATGTTTGCCTATGACCTGGAGGCGCGGCGGCTGCTGATCCGCTTCAAGAGCGGTGACATGTACGCTTATCAGGAGGTGCCGCGAGAGGTCTTTGAGCGCTTTCGCCAGGCGCGATCGAAAGGACAGTTTTTCCGCTCAACGCTGCGTGATCGCTTCGCCTCGCGCCGCCTGACAGCGCGTGAAGCGGCGGCCATCGCGTGCGTACCTGGCCGTGGCGGGGTATTCGATGCCCCGGCAAACGTTCGCGTGGATATCGCCGCGCTGGAACGTTCGTGGAAGGCGTCGATATTTTTCTGACCGTGGCCGGGCAGTGACCGAAAGCGCGCCGCGCGCGGTCGCGAGGGGAACGACATGGAGCAGATCGCTGTCAGCATCAATCAGGGGAGGCTGCTCGCGGGGCTGCGCGCGGCGCACGCCGACCGGAGCACGGTGCTAACCGAGCTGTTGCAGAATGCGCGCCGCGCCAATGCTTCGCACGTTGCCGTCGACTACGATGCCAGGGCGCGGACGCTTACCGTGCGCGACGATGGTGTCGGGATTGACGATTGGCAGACGCTTTTCACGCTCGGCGAGTCCGGCTGGGACGCGACGCCCGCCCGGGACGAGCATGCCTTCGGCGTGGGATTCATGACCTGCTTGTATTCTGCGCGCCGGTGCACGGTGCGCTCGCGCGACCGCATCGTCGCCTTCGACACCGCGGCGGCATTGCAGCTCGAGCCGATCGCGGTGCGGCCCGCGCCCTTCAGCGCGCGGACCGTGGTGACGCTCGAAGGCGTCCTGCTGCCGGACCTCGAACGCCGGGTGGCACTCCTCGCGAGCGCCTTTCCCATTGCCGTCACCTACAACGGCGCGCGGCTGCCGCGCCCGCTGGCAGTCGATGCCAAGGCGTTTGTGGCGACCACGGTCGGGCAGGTTCACCTGGCGGGCGCAGAGGATGGCAGGGCCGCGTCATCGCTGCTACTGGTGCTGCAGGGCACGGTCGTCTACGGCGATGCGCGTCTCGACCGGGACGGCAACGTCGTGCATCTGGATGCGCGACGGTTCCAGGCGCGCCTGCCATCCCACGATGTGCTGGTCGACGAAACCCTCGTGCTACAACAGGTCGAGGCAGTGTTGAAGGCGATGTGGCGAGCCCGGCTGGACGAGGCGAAGCGGACCCTGCCGGAAGACGTTTTTGTGGCCCGGTTCTTTAATGCGGCGGTCACCTGGGGTGCGACCGACCTGTGCGCCGATATCCCGTTGATACCGGGAGACCTGTTCGCCCGTATCACCGGCTACCCCACTTACGAAGGCTTCGGCCCGACGAGCTGTTTGCAACCGCTCCCCGGACTCATCCCGCGCGACCAGTTCGAGAGCGGTCGCTTACAGGCGGTCATGCTCCCGGGGGCGCAAAAGGAGACCTTCGCCTACTGGATGTTCGCCCAGGCCATGGAGTTCCTGGTGCTCACCCGTGCCTGGGGGCTCGCGGAAGGTCACTGGCTGTGGGAATATGTGCGCCCGCTCGATGTCCAACCCGCGGTGGTCGAAATTCTGGGCGAGCGCGCGCGCGCGACGCTGCACGGACAATGGGTCGCGACCGACGTCGTCCTGTGCGCGGCGTACCGGGTGCACATCCAGGACCAGGTCGCGGAGTTCACCGAGCACGCGATGGCGTGGTGTGGCTCGGATGGCGAGGAAGAGCTCGTCATCGTGCCCGACGGCGAGCAGAGCGGTGCGGCGGTCCTGCAGTGCTCGAGTTATGTCGACGCGGACGAGCACCGGCGCGGGGAGCTTGCCGCCCAGGATCGCGACGCGCTCGCCCGGCTCATCCGCAGGCTGCGGGCGCAGGATCCGACCGAAGCCATGCGGGCGCTGCTCGGCGAGTTGCGGCTTGAGAATTACCCTTGTCTGCAGGGGCGTACCTTCAGCCTGCAGGTGGGCGGGGAACAGGGTGCCCATGCGGTGCGGCTGGTCACCTAAAGCGCGGCTGCAAAACGACAGGACGGCGGATTCGCCCTGCGGCCAAAGAGCGCGGCAGGCCTTGGAGTCAATGGAGTGCGAGATGAAGCTAAACGAAATAACGATGCCCGAACCACCGGCCATGCCAGAGCTGCCGCCGCAAGCCATTGCCGCGGACGTCCTGCTGGAAAAATATGCCAAGGGTGACGAGCGCACCGCCGACGAGGTCCGGCGTCGCGTGGCGCGCGCACTGGCCGCCGTCGAAGCACCCGAGCGGCAGGCACGCTGGGAGGAAGCGTTCTTTCGGGCGCAGCAGAATGGGCTCATTTTGGGCGGCCGCATCAATTCCGCTGCCGGAACCGAGCTCAAGGCAACCTTGATCAACTGCTTCGTGCAGCCGGTCGGCGACAGCATCTCCAATGACGGCGACGAAGTGGGCATCTATTGCGCCCTGAACGAGGCGGCGGAAACCATGCGCCGCGGCGGTGGCGTGGGCTACGACTTTTCGCGCATCCGCCCGCGTGGCGCTCATGTGAAGGGCACCAACAGCCGCGCCAGCGGGCCGCTGTCCTACATGCGCGTGTTCGACCAGTCGTGCGAGACCGTCGAGTCGGCAGGAGCGCGCCGCGGGGCGCAGATGGGCGTGCTGCGCTGTGATCATCCCGATGTGGAAGCGTTCATTCATGCCAAGGACCAGGGCAGCCTGCGTAACTTCAATCTTTCCGTGGCCGCGACCGACGCCTTCATGCAGGCAGTGCAGGCCGCAGGAACCTGGGAGCTCGTGCACCGCGCGCCACCGTCGGCCGAACTGATCGCCGCGGGCGCCTATCGGCGCGGCGACGGCCTGTGGGTCTACCGACAGGTACCGGCAGCGGACCTGTGGCAGCAGATCATGGAAAGCACCTACGATCACGCCGAACCTGGCGTCGTGTTCATCGACACGGTCAACCGTGACAACAACCTGTCCTATTGCGAGGTGATCGAGGCGACCAACCCTTGCGGCGAGGAGCCGCTGCCTGCCTACGGCTGCTGCGATCTAGGCAGTATCGACCTCACCCGCTTCGTGCACGCCCCCTTCAGCGCGGACGCGCGCTTTGACTCGCCAGCCTTGAGCGCAGTCGTCGCGGTCGCGGTGCGCATGCTCGACAACGTGCTTGACGCGACCGTCTGGCCGTTGCCGCAGCAGAGCCGGGAAGCTGCGGCGAAGCGGCGCATCGGTCTCGGGTTCACCGGCCTTGGCGACGCGCTGC
>Ga0302324_100013860_pt1 | contig 16300 bp, 16 predicted proteins | sample Palsa_T0_1_FD_201949 | JGI IMG/M metagenome (GOLD analysis project Ga0302324, IMG submission 201949) | Peat permafrost microbial communities from Stordalen Mire near Abisko, Sweden - Palsa_T0_1 | ecosystem: Environmental > Terrestrial > Soil > Palsa > Peat permafrost | place: Sweden: Abisko...
GACCGCCGCCGTGGCCGTGGCCGTCGCGCCCGCGCCCGCGCCCGCGCCCGCGCCCGCGCCCGTGGCCGTCGCGCCCGCGCCCGCGCCCGCGCCCGCGCCCGCGCAGCCTGGCTTCCCGGTCGCCAGCGCAGCTCCGGCTCCGGCCCCCGCGGCGCCCAGGCCTGCCGTTCCGTCCCCGGCGCGGACGGCTGCCCCGGCGCCGGTCGCCGACGTCGCCACGGCAAGCGCCGGGACCGGCGCACCCGCTGCCAGCGGCAGTGTCCAGGCCCTCCAGGCGTTGATGCAGCAGGCGGCCGGCGTCACCTCGGCGCCCGTCGCTCCCGCCGCGACGAGCCCGGATACGCCGCCCCCGGCGGTCGGGAGTGTCCCCATGCGGCCCTCCCAGGGGGCCCTCCAGGGGGCGCTCGGCGCCGTGATGCCGTCGGCGCGGGCGTGCCTCGGTCCCGACGACGCCATTTCTCACGCCGCCATCACCTTCGGGTCCGACGGAAGCGTGGTGAGCGTGGGCGTTTCCGGGGGGGCCGCCGGCAAGCCCGCCGAGGAGTGCATTCGCGCCGCCTTGATGAAGGCGCGGGTCGCGCCGTTCGCCCAGCCCACCTTCACGGGCTCGGCGACGGTCCGTCCCGATTGAGGCGCATTGACAAGACGCCTCCCGCCGACCATCCTCCGCCCCCCGATTCCCTGATCCGAGGTTTTGCGATGGTGTCCTCGTCCCAGCAATTCGAGCGAATTCGCAAGCGCAAGCAGACGACGAACGGAAAGCGCAACAAGCGCGACCGGCGCCGCCTGGGTACGCCGGCGTTCCCGGTCCACGTCGAGGGGTACGACGCCAAGGCACCCGACGCGAAGAAGGCCAAGAGCGCGTAGAGCGCTCATCCCCCATCCCGCCCCTTCCCCCACAGGAGCGGGCGGAAGCGGGTGCCTGGCGACGAGGGGGTGCGGCGGATGTCTCAGGCCTCGGCCTTCAGGCGGTAACCGATGCCCGGCTCGGTGATGAGCAGCTGCGGGCGGGCCGGGTTGCTCTCCAGCTTGTGGCGGAGCTGCGTCATGTAGACGCGCAGGTACTGCATCTGGTGGGCGTGCCCGGGGCCCCACACGCGCTCGAGGAGCTGGCGATGAGTCATCACCATGCCGGCATGCTTCACCAGGGCGGTGAGCAGCTTGTACTCGATGGGCGTCAGGTGGACCTCGGCGCCGCGCACCCGCACCAGGCGCCGGACCAGATCGATCTCCACCTCGGTCCCCAGGCGCACGATGGCGCTGGGCACGTCGCGTGATTCGGCGGCGTGACGGAGGGCGACGCGCAACCGGGCCATGAGCTCGGCGGCCCCGAAGGGCTTGGTGATGTAGTCGTCCGCCCCGCCGTCGAGGGCCTTCACCTTGCTGTCCTCCTGGCCCCGCGCCGAGACCACCAGGATGGGGACGGTGCTCCACTCCCGCACCCTTCGCGTGACCGACATGCCGTCCATGTCGGGCAGGCCCAGATCGAGCACCACGGCGTCGGGCGAATAGGCGATGGCCTGCTGGATGCCCTCGGTCGCCGTCGCCGCCTCGATGACCCGGTAATCGTGCGACTCCAGCGCGATGCGGACGAACTTGCGCATCTGCGGTTCGTCCTCCACGACGAGGATCAGCGGTTTCGGCTCGGTCATCGTCCTTCGCTCTCGCGGCTCTCCGCCACGGGCAAGGGCTGAACGTGGGTCGCGGCCTCGAGCGGCAGCGTGAAGCGGAAGGACGCGCCACCCCCGCTGCGCTCCTCGACCCAGATGCGACCGCCGTGCGCGGCCACGATGCCGCGGCAGATGGTGAGCCCCAGCCCCACCCCGCCGCCTTCTCCCTCGCGCGCGCGATAGAACTTATCGAAGACGCGCTCGCGGTCCTGCGCGCTCACCCCGGGGCCGCGGTCGGCCACTTCGATGAGCGCGTTGCCCTCCTGCGTGGAGGCCGTGATGGCGAGAGGGGTCCCCGCCGGCGTGTACTTGGTGGCGTTCTCCAGCAGGTTGATGAGCACCTGCTCGATGAGCGCCGAGTCGAAGGGGACCAGCGGCAGATCCTCGGGGATGTGGGTCTCTACCTCGCGTCCGCGCAGTCGGTCCTCCATGCGCCCGAGCGCCGATCCCACCACCTCTTCGATCGGCTCGAGGTCCTTCTTGACGGTCAGCGCGCCCGCCTCCAGGCGCGTCATGTCGAGGAGGTTCCGCACCAGTCGGTTCAGGCGCAGCGCTTCTTCGTGCGCGGTCATCAGCAGCTCGCGCCGGGTCGCCTCGTCCTTCGGACCGTGCTCGTCGAGGAGCGAGCTGGTGGCGCCGGTGACCACCGCGAGCGGCGTGCGCAGGTCGTGCGACACCGAGCTGAGAAGCGAGTTGCGGAGCTGCTCGGTCTCGGCCCGAAGGCGCGCGCGGCGGGCCTCTTCGGCGAGCTGCGCGCGCTCGAGCGCCGAGCCCACCAGGCCCGCGAAGGTGTCCAGGAGCTGCCGCTCCTCGGGATCGCCCAGGCGCGTCTCGGCCGACGGGAACAGCGCCAGCACCCCGACGCGCCCGCGCGACCCTTTCAACGGAACGAAGAGCGCGCGTGCCGACGGGAGGGTGTCGGTCCCCACCCCCGCCGGCTGCTGGTTCAGCCACACCCACTCGGCGACGCCCATGTCCTTGTCCGCGTCGTCGAGCGTCCCCGGCTCGGCGAAGGCCGCCTCCAGCATGCCGTCGGCGCCGGGCAGGAGCACGGCGACGCGCACGCCGAACACCTCGCGTAGGTGTCGCTCCGCCGTTCGCAGGAGCACGTCGCGCGCTTGCGCGGCGCCGAGCTCACGGCTGATGGCGTAGAGGCTGGCCGTCCGGCGCTCGCCTTCGCGGGCGCTGTCCGCCTGGCCGCGAATGCGCTTGGTCAGGCGGCTGATGATCACCGCGACGAGGAACATGACGATGAAGGTAACGAGGTGCCGCAGGTTGGAGACGGCGAAGCTGAAGTACGGCTGGGTGAAGAAGAAGTCGAAGGACACCACCGCCAGCACCGCGGCCAGCAGCGAGGGGACGTACCCGTAGCGCATGGAGACGATGACCACGCCGAGCAGATCGATCATCACCACGTCCGCGAGCTCGTCCTTGCCGAAGCCGTACCAGCCCAGCGCCGTGCTCGCCGCCACCACCGCCACCGCCGCCGCGCCGCCCCACAGGTCGAGCGAACGGTGCCGCACCTCGCGCGGAGGCGCCGGCGGAGCGGGGACCTCGCCCGGACGTCCGGAGATGACGTAGAGGTCGATCTCCAGGCTCTTGCGCACGAGATCGTCGAGAAACGAGGGGCGGACGAAGTCGAACCAGCGCGGGTGGGTCGGCTTGCCGACCACGATCTTCGTCGCGTTGCGCTTGCGGGCGTAGCGCACCGTCTCCACCGCCGCGTCCTCGGCGCGCAGCACCACCGATTCTCCGCCCAGCGACTCGACCAGGCGCATGTTCTCGGCCAGGCGGTCGCGGTCGCCGGACGAGATGCGCAGCGCCGCCGGCGTCTCCACGTACACGCCGAGGAGCTCGGCATGAAGGCTGGTGGCCATGCGCCGCGCGGCGCGTACCAGGCGGCCGGAGTGGGGGCTGGGGGAGACGCACACCAGGACGCGCTCGCCGGTGTGCCAGGTGGCGTCGATGCCGTGGGCGGCCTTGTAGCCGCGCATCTTGGCGTCGACGCGCTCGGCGGTGCGGCGGAGCGCCAGCTCGCGAAGGGCGATGAGGTTGCCCTCGCGGAAGAAGTGGTCGACCGCACGCGCGGCCTGCTGCGGCAGGTAGACCTTGCCCTCTTTCAGGCGCTGCAGGAGCTCGTCGACCGGCAGGTCCACCACGCGCACCTCGTAGGCCCGGTCGAAGACCGCGTCGGGCACCGTCTCGCGCACGATCACGCCGGTGATCTCCGCGACCACGTCCTTCAGGCTCTCCAGGTGCTGCACGTTCAGCGTGGTGAAGACGTCGATCCCCGCGGCGAGGATCTCCTCCACGTCTTGCCAGCGTTTGAGGTGGCGCGAGCCCGGAGCGTTGGTGTGCGCCAGCTCGTCGACCAGCAGGAGCTCGGGCCGGCGCTTCAGCGCGGCGTCGAGGTCGAGCTCCTCCATCTGGATCCCGCGATGCTCCAGCGTCCGCCGCGGCAGGAGCTCGAGTCCGATGACCATCGACCCGGTGTCGTACCGGCCATGCGTCTCGACGATGCCCACCACCACGTCGCGCCGGGAGTCCGCCCCTTCGCGGCGCGCGGCCTCCAGCATGCCGTAGGTCTTGCCGACGCCGGGCGCGGCGCCGAAGAAGATGGTCAGCTTGCCGCGTGCCGACGCCTGCTCGCCTTCGTGGACGCGGGCAAGGAGCTCGTCCGGGTCGGGCCGTCGTTCGACCATCGGATCACCGGAGAGTGACTTACCACCCGGCGGGCGGGTTTGCGAGGGGAGGTGGCTGGTAGTCGACCTCCACCCACAGCGAGCGCGTGGCGCCCGGCCCGAGCTCGATGAGCGACTCGCCGGTGTTGAGCGCGTCGGCCGGCGCGGTCCACGGCTCCAGGCAGACGAAGTCGCGTCCGGCCAGCGTCCAGACCACCCAGCGCGTCAGCTCGGACGAAGCGCGAAGGGTCACGCGCGCACCGTCGCCCCAGGAGAGCTCGCCGTGGCTGCTCCCGTGGTCGATGAGGTGCAGGTCGACCTCCCGGGCAGTGAGGTCGAACCCGCGAAAGGGGACCACCTGCTTGGTCACGTTGTCGTACGCGCGCGTCGCCTGCGTGGCGATGGTCACGCGCGCCTTGTCGGCGTCGGCCACACGGAAATACGGATGGAGCCCGAAGGCGAAGGGGAGCGCGGCGTCGCCGGGGTTCTCCACCTGGACGTCGAGGCGGAGGCGCGTGCCGGCCAGGGAGAAGGTGATGGCGAGGACGAAATCGAAGGGGTACGCCGCGCGCGTGGCCGCGTCCGAGCGAAGGACCAGCGTCGCTCGCGCCGCGTCGGTCACGCCGAACGAGCGGGTCTCCCAGGCCATGCTGCGCGCGAAGCCGTGCTGCTTCATCGATCCCGAGCGTCCGCCGTGCGCGAAGCGGTCGCCGGTGAGCGGCCCCGGGGAGGGGAAGAGCACGGGTATGCCGCCGCGCACGTTCTTCGAGGGATCGGCGAGGGTCGCGTCGTCGAGGTAGAGGACGTCGCGGTCCCCCACGCGAAAGCGGGTGGCGATGGCGCCGCGCGCGGGGACGATGGCTACGGTGCTGCGCGCGTCGGCGTCGGCAAGCTCGACGGTGTCGCCGGCGACGGCCTGCAGGGCTCTGGCGGAGGAGGGCATGTCGCTACGATAGAGCCGGACGCGCGGTGCCGGGAGTTGCCTTCGTAGGCCCCATCGCGGAAGGTGAGGCGCTCGCCGGGATGCGCGGGGACGCGTGGACCCGGGGTGAGGACGCCCACCAGGTTCAGGGGATCGACCGCGCGGATCTCCACCAGCTCGCCGCAGCGCTCCTCGCGGCGCACGCGACGCAGGCCGTCCACCGCGTCGGGGAGAGCGTACTGCTCGCCCATGAACCCGGCCACGAAGCGTCCGCCTCGCAGCAGGCCGCGCGCTTCGCGGCGACGGAGGGCGCGCAGGATCTCGCGCCAGGGGACGGTGAAGCTCTCGCGCGCCGACAGCTCGCGGAAGACCACGCCGTAGCGCGCCAGGAGCTGACCCGCGGCACGGTCGGCGCCATCGTCGTCGGCCGCCGCGACCGGCGCGTGGGTCCCGGCCCGCTCGATCACCGCCCAGCGACCTTGCACCGCGCGCCCCCGCCGGCGTGCCGCGCGTCCCGAGGCCATGAGGTCGCGCAGCGGCTGGAACCCGTCCCCGGTCACCAGACCGCGCCCCACCAGGTCCCACAGGGCGTCGGCCAGCGCCCCGGGATCCAGCGCCGCGGCCCCGGCGAGGTCATCGAGGAAGAGCGCGCCCCGCCTCCGCAGCGCGTCGAGCGTGGCGACGCTGGACGGCGAGGTCGGCGCCTCCGGCTCCTCGGCGCCACGCACGGCGTCGAGCAGCCAGCCGAGGTCACGCCTCTGCGCCAGGGTGATGGGCGTGGTGCGCGAGGTGGAGCCGAGCAGGGAGGACGTGGAACGCCGCGGCGAAAGGCGCGCCCAGGTGACCTCACCGGCCAAGCAAAGCTCGTCCAGCCACTCCGGGCGGTAGCCCGCCACGCGCGGGGCGAGGACCTCCGTCTCCCAGGTCGTCGCCGCCACCTCGAACCCTTGCAGCGTGGCGATGGCCTCGCGCAGGCCGGCTCGTCCTCCCCCGCGCGAGCGGCGGGTCAGGCGGTGGCGATCGAAGAGGTAGCGCAGGAAGTCCTGCGCGCTCACCGGCTCGATCTCGCTCCTCAGCCGGCCGAGCGTCAGGCTGTGGATGCGCGCCAGAAGGCGCCGGTCGCACAGTTCTTCCTCTTCCTGACCGGGTGTGAAGCGACCGCGCAAGACGCTCCCCTCGCTCTCCAGGCGCGCGGCGGCCACCTGGATCTCCCAGGCGTCGAGCTCCAGCCGCCGGGCCAGCGCCTGGCAGGTGAACGGACCGCACACCTCGGCGTGGCCGCGAACCATGGCCAGGAGCGCATCGTCGCGGCTGAGGACCGGGGCGCCCTCGAGGCTCGCCGGGAGAGCGTGGCGGGGGGCGCCGAAGTAGACCAGGTCGAAGGTGCGCGCGTGCTCCATGGCGAAGACCAGGTTCCCGACCTGGCCCGTCCGACCCGCGCGCGCGAGATGCTCGAGCCACCCTCCCCACGCCTCATCGACGGGCGCCACCACCAGCCCGAGCAGTGCATCGTGCAGCTCGTCGGCGTCGCGTGGCGCCGGTCGGGCCTCCCCCACGACCCGGGCGATGGCCTGGCGATCCAGCGCCCCGAGGTCGCGCTGGCTCTCCGGCAGCGTGCGCCGCAAGGAGAGCGCGCGGGCGCGGCGCTCCTCGAGCGGCGCGTCGTCGAGGAAGGCGTACGGCTTGGCGTTCAGCACCTCGTGCGAGAAGGGCGACGGCTCGGTGGTGTCGCGCGCGTGGAGGCGAATCTCCCCTCGCTCCATTTGGCCGAGGATGCCGCGCAGGCGCTCCACGTCCATGGCTTCGGTCAGGCAGTCGCGCAGCGTCTGGTGCACCAGGGGGTGCGCGGGGATCTCCACCGGGCCGACCGGCGCGTTGTCCTGACAGGCCACCTGCGCCGGGAAGATGGCGGCCAGCAGATCGTCCGCCCGCATGCGCTGGAGATAGGGCTGCACCTTTTTTCCCCCCTGATGACGCAGCACCGCCAGCGCGCGCGACGCGTTCCATCGCCAGCGCGTGCCGAACATGGGCGCCTGGAGGGCGGCTTGCTGCAGCGTCAGGTCGAGGTCGGCGGCGCGCACGAAGCGGAAGGCGTCAGCGAGCGGGAAGCTATGGGCCACGCCCAGCGAGAGGACGATGGCGTCGTCGGTGGCCGCCGCCTGGAGCTCGAAGTCGAACGACACGCAGAAGCGCTTGCGCAGCGCCAGGCCGAAGGCGCGGTTCACCCGGGCGCCGAAAGGAGCGTGGACCACCAGCTGCATCCCGCCCGACTCATCGAAGAAGCGCTCGAAGACCACGTCCTCCAGGGTCGGGACGACGCCGAGCGCGTCGCGCTGGGCGCCCACGTACTCGGCCAGCTGCGCCGCCCCGGTCGGTCCCAGCCGGCACTCTTCGCCTAGCCAGTCGACCAGGCGGCCGCGCCCCCCTTCGGCGTCCAGGCGGGCCACGATGTCCGCGCGCAGACGGCCCACCTCGCAGGAGAGCTCCCAGGTACGCGCGGGCGCTTCGCCCAGCCAGAACGGCACCGACGGCGCCTGTCCTCGCGCGTCCTCCACGCGCATCACCCCCCGGCGCGACTCGACGCGCCGGATGCGCCACGAGTGCGAGCCGAGGATGAAGACGTCGCCGGCCATGCTCTCGATGGCCCAGTCCTCGTTGACGGTGCCCACCGGCGTCTCGTCGGGATCGAGCACCACGCGGTAGTCGGCGACGTCGGGGATGGCGCCGCCGTTGGTGGAGGCCACGATGCGCGCCGCCTTGCGCCCGCGGAGGACGCCGTTCACGCGATCGCGATGGACCAGGGCGCCCGCGCGGCCCATGCGCGTCGCGGCTCCCTCGGCCACGCTGACCACCACGTCGTCGAAGGCCGCTCGCTCGAGCTCGGCGAACGGCGCCGCGGTGCGAACGAGGGCGAAGAGCGCGTCCTCGGTCCATTCGCGCGCGGCGCACTCGGCGACGATCTGCTGCGCCAGGACGTCGAGCGGGGCCACCGGCGGGTGGACGCGATCGAGGCGTCCGGCGGACACCGCCCGCACCAGCGCCGCGCACTCCACCAGCTCGTCGCGCGAGGTGGCGAAGAGGCGCCCGCGCGAGGTGCGTCCGAGGGCGTGCCCCGATCGACCGATGCGCTGGAGGAGCGTCGTCACCGCCCGCGGCGAGCCGATCTGGCAGACCAGATCCACCGTCCCCACGTCGATGCCCAGCTCGAGCGAGGCGGTGGCCACCAGCGCGCGCATCTCCCCGGCTTTCAGGCGCTGCTCGATGCGCAGGCGGCGATCCCGCGCCAGGCTGCCGTGGTGCGCACCGACGCTCTGCTCGCCGAGGCGCTCGCCCAGGTGGTGCGCCACGCGCTCGGCCATGCGCCGGGTGTTGACGAAGACCAGCGTGGTGCGGTGGGCGCCCACCAGGACTGCGAGGCGGTCGTAGATGTCGGCCCACTGTTCGTGGGTGGCCACCGCTTCGAGATCGGTGCCGGGGAGCTCGATGGAGAGGTCGAGATCGCGCCGGTGTCCGACGTCGACGACGGAGCAGGGCCGCCCGGTGCCGGCGAGAAAGGACGCGGCCTCCTCGATGGGATGGACGGTGGCGGAGAGGCCGATGCGCTGCGGACGGATGTCGGCCAGGGCATCGAGACGGGCCAGCGACAGGGCCAGGTGGCTGCCGCGCTTGTCGCGCATGAGCGCATGCAGCTCGTCGACCACCACGGTGCGGACCTGGCGGAGGAGCTCCCGCGTCCGCCTGGCGGTGAGCATCAGGTAGAGCGACTCGGGGGTGGTGATGAGCACGTGCGGCGCCTTGCGCACGATGGCGGCGCGCGCGGCGGCGGTGGTGTCGCCGGTGCGGAGGGCGGTGCGGATCTCCGGGGCGGGAAGGCCGAGGAGGCGCGCCGCGTCGCGGATGCCGGCCAGCGGCGCGGCCAGGTTCTTCTCGACGTCGCTGCTGAGGGCCTTGAGGGGCGAGACGTAGACCACGTCGATTCCCTCGCCGAGGTTTCCCGCGCCCGCGCGGTGGACCAGCGCGTCGAGGGCGGCCAGGAAGGCGGCCAGCGTCTTGCCCGATCCGGTGGGCGCGGCGATGAGCGTGTCGCGCCCGGCCAGGATCTCCACCCAGCCGCGCTCCTGCGCCTGCGTGGGCGCGTCGAAGGCGCCCTCGAACCACGAGCGGACGGCAGGATGGAACGAGAGGGGAAGGGGCATGGCTCGACGTCGACGCGCGCGATCACCCTAGCTCCATCGTGCGCCGGACGGGCGCGCGGGCGAAACCGGTGAAGGAGGTCCACACCCATGGAGCGCATCCTCACGTTTGTATCGCGCGATCGCGCCTTCCTGCGCGCGCTCGAGGCTGAGCTGGAGCGCATGCGCGTGTTCCTCCGCCTCGGGGACCCGGTGCCGCGCGTCCGGCAAGGGTGACTCGAGGGGAGGACGTGTTGCCCTCCCGGAAGGAGGGTCGCCCTTTCGCGGGAATGGCGGTGGCCCTCGTCGAAGGGCGGGTGTCCCCCTCGTGAGGGGCGTCGTCCTGAGCGCGAGGGAGATGTCTCCTCTCGTGAGGAAGACGCCTCCTTTCGTGAGGAGCGTCGTCCCTGTCGTCCGTAGCCCCGTCCTTGACGTGAGGAACGTCGTCCCTGTCGTCCGTAGCCCCGTCCTTGACGTGAGGAACGTCGTCCCTCTCGTCAGTAGCCCCGTCCTTGACGTGAGGAACGTGTCCCCTCTCGTGAGGAAGGCTTTCCCTCATCGGAGAACAGGCGCGCTTCTTCGGAGGAGCGGGCCGCCTCTCGCAAGGAACGTGGTCCTTCAATGAAGGAAGGGTCGCCGCACGAGAGGGAGAGAGCCCCTGACGAGAGGGACGGCGCTCCTCACGAGAAGGGGAGGGGTACGGACGAGAGGGACGACGTTCCTCACACGAAGAACGGTGCTCCTCACGAGAGGGAGAGGGCTCCTGACGAAAGGGACCGCGCTCCTTACGAGAGAGAGAGGGCTCCTAACGAGAGGGACGACGCTTTTGACGAGAGGGTGAACGACCGGGAATCACCCCCTTGAGGAGAAGGAGCGCCGAGGCCGCGGTTCTCATGGGCAGGAACGCAGGACGGGTCATCGGCGCCATCCCTTCGGCGACCTCAGCCGCCCGCGGCCGTGGCGTCGATGGCCCTGGTGAGGAAGTCGTCGAAGGCGTCGAGGCGGCGCTCGAGCGGCCCGTCCACCGCGCGCAAGCGGGCCGCCTGAGAGGCCAGCTTCGCAGGTTCGAGCTCGAGACCGTACGCGTGTCGCAGAAAGTGCCGCGCCGCGAGCAGCTCTTCGAGGTCCGCGCACAGCTCCTCCGGCACCACCGCAGGGCGGACTCCCGGTACCTCGACGCTCGCCTGCGCCAGAAGCTGGCGGTGCCACCGGTCGCCTGCGGGCACTTCGGAGTCGAGCTGCCTGGCCACGCGCTCCAGCAGCGACTCGAGCGCCGTGTACCAGCCGTGGATGGCCCATGCTTCGAGAGCCAGCGCCGCCGGGTCCGCGGGCGAGCGCTCCAGGCGCCGCTGCGCCTCGTCCAGGTCCGCGAAGCGGCGTGCCATCGCGCGACGATCCGATGCGATCTCGCCGCGCAGTCGCGCCAGCGCGGCCGTCGCGCCGGCCTGCTCAGGGCTCATCGAGCCGCTCGCCTTCGGCAAGCACGCGCCGGCGAAAGCCCTCGGACAGGTCCTCGAAGCGAAGCAAGTCGACGCGGGCGTCGAGCGCGTCGACCAGATCGACCCATACGGCGCCCACGCGGGCCGCGTCCACGCCGCGCGCGACGACGTCGACGTCCGACCGTTCGCCGAAACCGCCCCACCGGAGCGAGCCGACCAGCCACGCAGCGTCGAGGCGGCCTTCGCGACGCAGATGGGCCGCCGCGCCGCGGAGGCGTTCGCGCAGGCCGGTTGCCCGGGCCCGGTCACGCTCGCGCGCGAGGCGGCGCCTGGCGACCAGGGTGGCCGCGAGATCGGACGGGCGCGCGCTCATGTCCTCATGGTAGGCGCCGCGGCAACGGGTGCCAAGGCGGAGGCCGGCGTCACGCGGCTTCCCGAGGGCTGTCCTTCAGGCAACCCGCCCTTACGTCAGAACGCGCCGGCGGCGCCGAGACCGTAGCCCGTGCCGATGGCGGATGGCGCAGCGTGGAAGCGGCTGTCGCCGATGAAGTACCAGTTGCGCGTCTTCTTCTCGGGAATGAAGAAACTGGTGATGATCCCGAGCGCGCCGAGCCCTTGCCCGATGCCGTCCAGAACGAGGAGCGCCTTGTAGCCGCCCTCGTTGGCATTGCACTTGTTTGCGACGCCGCAATCGCGATTGGCGTAATCCATCCACGGACCGACGATGGGAAAGAAGAGGTTGCTCCGGTCCGCGTCGCGACCGCTCACCGCCCCGTCGATGGCCGACGTGAGGTACGTCCCGCCCAGGAAGACCAGGCTGGTCGCGAGCAGCGGCCGGTTGATGTAGGACTTGGTGGTGGTCTGAGCCTCGGGCGCCGGAAGGTCCGACGAGGCCTCGGCCCCGCCCGTGGAGCTGGTCGAGGTGGTGAGGGGCGCGGGCTCCGTGGTCGCGGGCGGCGGAGGTGCGGGGACCGGCGCCGAGGGGTCCTGCTGTGCGGCGGCCATGCCGCCCGTGGTGAGACAGCCAATCAGGGTAAATGCCGAGACGGAGATTCGCATGATGCTTCCTTTCGTGAGGATTGTGCCAGGCGACTCCCGGAGCGGAGATGCAGCCGCGTCCGATGGCGCCGAGAGATGCCGGTGCCCACGGCCTCCATCCGCCGCCCGATCGCGTTCGTCGGTCGGAGGCCGCACACGAGCTTTCGATTCATTGCAAGTTCGCGGCCCATGCGCCGCTGGTCCGAAATGGCCGAGAAGCTGCCGATCTACGGATTGGCCCATGCGCATCGGCCTCGCACGCGCAAGAACGCCGCAACGACGCCATGGCGGCCTCGTGCCCGCGCTAGGTGACTGGTGTTTTTCAAACACCAGCCACCGTCGTGACGGTCATCATGGAGAGGCTCGCGCCTCTCCCCCCCAAAAAAGCGTCGTTTTTTGGGGTCCCCCCCTCTCCGCGGCTCGCTGCCGCTCGATTTGGATGTGCTTTTCTTCGAAAAACACCGGTCTTCTAGAAGTCTGTCGGTGCTTTGGCCGGCAGTCTCCCGGGCATCCACTCCGTCCCGCGCCCGCTCCGCGAGTCGGGGCGGGCGGTCCCGACCGCTTTCCGCTCGAGCCAAAGAAAGACCGCATTTTCCCGCGTGGCACGCGCGATGCGATGCCCGCCACCATGCTGCCGAACATCCAGGCTCCTTCGTTTCTTGGTCGTCTTCTCCTTCCCGCGGCCATGGCCGGTGCGCTCGCCCTTGGCCTGGTGGCCGGCGAGCGCAGCGCGTCCGCGCAAGAGGTCGGCGTGGAGATCGTCCCGCCCCTCCCCGGGTACGCCTGGGCCCCCGGGGTTCTCGGCTACGGGCCCGCCTATGGCCGCCCCTGGTACGGCGGCGGCTGGCAGCGTCCTGGCCACGCGCCGGGATGGGGACACGGCGGCTACGCACACGGCGGTGGGTACGGCTACGGCGGCGGCTACGGCCATGGCGGCTACGGCCACGGCGGGGGGTACGGCTACGGCCATGGCGGCTACGGCCACGGCGGGGGGTACGGGCACGGCGGCGGGTACGGGCACGGTGGAGGCGGGCACGGCGGAGGCGGGCACGGCGGAGGCGGGCACGGCGGAGGCGGGCACGGGCATCGTTAGCAGCTAGCCGGACTATTCACGGCGGCGCTCAGGTCACCCGGGCGGCTTTCTCCTGCGTATACCCGGCTGAGCTCGCGGTTCTCTCGTTCAGTTGTCCGGCGCGCCGCACTCCACCCACGACAGCAGCGTCTGGCGTTGCGCGGCGTCGGGCGCGGGCCAGCCCGCGGGCGGCATGGAGCAGTTGATCGTGACCGTCCCGATCTCGCTGCGAGCCACGAAAACGCCCTGGTAGCTGGTGGCGTCGAACGTCGGCTGCTCGACGCCGCCCTTCCCGTGGCAGGCCGTGCAGTACGTGAGCACGAGGGGCTGCACGTCGCTCTGCCAGCTCGGCGGCGTGGCCGGGCACCCGCCGGTCAGCGTGGGGCATTGGTCGGAACCGGAATCCGGATCGTCGCTCCCCACCGTGGAGGAGCATCCCGCCAGCGCGGCGAGCACGATACCGGCCGAGAGAAGCGCCAGCACGCCCGCCCTCGAGCGCGTGAAGGAGCGACCCCGCGCGCTCACCACTTCTCCAGCGAGCAGCCCAGCGTCTTGCCCTCGGCGATGCGCACCGGGCGTCCAGCGAGGACATCGTCGAGGGCCGACCGCAGGTACGGTGTGGCGTCGTCGTGGAGGTGGCTCTTGTCGCTGTCGATCCCGCCGTGGTAGCGGACACGCCCGCTGGCATCGAGGACCACCGAGTAGGTCGCGTACTGCGCGCCGAGCTCGTTGGCCAGCGTGGCGCCGGGATCGCGCACGATGGGGAACGGGTAGCCCCGCCGGCGCGCCTCGCTCTCGTCGCGGCTCTCGCTTCCGTGCACCTCGGAGTCCAGCATCAGAAATTGCACGCCGCGCGTGTGGTACGCCTCGTAGAGCGCGCGCAGTCGCCCGTCGTGCTGCTCCAGGCAATGGCAGGTGGGCGAGAAGAACACCAGCACCGTCCATGGCGCGCGCGAGGGCAGTGCCGCGGGATCGATGGCCGCCACCTTCGGGCCGGTGGCGGCGCACCCCGCGCCGGCGAAGAGCGTGGCCAGCGCGGCGATGGCCGGAGGCCCGCGCCGGGCGATCCTCTTTCTCAGGACCATGACCGGATGACCGTGAAGGTGAGGCCGCCGACGGTGGGTTGGTTGGTCCCCAAGCCGTCGAAGGGCGGGTCGAGGTAGAGGCCTCCGAGCAGGCGCCAGGTATCCGTCACCGGCCAGAAGCCGGAGAAGGTGACCACCAGCGCGCGCTTCGAGCTGTCGTGGATGGGAGTGCCGTCGTCCGACGCGTCGCCCTCGAAGGCGTACGAGGCGGAGAGGGCAAGGGCCATGTCGTTCGGAAAGGTGTAGGCGGTGGCGGCGAGGAAGGTGCCCTGGGGGGCCAGCTGTTCGCCGGATCGCGCGCTGCGCACGGCGAGCAAGCCGGTCGCGTTGACCAGCCACGGCCCGAAGATCTGCTCCAGCGCGATGGCGCCGCTGGCCTGGAAGACCCCCGCGCCGGTGGTGTCGATCTCCTGCGCGGGATTGGCGAACGAGTCGGGCGGCTTTCCGGTCGGAAAGGTGACGCCTGCCAGCAGCGCGATCCCCGGGACGTAGCTCGACTCCCCGGCGAGCAAGAAGTCGTAACGCGCGCTCAGGTTGACGTCGCCGATCCCGCCGCCGAAACGCGACGGGTCCGTCGTGTCCTTGCGCGCGGTCTCGTCGAACGGGACGAGCAGCGCCACCTGCCCGCGCGGAACCACGCGCACGGCGCCGAAGAGGTCCTCCTCGAAGTCCCCCTCGGTATCGCCGGCCGGGGACGCCGTGTAGCCGCCGCCCTGCGCGTACGAGCCGAGCACCGTGGCCGCCTTGAGCTCTACCCCCACCAGCGCATCTTCGTGCAGCTGGAGGCGACCCGGGGTGACCGCGCTGCCTCCCGCGCAGCACGCCTGCGCTCGCGCGGGTGAGGGAGCACCCCACGCGGCGAACGCCAGCAGGAGCGCGACGGTCCTAAGGAACCGTGAGCTCGGGCGCCGCATAGTCCGTCATCGCGCCCGAGATGCTCGTTTTCAGCGTCCAGACCCCGGGCATGTAGGTGTAGACCTCGGTCACCAGGTAGACGCCGCCACCCTGCGCGGTCACCGTGGGGGTCGAAGTGCCATGGCCCATCGCCGTCATCCAGGGGACGACGCCGAGGACCAGGCCGTCGACCGGCGTGCCATCGCTGACCTGGGTGATGGTGAGCTGCACCGAGTTGGTGCCGCGCGCCGGGGGTTGCGGAGAGGTGCGCACGTCGATGGCGAGCGCGCCGCTGTCGCTGGTGGCCGTGACATAGGCCTCGGCCGGAAAGGTGGCCGGTCCCGAAGGGGCGCCCCCGGAGCAAGCGCTGGCGACGCCGAGGAGCGCGGCGGCGAGACAGATGCGCAGAACGTCGTTTTTCATGATGCCCTCACGGAACCTGGACGTAAAAGGCCGCGTGCCCGTGCGGCGAATCGGGGGCTTCGTCGAGACAGTCCTCGTTGAAGTGGAACCGGAAGACCCACTTCCCAGGCGCGTCGAAGACGATGGGGCCCACCACGTAGACCCCCGGCGCGATCTCCGGCGACGGATCGCGCGGCAGGTTGGAGATGGGATGGTCGCAGTTCAGCACCACGTCGGGCCGCGCGTTGGCGCCGGTGAGCGGGGAGTTGTCGGTGCGCTTCGACGCCTGGACGACGAAGTACGCTGGCTGGTTTTCGCAGATGGGCGTCGACGTCCACATGACGTCGTACTTGCAGTCGTCGTCGCTGCCCCAGTTGTTGTCCATGGTGGCCCCGTAATCGTGGTCGCCGCAGTTGCCGATGTCGCCGGCGTCGGCGGCGCTGCCGTCGCCCGCTCCGCTGTCCCCTCCTCCGTCGGTCGCCACGACGGCGGTGCAGCCGGCCACGGTGGTGAGTTGCACGATGGCGCCGCCGTCGGGCGCTTCGCAGTGATCGTCCTCTGGGCCATAGACCGGACCGCCCGGCGATGGGCAGCTGCCCGCGCTGGGCTCGAGGAGCGCCTCGATGACGTCGACCGAGGCGTCCCCCCCGCCGCTGCTGCTTCCCTTGTCGCTGCTACTGCTGCACGCGAAGACCAGCGCCCCGATGGCGCTGGCGGTGCCTGTGCCGAGACCACGATGGAACCAATGATTCGAACGCATGGACCACTCCTTCCCCTCGGAACGAGAAACGCACGTGCGGTGGATGGATCACACCGAGGCGAATCGCGGGGGAGGAGTCGGGGGCTGGTCTTTCGTGGAGGTCTCGAGGGGGGTCACGGCGCCGACGGGAAGGCGGTCGCCGCGAGGGACGGGAAGACATGCGGA
>Ga0302324_100013862_pt1 | contig 16299 bp, 17 predicted proteins | sample Palsa_T0_1_FD_201949 | JGI IMG/M metagenome (GOLD analysis project Ga0302324, IMG submission 201949) | Peat permafrost microbial communities from Stordalen Mire near Abisko, Sweden - Palsa_T0_1 | ecosystem: Environmental > Terrestrial > Soil > Palsa > Peat permafrost | place: Sweden: Abisko...
ATCTCTTTACAAATCAAAGGAACGCCCAATTAATCGAACATAGCAATTTCGTAAAACCAAGTCATCTGGACGGCCACAGTGCTTGGACCTACACAGACGCAGGAACAGACGGGAAGGCTTTCTCGGAGCCTGTCAAGATTCCAAGCCTTAACTTGAGGCGGGAACTAGAGGAACTCGCGAAGATACTACCTCAGGTCGAAAATAACACCGAGTTCATAATCTCTTTGTCGACAAGTATAGAGAGAGTAGTCAAAGAGGACGAAGGATTTTTGGCCAAGAGATACGTTGAGACTCTGCATGACGCAAAGCTTCCAAGTAACGAGCTGGCGCAATGCATTGCTCACATTTGGTTATTCACCTTCATGTTCGACATTTCCTGGGCAATCGGGTACTAATCCCAGTGCGTACCTGGTCTGTCGATGATATTTCCCCGCAAAATAATATATTAACCCGCCCTCCTTCCTTACCAGTGACGGAGTCCCATGAGTTTCAATCGATTCAGAGCGTCCTTCCATAATGTCGTCGAGTCGATCCTTTCGGGAATCATAGGCTCAATCATAACTGCGATTCTTGGCTCCATATGGCGCCATCTCAGACCAAGACTTTCGCGAACGATTGCAGTCAAGGCTCTCTTGAGTCTCCTTTTAGGAGCAACCGGCTTTTCGTTGTTCGCCGTATGGATGATTGGTGGCATCTACGCTGTTGATCGGTCTTTAGCGACCGGTAACTCCTTAATCTTTTTTGTCTTAATTATCACGGCCTCGGTATTCTGGGCGACCGGGCGTCGATTTCCAGGTCTTCATGGCTCCGCGCAAATCGCTTTACTCGGCGCTGTTCTGATGCCACTCAACCTCATTGTTCCCTGGTTCCGAACGCAGTCCTATGCTACTGCGACGATTTCATTGAAGTATGTCTTCGACGTGATTGTGGGAGGAGGTGCTCTTGGTGAGGCGTGCCTCATCTTGGCGTTCTGGACGATCATAACGAAACTAATCATAAGTAGAATTGAATCGCTCGGCGCAGTTCCTGCAATTCAAGACGACCTAGTGCCTTATTGATGGGTTCCGAGTTCATCGCTTAGGTCCAGCCAAGACGTGTGATAGACAGGGACGCGATGAACTCTATGCATGGTGACGCCACGAATCGAACTCCCACTCTATCTCAACATGTTGAGGAGACGACATCACGTTTGTTATTCTGAAGATAGCGAAGCGCAAATTGCAAGTCTGCGCTACTTGAAATTGATGCCTCGATAGGCGACTCATACCGGATTTTATTTCAACCCAACAGAAGTCATCCGGCTCCCTCTCATTCGGTTCTTCAGCATCATCAGAGTCATAAACTTTGGAAGTCAAGAAATCGAAGACGAAACTTTGGGTTCCGTTTAGCAATGCCGGTTTTGATATGCGCATTAGCTCATTCGATATGGAATCAGGAACGATAACAGGAATTCGTTCAAAGCCGAACTTGAAGTCTAAGACCTTGGGGGGACTGGTATTGTAGACATCCTCCAACCTCAGATACCCGTAAGCTCGTTGTTGACAAAGGTGCCGAAAATACAGTTCTCCCAGGTCGCCCAACAGTTCCTTCGTAACATCGATCTGCGTCAATCCAGTTGCATGAAGTTCTTATGCCTCTTTAAACTATGAAGAAAGTGCGGATGATATTCCCCGGCGGAGGCGCAATGAACCTTAGTGAATCGCGAAAGTGGATTAACCATCCCTAGTTTGAAAGGTGGAGAGAATCTGCTCTTTTGTAACTATTAGCAAATTACGAGTGCTGAAGGTCGGTTTACCCACCAGACCAAGCATGTCGAAGTACCTAGTTATTCTGAAAAATGATTCCATTATTCCCGTTTCCATTGGCACAATGATGCCGACTCTCCCAAGTGCTGTAGCGTTTACTATATCGCCCAATCGGTGTTTCATCGATCCACTCTTTTCTATCTCGATTGCTATGAAACAACGCGCATTTGGATTATAGTGGTTGAGAGCAGTAAGATTATTGGGCGCTGCTAACCCTCGGCCTCGAATATTCTCTCGAAAGCATCGGAGAAGAAACTGGAGTTTTTCCCTTGAGCGTCGAGCTAGTTCATCGTACGCTGGCTCTAGCCTGAGCTCACCTGTTGCGAAGGGACCCACGGCGATATCCGTTCTTGGTGAATACTGACTTGGAGTCACATCTTCGAAGGCCCGCCACTCTTTTCTTACGGGAGTGCCATTGAAAGTAGCGAAATATTCTGAAAGTAACGGAGTCAAGCGATTTTGGAATTCCTTCGCCGTCTCAGGCATCGACGAAAAAATAGCACGAAATCGGGCTTATAAGCTGAAAACGAATTGGACAATCCCTGGATGATTGGGAGTAATATCAGGGGGTGCGGCATCTTGTTCGAGGAGTCGGGTGTTGCGGATTCTTATGGGATGCGTCGCGCCACCGATTTGCTTAGACGTACTGTGATCGCTTTTGCTAAGCGAAATGTCGCCTTTCATGACAAATTGGGGTGGTATCCTTTCGCCGACCGCGAAAGACAACTTCATTCACTTCTCCTGCCTGCGTTTGCGGATATTGCCGAGATAGTATACGCTGAGCAGTCTATCAATCGAAGAATCGGAAAGCGGAAGCAAAGCTTCGGATTCCTCGACTATTGGATTGTCCACAGGGACGTAGGTTTTATCGTCGAAGTCAAAAAAGCATCCGGAGCCATTAGACAGGAAAAGATAGTGAAAAAGTCGACCCAACAAATATGGGGAGAAGCCGTGGATCAGGCGGACGCAGTCAATTTTGAGGAAATCCGTAACGTTCACTCAAGTCTGGGGAAAATCTTTCGAGTTTCTCTACTTGTTCTGCCTTTATACAAAGGATCCTCGAACAAGGAATCTCTAACACCGATGGACACTACAACAATCTTACCGTCTCTAGATTCTGCGATGAATGGTCTCGACCCGACGCCTAACTGGGCGGCGCTTTGGTGGCTTTCGCTGTCGTCCCAAGAACCAGTCTATTACAACGATGGTAAATGGTTCGAATCTTACCCTGCGGTTCTCTTCTTGGCACGAATAAGTTCACGTAGATGATGAATAACCTGAGGTACGCTGACTTGTCTGACAGAGGCGCAACTGACCCTCGCAGGGCCTAAGATTTTCCTGCGGAAGTAAGCCTAAGAATGATTAGAATCTCTCCGAATCTCAATTTTGAAAAATAGTAGAGGCGTTATTCGGCCTGAACTGCTTCCATTTCCATTTGAATTTTATGCCAAAGCATGCTATCTGAGAGTTTGAACTGGAGCTTCTCTGCACTGAACATCCTAAGGATTTCTTCCTGCAGCCTATTCGTCTTGGCCCTTTTGACGACTTTTCTGCTGCTTTGTCTCAAGTAGCCTGCCCGGCTCATTATTCTGGCTAAGAAAAGACTCGCAAGATGGATTCTCCCCTGCTCCAGCCATTGTGCTTCCCTGACTCCAGACTGTTCGAATGCGCTCAAATTGTCTGTAAGGATGACGTAGTCCTCGAACCTCTGTTGCTCGCAGACCTCCTTAGCTCTCTTTACTGCGAGAATCTCCATTTGAGTTGATGCAGGATTACCTTTCGAAGTTACTGCATCGGAGGTAGAGCTTTCAATATACCCAAAGTCCTTCTCCGGTATCAGAATCGCTATCCTACCAGTGAACTGAGCGGTTACTTTGCTTGAGGTCGGGCTCTCCATCACCGCCGGTGAAACGGAAGCGTCGCAGTAAACTTCAAGGAGCCCCATCGACTATCACCCACCGAGTGCTTCGAGGACCCTCTCTGCTTCATGCCTCAACTTGTCGTCTTTCTCCTTAAATTCCGACCAGACTTTCTTGTCCATCTGGCCAATATGTTCGAAGCCCCTCTTGCCCCTGGTATCCAGAAACCTCAAGTTCGCGATCTTGTAAACCACGGCATCGGGTGTCCGATGAATTACCTCGGCAATACGGACTACTCTCGTATCATGTTCCTCGGGAACCTTGCCAATCTCCCTGTAGCAAGCGAAGGCCAAAATGATTTCGTCACGGGACCAATTAGATCCTCTATGTTTCGTTCTTTCGCTGCTCTTCGTGGCTGCAACTGGCATTGAATCTATTGAGTCGCTTGCCTCTAGTTATTGTTATTCATTTTTTGTGCGAGGTCCATCAAAAGATCGAAAGCGCCGCTTTCAATTTTTTAGCTGCTCCTCGGTACTAACGGAGGAGAGGTCCACTGACCAAGCCAACCAGACAATCCCTCAGAGCCGACTTTCGGGGCTGTCGACAAGTCGACTCTATAGTGAGTCTGTGATACGCCTGGAGGCTCGGGAATTTGAAAGTGTGGGGCTTCTGTCGCACGGTACCATGCAAGTTCCTTCTCAGCTTCTCTAGAATCGTACGAGGGACCATTCTCCTCCGTAGTCTCCATTCCTGCTTGGCGCACAGACTGTTCCAATTTGAAGTAGTGTTCGGTTCCTTGCAGAGCCGCTCTGGCTTCTTGTATTAGTTTGCGCAAACTAAGCCCAGCGTCATCCTTTCGCAGGAGAAGTGAGGCAATCATGATTTCCTCGCCCTCCAACTCATAGATTTGACGATGAGAGAACTGATGCACTCGCTCAGTTCCGACAGTGCTCTTCACCTCGACCCGCTTATTTCTACAAGAGAAATCGAATTTGCGCGTGGTTTCGCTATGCCAGAATGGAGCCCAAAACACAAAGCCATTGACATGGCTCATCAAGAAGAGTTCTCCCCATAGCCCCTGGCGCTCCGTCCTGAGATCATCCGAGGGTCCTATTGAGAAGAGCCGCGCCATCGACCCGAAGAAGGCTGTGAGCACCTTCTCGTCAATCCGTTCTTTCTTGTACCGACTCAGGAAGGCTTCGACGAGCACGATGAAGGTCTCAACGTCGGCCTCGTCTGCCGTCTCGCAAATCAAAGCATGGAGTCGCGCGCTCCTGGCGGGCCCCTTCGGCGAAGCAACTCTGTATTCTTGGCCTAGTCTCAGCGAAACATGAGTTGTGCGGAGGGGCGGCCCCATCGACTTTTCTGCTGCCCGCACGAAGAAACATGGCCTAGAAGCAGAGTCAATTCCAAGGTAGGCGTCGTCATGTCCTGGAATAGGAACTACTGTGTATGCATGACCTGAAGGATCGTCCTTGAGTTGGCCGAATAGATCAGATATTTGCAGGTTGTTCGCCTCGCACGACAAAACCTAGGTCGAATCTCGAGTTGTTCAAGGGGACGTACAGCGCAAACGCCGTCGTCAGTACCGGTCGAACTACCTCTCCCTCCATTTTGATTACATGTACTTGCAACTGAGGCTGACCGCCGTGGAAGTGCTCGTCGCCGGGGTAGTAGTCTGGATCCGACTTGGACCTGTTCGAGCCCTGCATAAGGTTCTTGATCTTTCCGCCTGCCTTGGTGCGTTCCCTGGGGTCCAAGTTATTCATGTACACCACTTGAATGGTAGGCAGAGCACCCTTCATCAAGAGTCGAGTGAGATATTCCTTGTTGTAAGCGCTGTCCCAATCGGTTCCAGGAGTGTTCACCTTGGCAAGAAGCTCAGAAATAACGACCTCTGTTGGGCAGTCATTGACAATGCTGTGGGACACAGTCCCCCATCTCTTTGTCACACCATGATGAGCGGAAGCGAAATTCTTTACCGCGGCTATGTTCTTCGACGCGGAATCGACTCCTTCAACTAGTGTCGTTTGAGTGTCCCACCCTGACCCTCGAAACTGCCTGTAGTTCGCTACGCTGGCACGAGTTGGTCTTAGACCCATGTCCATGTCTAGCTTGAACATGCGCGGCCATTCCCTTATGGAAAGGCCTTGCCTTTGGTTTCTTTCTAATGCCTCCCAGAAGTCGTCTTCTAAGTTTAGTATGGTTGAGTAGTCCTCGTTGAGTTGATGAGTCAGATACACTCGGCAGACGTCGAGATATGACTGCTTGTAGCCAAAGAAGCGAGCTCGCTGCTCCATGGTGTCCGTGCTTGTGTCTTTTGCCCTACGGGTAATGTAGGTCACCGCTAATCCAGGTATGGTTAGTCCTCGCGAAAGGATATTCCCCCCGATTAGTAGGCCGTTGGGCAACTTGAAGGGGTTGCTGATGGGGTCGCGGCCCTCAGGGAGGCTATTGACCATCATAGGTTCGATAAGCCATAGCTCTTGCAGAAGTTGATTGCTGACCTCTGGCCAAGATGGAGGGTTTTTCGCAGTCCTACAAAGGTCGTCATAGGCCTCCCGGAAGAACTGCAATAGGTCAGTCTTAGCTGGGTCAGCATCCTGGTTTGTCAGCGTGTCCTTCCAGCGCGTCAGCAAAGAGACAATTGCGTTGAGCACCGCGTTGTGGTCGCGTGTCAAGCTGCTATTATGAACGAGCATGGAATGCGGATCGTTCGGCTTACGCTTGTGGCGTATGACTCCTCCAACAGCAAAGACGGCAAGTGCCCGACGAAGGCCTTCGGGCGTCGCATCTGCTGGGTCGAAATCACCTTCGCCAGGAGGCACTTCTCTGATGTACAGGTCTGTATCTGGTCCAAAAAAGACGGAGCCTCCACAATAGGCCTCCCCTGGCTCCACGAGCACTCCAAAGTCTGGCGACAGAGCGTCTATGTCGGATATCAGGAGATTCGCTTGCGGGGTTGCTGTATACGGAATGTAAGCGTGCACCTTTAAGCCCTTTCTTAGCCTCAGAATTGCCGAGTAAGTGGCGGACTCATTCCCTTTCTTGAACTGGTTGTTGAGGGAGGCTTCATCCCCTTCGTCATCAATAATTAACGCAGGATAGTTTCGCACTTCTGGCGCAGAAACCAAATTGGCGACGTCGTCGATTCTCACTCTGTTCTTTAGTACGACTATGAGCGCCTTGCGGCCTGTCTGCAAGACGCTTTGAAGTACGCCAAGGTCCCCTGGTTGAGGATTCTCGAATGGGGCTATGTTCCATTGCCCATCCGTGAGATCGTGTTTGAGACGTGTGTAGATTTGCTCTCGAAGGGGATTCTTTGTTCCCGCGAGGATTGTAACGAGTCGATACCCATTGTCGAATGCCAAAGCTATCATTGCAGTGTATGATAGCGTCTTTCCGCTCTGTATCTTGCCTATTGCTAGGCCCACGCGCGGTGGACCTGATGGGGGGTTGGGCCGGGGACATTGACCAAGGATTTTGGCTGAAGTGGTTACTACGCTGTTCCATTCGTCTTCTTCAACTGCAGGATACGCAAGCTTCAGGCGCCGGATTTCATCCCCGTCGATTGATACAGGCCACATTGTGTTCTCGGGGGCCGGTGCAGGGTCCATTCCCTTGGAACTAGGCATTATCCTCCACCTTGATTGAGGAAGCTCGTCGCAAAACGCTATTCATGTACATCCTGAAGTCGTCTGGAGCAATTAGACCACTTCTCGCTGTCTGCCGCGCCATCTTTTCTGCCAGTGCAAGAGACAGAACGAACTTCTGCAGAATTTCCAAGAAGCCTTGGTTGCCCAAATAGGGCTCAAAGAAGGGATGAGCCATGTTTAGGAATATGTCAATCTCGCCATCTTGAGGATAGCTTACGGACATCCAATTAGCGTCGCTGATTTGGTCCTGCCAATGAAGGCGGAATAGCCAAGTCTCATTCCCCACTTCCAATCGATATTGAACAGGTCCTTCGCTTACTTCCTTTAGTTTCTTGACATCCTTAATCTCTTGCTGAGTTGTTTTTGGTGGATCTGGAAACTTCAGTTCTTGAGCCACGCCCTCACCAAATCTTCGATCAGAGAAGAGTTGCCTAGTCCTCTCAGAAACAAGTTCCATTTCCGCCGTAGTCACCGGCTTTTCCTTCTCCCGGTAAGCCTCAGCCTTGTCGCCGTAGTCTTGACACGCCTTCTTCAACTCATCAATAAAAGCGTCTTCAAGGCCCCCTGACCAGTCGAACGCGTCTTTTGCCTGGGTCACAGGCCAGTCGTTCATGTGGAGCTCGCCAACAAGTCGCTGCGATTTGAAAGTGTTGCCCTGACCAAAAACTTCTTGCGGCTTGTACCCCTCTCCAGGGCCGCCTACTATGACCCTGTCTCTGCGCAGCAAAGCGAAGCCCGCTTCTCTCTGGCTGCCTGGATTTCGAATCCCGACCCAGCCAGTGGCCTTAAGCGTCTTGCCTTCGGCCTCCCAGGGCACTGAGAGTTTGATATCCTTTCTCCACACGTTCACTATGCCGCCTTTAAGTTCCTCCTCCAAAAACTGCGGCTCCTCGAAAGAGATTGGCCGGCCATTCCAAAGGATCTCTACCTCTTTGGAACGAAGGTCCTGCCTGTACATGCTACCCAGTTGGTCGTGTATCCTTCCAGGAGTGCGACCCATAATTGGCTTGTATAGTCCGTGGATGACAATTTCGGTGAAGTGACTTTCCGCCTTATCTGCCGTTTCGCTCACTGCAAGTTCTTCCGCGCGACTCTTTACTAATTCAGGTATCTGCACTTCGACAGACAACTCCTTCTTCGAGCCAAGGCGGGTCGTCCTGATGCTCCAGCTCCTTCCAAACCAGCACGCGGCAGTCTTCAGTCCCATGCCAAACTCGCTTCTGCCTGTTGTATCAGGAGGAGGACGATCAAGGACCAGGGCTCGTTCAAGTTCGTGGGCGTTCATCCCATTGGCATTGTCGCGGACGGTAAGTTTGTCCGCTTCGTGGTCGTAGTCTATTTCTATTTTGAGATGGCCTGGCTTTCCTTCGCGCTTGTATGTTCGTCTCAATTCATCCCGAAAATTGAAGTAGTTTTGGGTTGAATTATCCACGAATTCGGCAATGGCGTACCAGGGCTTGTAGCTCAAGCGCCTATAAGTCGCATAAACGCCGACGTCTGGGCGTATGTTGACTTTCCGGACGATGTCTGGTTTGACCACGCTCTCATCTGCTAGGCGACAGGATGCTTTGAGTTACCGCTAACCGGCGCTTCGCCTCCGCGACCTGATGCACCACATCCTCGTCAGACGCCTTGCCCACGAGGGCCATCGCCACCCTTTTCGCGACTCTGACATTCACGGCGTTTCCCAAAGCCTTGTATGCCATGTTGTTCGACTCCGGTAGATAGCGAAGCCGATCCATGCTCTGGAGCAGTTTCTCTTCTGTCGGAGTCATAAAACGTTCCTCCCACATTACAATTGGAACTTGAGTGGCATTCATCGCCACCAGCGACGGAGCGGTTGTGGGACGCTTGACACGCACGCCCGACGGGCGGACTTGGACGATATACTGGCTTAGACGCCGGTCTTCATTGGAGGGATTCGGCTCAATGCAGTTCCATTCGAACTTCTGGAAGCTAGAGGAGAATGTCTGAATCTTGTTTATCCAACCTTCAAGGATGTCGGCGTGCGTAGCGTAGAAGTCTCTATTCCTCTTGATAAACCGAATCTTCCAGTTCGGGAACTGGTCCTGCGGTCTGCGGGCATGAGACGGAATCATGCTGAACACCTGTTCTCGAGTCTCGCCTTCGCTGAGTCTTCTTCCAAACGACCCGCGATATTTTCTCAACTCCTCCGTGGTCATCGCGCTGGGGGTTGTTTGCTCGTATGGGTAGGTAGCTCCGAATTCCATAGACCAAAGAGGATGGGGGAACCTCTCGTCCTTTGGAACCACGTTCAGGAACTCTTGCCAAGCGTCTAGCCGCACTTTCACGTAAGTTGGAATCGGTCGAGCGTCCACCGGGTACACCTTCAAGAACGACCGCAGCGACACCAGTTTGTGCCTTCGCCCTCGCCGGAGCCTCTTGGATACGTCCAAAGGAGTCAGACTGCCTACGATGTAAATTCTGTTTCTAATCTGGGGAATGCCGAATTGATCTGGCGATATTTTCTCAATGTCGACGTTGTATCCCTCTGCCTCGAGGCGTCCCTTGATTTTTTGCCAACTCTTACCATTGCCATGCTGCTCTAGATTAGGGACGTTCTCGAGAATCAGATATTTCGGCTTGTGATACTGTACGACGCGCAAGATCTGTAGATAGAGGCCGCCCAATTCAGGGTCATCCAGTCCGGATTGGCGCCCGGCCTTAGAGAACGGCTGACAAGGGAACCCGGCGCATAATATATCGTGTTCCGGTATTGCTTTCGCGTCGACACGCCTTATGTCTCCCGCGCACTTCATTCCGAAGTTTCTCTCATACAGGCCGCGCAGCGTCTCGTTTATCTCGGATGCGAATACACATTCGTGCCCAAGGTCCTCAAGCGCCAGATGGAACCCGCCAAGGCCTGCAAACAGGTCTATGAATCGCATCAGGTCGCCTCTGTTTGGTCTGTCCGGTTTGCTATTTCTGGTTATCGCAGGCATCCAACGGTCCAATACGGCATCATATTCGCTCGAACTTGGTGACATGCTATGGACTTCAAGGAATTAATTTACCCCCCATCTCGGAACAAGGTTACGATGGAGCAAGAGACCCGGCGTCGTGAGAGGCGCTACAGGAGCAAACCTGTCGGGCCATCCCCGAGCGCTTCGTCCAGGGCGGTCTCTCTACAGATGCAATCGAACAAGAGTTCGGGGACCAAACCGGAACTGACAATGGCCCGGGCTCTGAGGAAGAGAGTCATAGAGTCCAAACTTCCGGGACGGCCCGACTTTGTATACCCAAAGGCTAGAGTTGCCGTGTTCGTGCATGGTTGCTGGTGGCACCGATGCCCCATATGTGATCTTGCTCAACCGAGGACCCATGCTGAATACTGGAAACGCAAACTTGCGAGAAATGTGGAGCGGGACAAGCTCAACAAGTTGGAGTTGGAGTCGATGGGATGGAAGGTAGTGGAGATATGGGAGCACGAAGTGAAGAAGAATGCTGCCTCAGCGGCGCGTGGGATAAGAGATTTCGTAGCTAACGCCGCATTCACGTGATCTCCAGGTCCAAGTTGTGCCCGTTACCTTCGGCCTCTAACACTATGTGATGACGCCTTGCTCTTCGTGGGGATGGTCCTTATCAGGCCAGCGAGATTCATGGACTGGACACCGGGCTGCTGCACAGAATGAGTCATAGCGAAGCCGAGGCTTATGCCCTTCACCTTCTCTCCAAGGTGAAGCCGGTCTGGTTGATCGTGCTCTCTTGGTGTTTCCTCACGAGCCTCATAGGCCTCCTCATTATGGCAGTTGATAGGGGTCGGGCTGAGCGCGGTGACTGGCGCTTTTCTGAGAAGTTCATGATCAAGATTGCCTATGCGGGCGGATGCTGGGGTGTCTTCGGAGGTATGGTGCTGTTCGACCATAAGACAAGCAAGCCAGTCTTCATGGCGCTTGAGATAGGCGCGCTACTTCTATGGTTGTATGCATTCAAAGAACTCGTCGCGTTGATCGGCCCACCATTTCCCTGCGGCTATCTTACCGGTTAGATTGTGGATTGCGATTTGGCCTGCTGATAGGCTTCTTTCAGCGCTTCTACGTTCGTCCGAAGCTTCTCTTCTAACGTCTTTGAGTCGAAGTCGGGAATTTTTGCGGCGAAGCTGAACACGGCTATCCCTTTGGAACCGCTTTTCCTGAACTCAAGGTTCACCTTGAATGATTTTGCGAGACGTTCAACAACTGCCTCATTTCTTTGAATCTGCTTGAAGACCAAGGGATGGTTCCGACCAAATTCAGCTTGGAATTTCTGGCTATCAAACTCGGAATAGTCGATGTCGAGAGATTTTCCTGCCGCTTCCTCACCTTCAGCTGTTTCAATCCAGTTTATTGTATCTCCAATTACGAGCGATTCTAACCAGATTGGTCCCCCTGTTTCCCTCCATGAAGCGTTGAGATACGGAGTCTTCCTTATGTCGTCGAGAACACGGCAACGGATGAACCATTGAATGTTCTTCACAGGAAAGTGATAATCCGACGGAGTCTGTAGGACCTCGAACTTCGCGCCCGTAATCTTGGAAAGTGTGTCCCTGACCGTCTCCTCCTCCTTCGGGGTTACCAATGCCTACCACACTCTATTGAGATAGAAATACCCATTTCGACTGCCAGGATTCCATTCAAGGATTCCGCTATAAGCACCTTTCAAGTTGTAAAGATCTATCAGTTCCTTCAATTGATAGAATTCCAATTGTTGCCGAGCGGTTTCCTCCGCGTCCGTGGTATCATTCCACCATTTGAATTCGAAGAAGTAATTTTCTCCCTTCGTCGTTCGGAAGGCCAAACTATCTGGCCCGAAGCTACTAGAACCAGAGCTTTCTCTGTTCGCGTCGAGCGGATGCCTTAGAATCTCTGTCCAACCGACGATTGACAGGAGATACGCCAAGATATCCTCGCCCAGTCCGCCCTTTGTCTTTCTTCTTTCGTCTAGGTTCCGCGTTGCATTAAGGACGCTTTGCGCATAAATCTGCAATCCCGAATCGGTTTCAAACCCATAACGGCCTTCAACACCTTGAGGCGCAGAGACCACCCGTATTGCTCCCGCCAGCCATTCCTTAGCCGGTCTTGGAGTAAGGGAGGAAACAGGATTGCTTATGCCTCTCGTATGTGGATGATCATCATGATCGGTTCTCTGGTACACGACCAGCAGGCTTTCTCCAGAGGCTCTGATTGAGGTCACCAGCGAATGGTCTTTCAGCCTCACAACAAACCCTCCCAGACTCTTAGCAATCTTTACGGCGCCCGCTTCTCCCAACTCAGCATCAAGTATGACTTCTCCCCCATAGGTCCTGAACCTCGCATCCGCCAGCTCGACCACTCTCCCCTCTACATTCATGGCAATATTCCCATTCCAGATCAATTCGGTATTCTCGAGTCTCAGCGACTTGACATCGTTGTATCCTAGCATGAACTCTTTCACCGAATACTTCCTCACCGACCGAATCAAGAACTCCTCCCGGTAGCTAGCGCTCAGCTGGAAGAGGTCTAGGTATGCCCTCTTGTATCCCGGCAGGTGCGTCGTGAAAAGAGCGTACTCTTTCGCAGGCTCAGAGACCCTGGCGACCTTCACCTCGAGCACATCTCCTCTCTCGTGCTCAGGTATCAGGCTTTCAGGAACGAGCAGACCGAACGTATGGCCATACCTAGTAGCCCTTGCGACTCTTCCTTCCATCACCAGTGAAAGCTGACGCGCCTTATCGCTAGCAGCCCGCCGGGCAGATGGTTCTCGGGATCCAGCGTATCTCGCGGCCAAAGAAACTATGGGCTTCGAGACAGGGGCTGGGCAGACTTCAGTCGATGAGGTATCTATTCCCGGTTTTGATACATCATTCGGACGCGGAGATTTGTCGGACATACTTTACCACGTAGGAGCTGCAAATCAGGTAGCTGGGACAGAGTAGGTACGAGAGACGTAGTAGATGCGGAAGGAGTTACTGAAGACAGGAGCAGTTTCACGATAGAAAGTCGACGTGGAGAGATCTGGAGTGGTGAGTAGCTCTCTCAGAGAGGACGATCAGGTATCAGAGATTTTGCAGCGTGAAGTAGACGTTACGAGGGCATAAAACGACCTCGATGCTCAAGGCTGATTGAACACGCGTCCATAGCACCTCAAACACCTGACCATCTCATGTGATTCAATCATGATTGAACGGCAACGACCGGATGTTCGAATGGGTCTGAACGACGAGAATCCCGCCATTCCTGAAATATTTTCACGATCCAGCTGGCGCGCGGCGAGGGTGGGGCCTTATCTGCGTGGACGCGGATGAATATCATGGAAGGAGACTTCACCGGCAGACCCCGCTATGAAATCGTGGCTGACTTGGGAAGGAAATACAGCACTGACCAAGTCGAGTTCGGGCCTGACGGCTTCATCACCATTGTCCCACTTTCTTGCTCGATAGGGCCGCAATGGGAGCCGAAGGACGTGAAGGTAATGATACCTGTGCACCTCATTCAGGAAATCATGGAGTTCGTACCCGCGGCGACCAGCAACACCAAACCCGAACCAGGCATGACCAATGTCCAAGAATCCGCGCAGCTCTGAGGCGCTCAACCAGGACCTGGCCCTCATAGGGCATCTGGAAGCCCACCTAGCCGCGATCTCGGACCCGACATCGAGGCGGCTGCTGAGCCTTGCGTCCACAGTGCCGATAACAAACTCGGACGTCAGCCGGGCAGGCGGCAAGAGCCGGAACACGACCTGGTACCAGCTCTCGAAGCTCACCAGGCTGGGTATGCTCGAGAAGCGCGGCCACCAGTACAGGGTCTCACCATACGCGGTGAACCTGATCCAGGCCGCAGCGATTACTTTCAGAGCGGTGGTCAACGGGAAGATGCCGGAAGCAGACCGCAAAGAGGGCTCCTCCGCGGGTAGTATGAGCATGCTCCGGGAAGTCATCGCGATAGCGAGGGAGGGCCTCGAGGCCCAGTACGAAAGGGGACGGCTGACCCAGGAAGACTACGACAGGAGGCTGAGACTAATCCATGACCTGGAAGCCTCACTCGAGCATTCCTGACCCCGAGGACTACCGGCTGAGCATCTCGACGACTGCAGGCTTCGGCGAGACCTCGCTCAAAGCCGCGTACGCCGAGGCCAGCGTCACCAAACTGGAGTTCTCGGAGAGGCTCCTCTTACGCCACGCGCTCATCCTCGGAGCCACCGGCTCGGGTAAGACGAACCATGCCTTCCACGTAATCCAGAGGGCCATGGAGAGACCTGAGGCGAGATGCTTCGTCATCGATGTCAAGAAAGAATACAGGAAGCTCGCTGACGTGCTCAGGGTAAAGGTACGGACGATCGCGATAGGAGACGAGCCAAGAGCCAGGTTCAACCCTCTCGCTCCGCCGAAGGGCGTCAGCACCGACCTCTGGGATAGAGCATTTACCGACATTTTCACCAGGGCCTACGGTCTCGCCGAGCCGTCCCGGCGCATCATTCTCGATTCACTCGCGGCGTTGAGACAGGGGTCGAGGGTTCAGCCCACGCTCAGGGAGCTGGAGAGGAAGGTCGCGGCATTCGACACCAAGTCCGGAAAGGAGCAGGGCAGCCTGAGGTCGGCCGAGTCCCGCCTGCACCTGATCAACACCGGCCCGGTGGGCGAGTCGCTCAATTCGGAGGAAGTTTTCGACCCTGATCCATCTGAGAGGGTGACGGTCTTCGAGGTAGGAAGGATTGATTTTCTGCACGACCAGAGGTTCCTCGCCGAGTTGGTCCTGATGCAGATGTGGCAGAAGGACAAGGCCAACCCGCCGGAAGCCGGGGAGACGCTAAGGAGGCTGGTCGTGGTGGAGGAGGCACACCGTTACTTGAGTGAAGAGAGACCACCCGAGCAGCGGGGGAACAGGACGCTCTTAGAGCTCGCGATAGCGGAGGCGAGGCGATATGGCTGGGGATTCCTAGTGATTGACCAGATGCCACTGCTTCTATCACGATACGTCTGGGACAACGCCGGGACGGTACTGGTGCACCGGCTGACCAACTTCGAGAGCTACAGGCATGTGAAGGATGCTCTCGGCGGCGTACCGATATCGCAGAAGGACTACGAGCTCGAGTACCCCATAGCGCTCAGGCTACCGGAAGACTTGGCGATTTTCAGGAGGTACATCGACCCTAGCGTGAAGGCGATGTCGGTGGGAATCGTGAAAGTTCAAGGACTAATCTAGGACCCACTTTTGCAAGTCATTCGGTTTTTCAAGAGTCCTCTCAATATGCGGGATAACAATAATTAGTAGTTCGACGAATCTGAAAAGCCTTGGATAAGAATGAGCTGATCAGACTCTTCATTAAGAAGCATCTAGATCTCCTCATGTCAGCAAACGCCATCCCCCGACGAAGTCTAAAGATTGAGAAGGCCAATTTCTTTCTAGAACTGCATCACGCATCTTCAGTTCCTAGAGACAAGGAGATTGCATATGAAACTATAGAACATCTATTTCGAATAAACTATTTTGCCAACAGTGAGGACCTAACTCGAATACTCGGACTACCCTTCTTCTCAGAGAACATTTCGGATCCAGCGATCTTCATCGAGCGTCTAAATATGGAAAAATCCCCAAAAGTGGGAATTGACTTCAAGAGGTATCGTGAGCAGGAGTACCAATCAATTCTCAAAGACCAAGTCAAACAGGAAATGGTCGAGGATGACTTAAAGGAGATTAGGGAAGCAGCTCTGAAAAGGAAAGCCGAGTATGAAAGCCTTCCTTCGGTGCTTGACGATACAGAATTTCCTGCACCAGAATTGGCCGAACCTGTTCAGGATGATTTGAGATACACCGCATGGTGGAAGAGACTCAATCTCCGTGGCGACCCATTTCCAATGGAAGACGGACTAGGGAAGATTGCGACAGAACTATACGAGAAGATAGTTTTCAAGACCGATCTTTTTCAGAAGTATGTGTATTATACCCGAGAGGAACCGAGTGAGTTGTTCAAGGAGACGATTTTTTTCGGTCAATTCGGATC
>Ga0302324_100013865_pt1 | contig 16296 bp, 16 predicted proteins | sample Palsa_T0_1_FD_201949 | JGI IMG/M metagenome (GOLD analysis project Ga0302324, IMG submission 201949) | Peat permafrost microbial communities from Stordalen Mire near Abisko, Sweden - Palsa_T0_1 | ecosystem: Environmental > Terrestrial > Soil > Palsa > Peat permafrost | place: Sweden: Abisko...
ACATCGAGCACCGGCGCACAAAGGTTGCAACACCCAGGACCAACGGATTCGTCGAGCGCTTCAACCGAACGATTCTCGACGAGTTCTTTCGCACGAAGATGCGCGAAACGCTATACGAGAGCGTAGAACAACTCCAAGCGGACCTCGATCTCTGGCTCAAATTCTACAACGAAGAGCGACCGCATCGGGGTTACCGGAACCTCGGCAGACGCCCGATCGACACGATCAACGAATTCACACAACCTGCAAGGCAAGAAGCTTAGTCATACACTTCATCGACCCTGGCAAGCCAGTTCAGAACGCGCACATCGAGTCGTTCAACGGTCGAGCTCGCGACGAGTTCCTCAACCTACATAGCTTCCTCACACTCGACCAGGCACGCGAGTCCGCTGCTGCCTGGCTCATCGACTACAACGAGATCCGACCCCATAGCTCGATCGGCAATCGAACGCCCAAGGAGTTCGCCGACAGCTTACAAATCAGCCAGCCCTCACAGCTATCAGCTGCCTGAAAGACCACCTCAGGTCATGCGCCGAACTCGGGGCGCGCGGGCTCTACCCAACCGATTATCCGAGTTCAGCTGGCAACGTTCAGCAATTGCCTGGTCTTTGTGAGTAGCGACCGTACGATGCTGCCACTCAATCTCACGGCAAAGCCGAACGAATTATCCACGATTATCTCGTCCCAGGATTCCTTACGCGTTCTTGTGGCGAACGCACTTGGAAACGACCTACTGTCGACCGAGCCACTCGGCACCCTGATGCCGTAAACACGGTTTGCGACATTGTCCCCGTGGATGACCTGCAGCCACGCATACTTGAGGGGCAATTGTCTGATTGGGGCATATCGCCCTAAGTGATGATGCTGGTCAATCATCACCGTCTTTACGTTCTCTATAGACTCGCTCGCTGAAATGAAAGGGCTAGATCTGTCCGTAATACGATAAAAACGATCCTGGAAGATGATCAGCCCATTTGGCGCATTTATGAACTCATACTTTCCAGCGGACGCGCACTCAAATATAGTTTCAAGCAGTCGACTATTAATCGCATCATCGTTGTCCAGCCTGGTCGTAATCAGCCATTCGCAACCGGGCGATGCATAGCGTCGAACACATTCTGCAGCAAGCTCCGGACTAAAGTCCGAGCAGTAAACACTCTTGATAAACGCGTGGGGCCTGATCATCTCCTCGAACTGCGAACGTGCTCCATCAGGTGTTCCATCATCGAAGAACACGATCCAAGCATTTGGAAGCCTCGTCTGGCGAACGATGGACGGAAGACAGAACTGCTCAAATAGCTGCAATCTCTTCGTCAGCCATGCCGAGTCGTGTATACGCGCGGTCGAGGTGCCTTTGAAGCGAACGTTAAACCGCGTGAGGACAAAATGCTCCATGCTAACGCAGATGCACTCGATTGTGGAGACCCGCTTGGTCAGAAACGGAATGTATTCCTGAAAGGACTTCGATGAAGTCATCAGCGTCCCGCTCCGACGAAGGCATGCTGGCTAAGCACGAATTGCACTTTATCGAAGGGTCCAACCCAGAGGAGAGCCGCGTCAAGCCTTCCCCTGTTTCGAGCATAGACTCGAGTTGCTTGGGCTCCGAGAGTTCATCTAAGACGATTTCTCCGCAATCGTTTATCCCGGCCATGACTGTTGGTTTCGCCTAAGGACCTAGGTCGAGAACACTTTGCTCGCCGGGCCAGCCTCATTTTCGAACCGCGCTGCGCCCTGCACTTCGGTACCTGGGAATCAGTGAGCTCCTTGCCCGACATGTAGCGCGCCTCCGACCACGGATCGACGGCGCGCGACTGCGTGAGCCTCCTGCCTTCGCCGCTCAACTTTGGCCAGTCTTGAATGTGTAAGCCGTCATCGACCATGGCGGAACACTGACATCCAATGGGAATCTCCAAAAGCCGAACGATCGCGAGATCGGGGGAGCCCAAGGTCCGTTGTCCTTAGTGTCGTCGTAAATGTCCTTTGAATACTGGATCGTCTGATACTCTCCACCGCCGCCAACGCCATCAATTGAGAGTTTAGCCTGCGCGCTACTTCCGCCGTCCAAGTTGATCACAACGACGACGTACTGATGCATCGCCGGATTGTACGACGCGTATGATCGAACCGTCGATGAAGAGTCATCCACAGACAGCGCAGATGAACCGTCGGAGGCAAATCCACTCTGAGCATACAGTTGAAAGGCGCGGCCGCTAGGAAAGATCGTCCCGGGCGGCGCCGAGAATGATGCTCCCCACCGGCACATCACCGGCCCCGGAATCCCTGAGGCGGAAGAAATGCCTAAGCCTCCGACGCCTTGCTGCCACCCATATACGGGGGCTGGAAGCTGCGCCTTGTAACCAGACTTGCTCGTGTTGACTTCACAGTTGTTGTCATCCCAAAATTCAGCTCGTGCTACTCCCGCGTTGAAAAATTCGCCCAGTGTCTCAGCTACGAACAGGCCCTCAACGATCGACAGCGTTTGCGGAGTTGGAAGATGAGAGACAGAGTTCCACTCGGAAATCGAAATCGGGAAGGAAGAACACGGGCTCACGCATTTGCCAGCGCTCGCCAGTAGAGAGCGAATGTTTTTCATAATCCTCGAGACTGCGAAGGAACCTCGTATTGGCGCAGCGAGCAGCGCTGCGTCGGAGATAGACGGGTAGAATGTTGGATAGTAATGATATACCACGTAGTCGTAGCGCGCGTTTGCGAGAACGTAGGCGTCCCAGTTCGGTACGTTGTGCGAGCCGCCCGTAATTGGTATGCCGACATTGATAGTAGGATCTTCCGCCTTCATCGCAGAGTAAAAGGCGGGTTCAAACGCTGCGTACGATTGAGGCGTGTGCGGCTCGCGGTGATTGTCTGGCTCAACACGCTCGTATACCTCATTTCCAACCTCCCACCACTTTACGCCGTATCTCTTCGCAACGTTTGCGTACGCGACCCAGGCCGCCGCATGCTTCGGGTCGCCCGCTTCTGCGCACGCGGGGCTTCCCGACGTGGCGTAATTGACAGTAAGCTCTGGGCTCAGGTTGTTCGGCAAGACTAACGTGTTCATATAAGCATCAAAGGTTCCGTCGGAGGCGACCGGTTGGTTAGACCACCAGTCGCAGTAGCGAATCGGGCCTTGCCAATCGAGTACGTCGGCCGCGTTGCCACCGGGCCACCGAGAGCCCGCCATACCTATCGTTGCGAAAGTTCGAGACAATGTTCTTAGCGCCGATGCGTCGTCGTATCGTGTGTCACTGTTTACACCCAGCACGGCTTTATGAATTACACCGAGGATCCTACCCGAATGTACTGTGACAGCGACCCACTCCGAGGCACAGGCGGGCCCTATCCTTGGCGCGATAGGTACAACGAGCAAGAGCGCCAGTGACAACAGCCTAGGATTCACTATGGGAACCTCATGAAGGTGTGGTCCTCGACATTACTTAGCACGCTTCGCAGCCCCAGCCGGCAGGATTTCGGTCGAAAGTCGGCGCCGAGTTGCCTATGCTCCGCGCCAGCTAATCCAGCGGAGCGCAGTCCATCCATTCTGATGCGACCTTGCAAGATCCGAATGAAGAGCTCACCCTGTGAAATCGGCAGTATATCCTGCCAGGTTGATGCTAAGCGAAAGCGCCACCAGCGTCTGCGCCAACAACCTAAATGCTAATGCGACTAGTAAAGACGTCGCTAAGCCGTTCGACGCGGTCAAGTAGTGCCTCTATGTTCATCACCTGCGGTCGCGTATAAGAAGGCCACCATTACCGCTAGCCAGAGCACCTCATTGTAGAGCACAAAGTTAGCATCGGCCAAGTTCATAATCGCCATTGATGCAATTACAAGCACTGGCCACGCGCTCAGGCTATCGTTGCTATTGGAAAAGAAGCGGAGCGCCCTACGGACGGCTTCCAGTAAGAACGCGGCAAATAGCAGGAATCCTGTAACTCCAAAATTCAAGGCGACCTCAAGATAACCGTTATGTGCGCTGGCCGGTTCCCACCCAAGATCCTTCATGAGGTATCGTTTAACTGGTCCCGTTTCTTCCCAAAACACGTTGTACCCATACCCGAGCAGAGGCCGTTCATTGATATACCTAATCGCATAATCCCAAATCTCAGTGCGACCCGTCAGCGTCGCGTCCCGGCCGAGCACGCTCAACGCATCCGCCGGTTCAAATCCTATGACATTCGCACAGAAGGCACTGACAGCTAGAGCAGATCCAACCGCAAACGACGCGAATCCTAATCTCTTCCTTCGCAGTCGAAACATTACTGATAAGCAGCATAATACCGCCAAGAGGCCGACAATCGGCGTTGCGCTACGCGACCCAAGTACCAGAACTGTGCACACGGCGATTGAAATCCACAAACGACTTCGTCGACGTCCTTGTGTGCCGCGTAACATCGCTAGCATCGTGATGACGCCAAGCGCCATAGTTTCGCCAAACCGATTCTTTTCCCAGAACAGGCCCTGCCAGGCCCCCTGATAACGCTCCTGCATGACACCGAGCCCTGGTATAAAGACGATCAAGACGATGCTTATCAAGGCAACAGCGCTAATGGTTAAAACCAAGAGATCTAAGAACTCCGCTAATGTGTAGCGAGATGCGATATAGAAAGCGATCGCCGTGGTTCCAAACAGCCCGAACGCGCGCCTCAGCGTCAATAACGGATCGTACGACCAGAGTGTCGATAGGATCGCAATGGCGACGATCAGTAGCAACGGGAGGGACCGTCGAATCAGTGGTACCGCGACATCGCGCCTCGCAATAATACCGACGATGGCGAGAGCGTAGGCTAAAGCCCATATAATCTCGGCCGGTAGTGAACCAGTGTCAGAGACCTGGCTGCCGGCTAGGTGGCTGTACCCGACGCTAACCAGCGTGATACCAACGAAGAGCCATCGCTCAGTCCGAGAAGGGCGACCCATTTCGTTGTCGCCTTCGTAAGCGCTGCTCGCTTCAGCTTGCACGAGTGGTACTCATGGTGTGGGGGCCACGGTCAACGTACATATCGACCGCGGCTTTCTCCAGAAAACGACGCCAGCCGTACTGGCAGAAGACCCGGTAAACACCCTGCACGAGTTTGCGGCTCGGGAGCATCAGGTTAATTTTCGTCGTTGCAAAAATCCAGCCGATCCAGCCTTTTGCACCGATCCGTAACGAGGACACGTCAATATCGTGCAGCAACCTCGCGGCTGACGTGTTAAAACCGTACATGAGAAACCGAAAGTAAAGTTCACGCCGCTGAGTGTCGAGGAATTGGTTTGCTTCCGACTCGGAGAGGATGTCGCGAATGTCCTCGACGATCGAAAGGGACGATCTGACAGCGGTCTCATAGTCACGTAGAATCCTTCTTCCCTTCCCGGACATGGACTGCTGGTAGATGACCGAGTAGCGGAGCGTCGGGAACGCGGGATACTTGCGGCAAGCCCGCAAAATGAAAACGAAATCCTCGTGATATCGACGGCTGGTGTCGAATCCTCCAAGTGTGTCAAAGATTGCTTTGTGAAAAAGCGATGCGCTGGGAATGATGAATGGGCTGCCCTTGAGCAAGCTAGGGAAGACGTCACCGCAATGTGAGGGCGCAGGCGAACGACGAAATAACGTTCCATTTTCATCAACGGCGTACCACCAGCTATACGCAATTCCGATTGGGAATTCTCTGCGCTCAAAGGTCTCCATTTCGCGTTCAAGTTTATCCGGCAACCACCGGTCGTCGGCATCTAGAAAGGCAATAAACTCTCCTGTCGCATGCAACAATCCGAGGTTGCGCGCGGCTGAGGCTCCAGCGTTCTCCTGCCTGAAGATGCGCACACGACCGTCTCTAAGCGACTGCAACAACTCCCACGTTCCGTCTGTTGAGCCATCATCAACGACCACAATTTCGGTATCAAGATGCGTTTGGCGGAGAGCGGAGCCGACCGCACGCATTACGTGTTTCTTACCCTGGTAGACGGGTATTACAACCGATATTCTCCGAGTGTACGACTTCATTTTCGTTTCAGGCTAAACAGCGCTACATTGGCCAACACTAGCCATGGTTCGAACAGGTACCGTTGCCAAAAGCGCGCTGGATTATCTATCAGGCGGAAGAGCCACTCCAATCCCACCGCGCCGAGCCAACGAGGTGGCACTCGTTCAGAACCCGAGATGTAGTCTATAATCGCACCCATTGCGCACACCGAAGTCGAAGCAAGAAGCGCCGCATTCTCGAGAATCCATTGCTCCTGGAGAGGCATACCCAGACCAACGATCACGAGTGCGGGCGCGAAAGCTAGGATGTCTTTAATAACAGCGTCGCCCTCAGAAGCCGCGTCGAAATACCCATGATGCGCCCGAAACACCAAGTCAGGTACACGATGGCGAATCATGTCGCTGGCTGCCGAAAGAACCTTCTCATTTCCGCCGAGAAGGTATAAGCGCCAGCCGCCTTGCTCGGCGAGACTCAGAAGGGGCCAGATATAGTCGTTTCCGGTTATCCGATGGCGGCGCGCGACAGAATAGCCAAATAAACGAGACAGCAGGTAGATCGGAAAGCCATCGATGTACACAAAGCAATTCTGGCGTTGATGCAATCTGTTAAACGCCTCATCGATATAGCTAAAATGCATGCCGTGCAGATTCTGGTATGCGATAAGACATTGCTGACCAGCGTTAATCCGTGCCTGAAGCAGCTCCAAGAGGTCGCCTGTCGTCATCGGGTTCAGCTTCATCCCGAGGAGTGTGTAAGCACTAGGGCGATCGCGAGGATCCGTTTGCGTTACCTCAGTGACGTTCAGCGGCAATTCCCGCCCGACATGTTGCTTACCATATTGCCGCGCGATCAGAATGCAGAAGCGCATATTGCCAAAGACGTAGCGCTTCCAGAGACGTCGCGGCTCAGCCCGAAGGCGATGAAACCATTCGAGACAAGCATTTCGCATTCAGCGTGGCGCACGCGCGATCACACCGGCAACGAGCTCGAAACTCATACCGGTGCCTTGAGCGCCCCAACGTGTTGGTGCATCCAATATTCCTGTTTTGGCGCACCAAGGCCGACAAATATGAGACCCGGACGCGCCGCCCGCACGGCGACAAGGATCTTCTCGGTCTCGGCTGCGTCGCCTCCGAAACCGTAGGGCGGACAGTATGTGCCGCAAAAGCGCAACCCTGGGTGACGGAAACTCGAGCACGGAGGCGGCGTGCGCCGCGGCGCTCTCTCGGCCGCCCAGGAAGAGTATGCGTAGGCCCAGACACGCAGCCCGCGCGCAAAGTGCTTCAAAGAAGTCCGTCCCGTTGATGCGCTCGCGCAACGGCGTACCTAGGAGCTTCGCTGCCCACAGCAGCGAGACACCGTCCGGCACGACCAGGAACGCGTGCCCGTAAATCTCACGAAACAGCGTATCGTCTTGGAACAACACCACGCGGTGCGCGTTCGGGGTGACGACGTAGCATGAGCTAGCGCCGCTCGCGGCGCGCGCCGCAATCGCGTCGACGACTGACTCCAATTCGAGCGCATCGATACGAACTCCGGAGATCGTAACCGAAGGAGACCTCGAGTATTCGGCGTCCTGTGCCGCTTCGATCAGTTGGGCCATAGGGCGTCGACGGCCTCGCGACCTTGAAGTTCCCCGTTGACGTGCGGCGGCTTGCGGCGCAGCTCTCCGTTCGTAGGCGCCGCGGCAATGACGGTCGGATCGTCTCTGATGATTGATCCGTCGAGGGCCAAAACGCCCAAGAAGCGCACGCCGACGCGCTCGAGGTCAGCCGAAAGCCGGGCGTCGCCAGCCTGGGCGCGACGGCCAGTCTTGACCGTCACAAGCACCGCGTCTGCAGCGCCGACGATCGCCGTCGCGAACGACGTCGAGACGCCTTGCTCCACGTCGAGGACCACGTATTCAAACTTGCTGCGGAGCATCTCAAGCGCTGACCTAAGGTTGCGCTGACTCGTTGTCTTCTGCAAGAGAAGGTCACTCAATGTGAGCACGGCTGGGTTTCCGGTTCCGGGATCGGGAGCCACCTGACGCCCGATGTCTTCTAGCGTGAGGCCAGGGGGCGGCTTACTCGAGCCGAGGCTCGTAAGCGAAGTATAGACCAGCAGCGTAGAGTAGCCGGCGGTTGCCAGCGAATACGCGAGTCCCCGAGCGGCGATGTCTTTCCCGTCTCCGGCTGTTGATGACGTAATTCCGATGACTGCGGGGCGCACGACCTCCACTTCGAGTCGGGCGCGCAGCTGATCGAATGCAGCGGTCCCGGCTGCGCCGGACAGTGAAGGCTTCCACGGAAATAGCCTCATGCTGCGCTTCCCCCAACCTTAACAAGTACCGGCCGACCGTAGACGCGCTCGATTTCGCGGTCGCCCCAGAGGCGTCGATCCAGTGCGTCGAACGCGTATGCGGCACCGACCGCGAGCGCCAATATGAGGAGTCCCATTGCGGAGAGGTACATCCACAAGTTTGACGTTCCGGGGATGGCGCGGCTCACAACCACCAGCGTTCCGAGTGAGGCCGCTTGCGCTGCGTCTCCCTGAGCTGCGCTCAGGCGTTGCGTGAGGGCGATATACTGTTGAAGTGCTGCGTCGCGCTCAGCCCGCAACGTGCCAACGACGGCACCCGCTCCGGCGACCTTGCGCAGGTGATCTTGCATGTCAGCGAGCTGTGCATCGGTAGCGTGCAGGCGCTCCTCATCGGACGCAACAATACCATTTGCCCGCTCGCTATCGAGAACGGTCTGGGTGTACGAGGGGCTTTCCCCCGCGCCGTTCTGGATTGCAGCTGCCGCCGTCGAACTTGCCTGCTCGCGTTCGCGATCGACCCTTTGTGCGAGAGCCGAGAGCCCTGGAAAGGAATCCCTAAACGAAGCTCGCTGGGAAACGAGGTCAGCCGTGTCTTTTCCGACTTCGGTTTGGACCTGCTGATAGACGATGTCCTTTTGCAAGATCTCGCCTCGAACGATCGGGCTGATGTCGTGAAGCTGCTTTTGCAGCGCCGAAGCCGTCGCTTGGTCCGCGGCCAGCGATGCATTAACTTGTCCGCGTTGCACCTGTAAATCGTCGATCTGTGATGTCAGGTCGTCAAGCGCCTTATCGGAACTTGCGAAGCCGTTGTCAGCCGACGCGTGCTGAAGGCGCTTGTCGGCCTCGGCTATTAGAGCCTTGCTTTGCGCAATACGCTTGTTGAGCGCGCTGATGACATCGGTGTATCCACGCGTCGCAATCTCATGGAAGTAGGTCACCGCCTCGTCGGCGATCGCGTTCGTGACGGCAGCAGCCCTCATGCTGTCCGTATCCTTATAAGTCACCTCGAGAATGCTCGATCTAGCGGGCAGCTGCGTCTTGACCTTTTTCGAAAGCGCCACCGGATCCGTGTCGAGCTTGAGACGGTCGATGACTCGGCCAAGGACTTCCGTGCTCGTGAGGATCGAGGGCAAGTCTGGGTCGCCCAGCGTCGTGTCCTTGAGGGCCTCACTCACGATGAGCAACTCCGCGGTGCCCTTGTACGCAGGAATCAGCCGCGCCGCGATCGGCATCAGCGCGACGCCAATGACGCACACAAGCAAGACAACGAACCAACGCCGACGCATCAGCTCCATGAAACGATCCATTTCTGAGGTCTTCATATCGTCTCCATCACGAACGTTTGCGCACTACAGATGCGTGGCGTCATAGACACCGCCGAGTGCTCCCCCAAGGGCCTGAAAGAACAGCGACGCGTCGATCTTGTGACCCTCGGGCACGTACACGACGTCGCCGTCGACCAGCGGCACGTTTGGTGCAAGGTCGCCGTGTTGCAAGCCCCGCAGGTCGTATGATTTGCGATCGCCGTCATGGACAACTTGGATATCCTTAACGTTCGCCCACTTCGTGGGACCGCCAGCGACATACAAAGCGCTAAGGAGGGTCGCTCCGTTCTTGAGCGTGAACTCGCCCGGAGTCGGCACTTGTCCGAGTACAGTCACGTGAGGAGCGGCCCGAACAACGATCGCGTCGCCGTTTTCAGGGAACTGCCGAAGTGCTGCGCTTCCGAGTGGGAGCGGAACGTCTTGCCCGTTCCTGATCAGAGAAGCATCTGCCGTTGAGGCACTTGGAAGGGGTCCACCGGCCCCCAGCAGTGCTTGCTCTAGCGTATCACTATTGTATAGGTAGATGGCGCCGGGCGCCGCAACCTCTCCACGAACATCCACGCGCACGGGCTTGTTTGCAAAGAGTAATGTATCGCCTGGGGCGAGGGAAGGACCGGGGAGACCCGATGCAAGTAATTGCTCTCCATCGAGAGGTGCACTCGCCTGCTGATCGCGCTTGACCACAATGTTCCGAAGATCAATCGCCGAACGCGTCAGCGTACCTCCATTTTTGTCGCCGAGAGTCATGCCTCCGCCTAGGTCCTTTTCAAACTGCTCGCGCAATTGACCGAGAGCTGAAGACAAGGTTTCACCAGGAAGATACGGTAGCGTACCAGTCGTTGCGCCGGTCAGGAAAATAACCTGATTCTGTTGCAAGAGCCGCACAGTGACCGCCGGGTTGCGAACATATGACGAGAGGCGGTTCTCTATAAGCGCGGCGATCTGAGCTGTGCTCTTCCCCGCAACGCGTACCGTCCCGACGACAGGGATAGAAATCGATCCATCAGCCGCGACGACGGCGCTGCCTGCATTGAGCGCCGCAAGGCGGTTATTCGAGTCATCGACGACGGCCGCATAGTTGAGGACGTCGACTCCGATCGTATCTCCCGGATGAACGATAGGCGCCGCATCAGACTGGCCGATCGTAAAGAGTAACAGCACTGCAATAATCGTGAGACACTTGTTATGACTCATATGTACGCTCCAAGTTTGGTGATTGTCGTGACACGACAACATCTCGCGCAATTGGCGAGCTCAAGACCCACTGCTCGACCGCGCCACAAGAAGCGATTGGCGCGCCTAACGTGAGCCTAGCGAATCGAAGATACTGGACCAGGGGCTGAACGCCTAGGGTCCCGAGACGCGCCAAGTCGATATCGCCGGTCAGCGAGGGTTTGTCCTCAAGCTCGCCGTCTACGATGACGACATGCGTCAGCACTACGTCGCTTTCCGCTCGCGGGTGTACGAGGAGCGGGTCGACGGTATAAAACATCAGATCAAAGCCCGAATAATACCAGAGCGATGCCTCGATGGCGCCTCGATAGCGTGGCGGGATTTGATCGATCGAGGTAGAGCTCACCGATGCAAGCGCCGGCAAACCAGCGACCTCGAGGGTTGCCCCATTGACGAAGCCGTATCCGAAGGTAACGGCGGCCCATCCCCTGGCGTGCAGGTGGAATCCGAGAACCTTCGCGGAGTCCAAGTCGTCCCCGATCAACGCGACGGTCACGCCGTCCTTCGCGAGAATCGCACCGCTGACCAGAATGTTCGACCTCTTCTTCGCCACCGCCGAGCAAGCCGTCGCGATCACTTCCTCTGCTATGCGCGGGATCGGCGTGCTGAAAGCCATACCGCGCACGACCGCGCCGTCGACTTCGAGTTGCCAACCATCTCGCCCGGTGCGTGCTCCGACGATCGTGGAGGTCCTTGAGAGGGGAGCCGCGAGCGGCGGTCGCAAGATTTTTCGTAAAGCCGCCAAGACGTCCGGCGACGACGCGGACACTGCCAACGATTCACCGCCAAAATCATAGACATCGCATATCTCGGCGGGTCCGACAAGAGCGTTGCCAATGAAATTTGCGCTCATGCGAACGCTAACCGTTCGTCGGAGAACCAGGCTAAAGTTTGCGCAAGTCCGCTCTCGAGATCTGTTGCCGGCGACCACCCTAGCGATCTAGCGAGCGTCGTGTCGGGGCGTCGCCGCTGTGGGTCGGCGGGACGCGCGGCGGCGTGCTCGACTTCGAACGGAACGCCTGCCACTTTGGCAAAAGCACGGGCAATTTCCTCAACACTTCGTTCGTCGTCGTTGCCGATATTGATGGGCTGCAGTTTTTCTTGCTTCGACTGGGTGACGAGCAGAAGCAGTTCCAGCGCATCGCCAACGAAGGTCAAGGAGCGCGTTTGCTGACCGGTCCCCTGGATCGGGAACGGCTTGCCGCCCAGTGCCGCATCGATGAGAGCGGGCACGAGACGGCCATCCCCGCGCTGCATTCTTGGCCCGTAACAATTGAAGAACCGAACGATGCGGCCGTCGAGGCCACGGGAGGCTACAGCTGCGGCGACGGCGGCTTCGCCGAAGCGCTTACCTTCGTCGTAGCAAGAGCGTGGCCCAATCGGGTCTACGTTCCCAAAATAGCTCTCAGGCTGCGGATGGACGAGGGGGTCGCCATAGATCTCCGACGTGGACGCAAAGACGAACCTTGCATGCTGCTCGAGCGCGAGCTCGATCAACGACATCGTTCCGAGCGAGTTCACCAGCAGCGTCTCCCAGGGATGATTTCCATACGCCTCCGGGCTAGCCGGAGAGGCGAGATGAAAGATCCTATCGAGGCGCGGTACGCCGGCGGCGCGCAACTGCTCGCGAAGCGCATCCGGGCTCTGCGCGCAATCGCCGAAAATGAATGACGCCTTCCCAGATGAGACTGCCCCACCGATGTTCGTCACGCTGCCGCTCGAGAGGTTGTCCAGAATCACGATCTCGTGGCCGGCTGCGATCAGACGATCTGCAAGGTGGCTTCCCAGAAATCCGGCGCCTCCAGTGATGAGCGAAAAGAAAGGAGGCGACATTAGATTATCGCGGTCGAGACACTGGGCTCGCTCTCACGGACCGCGTGCGGTCGACCAATTCCGTGGTAGAAAAAGCCTTCGGCTCTGTAGCGATCCGCGTCGAGCACGTTTCGGCCATCGATGACGATTGCGTTCCGCAACCGGGCTTTCACGATGCTTGGATCGATTTGCGCGAACTCCGGCCATTCGGTCAGCACGATCAGCGCATCGGCCTCAGCGGCCTCCAACGCCGTGGCCGCTAGACGGCTGCCGGCCGGCAGCGGTGCAACGTGGACGGCGGGATCGAACACGATCGTCTTAGCCCCGCGACGCGAGAGTTCGTCGAGGATTACGAGCGCGAGGGAATCTCTCAAATCGTCGGTCCCGGCCTTAAAGGCAAGGCCCCAGACGCCGATCTCGGAACCATCGAGCTCTAAGCAGGCAGCTTCAAGCATTGAGACGATCCGCTTCGGCTGAGCATCGTTTGTGCGCAATGTCGCGGCAAACAGCTGACTGCCCGTGTTCATCTGCATCGCGACGTGATTCATGCTTCGAACGTCCTTGTCGAAGCATGGTCCGCCGAACCCGATGCCCGGCGCTAAAAAGTCGCGCCCTATCCTTCGATCGTAGCCGATGCCGCGCAACACATCGTCTGCGACCGCACCGGTGGCATCGCAGAGGTTCGCGACTTCATTGGCAAAGCTGATTTTCAGCGCCAAGAACGCGTTCGAGCATGACTTGATCAGCTCCGCATTGCAGCGCGACGTAAACACGACGGGTTTCTGAAGCTTCTCAAAGAGCCGCACGTATGGCAAGGCTGCCGCCGCGGATTCCGTGCCGACGACGATTCGGTCCGGGTTCAAGAAGTCGGCTACCGCTGAGCCTTCACGCAGGAACTCCGGCGCACAAACGACGGCGGCCCAGTCCTGAGTCTCCAAGGCGACCCGATCGCACGTGCCCGGAGGAACCGTGGACCGGATCACGATCGTTGGGAATGACTTGAGATTGAGCTTGGATAGTTGCAGGATGGCAGCGTCGAGCGCGGCCAAATCGGCCGAGCCATCGTCGCGGGACGGGGTGCCCACCGCGATGATGATTACCTCCGCATCGCGCGTCACGCTTTCCAGCGAGTCGTCGAACGAAACGAGCCCGGACGCAAGATGCGCTCGCAATGCCTCTTCTATGCCTTGCTCGCGATAAGGCGTAATGCCGCGCTTTAGCCTCTCTATGCGCTCAGCTTGAATATCGTGACCAACGACATGCCAGCCAAGGGAAGCGAGGCCTATCGTGCATGCCATGCCGACATACCCGGTTCCGACAACGCAGATTCGAGCTGACATGAAGTTTAGAAGGCTCCCTTTGGACGAACGAGAGCGACCAGGGTTCGCGCGATCAGCGCGCCATCAAGTCCCGGAGACGCGCTGCGGATGTACTCGAGGTCGAGGGCGGTTGCTTCAGCGCGATCGAGTGGAACCGTCGACCGGAGCTCCACTTGCCACAGACCTGTCACCCCCGGGCGAACGAGATGGCGAAGGTGTTGCCAAGCCTCGTAGCGGCTCACGATGAACGGCATCTCCGGACGAGGACCCACGAGCGCCATGTCACCGCGAAGAACGTTGTATAGCTGCGGCAATTCGTCGATCGAGAAGCGCCGGAGGACGCGGCCGACTCGCGTGACCCGCCGATCACCCGCCGATTTCGGCGAGGGACGGTCTTCACACTCAGACAGGCGCATTGTGCGCAGCTTCCACATAAGGAAGAGCCGCTCGAAGCGACCCGCTCGGCGCTGCGAGAAGAACACCGGCCAGCCGTCGTCGATCAAGATCGCCAGAATCGCGATTGCGAGAATAGGTGTCGCGATCAAAAGAGCTAAGGCGGCGAACACCGCGTCCAAGAACCGTCGTGATCTCGAGCGAAGGAGATTCTCTCGGTAGACCAAGACAGCCGGCGGAGGCGATCGCATTTCAGTCACCTCGATGCGCGTCGCTCTTGATCTCGACGATCGCGCTCGCCAGGATCGGCTCACCGACCACCTGCGCGCCGGCGGCTGGCGCTAAGAGACGATGAGGCCGAAACGCGGGTAGCAGAGACCCGCGCCGTTGCGATAGCAAATAGAAACCAGCATCGTCTTGCTCGAACGACATGTTTCTCCAATAGGACGGGGCTATTATGATTGCTTGCTTTTGTTGGACGCGGACCAACATCGAGCTTCTTCACAATAACGGCCGCGCAACCCAGGTGATATAGTCGAATGGTACGCGCGTTGGCGATAACGCAAGCCCCTTGTAGCATCGTGACTCAAATCGGTCAATAGCCCAAAACGGGGTGTGCCCCCCTCAGTGGACGAGAATGTTCGCGTTCATGGCTGACACACGTGAAAAAAGATTTCTGCGACGAATGATAGTCGCTTCAAAAGCCCTGTCCAGCAGAGTGTTAGAGCGCGCAACGGTCGATCCAGCGCGCGGCATGAATTTGCCAACTGCGTATGCTTAAGCCGCATAACAAGGAAGCAGCGGCTTGAACCTTCGCCCTCTGCTGCTCGCGTTGCGGGCAAAAGAGCATATTCGGCTCTTGAAAATGGGCTCAGTCAGTTCTTAGCTCTAAATGGCTAGCTGTTTCGCCGGCAAGTTTCGCCCGCGTATGTCACCCAGACGGCGGCCTCGGCTCTCTGGAAATCGCGGCGGAACGCATCCCGGCCCAATGGCGTGTAGATCATCTGGACCTTTGAAGCTTTCCCGCCCTCGGTCGACTGACCGGTAAAGATCCAGGTTCCGCCGGTCCAGTCCGGAGCCGTGGCGATGAAGGCCCCGTTCGCGAGGATGGCCGTCCATGCGTGCACTCCGACGTGATGCGTATATGTTTCATGAATCGTAGCGCTTTGGTGGTTTGCAAGGGTGAGCTGCGTATCAACCAAGAGCGCCGAAAGATCGTCGCCGCGTGAGTACACGTGTGTCAACGCAGTCCCCCCAAATGTCTGGCATTGCCAGGCACCGATCAACAACTGGTCGATCGTATCAGAGAGCCCGAAGCCGGGCAATGGCGGCCGCAAGTTCGGAAACCCTTTCGCGTGTGGCGAGGGTGACGGCACCAACATGCTCGCAAGCGGTGTCGCGATCGGGCTTTCGCTCGCGAGCGGTGTCGCGATCGGGCTTTCGCTCGCGAGCGGTGTCGCGGTCGGGCTTTCACTCGCAGTCGGCGATTCTTCAGCAGTGGGCGCCGAAGTGATTTCTATTTGAACGATCGGCGACGGCGCGTCTGTAGGCGAGCTCGAAGGGATGGGCCCCCTCGCCTGCGTCTTCCCGCCGGCGGCCTCGATCATTGGCGCGCTGCACGCGATGAGCGCCACGAAGAGCAGCCTTCTGCGGGCGCTCATTGCATGCACGGCTCACAGCTCCGGCTCGGTTTCCTCACGCTCACGGCACAGCTTACCCGGGGTCCGGCGCGTTCCCCTGGCTCGACTGAAGACTACGTAAACGAGCTGCGGACGCTGCGATTTTACACCTCTGCGACGCGGTCCGCGTAAAGCGCACGGCGTATCGCGTCGAGATATTGGTGGCCGAAGCGTGAATCCGGCTCGACGTAGTTTCCTTCAGCCCACTCGTTCCAGGCCTTCAGGAATATTATTCGCTCTTCCCACCCTTTGCTCCGCGCGAGATCGACAG
>Ga0302324_100013866_pt1 | contig 16295 bp, 14 predicted proteins | sample Palsa_T0_1_FD_201949 | JGI IMG/M metagenome (GOLD analysis project Ga0302324, IMG submission 201949) | Peat permafrost microbial communities from Stordalen Mire near Abisko, Sweden - Palsa_T0_1 | ecosystem: Environmental > Terrestrial > Soil > Palsa > Peat permafrost | place: Sweden: Abisko...
GGGATGGTCGCCCGGGAACTGCCGTCGGATGAGGTGCTGGCGTCGTGGCAGCATGTGGAGCAGCGGGCCCGGGAGCTGCGCGCCGCCGGGGTCCCCGGCACGCTGCGCGAACTGCGTATCAAAGCATATTTGGATCTGCTGCAAGAACGCGACAGCCGCTTGGTAGCCGGGGCTGTACCCGGCCAGGACCCAGGCCAGGACCCAGGCCAGGGCCAGGGCCAGGGACCTGCGGACGATGACGGGCCGCGGGACGGCCCCGGCGGGAACGGCGGGCCCGGTCCGGGGCCGGACAGCCCGGCCGGGACCGGCCCGGACGGCCGCGCCCGGCCCGATGGCAGCGCGCGCCCGGCCGCAAAGGACCCGGGCCCGTGCCTGGCGGCGCTGGTGAACATCACGGTGCCACTGGCCACCGCGCTGGGCCAGTCCGGGACTCCGGGTGAGGCCGCCGGGTTCGGGCTGCTGGACGCTGGGACCGCCCGGGACCTGCTCGCGGCGGCCGGGCGCAGCCCGTCCACCCGGTGGTGCGTGACCGTCCTGCATCCCGATGGGACCGCCGCCGCCCACGGGTGCGCCGCCGGCCGCCACCCCCCGCCGCCTGGCCCGGAACCGCCCGGCCCGGAACCACCAGCCACCGGCCCGCCGGGCACCGAACGCCTCGGCAGCACCAGCGGCGGCCCGGACCAGCGGCCGCCCGATTCCCGGGCCCGGGACTACCTGCTTTCGCTGGGGGTGCGGCTGGCCCTGATCGCCCGCGGCGGGTGTGATCACCGGCACGCCGAGACCGGGTACCAGCCCAGCCGCAAGCTCCAGCACCTGATCCGCACCCGCAGCACCCGGTGCACCGCACCGGGCTGCGGCCGGCCCGCGGCCCGCTGCGACCTGGACCATACCGTCGCGTGGGACAAGGGCGGCCTCACCTGCGAATGCGGGATCTCGCCTCTCTGTAGACATCATCACAGGTGCAAGCAGGCACAGGGGTGGCAGCTGACTCAGCCGGAACCAGGTGTGCTGAAATGGCGGACCCCGCACGGGCGGACCTTCACCACCACGCCCTCCGAGTACCCGCTGTAGGAGACAGGACGGCAGCTTCTCGACATCACGCGGTTGCTCGTGCGGCGCCGCTCTCATTGTTCGTTGAGGACATCCCCGGCTCCTTCAGCCGTGCTCGGTTCAGCTCAACCGGCTCGCGCCAAGTCTTCCGCCGGGCTTGGTGAGCCGGCATCACAAGATCTTATGATGCCGGCGAGGTGCGCCTCGGGCCTAAGTCTTCGGGCCTGGGTCTCCGGGCAGCGCACAGCGCTGCCCGGACACAGGCATCACCGTCCGTTTCGGGATTAGAAAGAACTTTCCGAACGGACGGTGGCGCCTGCTCAAGGGAACCGCAGGGGCCCGCGGCGGGGCGGTGCGAGCAGGCCGGGCGCACGCGGGATCGCTGGCCTGCTCGGGCTTGCGGGGATCAGTTATAGATGGGGCCGGGCACGATGATGGGCAGGACTAAGCGATCTCGTCGGCCACAGGGGCTACAGCTCAGCCTCGGCTTCAGGATAAAGCTCGGCCTCGGTTCCAGCCTCGACATCAAGCCGAGCCTCGGCTTCAGCCTCGACATCAAGCTTGGCGTGGGCTTCAGCCTCTTTCGTTTCCTCGGCCTCGGCCTCGGTCTTCCCTGATGCCTCGTCGAGCGGAATCTCGCTCATGCCACCAATGTACGCGGCACCTCAGCTTGACGACAGGGCCGAACAAGACAGGCGGGGGCCGGGGCCGCCGGAATCCGAGGAACACCGCCGGGCTGGTGGACCCGTGCGGCAGGCACCGGGTGGTGTGTCTTAAACTGAGACTTGAAGGGGAGTAATTCCTCGCTGGCTGATCGACATGCTGGTGCGCGATCGCACCCGGTCGTCAGGCCCCAGGACACGGGGTGAATGAGACCTTCGCCGATGAGTTGCTCATCTTGGCGGGGGTCCTTTTTCTGCCGGGACGGGCTGAACCGGAGAGGCTCGCCCTGGTGTCTAGCTCGTTGTTGCTGCTGGTGACTGTCTTCGCCGTGACGTTCGTGGCGGAGCTGCCGGATAAATCGTTGTTCGCGTCGCTGGTGCTGGGCACCCGGTACCGGCCGGCCCAGGTCTGGCTGGGCGTCGCCGCGGCCTTCGCCGTGCACGTCATCTTGTCCGTCGCGGCGGGGGGGCTGCTGACCCTCGCGCCGGAATCGGTGATCGATTTCGTCAGCGCGGGGCTGTTCCTGGCCGGGGCGATCTGGATGCTGCGGTCCGCGTCGGAGGACGAGAACGAGCCCGGGCCTGATGCGGCGCGGATGGGAGCGCCGCCGCCGGGCTTCGTGCGGGTGTTCGCCACCAGCTTCACGGTCGTGTTCATCGGCGAATGGGGCGACGTCACCCAGATCACGACCGCCAATTTCGTGGCCCGCTACCACGATCCCTTGATCATCGGCGTCGCCGCCCTGGCGGCCCTGTGGACCGTGTCGGCGCTCGCCGTGTTCGGCGGCGCCAAGCTGCTGGCCCGCGTCCCGATGCGCTGGGTTCGCCTGGCCGGCGCGGTCGCGCTCACCGGCCTGGGCATCTACAACCTGGTCAGGGCCATCGCAAGCCTGGGCTAAGCCGCGCTAGGCGGTGATGGCGGGGGGACGCGGGGCACGGCGCAGCCATTGCCAGAACGTGCGTCGCGGCGGGCGGGGCGGTGGGGGCGGCCCGGCGGTAATGCCTGCGCCGTGAACCGAGCCTTCGATCTCGACGCGCAGCAGCACGGGCACGCCAGGGCCAGGCGGCTCGGGCAGCGTCACGCTCCTGCCGTGCAGTGATATGTCACCGGCTTCCACCACGATGCCCGGCCTGGTGATCAGCCTGAGCCCTCCGCCTCTCACCTCGGCGGTGATGCGCAGCAGCGGCTGTGTGATCACCGCCTCGGTGAAGTCCAGCGTCACGCCGCCGCCTTTCACCTTGACGTCCAGTTCCTTCGGCACTACCCAGCGGCCATCCCGGCGGGCGCTGCTTCCGTGGACGTGGATCCGGATCAGATCCTTCGGCGTGGCGCTCACCGCGCCCGCGCCGGGCGGCACGACAGCACCCAGCGTGGCCGGCAGGTCGGCCGTCAGCGCCGCGAGCTCGGCGTAGGTCCTGGCGGTCAGCGCGCGTTCCAGGCGGTCGTCCAGTTCTTCTGGGGAGAGCCGGCCGTCCCCGGCGGCTACCCGCAGCAGTTCCACCACCTGATCGCGGTCCGCGTGTGACGCGCGAAGTTCCTCGCCCGCAACGGTGGCAGGCAGATCGCTCTGGCCGCCTCTGCTGGATTGCGGGTCCGCCATGCCCAAACCCTAAGGCAACGCGCCGATGCGCGCCACGCCAGGCGACTTGGCGGTGGCGGCCGACCCCGGCCGTGACCTGCTCCCTTGGATCACGGCCGGGGCGTTCCCGCGTGGCTGCCGCTGTACTGGCGAGCGATCACCCATCGCCGCCCGGTGGGCTGGAGCCCCGCTCATCTACACGGCTCCTGGGATGCGGCCGTCGTACCGCGGTGAGAGCGCCCGCCGACCAGCTAGACCGATCCTTACTACGTAACACGGAGCCGGGACGGGTGTGGTTCACCGGCCGCGGCATGACGCCTTAGGCGGGGCCGGTTCAGGCCAGCCGGCCCGTGACGGTTTCACCGGGCCGGGACGGTCAGCAGGATCTTGCCGCCCGCGTTGATCACGAAGCCGCGCACGCTGGCGGCCTGGAAGGGCACCGAGGCGGGATACCACGCCGCCGGATGGCCAGCCGCGATGGTCCAGCCGCCCGCGGCCACGTCCTGCCCGCCCGGCCCGGTGACCAGCAGCTGGCACCGGGTCCCGGCCGCGACGCCGGTGACCTGCACCTCCAGTTCGGTGCCCCACGGCAGGGACGTGTACCGGACGGCCGCCCAGGCCCCCGTCCCCCCGTTCGCCCCGCCGGCCGTGACTGCCCACCGGGGCGCTGCTGCAGCCGGAGCCCCGGCGGCCGACGCTGGGGCCCGGGCGGCCGCGGGGGCCCGGGCGGCCGACGCGGGGGCCCGGGCGGCCGACGCGGGGGCCCGGGCGGCCGCGGGATACAGCGCGTGCAGCCCGGCCGCGGCCGCGAACCCGGCCACCGCCGCGGCCGCCGCGGTGAGGCGCCATCGGCGGCGGGTCCCGGAGGCCCGGCGGGCCAGGGCGGCCAGCGACGGGCCCGGCGCCGGGGCGGCGTCCGGCGCCGGGGCGGCGGCGGGGTCCGGTACCAGCCGCAGGGCCTCCGCGGCGGGCACCCGGCGGAGCAGGGACGGCAGCCCGGCGAGCCCGGCGAGTTCGGCCCGGCACCGCGGGCACGCGGCCAGGTGACGGTCTACCAGGGCGCGCTGGGCAGGCTCGATCGCGCCGAGCAGGTACACGCCGAGTTCCTGACGGGCCAGCGCGCAGTGGCCGCCGTCGTTCACGTCGGCCGCGCAGTGGCCGCCGTCGTTCACTTCCGCCGCCCGGTGATCCGGGACCGGCCCTCGTCGAGGACTGCCTGGCTCGACACCAGGCGCCCCATAACGGACAAGTCCCCCATATCTGCTGAAACGGCTGCGCCGACCTGGTGGTTCACCTCCCGCCAGTGGACGGAGTGATCCACGCTCATGCGGGGCCGCGGTGGACCGGCCGGGGCGCATCGCTGCAATAGCGCAGGCTGCTCATCGTCCGCAAGATCCAGCCGCCGTTCTGATGAAGGCTCGTTCCAGGTCGTCTTCGCGGCGACTGATCAGCCACGACGCGAGCCAGGATCAGGGTCGGCCGTCGCAGCGGGGAGATGCAGCGCCGCCCGGAGTTGCCCGAGCGATGGCGCCGGTACGGTGCGGCCTTGCTCGTCGTGGTACAGACGGCAGGAGATCGAGGGGTGTTGCCCAGGGCGGGCGAACGGGTCGTTGCCATCGGCGAGCAACGTCGGAGAGCCGGTCATCCCCAGGCGCCTGGCGTCGCGGGCGGTGGTCACGATCCGGCGGGTCACCGTGAGATCTGGCCGGGCGCCGCCCAGCTCAGCCAGCCGGGCGGCCAGGACTGCCGCGTTCGGGCAGTCTGGCACCTGCAAGATCTCCAGCTTCATCGCGCCTCCCGAGTCTCCCGGCCCGCCGGTCTTCCCTTGCTAGTGTGCGTCCTGTACCGCGGATGGACCCGGCCAGCCCACGAAGCAGGCCACCGCCAAAGCGACCCGGGAATGTCATCGCCGCACGCTAGCCTGCTGGCACCGGCACCCGCAGTATCCCGGCCCGGGAGGAGACCGCACGGTGGACAGCCAGGACCCGGTGGCCATCGCCGCCGTTCACGCGATCCGCACCGGCGACACCACGTCACTGGCGAGCCTGCTGAGCCAGCATCCCGGCCTCGCCTCCGAGCAGATCCACGGCACCCGGACACCCCTGCACGTGGCCGCGGACTGGCCCGGCTACTTCCCCGCCGGGCCTGCCATCGTCCGCCTGCTCATCGAAGCGGGCGCCGACCCCAACGCGGGCACGGGGGGGAACCGGAGCGAGACGCCCCTGCACTGGGCGGCCAGCAGCGACGACGCCGACGTAGCCCACGCGCTGATCAGCGGCGGCGCCGGCATTGAGACACCCGGAGGGTCGATCGGCACCCCGCTGGACAACGCGGTCGGCGACGGATGCTGGAACGTCGCCCGCCTCCTCGTCGGCCGCGGCGCCCGGGTCGACAAGCTCTGGCACGCCGCCGCCCTCGGCAACATGGCGCGCGTCGAGGAACTCCTGGCCGCCTCTCCGCCCCCGTCACCAGACGACGTCACCGAGGCCTTCTGGCAAGCCTGCCACGGCGGCCAGCGCCGGACCGCCGAGCGCCTCCTCGCCAGCGGAGCCGACCTTGACGGAACCCCCGGCTACAGCGACCAGACCGCAGCCGAGGTCGCCGCGGAACTCGACACTCAGCGAGAGAATCTCGTCACCTGGCTACACGACCGCACGCAGGCCACCTGAGCCAGCCGTTCAGGTAGCCATCGACGCCTGGTGAGGGTCATCCATCTGAAGCACGATCGTGGAAGGAGCGGCGGCGGGCAGCCTTCGTTATGATCCCCAGCGCCCCTGGGCCGCGAGGCGTTCCAGCCCGGTCCCGGGCGAGCCGGCCGCGCGTTCGCGGACCAGCCCGCCGGGGAGCGTGTAGGGAGGCGCCTTCCGCGGGTGTCCCTGGGCCTGGCCGACGATGGCGTCGGTCAGGCACCGGGCCATCTCCAGGCGCGGGTACCGGTCGTGCGCCTGTGCGGCGAGTTCGTCGGGTACCAGATCCGCGTCGCTGCCGAAATCCATGCCGATCCCGGCGCGGGTGAGCGCGACCTCGTTTCCCCGGTGCTCGGCGATCCCGGCCGAGGTGTGCAGGGCGATCGCGTCCCAGACGAGCTGCGCCCTGGCCGCCTGCAAGCCGTTGGCCCGTAGCAGGTCCACGGCGACCTCAGCGCCGTCCACCTCGAACCTGCGTCCCCGGTCCGCCTGGGCGGTGAGGCCGATGTCGTGCAGGATGCAGCTCAGGAACAGCAGCTCGTCGTCGTAGCCTTCGCCTGCGGCCAGGCCCCGTGCGGCCGCGGCGACGCGAGCGAACAGGTAACTGCGCACGCTGTGGTGGTACATGAAGTCCGGTTCGGCGGCCCGGGCCAGCTCGTCGGCCACCTTGGCCAGCTGGGTCTGCGGGAACTCCAGGTCGGCCGGAACCGCGGCCGGGCGGCGCCACACGTAGCCCGTGCGCGTGTATTCGAGCTGGACGGCTCTCGCGGCCGCCGCGGCCGGGCCGCGGTATCGCTGGACCAGCCACAGGCCGAGGTCCAGGCCGGCGGTGACGCCGCCCGCGGTGACGATCTGGCCGTCATCGACCACCCTGGCGTCGCCGATCACCCGGGCTCCCTCGGCGGATAGCTCGTCGATGGCCCCGTGGTTGGTGACGGCCGGCCGCCCGTCCAGCAGCCCCGCCGCGGCGAGAAGCATCGACCCGGTACACACCGCGGCGATCACGGACCCGGCGGCGAACCGCTCGGCGATAAGCGCGGGCAGCACACCACGACCGGCTTCGGCCCAGGCGCCGCGCTCACTCCGGCTGATCCAGCCGCCACCGGGGACCACGAGCACGCCGGGCGCCGCCCCGGGCGCCGCCCCGGGCTCCCGCGCGGCGAGTCCGGTGCCGTCGGCGGTGCGCACCTGCCGCGGTCCGCCCTCCGCGACCAGCTCGACCTCAAACCCCGCGCCCGCCAGGGCCGACAGCGGCCCGAATACGTCGAGGGCCTCGACCCCGTCGAAGACCAGGATTTCCACGTCCATGGCAGCAGACTGGCACGGTGGTAGCGTATGGAGCCAGAGGCAGAATTGCCATGCTTGCCGAGGATCCCGCCATGACGCACAAGCTCACCATCCTGGCCCTGGATGCCGTGGTCCCGCTCGACCTGGCCATCGCCGCCCAGCTCATGGGCTACCCCGCGGCGCCCTACGACGTGACCATCTGCGGCCTGCGCCCGGGCCAGGTCGCGACCACCTCCGGGTTCGCGGCCGTGGTAAGCCACGGCCTGACGGCCCTGGCCGCCGCCGACACGGTCCTGATCCCGGGGTTCTCCCCGAACGATCGCGCCCTCCCGCCGCCGGTGCTGGCGGCGCTGCGCCGCGCGCACCAGCGCGGCGCCCGGATGGTGTCCATCTGCACCGGGGCGTTCGCCCTCGCCCAGGCCGGCATCCTCGACGGCCGGCGGGCGGCCACGCACTGGCGCTACGCCAGCCAGCTCGCCACGTCATTCCCCGCCGTGACCGTCGACCCCGACGTCCTGTACGTCGACGAAGGCCAGGTCCTGACCTCGGCCGGGGTGGCGGCAGGCATCGACCTGTGCCTGCACCTGATCCGGGACGACCACGGCGCCGGCGCCGCGAACGCGGTGGCCCGGCAGGTGGTGATCGCCCCGCATCGCGACGGCGGCCAGGCCCAGTACATCCGGCAGCCGGTCCCGGCTGAGGCCGGCACATCGCTGGCGGCCACCCGGGCCTGGGCGCAGAACCGTCTGGCCACGCCCATGACGGTGCGCGACCTCGCGCGCCACGCCAACGTGTCCGAGCGGACCTTCGCCCGCCGGTTCCGCGCCGAAACCGGCACCACGCCGCTGCGCTGGCTGGCCCTCCAGCGCCTGGCCATCGCCCGCGAGCTGCTCGAGGACGGCGCGCTCACCATCGAGGAGACAGCGCGCCGCTGCGGCCTGGGCAGTACCGACAACCTTCGGCTCTACTTCCGCCGCCACCTGCGAACCACGCCGAGCGCCTACCAGCGCGCGTTCTGCGCCACCGCCGCCGGTCATGGGTAACACATCGCTCGCGGCACGAGCGTCCGGCCCGCAGGCCGCTTCACCGCGCCGTCACCGGTGGCCCGCGCCGTCACCGGTGGCCCGCGCCGTCACCGGTGGCCCGGTATTCCTCGCTGGCGGCTCGCCGCGGCCGTAGCCTGGCAGGCATGGCCGTTCAGCGGATGGACAACGTCGCCATCGTCGTCGACGACCTGGACGCCGCCGTCGCATTCTTCGCCGAGCTCGGCATGGAGCTAGAAGGCAAGGGACAGATCGAAGGCCTCTTCGCGGACCGCACCGTCGGACTCGACGGCGTGCGGAGCGAGATCGCGATGATGCGGACCCCGGACGGCCACAGCAAGCTGGAGCTGACCAAGTACCACGCCCCCGCGGCGGACAGCGCCGGGCCGGAAAACCCGCCGCCCAACACGCTGGGCCTGCATCGCGTCATGTTCGCTGTCGACGACATCCATGACACCGTCGCCCGGCTGCGCGCCCACGGCGCCGAACTCCTCGGCGAGGTGGCACAGTACGAGAGCATCTTCCTGCTCTGTTACCTCCGCGGCCCTGCGGGCATCATCGTCGCCCTGGCCGAGCAGATCGGCTGACGCGAGCCTGGAACCCGGACGCTCGCGGCCAGTAGCCTGGGGTTTCGTACAGGCAAGGTCGCACCCATGACGGAGCTCTTGAAGTGAGCCATCAATTCTCGCCGCCGGAAGCCGTCTACATCATCCGCCACGGCGAGAAGCCACAGGACGCCCCGCCCAAGCACTCCGGCGTAGATTTCCGAGGCAGTCAGAACGAGCACTCGCTCCTGCCACGCGGCTGGCAGCGATCCAGCGTGCTGGCGGGACTCTTCGATCCCACGCACGGTCCGCTGAGAGCAGGACTCCAGGTTCCCCGGATGCTGATCTCGCCTTCGTACGGACACGGAAGCAAGACCGCTGACCACCGGACCTATCAGACGATCCGCGAACTGTCTGACCGGCTCGGCGTCGGGATAGCGGCCGACTTCGCCAAGGGACAGGAGCCAGAGGTCACCACCGCCGTGCTGAACAGCGGCCCCGGCGCGGTGCTGATCTGCTGGGAGCACAGCCACATTCCGGCGCTCGCGTCCACGCTGCCGCTGGTCAGCGGCACCATCATCCCGAAGTCCTGGCCAGAGGACCGCTACGACGTGATCTGGACGTTCACGCTAACCGCCGATGCCACGTACGCCTTCGGCCAGGTTCCGCAACTACTGCTATCTGGTGACGCCGACACCGTCATCGGGTAAGGCTCCGCTCCCGAGCTGGCCGCCGGCGGCTCAGGCTGCGTCGACTGCAGCCAGCGTTGCTGATTGCGGGTTGTCAGCCGAGGAACGATTCGATCAGGGGGACGAAGGCTGCCTGGTCCTGGAACAGGAAGGCGTGGCCGGCGTCGGGATAGAGCGTCAGCTTGGCGCCGGGGATCAGGTGGGCGAGGGTGTGGCTGTTGGCGAGCGGGTCGAGCCGGTCGGCGGTGCCGTCGGCGATGAGCGTGGGGACGGCGATGTTAGCGGCATGCTGGCCTGCAGGGTCGGTTCCGGCCCACCACTGGTCCACGGCGTGGCCTTGGGCGGTCACGGCGCCGGCGGGGGCAGCCGGGGCGGCTGGGTAGCTGGAGATCGCTGCGAGGTAGGTGTATTGCGCGGCGGTCTGGCCGGCCGGGAAGAGGTCTGCCATGACCTTTTGCTGATCGCCGCTGTTGAGCGCGTTGATCGCCTGCTGGGATGGGCGTATTGCCGTTCCGTTGCCCGGGTAGCTGGCGCTGAGGATCAGGCGGTTCAGCTGGTCTGGGTGGAGCACTGCGAGGGCCTGGGCGATCATGCTGCCCATGGACCAGCCCAGGACGTCCGGCCGGCCGAGGCCGAGGGTGCCGATGAGGGCGCTGGTCTGGTTGGCCATCGCGTCGATGCTGAGCGGCCCCGGCAGGGCCTGCGTCCCGCCGATGCCGGCATTGTCGAAGATGACGACGCGGTAGTGCTCGGCGAGGGCGTCGACGAAGCGCCGGTCCCAGCTTTCCATGGTTCCGCCGTAGCCGGTGATCAGGACCAGTGGCGGGCCGCTTCCGGTGACCCGGTAGGCGACTGGGCCCAGCTTGGTGTGCGCGGTCTGCACTGGCGCGGACGCGATCGAGACCGCGCCCGTGATGCGGGCGGTCGATCCGGTCTTCGCCTTGGCCGCCGCGGCGTCGGCGAACGCCTGCGCGGTCGCAACCGCTGGCGGTCCCAGACCGGAGTAGACGACGTAGCCCGCGTATTTTCCGGCCTGGAAGAGGATCATGTCGACGCCGATCGGGATCCCCGCGATCGTGAAGGACCATGCGTAGGCCGACGACGCGCTGGCGACCCGCGGGAAGGCCAGGGGCTGGATTTTGACCCCGGCCTTCTTGCCCGCGATGGTGATCGTGGCCGTCCGGCAGCGCGCCAGCGCCTGGTTGAGGCTGTGCCACTGCTGCTGAGCCTGCGGGCCGCTGGTCAAGGCCTCGGCGACCGTGGGGATCGAGGTGCCTTCCACGAAGGCCGCGGTCGCATGCGTCAGCCCCTCCGGGCTCGCGGGCAGACTGGACAGGCATGGCGAGGTGCCCGTGATCTTCGGGTTCGCGGGCACCGCCGACCAGCCGGCCGGCAGGTCGGCAACCGACAGGAGGCGGCCCTGGAGCGCGGTGGCCTGGCTGGACCCCCCGCATGCCGTGGTCAGCAGAGCCGTCATCGCCAGCACGGCCAGAGCGGCAGCCCGGGCACGGTGTGGGATCCGCCCGGCGGTCACCGCAGGGGCGGGACGAGCCGCTCGCGCGGCGAGGCGTGGACGTGGTCCGTTCATGCTGGATTCATCTCCTCGCGGATTCCGCGCGCGGCGGCCGCCCGGGGTTGCTGGCCGGCCCGGATCCGGTCATAGACCAGGCAGATCGCTCCGCTCTCTGTGACGTTGATGTCCGTCAGGGACCAGGACGAGCCTGCCGGGCCATCGTCGAACAGGCAGGCGCTGCCGCCAACCAGCTCCGGGCACAGCGTGATGGCGAGGCGATCCAGCTCGCCGGCTTCGAGCAGGTTCCGGATGACGCTCGCGCTGGCGAGGACGATGATGTCGCCGCCTTCTTCTTTGCGCAGTTGCCGCACGGCAGCGGCCGGATCGCTCGCGGCGATGCGCGAGTTGTGCCACTCGGCCTGCTGCAGCGTGCTGGAGACGACGACTTTCTCCACCGCGTTAAGCCACTGGGCGAAGGCGCGGTCCCTCGGATCGGCCGCCTCGTCATCGGCCACTGCCGGCCAGAAGGAGGCATAACCCTGGTAGTTCTTGCGGCCCAGCAGCGCGGTCGTGGCGGCGCAGGTGACCCTCACCAGGTGTGAGCGTGACCCGTCCGTCACGGCGTGGGCAGCGATCCAGCTCATGTCGTGCTCGCCGGCTGGGCCGGTGAAGCGGCCGTCCAGAGACAGGGAGATGTTCCCGATTACGGCACGGTTCCCGGGCTCGCTTTTTGCTGCGGTCATTTCCGGCTCCGGCTCAGTTGTCACACGGCTGATGCGTTCTGGGTACATGGCCAGCCTCGCGATCACCGGCGGCAAAGGGAAATGCCGACTGGGCATACCACCGATGTTGCACGGGCATTACCTGCCGGGATGCGATGAGGCAGACTGGTGGTGTGGTGGACGGCGATCGCAATGTGCTGGCGTTGCCGCAGGCGCCGGACGCGATCGAGCTGCGGCACCTGCGCGCGTTCGTCGCGGTCGCCGAGGATCTGAGTTTCAGCCGGGCAGCACAGCGGCTGTTCATCACCCAGCCCGCGCTCAGCCGCCAGATCCGCAGTCTGGAGCGCTTCGTGGGGTGTGACCTGTTCCGCCGCTCGACGCAGCGCGTCGACCTGACGCTGGCCGGCGAATCCCTGCTGGCGCGCGCCCGGGCGCTGCTCGCCGACCTGGATGACGCGATCTCCAGCACCCGGTCGGTCGGCGGCGAGCTGGCGGGCCGGATGGCCCTGTTGTGGGAGCCGTGGGCGCTCGCCTCGGCCGGCGACGCTGATCTGGACGGCATCCGCGCGGCCGTGGAGGAACTCCACGGGAAGTTCACCCCTCCGCCCGGAGTCACGGTCGCGCCGGTGATCGCCGGAGGAGTGCCAGCGCTGCGGGTCACGCCCGAGAATCCGCCGGATGCCTGTGTGCTGTACCTGCACGGCGGCGGTTACATTTCCGGATCAGCGTTCGGCTACCGCCACCTGGCCGGCGCGATCGCCGCCACCGCGCAGGCATCCGCACTCGTAGTCGACTACCGGCTGGCGCCCGAGCACCCGCATCCCGCTGCCGTGCACGACGCGATGAACGCCTACCTGTGGCTGCTCGCCGCAGGAACCGACGCAAGCAAGATCATCATCGCCGGGGATTCCTCTGGTGGCGGGCTGGCCATGTCGCTGCTGCTCGCGCTGCGCGAGCGTGACATCCCGCTGCCCGCCGGCGCCGTGCTGCTGTGCCCCTGGGTCGACCTGGAAGGACGGACCCAGCGACCGCCCCAGGAATCGCCTGCTCTCTTCCCGCCCGAGCTGGCCCGGCGCTGCGCCGAGGCCTATCTTGGCGGTCAGCCCGTCGACGACCCCACGCTCGATCCGCTGCACGCCGACCTGAGCCGCCTGCCGCCCATCCTCATCCACGCGGGCTCGGGCGACGCGGTCCGGCAAGAAAACCAGCTGCTCGCCAAGCACGGCAAAGAATGCGGCATCGACGCCAGGATCAGTATTTACCCCGTACCAACGCATGCCTTCCACATCTTCTGGACGTTCCTGCCCGAAGCAATGGACGCACTCCGCGAGATCGGCCAGTTCATTCACGACATAACCGATACCCCCGCCGACACCGCCTCCGGCCAGGCCTGACCGAGCCGTGATTGTCGTCTTGCTGGCGGTCGTACTGACCCGCGCGGCGTCGAGCCGTCCAGGACGCAATAGTGCTCGATGCCACCGCGTGACGATGGATATGCGCGACAATCTGGGGCGGGGGCCTGGTGAGGGCCGGTACTACGCTTAGCCGGGGCGGTTTCCCGGGCAACGGCAGGAGAGAACTGTGATGGACCGTTGGATCACCGACACGCCGACCAGCGCGCGTTTCCCGATCTACACCCGGGGCAATGCCGACGAGGTCGGTCCGGCGCCGTATTCGCCGCTGGGCTGGAGCCTGACGTGGGAGCAGGGGATCTGCCCGGGGACCGCGGACGGCTGGTGCTCGCTGGGCGGGTTCTCCCGGGAGGAGTTCAGCTGGCCGGTGCCGGAGACGTTCGGCAACTGGGGCGGTTATTTCTTTAACCAGGTGTCGGTGGGGCGGGTCTTTGGCGTCCGGGCGCCGGGCGGCAGCCCCGATATCGTCGATCGATCGTTCTTCGGTGAGAACCCGTCGGTTCCACCGTACGTGCCGGATCCCCGTGATGAGTCCGCCGAGCGCAGCGAGGCGATCGGGGCGCGGTTCGGGCAGGTGCTTACGGTCACAGAGCAGCCGGGTTACCTGACCGACTTCGTCGCTCAGGTGCGGACCTGGGCCAGCGAGCGCCCGGACTTGCAGGCGCTGCCGGACGCCGACTTGATCGCATACGGCCGGACGGCGAACTACCGGCAGCGCCCGACCTGGGACCTCTACACCGTGGTCACGCTGTCCGCGACGGTGGGCCCCGCTGTGGTGGGCCCGATCGCCGCCTCGCTCGGCTTTCCGAATGCCGTGGCGGAAGTGTTCAGCGCCATCGGCGGGATCGCGAGCGCGGCGACGACCGAACGGGTTTGGCGGCTGTCGCGCCTGGCCCGGGATTGCGGGCGGGTCAACGCCGAACTGGACGCGGGTATTGACCGCGTTATCGATCGGCTGCGAGCGTCGGGGGACCCCGGGGCTGAGGCGTTCGTCGAAGAGTTCGAGCGCCTGCTTGCCGTCGACGGGCACCGCGGCCCGAACGAATGGGACATCTCCTCCGACAGCTGGGTGCTGCGCCCGGATCTGCCCCTCGCCATGATCGACCAGCTGCGGCGGCAAGACGATGACCAGGCTCCCGAGCTACGGGCCGTGGCGCCGACGGCGCGACGGGAACAGCTCGTGGCCGAGCTCATGCAAGCGGTGGCCACCGACGATGCGACGAAAGGCCTGCTGGCGTCGGGGCTGCGCTCGGGCACGGTCTTCTACCAGGCGCGCGAGCAGGCCAAGGACGCTGCCGTGCGGGCCATGCTGGAGGCCAAGCTCCCGTTCGTGGAGCTGGGCCGCCGGTGGGCCGAACGTGGCGTCATCGAGCACCCCAAACATGTCTTCTTGCTGCTGGACCGGGAACTCGACGAGATCGTGACCGCTCCTGAAGGCTGGCGGGAACGCCTGGCCGGGCGAGCGGCGGACTTCGCGGAGCTGGGCTCCCGCGTCCCGCCCTACGTCGTCGTGCACGGCACCCCCCTACCGCCGATCTCGCAGTGGCCGTTGCGAGCCGACGGCGGTATGGGGACAAAGGCCGCCGCTGGCGATGAGCTGACCGGGCTAGGCGTCTCGCCCGGCGTGGCCCGCGGCCGCGCCCGGGTGGCCGCCGGCCTCGCCGACCTCACCGATCTCGAGCCCGGCGACATCATCGTCTGCTCCAACACCGATCCCTCGTGGGTCCCGCTGTTCTTGGTCGCCGGCGGTGTCGTCTGCGAGGTCGGTGCTCCGTCCAGCCACGCCGCGATCGTCAGCCGCGAGATCGGAGTGCCCTGCGTCGTGTCGGTGGCCGGCGCCTGCGACCGCATCGCCGACGGCGCGACGGTCGAGATCGACGGGCTCGCCGGGACGGTGCGGATACTGCAAGGTGCCGCCGGATGACGCGATTACGACCCGGCTTTCCGCTCGCGCAGCGCGGCCGGGATTGTGGCGAGGATCAACGCGCCGGTCAGGGCGAACGCCGCCGGGTAGCCGGTCCGGACGCAGATCAGGCCGAAGACGGCCGGGCCCGCGCCGTAGCCGGCGTCATAGGCCAGGTTCCACAGCGCGCTGGCCTTGGCCTCGGGCAGTTGCTCGATCAGCAGCGCGAACGTCGCGTTCTCGATCACCCCAAAACCGGCGCCGAACAGCACCATGCCTGCGAAGATCATGACGGGCGAGCCCAGCACCATCATCGCGGCCATGCCGAGCGCCGCCACGGTGAGCGCCGGGATGAGCAGCCGGGCGTGACCGTACCGGTCGCCGCGCTTGCCAGCCTGCCAGCGAGTGAACGTGGCGACGATCGCCTGGACGAGCAGGGCGGCCGAGGCGAGGTTGCTGGGGATACCCTTCGCGAGCGGCAGGAACGAATCGAGCACGCCGGCCGCGACGGTGGCGGCGGCGAAGATCAGTGGCAGCCGCAGCGCGGCGTCCGCCATCCGCCCCGAGCGGCGGGCACCCGGCATCCGTCCGGCGCGGTCGGTATGCCCTGCCTCGGGCCCGCCTGGCAGCCAGCGGATCGCCGCCAGCGGCAGCAGGCCGGCCGCGGCCGCCATCGCCGCGGCCGCGGCGGCCAGGTGGTGTCCGGCGAGCCAGATCCCGGTCGGCAACGCGACTACGGCCGGGATGCCGGAGACGATGCCGAGCAGGCCGAGCCCTTCGCCGCGCCGTCCGGGGGGCAGCAGCTTGGCGGTGAGCGCGCCGGTGGCCACGCCGCACAAGCCGAAGCCGAACCCGCGCACCAGGCTGACACTCACCATGACGGCCTGGGGCTCGGGTGCGAGCATGGCCAGGGCCGGCGCGCCGAGCAGCACGGCTCCGGCCGCGAGGACTATCCGGTAGCCGAACCGGCTGATCGCTACCGCGGCTGCGGCCTCGGCAGCCACGGTGCCAAGCAGCAGGGACCCGGTGATCAGCCCGGCATCGGAGCTTCCCGCGCCGGCCGCCGCGGCTAGCATCGGCATCACCGACAACAGCAGGAAAAAGCTGGTGAGCGAGGTGAACTCGGCCAGGAACGTGGCGGCCAGCGGCACGCTGAGGAGCCGGGCCGGAACCGCGGTGCTGGGCTGCGTCTGCGTCTGCGT
>Ga0302324_100013867_pt1 | contig 16294 bp, 9 predicted proteins | sample Palsa_T0_1_FD_201949 | JGI IMG/M metagenome (GOLD analysis project Ga0302324, IMG submission 201949) | Peat permafrost microbial communities from Stordalen Mire near Abisko, Sweden - Palsa_T0_1 | ecosystem: Environmental > Terrestrial > Soil > Palsa > Peat permafrost | place: Sweden: Abisko...
GCAACTCTGGATGCCCAATGATCTGTTCCCCGATAAGTCCGGAAGATCAGCGCACAACTATTCAGTTGTCGGTCGCCTGAAGAGCGGAGTTACTATGAGTCAGGCCCAGGCAGACATGCACGTGGTCGCCGCGCAGCTGGCGCGGGAATACGTCGACGATAAAGATGAAGGCATCCGCGTAACGCCTCTTTATGAATCACTGGTAAGCGGCGTGCGGCCGGCACTCTTGGTGCTCCTGGGCGCGGTAACGCTGGTACTGCTGATTGCCTGCGTGAACATTTCGAATCTTCAGCTCGCGCGCGCGGCTGCTCGCCGCAAAGAGTTGGGACTGCGCTGCGCATTGGGAGCGGCGCGCGAACGCTTGATTCGCCAATTGCTCACCGAGAGCGTCCTGCTTTCCGGCGTCGGCGGGTTGCTCGGTCTGGCGCTGGCGAAATTAGCGGTGACAGTACTCCGTATCGCGGCGCCGGCAAATATCCCGCGCATCGAGAACCTAGACATCGATACGGGCGTGCTGTGCTTCACGGCGGGATTATCGGTCCTCGTGGGAATTCTGTTCGGGGTGTTGCCGTCGCTTGACGCTTCCAGGTCTGACGTAAATGATGCTTTGAAACACAGCGCAGTCAAAGGCACGGGGGTGCGCCATAAACGATGGGCACAGACCCTGGTCGTAGGACAGATAACGCTCGCTATCGTGTTGCTGAGTGGCGCCGCATCGCTCCTCAAGAGCTATTGGAAGCTGGCGCACGTCGAAACAGGGCTCGCCTCCGGTGGTGTGTACGTGACGGACGTTACCTGGCCCGCCTCTGCGAATGGTGAATCGGCCGCGTGGTGGGCCGTCGATGCCGCGAACGTGCGTCAAGCGGGGACACAAATGCTCGAACAGATTGAGCGTCTCGCGGGAGTGCAGGCGGCTGCGTTGGTCAACGGCTTGCCTTTTGAAGGCGCCCCCGACGGAGGCTTTGAAATCGAAGGCCGGCCCTTGCCCGCCGACCCCCATATGCATCCTGACGCCGACTACGTGAGGATCACACCCGATTACTTCAGGGCCTTCGGCATACCCATACTCAAGGGTCGCGGCTTTACGGCGAATGATGAGCGAGCCGCACAGCAGGTGGCCATAGTGAACCAGTCCTTCAAAAAGGAATTCTTTCCGGCTGGCGACCCCCTGGGCCAGCGCATCCGTTTCCAGGGCTTCGACCGCACACCGCAATTCATGACGATCATTGGAATTGTGCCCGATGTGCGCTCGGATGGTCTAAGCCGTCCGGCCGGCGCCCAGGTCTATGTCGAGTACTTCCAACACACTGACTCCGCGATGAGTATCGCCCTTGTCGTGCGCGGGCCGGCGCGCCTGCAACCGGCCATCGAACGAATCGTCACGTCATTGAATCAAAGCACCGCTGTAAATTTCGAGAGCATGGACGGCTTAATTTCAGGCACCATCGCGCGCGAGCGGTTCCAGACGGCGCTGCTGAGCCTGTTCGCCGCTTGTGCGCTACTGCTGGCCATTGTCGGCGTATACGGCTTGTTATCTTATACGGTGACGCGGCGAACCAGCGAGATGGGTTTGCGCATGGCGCTCGGCGCGACGAGCGGGAGCGTTGCGCGACTGGTGCTGGGAGAGGGCGGCGTGCTGGTCCTTGCAGGTGTGACCCTGGGGTCCGTTGGTTCACTGCTTGCGACTCGCGTATTGCAAAGCATGCTGAGTGGAGTCACTAGCGATCCTTCGACCCTGCTCGTCGTCGTCGCAGGCTTTCTACTGGCCGCTCTGTTCGGGTGCTATCTGCCAGCAAGGCGCGCGTCGCGGATCGATCCATCGGACGCGTTGCGCGTGGAGTAGATTGGCAGATTGTCGCGGTGGCGAAGTAGCGCTCAAGATCCCAACTGCAACACGGCGGACCGAAAACGGGCGTGGCGCTGCATGAGGCGGAGATAGCGGGCTTCGTCGGGACCCTGCTTGGCGCGCACGATCGCATCGAGGTCGTCCGGGTCCAGGTCCGGGATCAGGCGCAACAGTTGCCGGAGGGAATTCGGCTCGTCGGCCACCTTGGCCCGCTGGACGGCGAGGGCGAGGTTGCGTACGCGGAAGCGATCCCAGGCGCCGGGAGTGCAGCCGCAGGATTCAAACAGGATATACGAGCGGGCCAGCTTTTCCAGAGTGTGCCGGGAGCTGCGGTAGCCGGGCTTGCGGAGCATTCTTTGTTCTTCGCGCCGTGCCAGTTGGGCTACCTCGGCATCCAGCGGGCGGAAGCCGAGCTTGCGATAAAACCAGAAGGCCCCGGAGTCGAGGGCCTCATCGTTCTCCAAGCCGATCTGATAGGGATCGACGGAAAAGCAGGTGACACCCAGGACCTGCCGGAAGAGACGCAACAGGCGCGCGTAGAGCCAGGCGGATTCGCCTTCGCGGAAGGTGTAATAGAGATTGAATCCCACCTCGGCGCGCTCGAACAACGAAAGCACTTCGACGTAGCCGAGCGGCACGCCGTTCTTGAAGTACATGCCGGCGTGATAGGCGCGCAGGGGCAGGCGCCACTCCGGGGGCACGCCGAAGAAGAAGATCTGAACGCCGCGGCCAGCATCGGCGCGGAAGACGCGGGCGAGGTCCGGATGTGTGAAACCGTATAACTCGCGATAGCGCATGGCGGAGGTATCCAGGATGATGACGAGTATCTTTTGGGCCTCCGCGCGGGAGAGGCGGGTGAGGGGCAAGGGCGGGCCTGCGAGCTCCCGCTCGAGCGAGACATCGGCGCGGCGGAGCAGGGGCTCGCGGTGATAGTACGGCTTTCGCACGGGCAGGCGAAGGCGAGAGCGGCTGGTGGGGACGTTGCCGATTTGCCAGACCAGCAACAGGTCGAGTGACTCATAGAGATCGGCCCGATCGCGCGCGGTCACCGGCAGCGCCGCAATGCGATCGAGAAGCCAGCCGAGCTCGGGGGCTTCGCGCACCGCGGCATCGATCCAGTCGCGGTAAGGCACGTGCGCTTCGACCGGCCAATCCTCCTCGACCAGCGGCAGAAAGCGCCGCAGCACGGGACCGAGTTTTTCGGGGCGCTCGTAGTTCTCCCAATCGATGGCCAGACGGCGCGGATAGCGGGCGAAGAGCTGGCGGGCGACCTGATAGCTGAAGACGGCTGAAAGTGAGGTTCCGGCGATGCCGGATACTTTCGGATCTTCGAACGGGGATAGATCGACGCCGGCGGCGCGCAATCGATCGATGCGGCGGGCGAAGGAGAAGAGCTGGCGGTCGGCCTGGCGCATCGCCCGTGGGCTGGTCGGAAAGGCGCGCTGAAACAGCAGAGATTCGTGCAGGCGGATGAGGGTTCCCGCATCAGCTACTCGTGGCGTAGGGCATCCATGGGCTGAATTCTGGTGGCGGAGCGCGCCGGAACATAGCATGCGAGAAACGCCGCGGCGCTCAATACCAGAGGCACGATGGCGAGCATGAAGGGATCGGCTGTGCCCATGCCTTCGATGCGATCGGCGAGGGCGCGGCTGGCGAAGATACTCAGGGCGATGCCGATTACGAGGCCGGCCAGCAACACACGGCCGGTGGAGGCGAGCACCAGCCGGAATACATGCGCCGGGGCAGCGCCCAGCGCCATGCGGACGCCGAATTCGCGGGTGCGGCGCGCGATGGCGTAAGAGACCACGCTGAAGACGCCGATGGCGGCCAGAGCCATGCCGATGGCGCCGAAGATGCCGAACAGGAAGGTAGCAAAGCGCGGATAGGCGGTGGCTTGGCCGAGCCATTGATCGAGGGAACGGACCAGCATGACGGGCTGGCCGGGATCGACCGAACGGACGGCCTCGCGCGCGGCATTGGCAAACGCCAGCGGGTCCGAAGCGGTGCGCAGCAGCAGGAACGCGCCGGGGGGATAGAGCAGAGCATCCGGCAGGTAGACGGCGGCCTCGGGATGGTCACGCAGGCCGGTGTTTCGCGCGGTCCCGACGACGCCGACGATTTCGAAGGAGGCGTCGAATTGAGGCGCTTTCAGGAATCCGGGGGGCATGGGTTGGGTGAGGAGATCGATCCGGATATACCTGCCGATGGGATCCTGGCCGACGGGAAAATATTTCTTGATTAAGTCCTCGCTGACTACCGCCATGCGACTGGCGCGCGCGACATCGGAGTTAGTAAGATAGCGGCCGCGCAGGAGGGGAACCTTTACAGTGTCAAAGTAACCGGCACTTACTAAGTTCACGCGCAGTTGGGCTCCGCCGGAGGGCGCCTGACCGTCGATCTGAAGTTTTGACGGCGCTCCGTTCCAGGGTGGTGTGCCCATGGAGCTGACGGAGGCCGCCTCGACGCGCGGGATTCTGCCGAGGCGATCGAGCACCTCGCTGAAGAACGCATGCCGCTGGTTCCACTGGGTATAGCGGCCGGTGGGCAACTGGAGGCGAAAAGTCAAAACGTTGTTGGGATCGTAGCCGAGCTTCTGCTGTTCGAGGGAGAGCAGGCCGCGAATGGCCAGTCCCGCGCCGGTGAGGAGCACCAGCGACAAGGTGATCTCGGCGAGCATGAGGAGGTCGCGGAGACGGTGGCTGCCCGCGCCGATGGCGCTGCCTCGGCCCGCGCCTTTCAGGGACTCGGCCTGGTGGAGGCTGGAGAGTTGGAGAGCGGGCGCGAGGCCGAACAGAATGCCGGTAAGCATGGAGACTGCCAGCGCGAACCAGAGGACCGGCCAGTTGATGGCGATGACCGCCTCGTGGGGCACGGAGTACTCGGGCATGAGCGCTACGACGGCCTTCACGCCCTGATATGCCAGGGCCACGCCGAGCACTCCTCCGGCGAGTGACAGAAGCACGCTCTCGGTGAGTAACTGGCGGATGAGACGTCCGCGGCCGGCGCCCAAAGAGGTGCGCACGGCCATTTCGCCTTCACGCGCCGTAGCGCGCGCGAGCAGCAGATTGGCCACATTGGCGCAGGCGATCAAGAGGAGGAAGCCGACTGCGGCCAATAGGGCTAACAGCGTGTTGGCGAACTTACCGAGGATACCTTCGTTCACCGACTGGAACTCAGTGCGGAAGGGACGATCGGGATAGTAATACGATGGCATCTCTTTCGAGAACTGCTCGTGGAAACGCTGAAACTCGGCGGCGACCTGTTGCTTCGAGACACCGGACTTGACCTTAATAACCATGCTGACGTTTTCGGCGGTGCTGGAGCGCAAGTCCATGGGCACGTAGATATCCGCGTCGTGCCAGGTGAAGCGAACTGGCAGCACTCCGATGATCGTAAAGACTTTGTCGTCGAGCTTGACCTTTTCGCCGAGCACGTCGGGCCGGCCGGCGAAGTGACGCTGCCAGAAGGCATAACTGAGCACGCCGACCGGCTCGGGCGGGCGGCCGCCGGCAATGTCTTTGGGAGTGAATACGCGGCCGAAGAGCGGAGGCACGCCGAAGAAATCGAAGCTGTTGGAGGAGAAGTCTTCCTGCACGGCCGCCTCCGGGAGACCGGAGCCGGTCATGACCACGTTGCGGCGGTTCATGGCCACCATGTCTTCGACGGTTCGCGCGCGGGACTTCATCTCCAGATACTGAGCCATGGTGTATCCCGTGCCACCCTGATCGCCTTTTTTGTTGAGCATGTGGAGGAGGCCGATGCGTTCGGCGCCACGGTAGGGATAGGGGTCGATCAACACCGCGTAGACCACGCTGAAGATCGCGGTGGCGGCGCCCACGCCAAGGGCGATAGAAAGTATGGCAACGGCGGCAAAGCCGGGGTTCTTCAGGAGAAGACGGAGAGAGTAGCGGAGATCGTTATTCATAACGAAGTGCCTCCACGGGGTCTAGCTGCGCAGCTTTATATGCCGGCCAGATGCCGAAGAACAGGCCGACACTGACCGAAACCACTATCCCCAATACTGCCGCCCACAAGGGGACTTCGGCGGGCAGCGATTTGAATACCATGCGGCTGATCAGAGAGACGATCCAACCGAAGACGATGCCGGCGAAGCCGCCCATGGTGGTGAGCACAGACGCTTCCAGCAGGAACTGCAGAATGATGTCGCGGCGGCGGGCGCCAATGGCCTTGCGCAGGCCGATCTCCTGGGTGCGCTCGGTTACAGACACTAACATGATGTTCATGACTCCGATGCCGCCGACTAACAAGCCGATGGAGCTGAGTACGGCCATGACCATGAAGGTAATGGCGGTTATCTGACGAAAATCGGAGACCATCTGGTCGGCCGTGGAGAGCGCGAAATTGTCGGGCTTGTCATAGGGTACGTGGCGATCGATACGCAGGACCGTTCTGATTTCGTCCAACGCCTTGGGGAGCTGTCCATCTTTGGCTGTCACTACGATAGCATTCTCGCGCGCGTTCGGGAACATCTTCTGCATCATCCAGTAAGGAACGAGGACGCGGGTATCTTCGTCGCCGAAAAAGGATGCGGCCGGGCGTATCATGCTGCCGACTACCTCTAACTGGTGGCCATCCACATTCATGATTTTGCCAATTGGATTGACGTTCGAGAACAGCCCTTTCTCGATATCGGCGCCGATGACGACCACGGGCGCCCGGCGGCGGCCTTCTTCTTCGGTGAAGAAGCGGCCGAGGTGGAGCTCGACCTGGCCGCCGCGGGCGTAGGCTTCCTCGACGCCGAAGAGATTGACGTCGTACATGTCGTTGCCTTTGTAGTGGGCGTTGAGGATGTCGTTCGGACCGAAAAGCATGGGGGAAACATCCTGCACGGAAGGACAGCGCTCGCCGATATCCACGGCATTCTGCCAGGTGAGGTTCTTGCGGGTGCGCTCCTCGGCGGTCAGGTGGGTGGTGCGGAAGCCGACGGGGAATTTGAAGACGATGATGGAGTTGGGGCCGAAGCTGCGTAGAATCCCGGTCATGGCGCTGTCGAAGCCTGTGAGGATGGCGCCGACGCCGATGATGGTGCCGGTTCCGATGATGACGCCGAGCACGGTCAGAAAGGCGCGCAGTTTGTGGGAGCGGATGGTTTGCAGGGCGAGCCCGAGACCGTTGATGAATGCCAGGCGGGTCATAACTGTTTGCGCTATTTCTCCACTCGCAAGGCTTCGATGGGATCGAGTCGGGCCGCGCGGCGGGCTGGATAGATGCCGAAGAACAGGCCGACCATACCGGAAAGGCCCACGCCGAGGAAGACGGAAGACCAAGGCAGGGCCATGGGGATGGAGGTAGCGTTACGGACCAAAACGGCGAGGCACCAGGCAATGAGCACGCCGGCAAAACCACCGCTGGCCGCCAGGCAGGAAGACTCGACCAGGAACTGATTCAGGATGTCGCGACGGCGAGCTCCGAGAGACTTACGGATACCGATTTCGTGCGTTCGCTCGGTAACTACGGCCAGCATGATGTTCATGATCACGATGCCGCCCACCACCATAAAAACGGAGACGATGCCGACGGCCATGGCGGCGATAGTAGAGGTGAGTCTCTGCCACAGAGTGACAAAAGCCTCGGAGGCGAAGATGGAGAAGTTATCGTCCTGCGCAGGGCCCAGATGGCGGTAGGCGCGCAGGAGCACGCGCACTTCGTCCTGGGCCTCGGACAGGTGCTGCTGATCGACCGCTTTGGCGATCAGGCGGATTCCCGTGTGCGCGCCGTAGGTTTTGAAATAGCTTTCGACCGGAATCATGACGAAGTTGTCCTGAGAGTTACCGAAGACGCTGCCCAGTTCTTTGGCGACGCCGACCACCTGATAGGGAGTGCCTTCGATCTGGATGCTCTTATCGATAGGATCGACAGCCGCGAAGAAGCGGTTGCGGAGGTCGTTGCCAATGAAGGCGACAGGGGCGTGGCGGCGGGCTTCTTCCATGGTAATGCCGCGGCCGCTTCCCACTTGTACATTGTTTATAGCGGGAATGTTGGGAGTGACCCCTTCGACATCCACGTCGTCCACGGAATCGCCTTTATAGGAGACCCGCGCGCGGCGAGAAACCATCATGCCGACGTCTTTGAGGAGCCGGGAGTGGCTTTGGACGAATTCGTATTCATCGCGCTTGATTTCGGGATTCCGTTTCATCATTTCGTAGAACTTCTTGGGATCCCAGGGGCCGAACCAGGCCATGCGGACGATGCGGAATCCATCGGCGCCCATGTTGGACACCTTGTCGGCAATGTAGAGATTCATGCCGTGGATGAGCGCGGTCACGGCGATGAGGGTGGTGGTGGCGAGGATGATGCCGAGCAGGGTAAGGAAGCTGCGGAGCTTATTTTTATGGAGGGAATTGAAGGCGATGCGAGTGGACTCCCAGAAGGAGGCGCTCGGACGGAACTTTCGCGTTTTGGCCACGGCGTCTGTTCATAAGACGTTGGGCGGGGATGTTTTGTTCCTAAAGCGCCTGCCGCGCATCCGGCCTAAAACGGGAAGAGGGAGAACCCGAAGGTTCTCCCTCTCAGCGTGCTGGTCTAGAGTACACTGCCAGTCAGAGAAATTGTCGAGGCCGGTGTCAGCGGGAGAACCGTCGTCGCAAACCTGCGAGCCCGACCAACCCAAGACCAAGCAAAGCAAAGGAGGTTGGCTCCGGTACGCTGGTCGGCTCAAACGAGAGAACTGTCTGGGTACCGCCATCAATGACCGATGCATTTCCAGCGGTATAGGACGTCGCGTTCGTACTGATAATCATAACGCCAGATTCCGTTCCAGGGGCGACCTCATTCGATGGAATCGGGATAGAGAAGCTGAAGTCGGTGACCTCCCCAAGTGGATCGTTACTCACCGAGGAAGCAAGGTCGGTGGAATCCGTGAATATGGTGGTACCTAAGGAAGAGACGTCGAACATAGTGGCATCGTCGGTCGTGTATATGACGCCACCGCTAGCGAAGTTAAAAGCCGCCAGGGTGCTCAGGGGCGTCGCGGAGCTCGCGCTGTTGATGAGCTGGTAGTAGAAGTCCAGCGTGCCACCATCATTGTAAACCGCGGAATAAATAAAGCCGCTGTTGGTTCCGGCTGCGCCGGTATAGCTGAACGGCTCCTCCAACGAATTCAGTAGCGTTCCGGGCGTGGCCCCCGAACAATCCGTTATAAAAAAACTCGAATCGGCCGGGCCGACCGGATCAGCGGCAGCACAAGCGGCTACAGTGCCCGCCATGGCACTGGACACGCAACACAAAACAAACACGATCGCAATCAGTGTGGACTTTCTAGTCAACATTCTGGACGTCATCATAAAGTTCCTCCTCCGAAGAACACTTAAGAATTATGCATCGTGGCACCGTGCAACGCAAGTGGCGGGCGTTAGAAAACGAACACAATCTGAAATTTCGTGGTCGCCTACCCCCAAAAGGGGGTCTCGTACCCCCCGCAAGCGTCCCTTCGGCCCTTACGGATGTACTTTTGTGAACAATTTACACGAAACCGTGTGCTCGGGCACAATCTACCAAGTAAAAAGCATGGGGCAGCGCCTCTCCTGTACCCACCCCCCTTTAATTTCAGTTGATTGCTTGCGGCAGGAGACGTGCAATGCCCGCTCCTTCAAAAATACAGGCCAAGGGCTTCCTGGTTCGGGTCGCTAGACAGTAACCAAGTGGAGACCCGGATTCGCGCCACGGGGGAAAGAGCCCTTGAAGCCACATTAAGGTGATTCTCACCCTTTAATGCGAAATTGTCATTACACAGCGCCGTCGCAGGTTATCCGCGACGCGAGCTCCAGATCGCCCGGAACACGGCGCGCGCCGCCCGCGATTCGAGCCTTCGGATTACGGGCAACTTCAACTACAGCACCTCGCGCGGCGAGAGACCGGCTGGCTATGGCCGAGTTCTAAGGTCGCAAATAGGACAAGACTTGCAGCCTGGCTTGCTTCCAGGCTGTGTTTCGCCGACAAATTCGAAGGAGAAAAGCGCATGCACGATGCAACAGGGAAGTTGTGTCTAAGGTTCTTCTTAACGTTTCTGGCGGGCGTAGCCGCAGCCACTGCCCAGACTTATGGATATGTATCCAACACGATGGGTAATACCGTGTCAGTCGTGAATCTGGCGACTAACAGCATTTATAAGACGATAACAATTAGCGGCGCAGGCCTCACCGGACTGGCCGTAATGCCGGACGGAGCTTATGTCTATGTCACCGAGGAAAGCAAGAATTGCGTTGCGATCGTTAGTACCGCCAGTTACAGCGTGGTCGACACCGTATCGGTGGGCTCAGGCCCGGTTCAAGTCGTTTTTACTCCGAATGGAGAGTGGGCCTACGTCCTGAATGAATTGTCGAACAACGTGTCAGTCATTAATACCGCTACCAAGGCAGTGGTATCGACCATACCGGTGGGCACCAGACCAACCGGCATTGCGGCTACCCCGGACGGCACGCGGATCCTGGTCACGAATATCCTTTCGTCGACTATATCAGTGATCAGCACCGATTCTAACACCGTTACCGCGACCTGGAAAGGTTTTGACGGACCTGGCGCGATTGCGGTGTATGGCAATAATGTTTATGTGGCCAACCAATACAACAATTCGCTCACTGTTCAAAATCTTGCCACTGGGAGCACCCTCTCGACCATCACGGGATTTTCGGGCCCTAGTGCCGTGGCTGTAACGCCCAATGGCAGCCAGATCTATGTCGCCAACGGCAGCTCGTCCTTGGTGTGGGCCATCAATGCGTCCTCTCTGGCAATAGAGGCTAAGATCCCCGTTGGTCTTATCCCCACCGCGGTGGCCATCTCCTCCAATGGAGCTACAGCCTATGTCACGAATGCCTACGGGTCTTCGATCACAGAAGTTAATACATCTAATAACACGGTTAACGACACTATTCCTGAAGTAGGAGCTTACCCCTTCTCGGTGGCATTGTAATCCATACGAACCTGTCGAAGGCATAGGGGGCGGGAAGGACCTATCGGGTTTCCGCTCCCTACCGGTCACGACTCGCTACGTTGAACCGTGCGCGTTCAGCAAGCTCATTTCGCGCAACGCGGACAATGCCATAATTAGCGGACGACGATGAACGATGCAAATCCGAGCACGCTGGCCGCCGGCCGCGTCGTGGGCTCGGCTGGCCACATCAAATCTGGTTTCACCCTACTTTGGTGGTTTTGACCCAATTATGGTGTGACCTTCACCCTATTGTGGCGGTTCTCATGATTCTGACCCAGTAATACGATTCTCACCCAACTAAGGCGTTCCTCACCCAACTCAGAGTGTTTCTCACCCAGCTAAGGCACTTTTCACCCAACTCTAGGTTTGTTATGCCTAAAGACTCTTGGTTGCAGCCTTACAGACGAACAAATAGAGAGGATAAGTGACTACTGCAGTTGCCGCACGCGGCCAAAGACCCTGTTTGTGGGCCGGATTTTGGGAGTGGAGGATTACGTGCAGTAACTTAGTAATATGAAATCATTAAACCTTTTGCTAACATTTATGGCCGGGGTGGCCGTTGCCGCCGCACAGCCTTATGGATATGTATCGAACACGATGGGAAACACCATATCAGTCGTGAATCGCGCGACCAATACTGTCAGTGCCACAATATCGATTAGCGGCACGGGACTGAGCGGTCTGGCCGTAATGCCGAATGGGACTTACGTCTATGTAACCGAGGAAAGCAAGAATTCCGTTGCAATCATTAGTACCGCCAATAACAGCGTGGTCAACACGATATTGGTGGGCTCCGGCCCGGTTCAAGTTGCTTTCACTCCGAACGGAGCGTGGGCCTACGTGCTGAATGAACTTTCATACAACGTCTCCGTGATTAATACCGCCACTGAAACAGTAGTAGCGACGATACCGGTGGGCACCAAACCGGTCGGTATTGCGATTACCCCGGACGGCGCCAAGGTCCTGGTGACGAATCTCCTTTCATCGAATATATCAGTGATCAGCACTGCTTCTAACACCGTTACCGCGACCTGGACAACTCTTTCCGGGCCTACCGGGATCGCAGTCTATGGCAATAATGTTTATGTGGCCAACGAATACGTCAATTCGCTCACCGTTCTGAATCTTATTACTGGAAACACCCTCTCGACTATTACGGGGTTTGCGGGTCCGAATGCCGTGGCTGTAACCCCCAATGGCAGCCAGATCTATGTCACCAACGCCAACTCGTCGTCGGTGTGGGCCCTCAACACGTCCTCTTTGGCAATAGAGGCTAAGATCCCCGTTGGTCTTATCCCCACCGCGGTGACCGTCTCCGCCGAGGGTACTACGGCCTACGTCACCAATGGCTACGGCTTATCGGTCACCGAAATTAATACGGCCACCAACACTGTTACCGATACCATCGCCAAAGTGGGAGCTTATCCTTGCTCGATAGCGTTGTACCAGTAGTTCGGAACCGCGACTTGTTATCGGGTGCTGCGGAGGGTGCTGCGGACGGGTCTGGTTGCTGGGGTCCGGCGGTATCCTCCCGGAGTGTATTGGTTTGGAAGCTGTTTGGGCAATTGGGGATGTTAGTTCGCGTCGTATTCGCCGGCAATAGGGTGGGCTGGCGGGAGCGGTCGTAATCGCGCAGCAGGCTGGTCTCGTAACGAGCCAGTTTGCCGAGCGCATTGCCGTCGATGGCGTCGCGTAGGCTGAGGTACGCTGGCAGCTTCTGCCCTGTGCCTCCATGAGCGGGCGGCGGGTCCGTACCGGCGCAGGGCATATGGTGGCCGTCGCGGCCCATCTGTAACTAAAGGTTCCCGCGCGTGATCGTGCCGCCGGCCGCCGAATAGGTGGTCCTTTTTCTGTTCGATCTCCCGCACGGCACGCGATCTGGCCCTGGTCGCTCTGATGCTGCTCAACGGTTTGCGCTCGAGCGATGGTCGCCGGAAATTTACAGCGGTAAGCGATGGCCAGGCCCCGAGCATCGCGCATCTCCCGGCGCAGTGCAAGATCTTTTCTTGGCCGGGAGAGCCCCTCAACCCAGAAAACCAGAAGGAAGTTAAGCCACTGAGACCATTGGCAGGTGATCCAGCAAGGCCAGTGATCAATCAACAGCGTCTGTCGGAGCGCCAACAGCCGCCGCGCGCCCGTAGCTCAGCCGCAGATATTCATCGTAATGCATTCGCCCGGCATGTATGTCGATCAGGCTATCGATCCGCGATAGCTTCACCGGACCTTCCACTTTTCCACTCCAGCCGACCATTCGGCCACGTTATGTCATCGCAGCGCGAACGGGTACTATCAGATTGTGGACGCACGGATACAATCGGTCTCGACGGCCAGCGCCATCCGGCATGAGCTTTGCCCCCGATGCCGGCGGGGACCGCTGTTTCGCAGCCCTATTTATCGTGGATGGCTGGACATGTTCGAGCGCTGTCCGGTTTGCGGATTGAAGTTCGAGCGCGAGCAGGGCTATTTTCTCGGCGCCATGTATTTGAGCTACGGTCTTTCGATCCTGCCTGTTCTGCTGTTAGTCCTGCTTGTCTGGAAGATCACTGGCTGGCCGTATGATGTTTCCATCGGTGTAGCCTTTGTCGCCTATCTGCCGTTTGTGCCTGTGGTAACGCGTTTTGCACGGGTGGCGTGGATGTATATCGATCAGGCGATCGATCCGCGGTAGGGCGGTTGGCTCCGAGATTTGAGCTTGCAGGGCGTCTTGACAGATGAATCCGGGTCTGTGGCCCGGGGATTTCGCGACAGGTACGTGAAAAGCTCCTTCGTCTGTAGTCGTGGACAATCTTCAGCAAATCCTGGAAAAGAGTGTTCTCGAAATCGTCCACCGAGTTGTACTTGCGGACGACGCCCGTTGTGTTCATTTCGGTCCGGAAGCACAAGACTCGGCTTTTCTGTTCGAGTTGCTGGTTCATTCGTGAAGTTTGACGGCCTGTCGCAAAAGATAGAACGTTAAATCCAAGGATACCGCGCGAGAGGCCACCTCGACTCATCAGCAAACCTCTCCAGGTAACTTTAAATAGCCGGTGCAGAATCCGAATGGTCCTCTCGCGAGCAACCATCTCGGCTTCACGAGCAGGTTCCTCAGACCATCGAATGAGGTGCGTCAAGGCGACCGCGAGTTTCGCCGCCAGATCGGCGTGCGACGAAATCGTTCAAGAAGACTTCCGTGCGGAAGCGTTCGACACGGGAGCGATCTTCGCAATCGGTGGAATAGATCCCCCGCGTGGCGCAGTGTTTACAAAGCATTCCGGCATGGCCGGCAACATAGTAGTTCACCGGACCTTCCACTTTTCCACTCCGGCCGACCATTCGGGCTGCATGGTAACTTCGAGGCGCAGGGCGCTAGTCGAGACCGGCATGAAGCCGACCTTGTTGTAACGGTCCTTCTCGACTCCGAAGGACTCCTGATTCTGAACCGGTTTCCATCCCTCGCCGTCCCTGAAAAGGATTCGCCAGGAGCTGGGAACGCGAACTTCTCCGCGGCCCGTGTCGTCGAACCAGTACACCTCCGTCAGCGAGACCCTCGCGGTCCGCGGGAAGGTATATTCGATCCATTCGGTCTTGCCCTTTTCAGGCCACCAGTCGAAATAGGAATTCAGGTCGTTCGAGGCGGCGGGCTCATCACCGTCGTTTACGGCCTGCGGAGACTTTTGGATGCCTTCGCCGGTTACGCGGTCACCGCCGCGCGAAGCGGCGACCGTGCTGTTCATAGCCAGCGTCGGGAAGGGAGTGGGCTTTGCGGTGGCTTCGGAATCGGGGATCCAGACCAGCATTTGTCCCCTGCCGCGATTGGCCCAGGAATAATATGGTATGGCCATAAATTCCTGCTCGGTTCGCGCGACTTTGCCCGCCGCATCGTAAGCCAGCGCGACGGCCTTGCCCTTCACCACCTCCACTCCGTTGAGCAGGGTGGCGTCGAATGAGGCGGTCAGGCTGTCGCTGTCACCGAGTAACAGGTTGCGCACCTTGTGATTCGGGTTATCGGGCCACTCGGCCGCGTAAACGAGGGGCCCGCGCTCGATGGCCACACGTCCCCGATCCGCCGCGACCTGAGTGTTGGCGACAACCCTGCGAATGGGCATGGGGAGATTCAGATCGATCACGTCGCCGCTTTTCCACTCGCGGCTGAGCGTCACGTAGCCTTTGTCGAGTCCCATCGGAACGGCTTGACCATTCACGCTGAGTGTCACCGGTTCGTTCACCGCTTTGGCAAAGCGATAGAGATCGCTGGGGACTGCCTGGCCGCGGGCCCATCCGGGAATGCGAACTTTGATGGCGAAGTCACCCGGGCGGTCCGGATTACGGCCCGGATCAATGGTAATCTTCACACGCCCATCCCAGGGATAGCGCGTCTCCTGGGCTATCTTTATCTTGCGATCACCCATGGGTACTTCCGCGGTGCTGGCGGCGAACAGGTTCACGTACAGCGCGTTGTCGCCGAGCGCATACATATAACCCGGGACCGAAGCCATGAACCTGGTAATGTTACCGGGACAGCACGCCACGCCAAACCACGGACTGCGTCCCTGCCGGCCGTTCGATTCGAGCGGGTTCTGATAGAAGAACGCCTGACCGTCGAGTGACACGCCCGAGATCAGACCGTTGTAGAGGGTTCGCTCCAGGACGTCGATGTATTTCGCGTCTCCGTGTAGCAGGAACAGGCGCTGGTTCCAGAAATCGTTGCCAACCGACGCGCAGGTTTCATTGTAGGCGGTCAGATTGGGCAGCTCGTAGTTGGCGCCGAACGCCTCGCCCGCTCCCGTTGCGCCGATTCCACCGGTGATGTACAGCTTCTTTCCGACGACGTTCTCCCAGATAGCGTCGATGGCATGTACGTAGCGAGTGTCACCGGTCATAGCGGCGACATCGGCCATGCCGGAATACATATAGGTGGCGCGCACGGCGTGGCCCACGGCTTCGGTTTGGTCGATGACCGGCTCGTGGGATTGATTGTACTGGGATCCATTCTTACCGCCACGCACGTCGAGCATGAACTTCGCAAGGTTCAAATAACGCTCGTCGCCCGTGACGCGATACAGCTTCACCAAGCCCATCTCCACGATCTGGTGGCCGGGCCAGATGGCTTGCTTCCCTGGTCCGAAGGTGTCACAGAGAAGGTTGGCCGTCCTCAGGGCGATGTCCAGGAGAGTGCGCTTTCCAGTTGCCTGGTAATGAGCCGTCGCCGCTTCGTAAAGGTGTCCCAGGTTGTAAAGCTCATGGCTCAGCACCTCCTCCTTCTCCCAACGGTTCGGCCCGGACCATTCATGGGGGTGCTGGGGGTCGATCGTCCGCGCAGTGTACAGATATCCGTCCTTCTCCTGGGCCGCGCCGATCTTGGCAATCAGGCCGTCGATGTATTCCTCCAGTTTCGGGTCGGGATGTACGCTCAAAGTGTAGGAAGCGCCTTCAATCACCTTGTATATGTCGGTATCGTCGAACGGATAGCCGGGCGGCTTGCGGTTATCGTCGCCGAGTTGGCCGCGGAGCGCCTCGGC
>Ga0302324_100013869_pt1 | contig 16292 bp, 11 predicted proteins | sample Palsa_T0_1_FD_201949 | JGI IMG/M metagenome (GOLD analysis project Ga0302324, IMG submission 201949) | Peat permafrost microbial communities from Stordalen Mire near Abisko, Sweden - Palsa_T0_1 | ecosystem: Environmental > Terrestrial > Soil > Palsa > Peat permafrost | place: Sweden: Abisko...
TGCGGATGGCAGCTTTCACGGGTTTGAGGGATGCGGCGACCGGGGCGGCCTTGGCTTTGGCACCTGCTCGCACGTGTGGAACTACGAGGTGGCTACTCAGTTTCTCTTTCCGTCGCTGGCGCGCTCCATGCGGGAGACTAACTTCGGCTACGCCACCGATGCAGAGGGGCATATGGATTTCCGGCACAAGCTGCCGCTGAGTTTTGAGCACTGGGGCGCGGCAGCGGCGGACGGGCAGATGGGCCAGATCGTCAAGCTCTACTTTGATTGGATAAGTTGCGGCGACGATGCTTGGCTGCGCCGCCAGTGGCCCGCGGCCAGGCGCGCTCTGGCCTACGCGTGGCGGACCGGAGGATGGGACGAGCGTAAGTCAGGCGTAATGGATGGCGTGCAGCACAATACTTACGACGTGGAGTTCTACGGGCCGAATCCGATGTGCGGCACATGGTACCTGGCCGCCTTGCGAGCAATGGAAGCTATGGCCAGAGTCATGGGCGACTTAGATCTGGCGAACGAATGTCATAGCATGAACGAGCAAGGAAGTAAGTGGATCGACGCCAATCTCTTCAATGGCGAGTATTATATTCAAAAGATTCGTGGCATCCCTGCGGACGAGATCGCAGACGGGCTGCGTGAAGGCATGGGCAGCCGCGATTCGATGAATCCAGTGTTTCAGGTGGGCGACGGCTGCTTTGTCGACCAGTTGATTGGTCAGCATCACGCCACCATTGCAGGACTTGGCGATCTGCTCGATCCAGAGCACATCCGCACGACGCTCCAATCTATCTATCGCTATAACCTGAAGCGGAGCCTCATTCATCATGCCAGTGTGCAGCGGGTCTATGTTCTGAACGATGAAGCTGCCATGGTGATCTGCGACTTTTCCAAAGGCACGCGGCCGGATGTACCGATGCCCTACTACGCGGAAGCGTGGACCGGGCTCGAGTACTCGATTGCGGGGCTGATGATGACCCATGGAATGGTTGAGGAAGGCATCGAGATCATTCGCAATGCGAGGAACCGCTACGACGGAGAGAAGGCCAATCCCTACGATGAAACCGAGTATGGACGGCATTATGCGCGCGCCATGGCAAGCTGGGCCGGCATTCCGCTGCTCTCGGGATTTCGCTACGATGCTCGCGCGCAGCGCCTGACCCTGGCGCCGCGCGTCAATACTGGACGCTTCGAATGTTTCTGGTCGGCGCCTGCCTCGTGGGGTGGCTTCTCTCTGACGCATCGCGCGCTGACGCTTACGCCGGCGGTTGGGGCTCTAACGATGAAGGAGCTTGTCATCGCGCCGTTTTCGCCGGGTTCGGAAGGCAAGCTGAAAGTAAGCTGCGGCGACAGGATAATCGATCATCGCGCCACCGCCGGCGACGGCGGAGTTACTCTCAGGTTTACCGAAGCAGTCACGGCCGATGCGGAGTCGCCGTTGCACGTGAACGCCTGAGCCCGCGATGATCGGGAGAGCCATGAGCTTCGCCCCGGCGATTCGAAAGGACAATACGACATGCGCAATGTTTTTGCCGCACTCAGCCTTCTGATCTCGCTGCCGATGCTGCATGCGGCGCCGCCCGTTGCCGCTCTTGATTGGAGAGCCCGCGTTGCCGAGTCGATGCCGCTGCTCGGACATCGCAATTGGATTCTGATCGTCGATTCTGCCTATCCGCTGCAGACATCGCCGGGCATTGAGACGATTGAGACCAATGCCAATCAACTTGAAGTGGTTCGCCATGTTCTGGGCGCGATCGATCGCTCTATCCATGTGCGGCCGGTCATCACGATGGATGCGGAGTTGCCGTTTGTTCCAGAGGAAGATGCGCCGGGCGTCTCGGCATACCGGCGCGAGATTGGCGACCTGCTGGGCATTTACAGCATTGAATCGCTGCCGCACGACAAGATCATCGCCAACCTCGACGACGCGGGCAGGCAGTTTCATATCCTGGTGCTCAAGACCAACATGACGGTGCCCTACACATCGGTATTCATTCGCCTGGACTGTAAGTACTGGAGCGCGGATGCGGAGAAGCGTCTGCGCGCAAAGATGAACGGAGCAAGCAAGTAGCAAGCGAATTTCTTCGGCTTGAAAGGATGAGATGCGATCCAGGTTTATTGTTCGGCCGGCTCTTTGTCTGTTGTTGGCAAGCGCTTCGTTGTTTGTTGCGCAGCCTGCACATAATGACGGCGCGGGCGCCTATGCGACGGGGAAGTATCGCAATCTGTTCAAGGAGGATGGTCACTCGCAGCACGAAATTCAGGCCAAGATCGATGCCGCGTATGCACAGCTCTTCCATGGCGATCCGCAGACGCAGGCTGTGGTGTTTGCCGCAGGCAGCAATGCCAATGGCCCGCTGATGTACCTCACCGACTGGGCCAATCACGATGTGCGCACCGAGGGCATGTCGTACGGAATGATGATTACTGTTCAGTTGAACAAGAAGGCGGAGTTTGACGCACTTTGGAACTGGGCCATGACTTATATGTATATAAGTGACCCGAAGCATCCATCTTACGGATATTTTTCATGGTCGTGCAAGACCGACGGCACGGCGAACGAAGAGACTCCGGCGCCGGATGGTGAAGAATACTTCGCCATGGCGCTGTTGTTTGCGGGCAATCGCTGGCCGGGCGGCCACGGCATCTACGACTATCACGCCGAGGCGAACAAGTTGCTGACCGCCATGCGTCATCGCACGGTCATCACCGGGCCCACCGCGAAAGGACAGCGCAGCGTGGGCGCGGAGGTCAGTGAAGACGATGCGATGATCCTGTTTGTGCCGGGCATCATGCCGCATCCCTTCACCGATCCGTCGTATCATCTGCCGGCGTTTTATGAGTTGTGGGCTCGCTGGGGTCCGGAAGAGGATCGCGCATTCTGGGCAAAGGCTGCAGAGGTCAGCCGCACATTTTTTGTGAAGACGACTAATCCCGACACTGGCCTTGCGCCGAGTTATGCAAACTTCGATGGCACGCCGCATATCACGCGCTTTCCGCAGTCGGGAGAGTTTGGATACGACGCATGGCGGACGGCGAGCAACTGGTCAGTCGATTGGTCGTGGTGGCACAAGGCTCCAGCGGAACAGCAGCTCAGCGGCCGGATACAAACGTTCTTCGCTTCGCAAGGGATCAACGAATATGGGCCAGTGTACACGCTTGATGGCAAGTCAATGGGCGCAACGCCGGGGCTCACGCACGAAGATCATCCCACCGGACTGGCAGGCACAAATGCAGTCGCGAGCCTCGCGGCCACCGATCGCGCGCGGGCGAAGTTATTTACGGAAGCCTTATGGAATCTGCCCATCCCTTCCGGCCAGAATCGCTATTACGATGGCATGTTATATCTGATGAGCCTCATGCACGTACGCGGTGAGTTTCGCATCTGGGCGCCGAAGCATTGAATCATTCGCCAGACAGAGAATCAGGCGCAGAGTTATAGCGGATGCCTGTATTCATGAGGCATTCGATTGCTTCGACGGATTGGATGCCTCCGCGAGCGCCTGCCGACATGCAGTTCAACGCGGCGGCTGCGCAGGCAAAGTCGAGCTGCCGATCGAGCGCCCAGCCGCGATAGAGGCCGTAGATGAAGCCCGCGTGGAAGATATCCCCGGCGCCGGTTGTGTCTGCCACAGTTACGCGATAAGCCTGCCTGCGATGGAAGCGGCCGCCATCCCACGCCAGCACGCCATCATGACCCAGCGTCGCCGCGGTCAGAATGCATCCGTAGCGGGATTGCATCTTGCGCAGCGCGGTTTCGAGATCAGGCTCGCGCATCAGGCGTGACGGGAAGTCTCTGCTCACGATCAGATAGTCGATGTTTTCGATCAGGCTTTCGACGCCGGGATAGACTTCGTCAAGATCGGCAACCACGGGGATGCTGGCCGCGCGCGCCCATCGCGCCGCCTGCGCAGCCGCCGCGGTGTCGTAGCCATCGAGATGCAAAACGCGCGCGCTTTCGATCCACTCGCGCATCAGGTCCGATGGTTGCAGGATGAGGCGCTCGTCGCGCCGGCACATGACCGTGCGCTCGCCGGAGCCGTCGACGAGGATCAGCGACTGCGGACTGGCTCCGCCTGGGACCGCGATGAGCCGCGCATCGACGCCGGCTTGCGCAAACGCATGACGATGAATCGCAGCCGCGTGATCGTCGCCCAGCTTGCCCACGTAGCGTGCGTTCATGCCCCACTGTGCGCAGGCAACCACGGTGGTGGCAGCCTGACCGCCGGGCAACACGGATTGAGCCTGATACTCGACCTTGGATCCGGCGACGGGATACGTGTCAAGCTGGATCAGCGTGTCGGTCGCATTCAATCCCACGCCGACCAGGTCCACGCGCAACGCATCCGTCATGGTGCGATTGTAAATGGCGCGCACGATTTTTCTGGCCCTAACTCAATCGGGGTTCGTGCTATCCCAGGTTAGGCGCAAAGACAAAGACGCGCCGAACCTGGGGCACCCAATCATTTGTGGAAGGTCTGGCCGTCTGTTACTCAGGAGAATCTTGTCGACTTGCCCAGTGCCCACGCGCACATGGCTGCGGAAACTACCAGCACAACGACTAACACAGCGAGCCATGCGAAGTTCATGGCCAGCGCCGGTACACGCGCGTTGACGCCGAGATAAATAAAGAGTCCCGCACCGGCGGCGAGGATTGCGTAGTCCCACCAGCGGCGGCGTTCGCTGCGCTGCTCGGGCACTGTGCCGCTGTAAGCGTTGCGCACGCGGTTGTAGTCCAGGCCGTACCGATTGCATTCGCGCAGCAGTGAGTCATTGGTAGATGCGTTTTCGCGTTCCGTGGCGACGGCAGTGCTTACCGCCAGCGCGCCCAGAATCATGACCACCGTGCCGGCCACCACCAGCAGCTTGTGCGGCGCATCGGCATGAGCCAGCTCGCCGAAGACCAGCGCGCCCCATGCGAGTCCCCAGATCTGATTTGTATTGGAGAGCGGGATGCCCCGGCCGATGCCGAGATACTTGGTGGCGAATTGCTGAAAGATATCGCCCACTACCCAGACGAACCCGCCGAGAAAGAGCCAGAACAGCATGTGCCGCGTCTCGGGCGAATGAAACACCTGCGCTTTGAGGCCGCCGTCGAGAGCCAATACGAGAGATAACATGGTTACCAGTTCGCCAATAGTGAAGATGGTCACGAAGGATAACGGATTCATGCCGCTGATATAGGCCTTGCGGTAGGGAATATACATGGTGCCCCACAGCAGGCTGGCGCCGGCAGCGGCGAGGATGCCACTCACAGCGCGGCCCGCATGGGGACCTCCCCCCTGAATGGTGCTGAAGCCAAGCAGCACAGCCGCGACCACGATGGCCAGTGCGCCCAGCAGCACTTTGGCGATGTTTTTGCCGCTGGCTCCCTTCAATTCTCCAAACAGAAGCCGCCCCCACAGAATGCCGACAAGCGAGTTGGTATTCCAGAGTGGAAAGGCAATGGTAAGGCCTACGTCGCGAATGGCAAAGACCGTAAGCGTGTTGGCAACGGCCCATAACATGCCGGCCAGAATCGCCGTCACAATCAGATGCCTGTTCGCTCTGAGGTCGGCAAACACATAGCTGGTTCCCTTGAGCAGAGTTGGCAGCGTCCAGCGCGCGGTAAAGACGCCGGCCACCATGCAAAGCGAGATGGCGAAGGGCGACAGGCCGGAGCTGACCAGCTTGGTGGGAGCTTCTGCTGCACCGAGCCACACACCCGCGGCGAGTCCGCACGCCACGCCGAGGCCGTGAATGGAGCCAAAGCCTGCGCTGGGTCTGGCTGGTTCGCTGTTCATCTCGCTCAATCCTGGGGGCTCCTGAAATTGTTGTCTTGGCCGGCGACACATCCTAGTGAAGCGCGATCAGCAGAGCGAGGCCGATGAGGAATGCAGCCAGCGGAATGAGGAAGTGGCTGTCAGTGAGCACGGCCCTGGCTTTGTGGGCGGGTGTCATGTTGTCCTTTTCATTGCAAGCGGAATGGACTGGCGCCCACATTAAGGCGCGGCCGCGGGGCTGTCAAGCCTGCCCTGCCGGCGGCCCAGGAAAAATTCTTTGAAATTCACGAAGCTGCTCAATCCGACTTGAACGCTGAGGCGTACCCAATGAAACGAGCGGGAAGTCCAGGAGCGATAAGCGGGAGGTCCCCCTTCGCCACGACCCCATCTGCTTCCGCGGCTCAGGGGAGTCCCGTTCCCGAACCAATTCGATCGGATTTGGAGAGCCTCAATGTCAAAGCTGAAGCCCGCACTCGCCCTCGCAATGAGCCTGATGCTCGTGCCGCCGCCGGGCGCATTTGCATCAAGCCACCGCGAAGCGCCGATTACCGCACTGGATCACAAAGCCGACATTACGGATTTTTATGCGTTTGTCAGCTACGACCATCCAGACCGCGTGACCTTCATCATGAACGTCGACCCGTTTCTGGAGCCATCCAATGGGCCGAACTACTTCCCCTTCGATCCGGCCATCCTGTATCAGATCAAGGTGGATAACAACCAGGATGCGCTGGCGGATGTGACGTTTCAAATTCAATTCACCACCAATGTGAAATCGCTCGGCCTTTTCACGGGATTCGTGGGCGCCGGCAAAGGCATCGATGCACCGGCGAACTCGCCCGCGCCAGTGAAGCCGGGCACCCCGATCGTGCCGCCGGCCATTACTTCGCTGATTGGCGCGGGAGCGGCCGGTCTCAACCTGCAGCAGACCTTTTCAGTCACGATGGTCTCGCATGGTAAGTCGATCAACCTTACCAACACCGATGGAGGGCCGTTGATCGCGGTGCCAAGCAATGCCGGGCCGCGCACGATGCCCGACTACGACTCGCTCGCGGCTCAGGGCATCTACAGCCTCAAGGGCACCGGCGTTTCCGATGTTCGCGTGTTCGCGGGGACGGTGGCCGATCCGTTCTTCATCGATCTGGGCGCTGCGTTTGACAGCTTCAACTTCCGTACCGCGGCTGGCGGCGGAGTGCTGACCGCGGAGCAGGACAAGGACGACCACCTCAATCTTGCTCCCAACGCGGTGTCCGGATTCAACGTCAACACCATCGCCATCGAGGTTCCAATCTCGCTGCTCACCAGCGATGGCGCAACGCATCCGGCCACGGATCCAAAAGCCACCATCGGCGCATGGGCAACCACCTCGCGGCCGGAGATTACCGTGCGTCAATCGCCCCTCAACCCGATAGGCTACGGCAACTTCAACCAGATACAGCGCCTTGGCAATCCGCTGATCAACGAATTGATCATCGGCACCGGCAGCAAGGATTACTGGAGCATGTCGCAGCCGGTGAATGACAGCCAGTTCGCCAGCTACGATCTCGATCCGCTGCTGGCGCGCGTGTTCAACGCGGTCTACGGCATCAATATTCCCACGCCACCGCGGACCGACCTGCTGCCGCTGGTCACCTATGCGCCGCCCATCGCGGCCAAGGGCACTCCGGCCGGACCGATCGCCGATCTGCTGCGGCTCAACACCGGTGTCGCCCCCACGGCTGCGGCCAGCCGCAGCCGGCTCGGGCTCATCGGCGGTGATGCCGCTGGCTTCCCCAACGGACGCAGGCTCACCGACGACGTGGTCGATATCGCGGCGCGCGTAGTGGCAGGCGGCGTGCTCATTTCCAAGTACAACGTCTCGCCGAACAACTTGATTGGCGACGGCGTGAACGCGAGCGATGTGCCGCCGCAGGAGACGTTCCCCTACGTGCACTACGCTTACAGCGGCCGCGACAGCCGCCACATCGATCCGGGCGAAACCGGCTGCGGCGATCAGCCCACGCTTTCCAGCCCGTCATCGAGCGATCCGCCTCCCGGCAACCAGGGCGGCACCAAAACCTGCCCGGTGGAGTAAGAACGCTTGCAGCAAACCATGGCTCCCCGCGCCCACTTGCCTGGGCGCGGAGGCCGTAACTGAATGAACTGCGCAAAAGAAGGTCTTCGATGAAAAATCTCCATGCAGCAGCTCTTGCAATTTGTGCTTTCTTTACAGGGTCGGGCCTGGCTCAGCAATCGGCCGCGCCCTCAGCGGATCGGAACTTCACCTCGGCGGCACCGAGTCAAATAAACAGTCCAGCCGCGCAAAGTATCGAGGCGGCGGAATCGCAGATCGAGGCGAATCCAAAAAGGGTGCAGGCCTATAACGACCTGGCTCAAGCCTATCTAAGGCGAGCGCGGGAAACAGCCGACACGCGCTACTTAAAGAATGCCGACGACGCACTCACGCGCGGATTGGCTATCGATCCCGGCGACTTTCAGTTGCAGAAGACGCAGGTGGCGCTGATGCTGTGCCGGCATGAGTACGCGGAGGCAAAGGAGAAAGCAACCGCGCTCAACCATCGCTGGCGCGATGACGTTTCGACTTATGGATACATGGCCGAGGCGGATATCGCGCTGGGCAATTACGCGGACGCCGAGACCAACACGCAGTGGATGCTGAACATGCTGCCCAATAATATTCCCGCGCTCATGTTGGGGGCGCGGCTCAGGGTGATTTACGGCGAACCGGACGGAGCGATCGATTTTCTCAATCTTGCTTATACCGAGACTTCGCCCGCCGAGGTTGAGGAACTGGCATGGATTGCAAACCAGATCGCGGTTATCGAGATCGACGAAGGGAAGCTGGATGCGGCCGCCGCGGCGCTCGAGCGGGCCGAGCAAAACTTTCCGCACTATGCCTACACGCTTGAGAACAGGTCGCGGATGCGGCTCGCGCAGCACCGCCCGGCCGAAGCAGCGAAGATCGACAGCTATCCGTCGCCCGCAACGGAGCGCCCATCGGTTGCAACGCCACCGCAAGAGGCAATGCCGGGGCAACTGCCATCGAGTGAATCGGAAATTGCTTCGCGAGCCAACAAAGCTACTCACGAGTCACTCCCCACCGCAGCCTGGACCGGATTTGCACCGGTCGATGCAACTCTGCTGACTCCCCGCGCCACCGAGACGGAACGCACCATTCGCAGCGCACAGGCGATGGTGGCGCGCAATGACAAGGACGCGCAGAGCTACGCAGCACTCGGCGCGGCCTACTTTCAGCGCGCGAGAGAGACCGGCGATGTGAGCGATTACGAATTGGCGGATCAGGCTCTCACGAAGTCTCTCGACCTTGACTCCGCGGACTTCCCGGCCGCGGCGGCCTACGCCACCATGGCCGAGGTTTGCATGGGCGAGCATCGCTTCACCGATGCGTTGACTTATGCGCAAAAGGCTCTGTCACTGGGTTCCGGAGATGTGTCGCCCTTCGCCATCGTCGGCGATGCCTATGCGGATATGGGCGAATACGACAAGGCACGCGCTGCCTATGCGCGTCTTACGCCGCCTGAGATGACACTCTCTCCGCGTGCGGCTTATGCGCGCGACAGCCGGCTCTCCTATCTGCAATTTATCGCCGGCGACGCGCAGGGAGCCATCCGCTTGATGAAGGTTGCTGTTGCCGAGGGCAGCGAGGCCGAGATACCGAGCGAGAATCTTGCGTGGCTCTACTTTGAGCTTGGAGAGTACTCGTCGCAGGCCGGAGACGCGGCTGCTGCCGACACAGCTTATCTGACGGCGTTGAAGATTCACCCCGGCGATTATCGCGCGCTGGCCGGACTCGCCAGGCTCCGCGCAAATCATGGGCGATACGCAGAAGCTATCGAGCTTTATCGCCACGCCATCGCGGTTGTTCCCATGCCGATCTTTGTGACGGAACTGGGCGATCTCTATGCGAAGGCTGGAAACTCGGCGGAAGCCAGGAAGCAGTTTCAGCTGGTGGAGTATATCGGGCAACTCGGCCGCATCAACCAGGTGCTGCACAATCGCGACCTGGCGCTCTATTATGCCGACCATGACACAAAGCTCAGCGAGGCTCTGAGCCTGGCGCAAAGAGAATTTGAAGTGCGCCACGACATTTATACATGGGACGCGCTGGCGTGGGCGCTCTATAAGAATGGCAAGTATGCCGAAGCAGCCAAGGCCAGCGAGAACGCGCTGAAGTTTGGTACGCCGGACGCGCTGCTGCTCTATCACGCCGGTGTGATCGCGGAAGCCGCGGGCGACAAGGGAACAGCGAGCGTTGATTTCAAGAAAGCGCTGGAGATCAATCCGAATTTCCATGTTGTCTATGCGGGGCTGGCACGGCAGCAAATTGCACGGCTGGATGCCGGTGCAAGTGAAAGCGCGGTGAATCATGGCAGCTAAGCGCATCGCGTCTCTATTCGCGGCATTCGTGGCGATGTGCGCCGCACATGTGGCCTGCGCGCACCCGATGGGAAACTTCAGCGTGAACCATTACTCCCGCATCGATCTCAAGGAAGGAACGATCGTAGTTCAGTATTTCATCGACCTGGCGGAGATTCCGACTTATCAGGAGTTGCAGGACGGGAACATCGTGGCATCGGCGAGCGATGTGCAAGTTACAAAGTTCGTTCGCGACAAAGGAGTTGCTCTTGGCACCGGCCTGATTCTTTCCATTGACGGCGTAAGAGTGCCGCTTCGCATGGTATCGAGCGGGGTCATCTTTCCGCCCGGCGCCGGTGGATTGCCGACCATGAAAATAGGATTTGTCTATGAGGCCACTTATCCCGCGGAAGCGAACCGCTCAGACGCAAGGATTGCCTACGCAGACAATAACTATCCAGGGCACGCCGGATGGAAAGAGATTGTTGCGGTTGCATCCGCCGGCGCTTTGCTGCGGAGCTCGGCGCCGGCGACAGATCGCAGCGCGGAGTTGAGCAATTATCCGACGGATCTGCTGAACAGTCCGCCGCAGGCTCTCACTGCATCCATCGAGGCGCAACTGGCGATGTTGCCCGCAGCGTCAACGCCGGCGCGGGCAGCGCTGACGCAGCGGCCTGTGCCGTCTTCCGCGGCGTTGCTGCATGGGCCACCATTGATTCGGCATTCGAACCGTTCACTGGATCGCACCAACGCGTTGCTTTCTTCGCAAGCTTCGGCAGCAACGCCATTGGCAACTGTGCCGGCAGTCAATCTGGTGGCCAACCGGCAGGCGACGCCGCGCAGCAGATTTACGGAGTTGGTCACGGCACAGGATCTGAGCCTGTGGTTTCTGTTCAGCGCGGCTGTGATCGCGATGGGCCTCGGCGCGCTGCACGCGTTGGAGCCAGGCCACGGCAAGACCATCGTGGCCGCGTACCTGGTGGGCTCACGCGGGACAGCACGCCACGCCGCGCTGCTGGGCGCGATTGTTACTGTATCGCACACCGCCGGTGTTTTCGCGCTGGGAGCGATCACGCTTTATGCGTCAAGATATATCGTGCCGGAACAGTTATACCCGTGGCTCGGCGCCTTCTCCGGAGTTACGATTGCCGCGCTGGGCATTTATATGTTCCTGCGCCGATGGACGGGAACCGCAACCGATCACACGCATATGGATGGAGGCGGTCATGGCCTCTGGCTCTTCTCAAGGCGCAAACAGATCGAGTCGGGTGATTTGGCGCCGAGTGACAAGCCGGCTGCGACCGTAAGCCTGACGCAGCTTCTTACTCTCGGGGTTACCGGCGGCATTATTCCCTGCCCCGCCGCGCTCATTGTCCTGCTCAGTGCGTTTGCGATGCACCGCATTGCGCTTGGCTTCTTTCTGATCGTCGCTTTCAGTGTTGGGCTCGCCGCGGTGCTGATTGGCTTTGGCATGGCGATGGTATATGCGCGGCGATTCATGAGCCGCATCGAGATCGATGGACCTCTGACAAAGCGCTGGCTTCCGCTGGCTTCGTCCGCATTCATCACCGGGCTTGGGCTGATCCTTGCCGTGCAGGCGTTTTTCGCGGTGCGCCTCAGCGTGGGCGGCTTCTCAAAGGAGAAGATCGGGCCGGCGCTGTTCGTCATTGGACTGGGGCTGATTCTCGGCATGCGTCACTCCACCGACGCAGATCATGTAGTGGCGATTTCGACCATCGTCAGCAAGCAGCGCAGCATTCGCAACGCCGCGCTGATCGGATCGGTGTGGGGACTGGGACATACCATCACTATCTTTGCCGTGGGTGCGCTGATCATTCTTTTCGGCGTTGAGATTCCGCCGCGCCTTGGCTTATCGATGGAGTTTTGTGTCGCACTCATGCTGGTGCTGCTTGGAATTCTCAACCTCACCGGAGTGATGCAGAGGATTACGACTTACTTCACTCCGCGCAAGTCTATGCTTACTGCGGAGTCTGCGGCCAAAGGTCAGAGCAATGTGGAGTCGACCGCGGTCGCTGGGAGATTTGCGCGCTTCGGCCTTTATCAGTGGGTTCGCCCGTTGGTCATCGGCCTGGTGCATGGGCTCGCCGGATCGGCAGCAGTGGCGCTGTTGGTGCTTTCGACAATTCACAACCCGGTGTGGGCTACGATCTACCTGCTGATTTTCGGCGCAGGAACCATGGTCGGCATGATGGTGATGACATCTGCCATTGCCGTACCGCTGGCGTATGCGGGCGATCGGTTTTCAAGGCTGGGCCGCTACTTTGGCGTTGCTTCAGGAATGGCAAGTTTGTGCTTTGGCTCGTTCCTTGTATATCAACTGGGATTTGTTGGAGGACTGTTTACCAATCATCCTATGTGGACACCGCAATAGGCTGAGATGCTCGCGCGCATTTGCATCTGCTAACTTGCCGCACTTGTCGATCATTGCGGCAAGTTAGCTTCCGCCGACGCGGAATTGGCTGGTTAGCGGGTTGGCGTGGCGCTCTGCAACTTACTCTGGCTTCCAGCGCAGGATCGGCTTGCGGGCCGCTGTTACTTCGTCGAGCCGCGAGACGCGCGTGGAGTGCGGCGCGGTCTTGACCAGCTCCGGAGTCTCTTCCACTTCGCGCGCGATCGAACGCATGGCGGCGATGAAGAGGTCGAGTTCCTCAAGCGACTCACTCTCGGTGGGCTCAATCATGAGTGCGCCGTGAACGATGAGCGGAAAGCTCACCGTGTAGGGATGGAAGCCGTAATCGATGAGCCGCTTGGCAATGTCGCCGGTCTTCACGCCTTTAGCCGCCTGCCGTTTGTCGCTGAAGACAACCTCGTGCATTGACGGCGTCTTGTAAGGCAGCTCATAGACATCTTCAAGCTTCTTGCGAATGTAGTTTGCGTTGAGCACGGCGTCTTCAGTGGTCTGGCGCAGGCCGTCGGGGCCGTTGGCCAGTATGTAAGCCAGCGCGCGAATGAACATGCCGGTGTTGCCGTAGAAGGCGCGCACGCGGCCAACGGATTGCGGCCGGTTATAGTCCCAGTGCTTCGCGCCGCTCTCGTCTTGGACGAGCACGGGTGTAGGGAGAAACGGCTCGAGAAATTTCTTGCACGCCACGGGCCCGGAGCCAGGTCCTCCGCCGCCGTGAGGCGTGGAAAAAGTCTTGTGCAGATTGAGGTGCATCACGTCCACGCCAAAGTCGCCGGGGCGCACCTTGCCCACAAGCGCGTTCATGTTGGCGCCGTCCATATATAGCAGCGCGCCCTTGGCGTGCAGGATGTCGGCGATCTTGTGAATCTCGTTTTCAAACACACCGAGCGTGGATGGATTGGTGAGCATGAGAGCCGCAGTCTCTTCATCCACCTGCCGCGCGAGCGCCTCAAGGTCGATGCCGCCGTCGGCGTTCGACTTCAAATTCTCGACAGAGTAGCCGCAGATAGCCGCGGTGGCGGGGTTGGTGCCGTGCGCCGAGTCGGGAATGAGAATCTTGCGGCGCGCGTTGCCCTGCGACTCATGCCATGCGCGCACCAGCAGGATGCCGGTGAACTCGCCATGCGCGCCGGCCGCGGGCTGCAGCGTGATGGTGTCCATGCCGGTGATGTCGATGAGGCAGCGCTGCAACAGGTCGATCACATCGAGAATGCCTTGCGAGAGCGAGTCGGGACGGTAGGGATGCGCCTCGGCCAGCCCCTCGATGCGCGAGACAAACTCGTTGACGCGCGGGTTGTACTTCATGGTGCATGAGCCGAGCGGATACATGCCGAGATCGATGGCGTAGTTCCAGGTGGAGAGGCGCGTGAAGTGGCGGATGATTTCGATCTCGCTTAGCTCGGGCAGCAGGCCTGCGGTCTTGCGGTGCGCCGCGCCGAGCAGTGCGGCGGGATCGACCGCGGGCACATCGAGCGGCGGCATCTTGTAAGCGCGCTTGCCGGGCGAGGACTTCTCAAAGACCAGAGACTCGTTCTGTGTCTGGTGGGGGCGGACTTTGCCCAGCGTGCGCGGGCCGTGAGTTTCGGTAGCCGATGCCATTCTTTGCCTCGTTCATTCGTTGTCAAATATCGATGAGTGCGTGTTTCGTGTGACGTGTCCGAACCAGAGTGCGTCGTCGATCATGCCTTGTAAAACTTCAATCGTGCTCAGTGCGGCCGGCTTCAGCGTAGTTTGTAGCATGTTTCAATGGTGCTCTGTAACAGGGCACGACTTCAGTCGTGCCGAAGAACTGCTCAATGACCGCGGGCTTTAGCCCCTGCTCTGCACACTACCGAACACTTCGGGCGAAGCCGTGTTTGCGGCCGCCGCTTTCCTTCTCGCCAATGAGCCAAAACAGTACGGATATTTCTCCGGCGAATCCACCAGCCCGGCCTTCACAGGATTCATCGCAATATACGCCTGATGCTGCATCAAGCTCTCCCGATTGAGGACCTGGACTTCGGAGAAGCCGCGCTACCAGACTTCACCCAGGTAACAGAACTCCTTGCTCAAGCGATGCGAGAACCTGCCTTTGATCGGTTGCATGGCCTTTTCAATTGTCATTCCGTCGTCAATTGTGAGCAGGAGATGAACGTGGTCCGGCATGATCACAAAGTCTTTCACTTTGAATTTGCGTTCTACAGCGAGCGACCGCAGCACGTCGATGAGTAGCATGGCGTTTCGTTCCGACTGCAATAGCCGCATGCCCATGGCCGTCTTTGTAGTCGCGAAGAACGTGCGCGCACGAGACAGGATGCTGGCAGGAGAGGCATTGCGGCTGGGTTGCGCCATGGCAGGGGCTAAAGCCCGCTCCTTTCTTGAGCCTCATCGGCACGACTGAAGTCGTGCCCCGTTACAAAGCAGAACCGATACGCATGAACCTGGTTTTACTGTTCTTCTTCGTCGGCGTCGTACTCAATGCGCCACATGAACCATCCGAAAAACAATCCTGCAGCAATCCCTAGAAGAGCCTTCCTAATCAGGAATTCGAGACTGATATGACGGTGTTCAAAAACAGACCTTTCACCCAGATCGATCAAGAACAGTGAATGTTCCGAACCCAAGAATTCCTCGGAAAAGAATGTAGAGTCCCACTCCACGCTTACGAATCCGCCGATGCTCTGCAGTGCGCTCCTCGGCGGAAAGTTTCTTGAACAACGTAGCCATCACCCACCTCTACGCCTCCACCAAACCTGCCGCCAACACTTTCGCGGCTGTGTCAATCTGCGCGCGAGTTACTAACTCCGTGGCGCACCAGAGCGTTGCGTTGCCTAACTCGGGATACCAGCGGCCTAAGTCGAGCCCGCCGACGATCTTTTCGTCGAGGAGCCTTTGGCTCCATTGCGACGGTGATTCCGCAGTCTGCAACACAAATTCATGGAAGCGCGGCGCGCCGTGGAAGAGCAGCTTCGCGCCCGGCTGCGCGGCCAGCGCATCCGCAGCATACGCGGCCTTGGCAAGATTGTGCTCGGCCAATTCGCGAATGCCTTCCTTTCCATACACCGTCAGGAAGATAGTCGCCATGAGCGCGACTAATGCCTGATTGGTGCAGATGTTGGAGGTCGCTTTTTCGCGGCGGATGTGCTGCTCGCGCGTGGAGAGCGTGAGCACGAAGCCGCGATAGCCTGTGCTGTCTACCGTTTGGCCGACAATGCGGCCAGGCATCTGGCGCAGATATTTTTCCTTGGCGGCGATCACTCCGCAATATGGTCCGCCATAGCTCAGCGCCACGCCGAACGATTGCGCCTCCATGCTTACGATGTCGGCCTCGACGGGCGGCCGCACCACGCCGAGCGAGATGGCCTCGGCAATCGAAACGATAAGCAGCGCGCCTTTGGCGTGCGCAATCTCGGCGATGGCGGGAATGTCTTCAATGACTCCGAAGAAGTTAGGACTCTGCACCAGCACGGCCGCGGTTTCATCGGTCACGGCGGCCTCAAGCGCAGCCAGGTCCACGCGGCCCGTCTCGGCGTCGTAGCCCACCAGCGACGACGGCAAGCCCTGGTGCTTGGCGTAGGTGGCCATTACCTCGCGATACTCGGGATGCACCGACGACGCGACCACGGCCTTGTGCCGGCCGGTGACGCGCACGGCCATCATTACGGCCTCGGCCGCGCCGGTCGAGCCGTCGTACATGCTGGCGTTGGCCACGTCCATGCCGGTGAGCTCGGCGATCATGGTCTGGAATTCGAAGA
>Ga0302324_100013873_pt1 | contig 16291 bp, 11 predicted proteins | sample Palsa_T0_1_FD_201949 | JGI IMG/M metagenome (GOLD analysis project Ga0302324, IMG submission 201949) | Peat permafrost microbial communities from Stordalen Mire near Abisko, Sweden - Palsa_T0_1 | ecosystem: Environmental > Terrestrial > Soil > Palsa > Peat permafrost | place: Sweden: Abisko...
TGTCCGCAAGATCGTCCGGATGCAACACTTCGGGCCAGTTCTTCAACTGATCCATGCTTAAGCCAGTGTAATCCAGGCACTGTCGATTTACCGTCTCGACCTCGCCTGCCGCCGTTCGGATACCGATCAGCGCCGGGATGCTGTCGACCATCAAGCGGAACTGCTGCTCGCGGGATCGGAGGGCTTCCTCAGTGCGCTTGCGATCCTCAATGTCCGTGAGCACGCAATACCAGCGGACCACCATGCTCTGGTTGTCGCGCAACGGAAGGCCCCGCACGTGGAACCAGCGGTACGCGCCATCGGCGCGGCGCATATGGTGCTCCACGTCATATTCCCGTCCGGTTTCCACCGACTGTTTCCATTCTGCGGCAACACGCGGCAACTCATCTTCCGGCACAAGTCCGGTCGCCCACCAGTCTTTGAGTGCGTCAAACTCCAACCCCGTATAGTCTAGGACCGGCTGATTGACGAGTTCGAGGCTCCCCTCCGGCGTCATGGTGGCGACCAGGCCGGGAATGCTATGGACGATCAGGCGAAATTTAAGCTCACTGGCGCGCACCTCGTCCGCCGCTCGTTTTCGGTCTTCAATGTCGACGCATGTGCCATAAAACTGTACGACCTTTCCCGATTGGTCCCGCAAAGGAGAGACGCGGAACAGGAACCAACGATACGTGCCGTCAAAACGGCGCAGACGCGCTTCCAACTCACGATCCTCGACGGGAGAAGCTAAAACCGATTGCCAGTACTCCATCGTCCGATCGAGGTCGTCCGGATGACAGACAACCTTCCAGCCCCAACCCAGCGCCTCCTCCGCTGGGATGCCGGTATAGTCCACCCAGCGCTGATTGATAAAATCGGCGGCGCCATCTGCCCGGCTTGACCATGCCGGCACGGGAATCGAGTCGATGATGAGGCGCAACTGAGCTTCGGACTTTTGGGCCTGAGCGAGAGCGTCATCCGAAACCCGCTGGTATTTGTTATCAATTTGGCGACGGGCTTCTTCCACCCGCCGTTTCGCCTCGATCACCACCGTGATCAGCAGAACCGATACCAGGAAGGCAGCGAACCGCGGGTACAGCGATGGTTGAATCGAGACTTGGTGTATCGGCGGAAGAAAGAAATAATCGAAGGCAACGGAGGATAGGAGCACCGACAGTATCCCCGGCCCCTTCCCGCCGAACAGGTTGCTCACCATCACGGCGAGGAATAAGCACGAAGACGGAGCGTCCAAGGGGATGGCCAGGGCCAGCGCGAGGCCACACGAGATCACTGCAAGCCCATAGCGCCAAGCTGTGGAGAGGACCCTCATGCGTCACCAGTTCGCAGCCCATGGGCCCAGTCATTAGACCGCACAGAATAGCATCCTTCCCCATATAGTGCCAGATTCTGCCCGTATGCGGCCTAAATGTTTATTCAGACGTGACTGCTTGGCGGTCCGGCAAGTCGCTCTGCGAGAGCTTTGGCAAGTTCGCGATGTTCCAGCCGCCGCCCAGCGCTTTGATGAGGAGTACGCTCGCATCCATACGGCGCCGCAAGATATCGACATCATTCCGCTCGTTGCTGAGGGCGGTGGTCTGCGCCGTGATCACCTGCAGGTAGGTATCGACGCCGCCGGTGTAGCGGTTGGTGAAGAGTTGCAGCGCCTGTTGAGCCGAGTCTACGGCATCCTTCTGCTGTTTTGCTTCCTGCTCCAGGATGCGTGCGGCGGCAAGGCTATCTTCCACCTGCTGGAATGCCGCCAGTATTGCTTCACGGTAGTTCGCTACCATCGCATCATAGCCGGCGAGCGCGGCGTCGGATGTGGCGCGCCGCCGCCCGCCGTCGAACAGAGTTTGGGTGAGCGTCGGTCCCACCGCCCAGAGGCGGCTCGGCCAGGTAAGCCAACTGAGAATCGACGAGCCTTCGAACCCAGCCACGGCACCCAACGACACCGTTGGGTAAAATGCCGCCTTGGCGATGCCGATCTGCTCATTGGCCTCGGCCATCCGCCGTTCCACCGCCGCAATGTCCGGCCGGCGTTCCAGAAGTTGCGCCGGTACGCCTATGGGGATCACGGGCGGCTGCAGGTTCAGAGGATTGGCGGCCAAATTGAATTCCGCCGGCGGTTTCCCTATTAGGATAGCGATGGCGTGCTCGTATTGCGCGCGTTCGACGCCGATATCCGTATCGGCCACGCGCGTCGTGTCGAGCTGAGTTTGCGCCTGGGCGACATCGGATTTCGGCGCGGCGCCGCCTTCAAAGCGGGTGGTTGTCAGCCGCAGCGTTTCCGTATAGGCCTTGACGGTGTCGTCGAGCAGGCGCTGTTGCGAATCCGCGGCGCGAAGTTCGAAGTAATCGTAGGCCAGTTCGGCATGGAGGCTAAGACTGGCAGTTTCGAGGTCGGCGGCCGTGGCTTGCGCCTCTTCGCGGGCGGCGTTTACGGTGCGGCGAACGCGGCCCCACAGATCCACCTCATAGTTGAGGTCGAACGGCAGCAGAAAATCGCCGGACGCTGGGGGCGCGGTGGTGTAGAACGGGCGATTGCTCGACACGCGCTCCGAGCCGATGGATGGCGCCGTGGAAATGGTCGGGAATTGGGCTGCGCGGTTGAATCGGATCATGTCGCGGGCCTGACGAAATCGCGCCTCGGCGGCCTTTAGGTCCTGATTCTCAATGGCGAGCTGTTGCTCCAGGGTGTTCAATTGAGGGTCGCCGAAAAGCTCCCACCAGTTGCCGCGAATGGTCTGGTCGCCGGGCTGCGCGGTCTTCCATCCATCGCCCTCCTTGAAGGAGGCAGGCGGCGCCTCTTTGAAGGCCGATGGAATTGCCGCCGTCGGCGTCTTGTATTTCGGCCCCACCATGCACCCGCCGAGCATTATGGCCAGGGCCATAGTGGGGCAGACAATTCTGCCCGCAGCCGCCTTTTTAGGCGGCTCTGCGCGCCACGGACGCATCTTCATGCCCGGCCAGAGCCGGCTAAAAGCCGGCTGCAGCCACGATTGGCTGCCCCGCAAGTTTCTTGTCTTCTTCATTGCGTTTTAGCCTGTTTCACGCGAACCGGCGTGCCAGTGATCAGTGAATCCGTGGGATTCAAAATCACCGACTCCGAACGATTCAGCCCTGAAACCACCTCCACAGCGCTGCCGAAATCGCGGCCGATGGAGATCGGCACAAGGACAGCCTGCCCATTTCGTACCACTCCCACGCGTAATCCCTCGGAGCGAAAGAGAAGCGCGTTGACGGGGATCGTCACCGAGCGAACGACCTCCGGCAGTTTTAAATGCACCGACACATACGCGCCCGGCAGCAGACGCCCAGTGGGATTATCCACGTCGACTTCGGTGTTCAGAGTCCGCGACGCGGGGTCGATCGAATTGGAATTGCGCACCAGCGTACCGGTGAACTTCTCGCCTGGAAATTCATCGAGCGTTAGCGAAGCTTTGGCGCCGTTCCGCGCCGCTCGCGAATAGACTTCAGGCACCGCGACGAAGAGTCGTAATTTGCCGATCGCGGCCATGTGAAACAGCTCCTGGGCCGGCGTGCCCGCTCCGGCGTTGATCAGGTACCCGACATCCGTGCTGCGAACCGTAATCACGCCGTCGAAAGGGGCATATACCTTCTCGAAGGACTGGAGATCCTGCAGACGCTCGACGTTGGCGGTGTTGGCTTCCACGGCGGCCTTTTGAGCGCGCAGATTGCTCACGGCCTGGTCGGTCTCCTGTTTCGAGACAGAGCCGCTGGTCAATAGAAACTGCCAGCGGTCCGCGGTGGTCTGCGCCAAATCCTGATTGGCTTTCGCCGTATCGAGATCGGCGCGCGCCTGGCGCAGTTGCTGATCGATCTCGGGCGTCTCGATTTCCGCAAGCAAGTCGCCTTGTTTGACGCGGGCGCCAATATCGAAATACCAGTGCTTGAGATAGCCGCTGGTGCGCGCATAAATCGGCGAATCGACGAAAGCCTGCGTGCTTCCGGGCAAGACCACTTCCTGGGTAGGGGCGGCGCTCTGAGGGTGGGTAGCGTCCACCGTCAGCGTCGCCGACTGCTCGGTAGTCTGCTGTAGTTTGCGCTCAGCCTCCACCCGCGACCGGAGGCCGGCGTAGATTTGCGAGGCCAGTGCGAATGCGGCCGCGGCCGCCAATATTACGGTGAGGCCGCGGCGAAATATTCGCCCCGCATTTGATGTTCTCGGAGCTGGTTCGGTGACTGGTTTGGTGACAGCTGTCATTTCGATTCTTGCTCCTCTGGGTGGTCCAAATATATTCTTCGATGAAGCAGGCTGAAGACTGCGGGAACGAAAAATAGCGTAGCGATGGTGGCACACATCAATCCGCCGATCACGGCGCGGCCCAGCGGCGCATTTTCCTCTCCGCCATCGCCCAGGCCGAGCGCCATCGGAACCATGCCGATAATCATCGCGAGCGCCGTCATCAGCACCGGCCGGAAGCGAGTGAACCCGGATTCGACCGCAGCCAGCGCCGGGTCGCCGTGATGGGTGAGGCGTTCCTTGGCGAACGAAATCACCAGAATACTGTTGGCGGTCGCTACGCCTACGCACATGATGGCTCCGGTTAAAGCCGGAACGCTCAACGTGGTTCGGGTAAAAAACAGAAAAAGGATAATGCCGCAAAGTGCGGCGGGAAGCGCCGTGACGATGATGAACGGATCGAGCCACGACTGGAAGTTCACCACGATCAGCATGTACACCAGGACGATCGAGAACGCCAGGCCCGCAAACAAGTCGACGTAAGATGTGCGCATAGTTTCGAGCTGCCCGCGAACGCGGAAAAAACTGCCCCTGGGAAGAAGATGCTCGTCGGCCTTTACGATCCGCGAAATATCGCGTCCGGCGCCGCCCAGATCGCGGCCCTGCACCGAGCCATAAATATCGACTACACGCCGGATGTTGTAGTGCGAGAGCGCCTCCATCTCATTGCTGCGCTTAATTGACGCCACGTCGGCTAGGATCTCGGGATGGATCATGCTCGGTCCACTGACGGGAACGTTCTGCAGATCGGTTAACGATTGAATTGCGTACTGCGGCGTCTGCGTCACTAGGCTATAGTTCACGCCGTTTTGCTCGTTCAGAAAAAAGACAGGCGCGGTTTGAAAGCTGCCGCTAAGCGAAATCAGCAAGCCCGTCGCGATATCGCGCTGGCTGAAGCCGCCCTGTTGGGCCTTGGTCCGGTCCACCGTGATATGAAACTTCGGGTAGTCGAAAGTCTGCTGCACGCGCAGGTCGGTTAGCCCGGGCACGTGCCGGAACTGCTCTAATACCTGGTCCGCCACGTTGCGATTAGTGGCTACGTCGGCGCCTTCGATTTGCACATCAATTGGCGCGGGCAGTCCGAAATTCAGAATTTGAGTGACCATGTCCGCCGGCAGAAAATAGAAGGTGGTTCCGGGGAACTCGTCGGGCAGTCTCGCCCGCAGCGCGGCCGCGTAGTCGGCAGTCGGATGGTGCTTTTCGTTGAGCGTAACCAACACATCCGCCTCCGAGGCGCCCAACACGCCCGAAGAGCCGTGCAGATAGTTGATGCTGCTGTAGGGCAGCCCGATGTTATCGAGAATATTGTCGAGCTCGTTTGCCGGGACCACGCCGCGGATGCTGTTCTCCACCAGATCGCACAGCCGCGCGGTCTCTTCGATGCGCGTCCCGGTCTTCGCGCGTACGTGCAGCATGAATTGGCCGTTGTCGGTCGCGGGAAAAAAGTCCTGGCCCAGCCATGGGATCAGCAACCCGCCCGAGAGACACAGCGACAGAAAGCAGGGAATGAAGATGAGCCGCCACCGAACCAAGGTTTCGAGCAGAGTACGGTAGCCGCCGCGGAGCCGTTCGAATCCGTGTTCAAATCCCCGCTGGAACAGAACCAGAGGATTCCGCGATCGGCTTTGCTCACGCGCCGGCGGCTTCAACAGATACAACGCCAGCGTGGGAACCAGCGTCCGCGAGAGCAGATACGAAGCGATCATGGCGAAGACCACCGCTTCGGCTAGTGGCACAAAGAGGTATTTGGGCACACCAGTCAGGAAGAACATCGGCAGGAACACAATGCAGATACTGAGCGTCGAGACCAAAGCAGGAACCGCGATCTGCGATGCGCCGTCGAGAATCGCCTGCCTGATTGGCTTACCTTCCTCCAGGTTTCGATTGGTGTTTTCGATCTCCACGGTGGCATCGTCGACCAGGATGCCGACAGCCAGGGCCAGGCCGCCGAGAGTCATGATGTTGATGGTCTGTCCGAGAGCGCTCAGAACCAGGATGGAAGTCAGAATCGCGAGCGGAATGGAGATCGCGATGATCACCGTGCTGCGCCAGCTTCCGAGGAACAGCAGAATCATCGCTCCCGTCAGGCATGCGGCAATTACGGCTTCGCGGACCACGCCGCTGATCGCGCCGCGCACGAAGATCGATTGGTCCGCTAGCGGCTGAATCTTTAATTCCGGAGGCAATGTCTGCTGAACCCGCGGCAGCAATGCCTTAATCCCCGATACGACGTCAAGCGTGGAAGCGCTGCCGCCCTTCAGCACGGTAACCAGCACGGCGCGCCGGCCGTCCTGCCGCACGATGTTGGTTTGCGGAGCGAAACCATCGCGGACATGGGCAACGTCTCGAATATACATGGTGGAATTGCCGATCACCTTGATTGGCAGGTCGTTCAGTTTGTCTACCTCAGTGGGACTGGCATTCATGTCGACGTCGTATTCGAATTGGTCGATCTTGACGGTTCCTGACGGCAATACCAGGTCCTGTTGTGCCAAGGTGTTCGTCACATCGGTAGCGGAGAGACCCTTCGATTGCAGCAACGCCGGGCTAAGGTCGACCATGATCTGGCGCTGCTTGCCGCCGTATGGGTACGGAATCGATGCGCCGGGAACTGTGACGAGTTGGGTTCGCAGGAAATTCAGGCCGATGTCGTTGAGGTCCTGTTCGGCAAGGCCGGAGAGCGCCAACTGCAATATAGGAACGGACGACGCGCTGAAATTGAAAACCAGAGGCGGCTGCGTACCTTGCGGCAGTTGCCGCAGAATGGATTGCGAGACCGCCGTCACTTCGGCGTTAGCGTTATCCAGGTTGGCATTCGGCTGAAGGTAGATTTTGACGAACGCCTGTCCGTTGATGGTCACCGATTCGATGTGTTCGATGTTGTCTACAAGCGTCGTCAGGACGCGTTCGAAGACCGTGGTGATACGCCCTTCCATCTCTTGCGGGTTCAACCCCGTGTATTGCCACGCGACGGCGATTACCGGGATGTCTATATTGGGAAAGATGTCCGTCGGGGTCCGGAGAATCACCACGGGCGCGAGCATCAGAATCAGCAGCGCGACCACTATAAAGGTGTAAGGTCGATTGAGAGCAAGCCTGACGATCCACATATTCTGTCTGACTCCATGAATTGCAAACGCGTCCCCATTAGCAAAACGCTTTCATAACAGCGACCTAGCGCGCGAAACTCGGGAAGGCGTGTCGCCGCGACGTCGCCGGGTGTCCGGCTGCCGACCCGCTTTGGCCCGCACGCCGCTTTTACCACCCGTTTCGCTCATGATTGCGATGCCAAGGGGGTTGGCAACGCAAGTGCAATCATGCCAGTTAAGTTATGACACCTTTTAAAACAATCACTAAGAATCATCGGCTGGGTTTCATCGGCCTGGGCCACCTCGGGTCGCCCATGGCGCGCCGGCTACTGTCCGCGGGGTTCCCGATGGCAGTCTGCGCTCGTGACACTAATAAAACGGAGGCATTGTCGACTCTTGGCGCCGAGGTAGCGCGCGATCCGGGCGAACTGGCCGCCGAAGTAGATGTGGTGCTCTCCTGCGTAGTGGACGGAGCGGCCGTGGAAGATATCTACCTTGGCGCGGGCGGTGTTCTGCGAAATGCCAAACCGGGCGCCCGGATCATCGAGATGAGCACAGTGGCTCCGGAGACCTCTCGCAAGCTCTACAGGGCTGCCCGCGAGTTCGGAATCTCCGTGGTGGATGTAGCCGTCTCCGGTAGTTCGCCGGTCGCGGAGTCTGGGACATTGACTCTACTCGGTGGCGGCGATCGCGAGGACTTCGACGCGGCCGAACCCGTATTCCAGGCGATCGCGAAACAGTGGTTCTACATGGGCCCGACCGGCAGCGGCGTGGCCACGAAGCTGGTAGTAAATACTCTCTTAGGCAACGGTATGCAGGCGGTCGCTGAAGCTGTAGCGCTGGGCGCTGCGTTAGGTCTGCCGCGCGATCTGCTCTTCGATACGTTGGCCAAAACGGCCGTGGTCTCGCCCGTGCAAGCCGCCAAGCTGGCCAGCGCCAAGCGGCGCGACTACACGCCTCAGTTTCCGATTCGCCTGATGCACAAAGATTTTGGTTTGGCTTTGGCGGCGGCAATGCACGCCGGCCTTTCGCTGCCTGCCACAGAAGCCGCGGCATCAGTTAACGCCGCCGAGACTGTGAACGGCGAAGAGGATTTCTCGGCGGTAGTGCGCCGGATGGAACAAGAGGTTGCCGCGCAGATCTCTGCGTCGCCGGCTGCATAGGAGCAAATCGATGATATCGAATCTATTTTCGACTAGTCCTGACTGGACCCTCACTCTCATCCGCGTCATTCTGGGCGTGGTCTTCTTCGCCCATGGCGCGCAGAAGGTGCTCGGCTGGTTCGGGGGCTCGGGGTTGAAGGGAACTCTGCACATGATGCACGACCATCTTCACCTCCCCATTCCTGTGGCCATCCTAGCCGTAATGTCGGAATTTCTTGGCGGCGCCGGCCTCATCGTCGGCTTATTGGGCCGCGTCGCAGCGGTCGGAGTCTGCCTCACCATGGTATCGGCAATCGTGATGGTGCACTGGCGCAACGGTCTTTTTATGAACTGGTTTGGCGATCGCAAGGGTCACGGCTTCGAGTATCACCTGCTCGCCCTTGCCTTGGCGATCGCGATTGTAGCGCGGGGCTCCGGCGCAGCGTCGCTGGATCGCCTCTTTTATTTGTGGCAATAGGAGCAATTCAAAATGAACTTACGACAACTGGGAATGAGTAATCTGAAGATTACGCCCATTGGCATTGGAGCTTGGGCCATCGGCGGCGGAAAATGGGAGTTCGGATGGGGCGCGCAGGACGATGCAGAATCCGTCGTCGCCATTCACGCGGGCCTTGACAGAGGCATCAACTGGGTCGACACAGCCGCGGCGTATGGGCTGGGCCATTCAGAAGAAGTGGTCGGCCGGGCCGTCCGCGGCTTGAGCAAGCGGCCTTATGTCTTCACCAAGTGCAGCCTGGTGTGGGATGAATCCGGAGCCATTTCCCACAATCTGCAGGCGGCCTCCATCCGCAGGGAAGCCGAAGCCAGCCTGAAGCGATTGGGGCTCGATGCGATCGATCTCTATCAAATCCATTGGCCAGCCTGGAAGGGCAACCCGGAATCAGCTTCGCCCGGATCGATTGAGGAGGCTGTGTGCGAAATGGCGAAACTCAAGGCCGAGGGCAAGATTCGCAATATCGGCGTTTCGAACTTCAACGCGCAGCAATTGGCGCGCGCGGTCAAAGTGGCGCCGATCACTTCGCTTCAGCCGCCGTATTCGCTGCTGGCTACCGAGGCCGAGCACGCGACGCTGCCGTTCGCGATGCAGCACCATATTGGCGCAATCGTCTATTCACCCATGGCCTCCGGTATACTGAGCGGCGCCATGACGCGGCAGCGGATTGCAGCCATGCCCGACGACGATTGGCGAAAGCGGAGCACGAACTTCCGCGAGCCGGTGCTTACCCGCAATTTGAACCTGGTGGAGACGCTGCGCGCCGTGGGCCAACGTTACCACGCGACGCCTGGCGCGGTTGCGATCGCCTGGACGTTGCGGAATCCGGCGGTCACCGGGGCAATCGTGGGCATCCGCCGGCCCGAACAGGTGGATGGCGTGATCGGCGCGGCCGAGATCGAACTCGATGGCAACGACCTGTTGGAAATCTATCAATCGATGGCGCTGCAGGCGGCGTGAACGATTTCGGAGCGCGAAGATTCCCCACGTCGCGGGAAAAGCCACCTAAAAGGCGGCTGCCGGCAAGATCGCGTGCCACCCAACTAATGTGGGATGTTGCAAGTCTGAAACTAAGTGGCGTTGGGCGTGGCTGTCTGCGATACGCCCTCAGTGTCGACACCTCAGTGTCGACCGGTCGACACCAGGGCGGAGTGTATGTTAATAATGCGGCCTAGATGCGCTGGGCCGTCGATTGCATGGGGAGGCGAAGACTTAAGCTATGATCCAGATCTTCATTGATGGAACTCCCCATGATGTGGCGGAGGGAGACCGCCTGGTCGACGCGGTCAATCGCGCCGGCGTTCCGCTATCGCAGGTCTGCTACCTGCCGATTTTAGGGCCGATCCAGACCTGCGACACCTGCATCGTGGAGGTAGATGGCAAACTGGTTCGAGCTTGCGCCACGGTGACCTCCGACGGAATGAAGGTCTCCACCACGGCCGGCCGCGCGCACGCCGCCCGCACCGAGGCGTTCGACCGCATTCTCCGCAATCACGAGCTCTACTGCACGGTGTGCGACAACAACAACGGCAACTGCACCGTCCACAACACCACCAAACTGCTCGCCGTGGACCACCAGCGTTACCCCTTTCGGGAGAAGCCGTACCAGGTCGACAACAGCAATCCGTTCTATCGCTACGATCCGAATCAGTGCATTCTGTGCGGCCGCTGCGTGCAGGCCTGTCAAGATCTGCAAGTCAACGAGACGCTGTCCATCCGATGGGAAGATCCGCATCCTCGCGTGTTATGGGATGGCGGCGCGCCCATCGGTGAATCGAGCTGCGTCTCCTGCGGCCACTGCGTGACAGTTTGCCCATGCAATGCCCTGATGGAGAAAACTATGATCGGGCATGCGGGCTTTCTGACCGGCTTCAGCAAACCGGTCTTGAGCGCCATGATCGACGTGGTGAAAGGTCTCGAACCGGAAACCGGCTACTCTGCGATCCTCGGTCTTTCCGAAGCGGAATCCGCCATGCGGACGACCCGCGTCCGGCGCACCAAGACGGTCTGCACCTATTGCGGCGTCGGCTGCAGCTTCGATATATGGACCAAGGACCGCCACATTCTGAAGGTAAAGCCGGCCGAGGGACCGGCTAACGGCGTTTCAACGTGCATCAAAGGCAAATTCGCGTGGGACTTCGTCAACAGTAAGGATCGCCTCACGAAGCCGCTGATCCGCGAGGGCGGCCGTTTCCGGGAAGCCGGATGGGATGAGGCCCTGGACTTGATCGCCCGCCGTTTTGGAGAGATCAAAGCGGCGGACGGTCCTGATGCGCTGGCCTTCATCGCGTCGTCGAAATGCACGAACGAAGAAGCTTTCCTGATGCAGAAGCTGGCCCGCGCCGTGGTCGGCACAAACAACGTCGATAACTGCTCGCGATACTGCCAGTCGCCGGCTACCATGGGCTTGTTCCGCACGGTCGGGTACGGGGGCGATTCGGGCTCTATCCACGATATCGAGCAGGCCGGGCTCGTGCTCATCGTCGGCAGCAACACTGCCGAAAGCCATCCGGTGCTGGCCACGCGCGTGAAGCGCGCCCACAAGCTGCACGGGCAGAAACTCGTTGTTTCCGACTTACGTGAAAATGAGATGGCGCGCCGTGCCGATCTCCACTTCCGGCCGACCCCGAGCACCGACATCGTGTGGCTGAGCGCCGTCACTCGATACATCTTGGACGAGGGCCTGGCCCATTCCGATTTCCTGAGCCAATGGGTGAACGGCCTGCCGGAGTATCGCCAAAGTCTCGAGCCGTTCACCTTGGAATTCGCGTCCAAGACCTGCAATTTGCCGGTGGAGACGCTGAAGCGCGTGGCCCACATGATAGCCGAAGCGAAGAGTGTCTGCGTTCTGTGGGCAATGGGAGTCACGCAGCACAGCAACGGGTCCGACACATCTACCGCAATCTCCAACTTACTACTCGTCACGGGCAATTATATGCGCCCGGGCACCGGCGCTTACCCGTTACGAGGGCACAACAACGTCCAGGGGGCCAGCGATCACGGGGCGATGCCCAACATGGTATCCGGTTATCAATCTGTGAACGATCCCGAGGTTCGCGCGCGCTTCCGGAACGGCTGGGGCGTTGACCTTCCTGCCGCCAAGGGGTTGGACAATCACGAAATGGTCGACGCCATTCATGCCGGCAAGTTGCGGTCGATGTATCTGTGCGGTGAGGAAATGAGCCTTGTCGACTCCAACGCCAACTATGTACGTGACGGCTTCCGGAAACTCGAATTCTTCGTGGTCCAGGATATTTTCTTCAGCGCCACTTGCCAGTACGCAGACGTCGTGTTGCCCGCCAGCCCCAGCCTGGAGAAGGAAGGCACTTTCACCAGCACAGAGCGGCGCTTCCAAAGGCTCTACCAGGTGTTCGAACCGCTGCCGGGAAGCCGGCCTGATTGGGTGATCATCCAGGACGTCGCCAACCGCCTGGGCGCAGGCTGGAATTACCACCATCCCTCGGAAGTGATGGATGAGATGGCTTCGCTCACGCCCATGTTTGCAGGCGTCAACTACCAAAGGTTGGAAGGCTATAAGACGTTGCAATGGCCCGTGGCGGCGGACGGAACGGACCAGCCGCTGCTCTATACCAAGGGCTTTGCGTTCCCCGACGGGAAGGCCCGGCTGTATCCACTCGCCTGGCGCGAACCGCAGGAGTGCAGAGACTCCGAGTACGACCTTCATTTGAATAACGGCCGTCTGCTGGAACATTTTCACGAAGGCAATCTGACCTATCGCAGCCCCGGCATCCACGAAAAAACTCCCGACACGTTCGTCGAGGTGTCACCCGAGCTGGCACGCTCCCGCGGTATTGAGAGCGGCAGCCTGGTAGAACTCACGTCGCGGCACGGCCAGCTGCGAGTGCGCGCGTTGGTCACCGACCGGGTGCAGGACGGCGAGCTCTACATGCCGATGAATTCCACCACCAGCCCCGTCAATCTGCTCACCGGCAGCCACACGGACCCGGCGACGCATACGCCGGCATACAAGGAGACAGCGGTCCGCATGGAAGTGCTCGCCCGAACTGGCGAGAGTCCGTTGCCGCGCATCAATCATCGCTTCGGCCACCCCACTCCGCAGAGCGGCGTCGAAGTAGAGCGCAAGTGGCGGCAGCCCGGCTATCGCTTCCCCGGCGAGCTGGTGCAAATTGAGATAAAGAAGGAGGCATAGCATCCGATGGCGCAACCGATTTCATTCACCCCGGCGCCCGCGCGCGCGGCCGATTCGGCGCAACGCCTGGCGGAGGCGGTCGACAAGCACACGGATGCCATCGTCTCCGCGCTGGAACTCTTGCAGCTCCTGCATGACCGCGGCGTCCTGGACCTGCTGCGTGGATTGCTGGGCGCTGGGGATGAGTTAGTCGGCATCCTAACCACGGCGGCAGGCACTCCGGAATCCCTGCGTGGGATCCGGAACTTCATTCTGTTGACGAAGTTCTTCGCCAGTATTCCGCCGGATGTCTTGAACAGCCTGGTTCGAGCCGCCTCGGAAGGAGCGGAGCGCGAGAAGGAGCAACGGGCGCCGGGGCTCCTGCAACTGCTGCGCCGGGCGAACAGCGAGGATAGCCGCCATGCGATGGCGGTCACACTCGATCTGCTGGAAAGCGTAGGGAAGGCGCTGTGAACGTCGCGGTGGTTCCGGTCCCGATCGGCCGGGTGGAAGGTTGCGCCGCATCGTTTGCGAACGACCTGTTGGCAGTGGAGGAAGCCTTGGAAATTCGGCTGGGAGATCGCAGCCTCACCATCACTATGCGAACTCCTGGGAACGATTTCGAGCTGGCGGCGGGCTTCCTGCATGCCGAAGGCATGATCCGGGATATTTCGCAGATTCGGCGGATGGGCCGCCCAAGCGACGGCAGCGCGGATATCGTAGTGGTGGAGTTGGACGGAGAGCCGAGGGCGCCAGTGCAGGCGCAGCGCAACTTTGTGATGACATCTGCGTGCGGCGTCTGCGGGAAGGCGTCTTTGCAGGATCTGGAAGCGAATACCTGTCCCATCCTGCCCCGGGACGACATCCAGGTCTCGCCGGAAATCATCCACGGACTGCCGGATTCACTCCGCAGCGCTCAAAGCATCTTCGAAAGCACCGGGGGATTGCACGCCGCGGCGAGTTTGAATCTCCGCGGCGAATTAGAGTGCTTGCGCGAGGATGTCGGGCGGCACAATGCCGTAGACAAGCTGATGGGAGCGGCGCTGCTCGAGCGGCGCATGCCGATGAGCACGTCGCTTCTGTTAGTAAGCGGCCGCGCCAGCTTCGAGCTCGTGCAGAAGGCGCTGATGGCGGGTATCCCCGTAATGGCCGCCGTGGGCGCGCCTTCCAGTTTGGCCGTCGCCACCGCGGAACGGTCGGGCATGACGCTGATCGGCTTCCTGAGAAACGGCCGATTCAATGTATATTCGGCCGGTCATCGGATTGTGGGTCTTTTATGAAACTTCGCATTCAGGGAAATTCTCTACGGCTTCGGCTCACGCAGAAGGAAGTCGCCCAGGTCCGCAACCGCGGGCTTGTAGAATCGCACATTGAGTTCGCGCCCGGCCACTCGCTCAGTTATCTTTTGGAGGGCTCGCCGTTGGTGCAAGCCCCGTCCGCAACCTTCGATGGCCGCGCGATCCGGGTGACGATCCCCATGCATGAGGTGACGGACTGGGTGGAGAGCGATTCGATCGGCATCGAGACCCAGTCCTACACGGGCGTACAGCTTCTGGTAGAGAAGGACTTCCAGTGCTTGCATCGCTCCGCCGAACAGGAACCCGACGCCTATCCTCACCCGCTCATGACCTGATGCGGGGCGGGCAAAATCCCTGCAGGGCGGCTTTCAGCCGGTTGGACCCGCTGGAAAGCGGGTCCGCAGCCAGAATTGACTTCCCCACTTTTAAGCACTTCGCTTACGGCCTGACGCGGGAAGGAGTGCCAACCCCTTCAACCCTGAAATCACGCGACTGCCTTTCCCGCGGCGGGCGCAGCAGCAGCGGCACAAGCGTGCTTACTAGAGTCGCGAGCGCAAGCCAGCGCATGGCGCCCTGATAATGACCGGTCGCCTGGCGAATCTCTGCCACCAGGCTCGGACCGAATACCGCGGCGAAGCCCCAGGCGGTGAGCATCATGCCATAGATCGATCCGATCTGCCCGGCGCCGAAGTAGTCGGTGGCGAATGCCGGCATGGTGCCGAATCCGCCGCCGTAGCATAGCAAAATGACGAATGCCAGCAGCGAGAGCAGCGAAAACCGATGAACCTGCGAAAGCAGCAGAAATGCCGCGGACTGCAGCAGGAACATCATCAGGAACACCGCCCGCCGCCCCACTGCATCGGAGAACCATGCCCACAGAAAGCGCCCGGAGCCATTGGCGATCGAGATCAGCCCCACCATACCCGCAGCAGCCGCGGCGGATACGCCCGAGATCTCCTGCGCCATGGGGGATGCCTGCGAAATGATCGCGATTCCGGCTGTCGTGTTCAGAAACAGAGTGAGCCACAGCGCGTACCACTGCCAGGTTCCGAGCGCCTGTCGCAATGTAAAATCCCGCGTCGATCTGCCGGACTGCGAGACAGCGGGGTTGTATCCCGCAGGTGCATAACCTTCGGGAGGATTCTGCATCGTCAGGGCACATGCAAAAACGACGACCAGGTACGCCAGTCCCAGAACTTCGAAGGTGCGGCCGACTCCTACAGAAGCGATCAGCGATTCTGCCATTGGCGCGGTCACCAGTGCGCCCGCTCCGAAGCCTGCGACGGCTAGGCCAGTGATCATGCCGCGCTTGTCGGGAAACCATCGGACCAGGGTTGCGATGGGCACGATATACCCCAAGCCGAGCCCGGCGCCGCCGATCACGCCGTAGGTCAAATACAGCGCAGTCAAACTGTGCGCCATACCCGTCAGCATTGTGCCCAGTCCATAGAGGACCGCGCCGGCCAGCGCCACCGGGCGTGGGCCGCTCCGTTTCATCCACAGGCCGCCGGCGAAGGCGGCGAAGCCAACGACGAAGATAGCGATCTCAAAAGCGGCCGTGACTTCGGCAATAGTCCAGCCGTGAGCATGCGACAACGGAATGCGAAAAACGCTCCACGCGTATACCGCGCCAAACGCGATCTGCATCAGCACACCCGCAGCAGCGAGCAGCCATCGATTCGGTGTATTCATAACAAGTCCTCTCTATTTGGCGGGCGGCGTGTAGCCGTCCGTCAACGTCTTCAGAAAAGCGACAATCTGATCTTCCTGTTTGCTGGTGAGTCCGAGGTTGCCCAGTTGCCTGTGGTTCATAGTCTCGCGATGTTCCGACGACGGCCAGCAGGTCAGTTTCTCT
>Ga0302324_100013874_pt1 | contig 16291 bp, 15 predicted proteins | sample Palsa_T0_1_FD_201949 | JGI IMG/M metagenome (GOLD analysis project Ga0302324, IMG submission 201949) | Peat permafrost microbial communities from Stordalen Mire near Abisko, Sweden - Palsa_T0_1 | ecosystem: Environmental > Terrestrial > Soil > Palsa > Peat permafrost | place: Sweden: Abisko...
CATGTGAAGTTTTTTCCCGACGAAATCCGATCCGACGATGGATGGCGCGACGGAATGAAACTGCGCTACGGGTAGACGCGATCATCCCGGCCGCCCCTCCCACGAGAGCTCCGAAACCGAACTGCAGCCCGTCTAAGGGCGCAGATCGCGGCAGGTCTTCGGGCTCATGGGCGGTCGGCCTCTACCGGCCGTTTCCTAATGCATGCCGCTTCCCGACCCGATGATGGTCATCGATTGAGCGCTATTGGCATGGTTTGTTCCCATTCACCGCTGCGGGGCAGCTCCGGATTCCTACCGGATTCCCTCTTAGCCCAACATGGTGTGTCGGGCACCGCGATAGGACACAAGATATGGTGTTTCCCAACCCCAGTCAATCGAGAATTGATCCGAGCGCGCCGCGCCCGTGAAACGGTCTAGGTGACTGATACGGAAGGGATTGGGGCCCACGTAGCGCTTGGCGTAGGGGATTCCGCAGCACACGATTGCGACCCCCGGGCTGGGCTCCTCGAATCAGCGCGCGAGCCGCCATGCGCTCATCTCTCCTCCCCCGACGCCCATTTGAGCCACTGGCTGAAGTGGGGCCGGGGGAGATGAGACTTACGGCGCGTGACTCGTCATCGACAACAACTGAAATTAGGCCGCGGCCCTCGCTGCGGATTCGGATTTTTCAGCGAGCTTCGACGCGTAGTCATCACCCTTGTGAATGTCGGTCACGATGGACGACAACTTGCTCGCGTGATCTTCCATACCGAGCGCTTTGGCGTACGCCGCGGCTGTGCCGAATCCCGCAAGTCCATAGTGGGACATCCGTTGATATTGCGCGAGAATGACGATGTCGAGCAGTTCGCCCGGCTTCGGCGCATCGTTGGTGACGTGTTTGGTCGCTTCCTTGACCAATCCTTCCATGCCCTTGCAATGCTCCTTCTCGACCGCCTCACCCGCTTTACTCAGCAGGGACTTTAGCGTGTCCGCATGCTTGGCAATATCGGTAACCGATTGGGTCAAGGCTTGCTTGAGCTTCGAGTCATGAGCCTTATCGGCCATTATTTTGACGACCTTCGTCATCTGATCGTTGGCTGACCAGAGATCTTTGATCTCGTCCGCGTAGATATCCTTTAGGTCTTTGGGTGCTGACATCTTGCACGCTCCTGCTAGTTTAGTTAAGGGGTGACCATGGTGTTCGCGTGGCCGCCCGAGGTCACGTCTCGATGGCGGCGTCATGGTGTAGTCAATGGGGAGCAGAGCGCGTAGGGGCGCGGCCGGGGGGCGCAGCGTGGCGGTGGCCGTTGCGAGTCATCAATTCACTCACACCCATACGACCCTTTATCCTAGCTCGAAACATCCAAAGAGCTGCTAGGGTGCCCTCCCTGAAACCCGATCGTACTGGGGTCCGATGGATCAAACGAACAACAGATGGGGCGCCGCCCGACCGGAATCCGCCAAGAACGACCCGCGCTCGAAATATCCAAAGCCGCCATTCCCCGAGCAGAGTCAACCTTGGCCGGGGCTCGCGGGCGAGATGAATCCCAAGCCGGACCATGGTGAAACGAGCTATCGCGGCTCCGGGCGATTGGCGAATCGCAAGGCGCTGATCACCGGGGGCGACTCGGGCATGGGGCGCGCAGCCGCGATCGCGTATGCACGTGAAGGCGCCGACGTCGCGATCAATTATTTCCCATCGGAAGAGCCGGACGCCCGCGAGGTGATTCAGCTCATCAAAGAAGCCGGAAGAAATGGTGTGCCCATCCCGGGCGATCTGCGCGACCGGGCGTTCTGCCAACGATTGGTGACGGAGGCCGTTCAAAAGCTCGGGGGTCTCGATATCGTCGTCTGCAACGCCGGGCTGCAGCACTCGAGGGCGTCGATACTCGACCTCAGCGACGAGGATTTCGATTCGACGATGAAGACCAACGTCTACGCGCCTTTCTACATCATCAAAGCCGCGCTGCCGCACTTGGCGGAAGGATCCTGCATCATCGGCACAACCTCCGAGCAAGCCTATGATCCCTCGCCCGATCTTTATGACTATGCGCAGACCAAGGCAGCGACGATGAATTACGTGAAGTCGTTGGCCAAACAGCTGGGACCGAAGGGCATTCGCGTCAACGGCGTGGCGCCGGGTCCGGTCTGGACGCCGCTGCAGATCAGCGGCGGCTCGTCGGTGGAAAAATACACTCATTTCGGCAGCAAGACCGTGTTCGGCCGTCCGGGACAACCGGCGGAACTTGCCTCTATCTATGTGCAGCTCGCGGCGAGCGACGCGAGCTTCACGACAGGCAACATCTATGGCGCCGGCGGGGGGCAGGGCCAGCCGTAAACTTCAGAGCGTTACTACGATTTTGCCGAACTGCGCGTTCTTCTCGAGATAACGGTGGACCTCCACCATCTCATCGAACTTGAATACCCGATCGATAATCGGCCGCAACGCCCCTGACTCGAACCCCTTGAGCACGAAGTCAACCGCCGCTTTTTGCCTTTTCTTGTCTCCGCTCGTCAGCCAGATGTTGTGTGCTTTGATGGTCAGCATCTTGGCGATCATCTCGAGCAGGGGTAGCGGCGTCACTTCCTCGCTCAGCGCGCCGTAGATGTACGCCGTGCCCTGGAAGGCCATCGCCGAGATCAGCTTCGGAAATGCCGGTCCGCCCACCGGATCGAACACGACGCGCGCGCCTTTGCCGCCGGTGATCCGCTTTATCTCAGTAACGAGGTCAACCTCGTCCGTGGCAATCACATGCGCCGCCCCGGCATCGAGAAGCTTCGCGCGCTTCTCGGACGTCCGGGTCAGCGCGATGGGGGTCGCACCCGCGTATTGGGTGAGTTGGATCGCCGCCAGACCGACGCTGCTGGATGCCGCAGGGATCACGACGAAATCGCCCTGGGTGACTTTAGCGTCCTCGATCAGCGCGCCATAAGGTGTGATGAACATCATCCAGACCGACGCGGCTTCGATGAACGACAGCGATGCAGGCTGCTTCACCACTGCGTAGTGCGGGGCGATGATCACTTCAGCGTACGTGGTGTAGTCATTCATCGAGAAGGACGGGACCAGGTTGACTGCGTCCCCGACTGCAAACCCTTGCACGTCCTTGCCCAGCGCATCGACAATCCCGGCGGCCTCGTATCCCAGGCTCGCCGGAAACTTCACGGGTTCGATGTAGGCATCGCTACGCCACATCGACTCGGCGCGATTGATGCCGATCGCCTTGACCTTGATGCGCAGCTCCGTCGGTCCGGGCGCGGGGACCTCCCTTTCGGTGAACTTAAGCACGTCGGGGCCACCGGCTTTCTCGAATGTGATGACGCGGGACATCGGGTTCTCCTGGAATTGGACACGGGGTCCGGCTACGGCCCGGGCTATTGTATCCCTGCGCCGTTACGCCGCGGGCGGCAACATGGCATGATTGAGCAGGAGCCGCGGGCTGCCGGTCTCGCCGGCGCCGCCTGTCGCCACGCCCAACAATCGGAGCAATGACGTGAGCCCGACCCTGATTCCCGCGGCTGTCCTCGTCGCGATCACGGTAGTCGGCATTCTGGTACTGCGGCGTTTCTCGCCGCGTACACGCCTCGCCTTCGACGTCGCGTGCTTCCTCGCCATCAGTTTGTACTTGTTCAAAGAACAAATCGTTCCAGTGTTCCCAGCGTTGACAGGACCGATCGAGGGTCGCGCCATCGGCCTGCGCGCCTTGGCCGGCGCCTGGTGGTGGCTCGGCGCCCGGATCGTCGCGGTGGGTCTTGAGTTCGCTGTGCGGCGCGACCGGCGCTCGCGCGAGGCGCGCCTGTTTTCCGATCTGCTGGGAGCGGCGATTTACATCGCAGCGGCTGCCGTTGTACTCAGTTCCGTGCTTGCCCTGCCGATCACGGGAGTCGTCGCGACGTCCGGAATCGTTGCGATCGTGCTGGGACTTGCGCTGCAGAGCACGCTCGCGGACGTGTTCTCCGGCATCGCCGTCGGCATCGAGGCTCCCTTCGGCATCGGCGATCGCATCCAGATCAGCGACAAAATCGAAGGGCATGTCGTGCAGATGAACTGGCGGTCCATTCGAGTGCAAACGGATGGCGACGACATCGCGATCATTCCGAACAGTCTCATCGCGAAGGCCGAGATCATCAACCGCAGCTTTCCCAGTCAGCAGCGGGCCGCTTCGGTCGAAATCGCATGCCGCAAGAGCGCCGCTCCGGAACGCGTCATCGAGGCCCTGCTGCAGGCCACGCTGCTCTGCCCTGACATGCTCAGGAATCCGGTGCCGCGCGCTGTCTTGGCGCAGCTCGGGCCGAAACGCAACGTGTACGAGATTTCATTCTTCGTCGCCCGCACGAATCAGCTCACAACCACGAAGGACTTGCTGCTACGCGGAGCGCGACGGCAGCTTTACTATCGGGGGTTTCTCGACATGGGGCGCGACGCAGCAGCCGGCAGCGCCGTCGAAAAACAGGACACGCAAACTCCACTGCGGCTGCTCAGCGACCTGGTGCTGTTCGAGAATCTCGAGCCCGAACAGATTCGCAAGATCGCCGGCCAGGCCGAACCGCGGCAACTGGAGCCGGGGGAACGTCTGTTCGCCGAAGGCGCCGACGACACGTCGCTCTACGTGATTGCCTCCGGAGTGTTGGAGCTCTCCCGACAGACCCCTGCAGGCGTCGAGACCATCGGTTGCATCGGCGCCGGAGAGTATGTCGGAGAAATCGGCCTGCTGACCGGAGCACCGCATGCAGCCACTGCGGCCGGGCGCACCCATTGCCATATTTTCCAGCTGCCGCGCGAAGCAATTGCGCCTCTTCTATCCGGGAACGCCGCGCTCGCCTCGACGTTCGACCGCTCCGTGCGGCACGGCCTCGAGATACTGAACCGCGAGATCGCTACGCGCGCCACGCCAAGCGTAGGGCCGGCGGGTCAGTTACTCATGAAGATTCGCAGAATTTTTCACTGAGTTTCCCTGCCCTCGCGGTCACTGCGGCGAGCGCACGCCGGCGTCTTTCATCGCATCGAGCTTGGAGAAATCCACCAGGGCGGCGTACTGCTCGAGCGTGCCGACGTCCACACCGTCGCCGGTCACGGAGACCGAGAAGCGGTTGGCGACGATGGCAATCAACTCGCCGTGCTTGGATTTGTTATCGTATTTTTCGTGGACGCTGCGGCCGCCGACCGTGGTGTCCTTCTCGAATCCCGTGTCGCTCTCCGACGTGTTGCTCGCCGCCATCGACCCTGCCATATTCAGCAACCCCGACACCGCCGAGGCGTCCACGATCTTGATCTCGGCCCGTGCCCCGCCCTCGCCTTGATAACCGCCGGTGGCCGAGGACGCCTTCATGCCCAAGGCGCCTTGGGTGCCGGCCTGGACGCTGGTGCGTTTCATACCCGGCAGCGAATCGGGCAGGAGCGCCTTGAGAGTAAGAAAATCGACCGGATCGACGCGACGGTTTCCCGCCATCGCGCCGCCGAGAGCGGCCAACATGGCGGCGCTTCCCGCCGCACCGTTCTGGGTGGTCGCCGCGGCCGGTGGGGCATTCGAGGCGGCGGGTGCCGGTGCGGATGCCGCCCCCGCGTTGGCATCGGCGGCGGCTTGCCGTTCCTGCGCTTTCTGAGCTGCCGCAGCCAAAATGGCAGCTACCGTTCCGGCCGCTTGCGCTTGCCGGTCCTCGCGCGTCATCGCCGTGCCATTCATGCCGAATGGGCTGTAGCTGCGCATGGGATTGACCGCTGCCAGGATGACCCCAACCACGACACCCAGCAGGATGCCGCATACGATCACGGCCGCGGTGTAGCCGACCGCCTTTTCCCGAGGGCTTCGCATCAACACGGGCAATCCCAGGTAGAGCAGATAAATACCGTAAATCGCGGCCAAGAAGTGCAGGAACGAGCCAAGTCCGCCCAACAGCATGAAGACCGCTCCGACCGCACCCGGCGTGTACGCATAGGCCGCGGTTTTGAGAGCCTGCCGGCGATCGCGCTGCCCCGCGAACGACGGCGCGAGCATGTCGATGATCCACGCGAACACATACAAGCCCAGCAACAGGAGGACGAAACTGACCAGGGCAGAGATGAGTCCGGCGAGCACCGGCACCCGAAAGAAGCTGACGCCGATGATCGACCAGCGAACGAACGACATGAGCGCCGCGAAAGCAGCCAGGGGAATGACGTAGCCTTTGTAGAGCTGCGGGAGGGTCGTCGGCTCGGCTTCGATCACCGGCCACTCGGTTTTCGGGGTCAGCAGAATGTTCTTGATTCGATCGATCAACCCCGGCGCCGCCGCGTTGACCGCCGCCCCCGGGGGAGAACCCCCGCCTGGAGTTGCTCCGCCCGACGAATACTCGCCGCCGCCCAGTCCGCCGCCGCCCGCTCCGGCACCGCTGCCCGGAGCGGGTCCGCCGCCCGAAGTCGCCGCGGCGTCAGTTACGGGACCTCGCGGCGGGCGAATGATTGTCGCGTCAGGATTGCCGGTCGCCGTAATGGCCGCGCCGCAGCTTCCACAGAATCGCGCACCCTCTGCCACCGGTTGATTGCATTTTGGACATAGCATGGTTTTTATCCTTTGAATTGTTTGAGCCCCGGCCGGAAGGGATAACCACGCTCCGGCTGTCGGCTCTATGGTAACCCTACCCCGCAAGGGTGCCCAAAAGGTCTCGACGCGGCGTTTCACTTGCCGCGAACGATCAGTGGGCGCCGCAGCGCCGCTGGGATAAGCTGAAATTCCTGGCGGTAATGGAGAGCTCATTTGGCGCCGATGGCTCGCGAATCGCGTGCGGATCAGCCGTTGCGGCGTATTCTTTGCGTAATTTCGCTCGCCGCGCTGATCGGCGCGCGGGCCGCCAGTGCGAGCGCGCCCTTCGAGAATCCCGTGATTCCCGACCAGGGTAAGCTGCCGTTGACCGCGGGATTCACCGATATCGACGGCGCTGGCGGTGCCGGGCTGGTCCCCTGGGCCATCATCACGGGGTACGGCACCGAGGACAGCTATGGCGCAAATGCTCACTACACGTTGGTCTCCGTGGGCGATTTTCGCCTGCGCAGCTACGGCGTTGCGGCGGGTGCCTTGGACCGAATCGAGGCATCCGTCACCCAGGACCAATTCTCTGCCACGGGAACCGCCCTCTCCGGCCTCACCGTGGAGCAACGCATTTACGGTCTGAAGGTACGACTGACGGGCAATGCCGTTTACGATCAAGATTCCTGGGCGCCGCAGACCGCGGTGGGCGTGGAATACAAGAGAAACTCCGGCATCAGCGATGTGCCCGGCGTTGTCGATCCGCGTCAATTGGGAGCCGTCTCGGATACCGGGAGCGACTTTTATTTGAGCGCAACCAAGGTCTATCTCACCCAAAGCCTATTGGTCGATGTGACGCTGCGCTACACCAATGCCAACGAGCTCGGATTGGTCGGGTTCGGCGGCGACTTAAAGCGCGATCGATCGGTGAGATTCGAGAGCTCGGTGGCCTATTTGCTGTCGCGAACGGTTGCCATCGGGGCCGAATATCGGGACAAGCCGCACAACCTGTCCGTGGACGACGAACGCGGCGCCTGGGACGCATTCGTGGCGTGGACGGCGTCGCGGCACGTTTCGGTGGTCGCGGCGTTCGTCAGCCTCGGCAGCATTCTGAGTCCCGTCACTCACGATACGAGCGACCAAAACGGCGCCTATCTGTCGCTTCAAGTGGGGTTCTAACATGGAGACTCGACGCTATGCAGCGTGTTTGGCGACGTTCGCGTCACTTGTGATGTTCTGCGCCGGCGCGCACGCGAGCCACGCGACTTTGTTCGACTCCATGGGCGGAGAGCCGGTGCTGCGAGCTGCCGTCGACCGCTTCGCGGACATCGTGGTGGCCGACGAACGGATCAATTTCACTTTCGCCGAGGCAGACATGTCCAAATTCAAAAAACTGCTGTTCGAGCAGTTGTGCAATGTCAGCGACGGTCCCTGCCGCTATACCGGAAGAGACATGCGCACCGCGCACGCCAAATTAGGCATCAACACGGCCGAATTCAATGCGCTGGCGGAGGACTTGTACATCGCGCTCGGAAAAGCGGGCGTGCCCTACCGTCTGCAGAACAAGCTCATGGCGCGCCTGGCACCCATGAAACGCGACATCGTGAAGCCGCCCGGTGCGCCCGGCGCCTCATTCCCAGCGGAGCCCAAGACCGAGTCCCAGCCCCCGACACCTCCGTCAATGTGAGCGGGTCACAGGATCGGCGTTCGAGTAACGGCGCACCGCGTGCGTGTCGCCGGCGTCAGCCCGCGCCACCCGCGCCTCGCGCACCGCTTGGGGTACTCGCGCCGCCGCGGGGCTCGCGGTGCCTGGCGCCGGACCGCCCGGCCGCGCAGGCGGTGATTGCGCCTCCGCCGCGCTGATTTTCGAGGCGACATCCGGCATATCCGGCGCAAGCGCCGCGGCCCGCCGATAGCGGCCGACGGCTTCAGCGGGACGCTTCGCGCGAACGAGAGCGTCGCCGTGGGCCACCAGCAAGGCGGGATCGTCGGGCTTCATGCGCAGCGCCTCGCCGCATGCATCGACGTCCGCCAGCGTCGTACACCGAAATGTGTCGCGCTTCAGTTTTGCATCGTCATTCGCGCGGTCCAGATTCTCAAAATAGGTTTCCTCGCCGACCAGACTCCGAGCCACCCGCAAGCGAGTGTCGAGCTCTTTGCTTTCAGGGTGCAGTTCTCGCCCGCTCTGCAAAACCTGCAGGGCCTCGTTGAAGCAACCTGCGTCGCTCCACGCATCGGCAAGTTTGAAGCGCGTGGGCAAATCGGTCGGGTTGCGATCGAGAGCTGCCTTGGTGCCGGCGATCGCCGGTTGAGCGGCGGCGGCCTGGCACGACGCGGGCGATGCAGCCTCGCGTGCGCCGGCGGTCGCGGACACGAGAACCAGCAGCAACCCGATGGTCTTATTTATAACCATCGATATTTCCACCGCGACCCAACTTGTCGAAGACCCAGCGCCCGTTCGGCAGGCGCACAAGGTTGAACAAATACCATTCATCGACGGTCCGATAGGGCGGATTCTCCCGCGCGATCATCGCTTGCAACTCGGCGCGCAATTGTGCCATTCCGTAGTCGGCCGGTATGGAGCCCTTAGCGCCCGTGCCCCTCGAGTCGGCGCCCTCCACATTGGCTTGTGCGGCCCTCGAAATCTCCTCCACCATCAAGGAGGCCTCCTTCATCGACGTGCTCGCTGCCACATCCTTTCCTAGGAGATCGATGTATTCGCAACGCTCGATCACAGCCGCGGTGTCGTGCTTGAACATGGGAGCAAAGCGGATCACGTTCTCGCTGGCGTCATCCGAAGTCGCCGCGAACTCGATATGATTCGCCGCCATGATCAGCGACTGTTTCACGCCGAAATTGTCCTGGTTGTCGTTCTCGCTCAGCGCCAGGGCAATTTGCGCCTTCAACGTCTTGAGGTCGGCGGCCTGGCCTGCGCTTTGGGCCGCGCTGAAGACTTCATCGGCGCGCTGTTCCGCCACGAGAATGTAACCCTTGTGACCCGGGGTCACGTGTACTCCCGTGAGCGCGTGTCCGATGTGCACGTGCGCAATGGTCGGAGGCCGCGTGACGCAGGCCGATGTGCCCGCGACGGCCAGCAGTACGAGCGCTCGGAGGACAGGGAGTCGAATGTTCATGGGTTGATTTCTCGGACCAATCGGAAGCCGACGCTACTGGTGCGGTAGTCGGCAGCGAAGTGGTTTCGGTAGGAGGCGCTCACGTAAGCGGGGGAGCTGAACCAAGAGCCCCCGCGCATCTCATGCTCCGTGCAATCACCATCCCTCCGTGCCGAGCCGTCGGTGGGCGCACCGGCATAGTCATCCCGCCAGCAATCCTGAGTCCACTGGAACACGTTTCCCAGCATGTCGTTGAGGCCGAACGCATTCGCCTTGAACGACCCGATCGGCGCCGTGTTGACGTAGCCGTCTTCGCAGGGAAAGACCGCCCATCCCGGATAGCGGCGAGCGGCGCTCTGGTCCGCCACGTTGGCATCCGCGCAGGCGCCCGCCGCACTCGCCTTCCAGGGCCGCACGTCGTCGCCGCCGGCGCGAGCCGCATACTCCCACTCCGATGCGCTCGGCAGACGGTATCGATGTCCGCTCTTGGCCGAGAGCCATTGCGCGTAGGCCACCGCGTCGGTCCACGACACGCAAGTGACGGGATGAGTCGTGCCCTGCGTGAATCCCGGATCCATCCAACTCGCATTCGACCGATGACGCCACTCGCCGTCATAGATGTCGCAGCCTTGCATGTCACGTCCCGTCGCCGTAACGAATTCTCGGAACTCTCCGACCGTTACATCGCTCGTGGACATGGCGATGGGCGAGCCGATGTCCACCTCATGTTGCGGGTACTCGAAGGGCGGCGCGCCGCCGCCGTTTGCGGAGCCTTGTTGGAATCGACCGGTGGGCAACACCGTCATAAAAGGACAGGTGGGGCAATCACGGATCACCGCACCGGGTATCGGGGCGGCCGGCAAGGCCACCGCTTGCGGCTGAGATATAGGCGAACGCGCGCTTGGGGCCTCGGTGGCGCGGTGCCCGAGGAGCCAGGCGAGCACTATCAGCAGGGCCGCGCCGCCTCCCCACATCGCGTATCGGCGCCACGCGCCGCCCGGTAGAGGCGCGGTGAATTGCTCGATGAACTCCCGGGCGGTGGCGGTACGATCACGCCGTTCGAACCGAAGTGCGTGCCGGATGGCCGCGTATTGCCCCTCTGTCAGTCCCGGCCGCTGCGGCGGCGGACGTCTCGTGGCCAGCGGCTCGTCGTCATCAAAAGGATGGGTGCCGGTCAATAGCCGGTACGCAATGCATGCCAAGGCGTACACATCGTCCGAGGGTTCCGGCGCCTGCCGGGCCATCACTTGAGGACTTGCATAGCGCCGCGTCGCCGCGAACTCGCTCTGAGGCGGCCCTTCGCGGCCCGCTCCCGGATGAGCAATCCATCTTGCAAGCCCGAAGTCGATGACCTTGATCTCGCCGCGAGCAGTCACAATGACATTTCCCGGCTTCAGGTCGCCGTGCACGATGTTATTGCGATGCGCGTAATCGAGCGCACTCCCGATTGCCCAAACGATCGCGCGTGCCGCCTCTTTACCGGATCCCGAGGGAGGCTCTTGCGAAATCTGACCGGCCAGGAGGCGCGTCCCCTCGAGATATTCCATTGTCATGAATACGGTTTCTCCGTCGCGGTCGCAATCGAACACGCGGAGAATGTTGGGGTGCGCCAGGCTTTGCAGTTTCTGTGCTTCGCTTTGCAGTGCTGCGATCGAGCCGAAGTACTCGTGGAACGGCAGCGTCAAGATCTTAACGGCGATGTACGGATCCTGCGATCCGGCCTCAACGCGCCGCAGATCGAGCGCCTTATAGACACGGCTCATGCCGCCTTCGCCGATGAGCTCGACCAACTGAAAGCGGCCCTTGAGGGTGTCGCCCGCGACCGGAGCGGACAGCGTGCCCTGCGTCGCGTCGCGCTCGCCACTAGCGCGAGTGCCGTCCTTACCCAGTACGATGGTGGGCGCATCGGCGAGACGTGCCGGTCGGTTGGCCGAGGTCAACGGCCAGTTGGCGATACAATCCGCGAGCGCTGTGTGCACATCGCGCGGCAGCGGGTCCACGGCTTCGCGGTCACGAAGTATGTTCAAGAGCCGCGCGGGGGAGGCGCCCGCGGCAAGGAGCTTGTCTATCTGCGATAGAAAATCGCCGTAGGCGATATCGCCCGTTTTGAATGATTGCAAAGCCTTGCCGAAAGCCGAAATATCGGCTTGCGATCCGTCAGTGAGATCATTGCTATCGCTCACCGGCCCCGTTCCCCGAGCGGTCTTGGTCTCCGCCCGCGCCCAGTGCGTACCTCGCGCATCAACATTCGACGAGCCCGACCGACGTGGAGAGAGCATTATCTGTTCTGGATTGGGAACGCGGACTACGGCCGCGGCCGTATTGCCTGGGCGAACATCCCATGACTCTCTTGAAAGCTTTACCGAACGCGCTTTCGGATTCGTAGCCCAGCGATAGGGCGATGACGGAAATGGGATCGCTGGAATTCACCAGCCTGTCCCCCGCCAGGGTCATCCGCCAGCGCAGCAGGTATTCCATGGGCGGCTCGCCCACCGCGTCCCTGAATCTTTGGGCGAAGATCGACCGCGACACGCCTGCGATCTGCGCCAACTTCTGCAAGCTCCACTGGTGCGCCGGATCCTCATGCATCGCGGTGATCGCTGCGCTCATCTGCTTGTCAGCCAGAGCGAAGAGCCAGCCAATTCCGCCCTTCGAGCCCTCCGCAAGATGAAGCCGCAACGCCTGCACCAGCATCATGTAGGCTAGGTGTTGCGCGACCAGAAACCCGCCGGGCTGCGGCTCACGTAGCTCCTGTCTCATCCGCTCCAAAGACCAGCGCATCGCCGCTTTGTCGGAGTCCGTCCGGATATGCACAATCGGCGGCAACGCTCGCAGCAGAATGCCGGCGTGGTGGTCGCTCAAACTGAAGTGCGCGCCGACGATGACGCAATCTCCGCCTCCATTGATCGCCATCATCCCGCCCTTTTTCTGCTGCGCCGAAAGCAGCGTGAGGGCATCCACAGGCGGCAAACTCAAATCGCTCGCGAGGCGGAAAGACCGCCCACGGGCCAGCAGAAAGCAGTCCCCCGCCGTCAGGTGCACCGGGTCGCTAACGCCATCGACGGATAGCCAGCGCTCGCCGGAAACCACGGCGTAGCACTTGATGCCTTCGTGGCGGGGAAACTGCATCGAAAAGTCGCCGCCCATATCCATACCGCCGCAGGAATAACTGCGAGGCTTCAGCAGAGACAGTACATCTGAAAGTGGGTCCATGGAGCTCTTTGCCGGACGATCGAACCAGTATTAAGGACCCTACAGCATAGATCGTACCTCTTCAATCACCTATCTTGGCTGGGCGGACCGGAAGACGGTCATAATTCAGGAGAAGCTTTCATGCGTGTTTTCGTCACCGGCGCTACCGGGTTTATCGGCTCCGCCCTGCTTCCGGAACTCATCAGTGCGGGACATCAGGTCCTGGGCCTTGCGCGCTCGGATGCGGGCGCCAAATCACTTGCTTCGGCCGGCGTCCAAGTGCAGCGAGGTCATCTCGAAGATCTGGAAAGCCTGCGAAGCGGAGCGGCGGCGGCGGATGCCGTGATTCACGCGGCCTTCATCCATGATTTCTCGAAGTTCGAGGAAAACTGCGGCATCGACAAGCGCGCTATCGAGGCGCTCGGGTCTGTGCTTGCCCGCTCTGATCGGCCCTTGATCGTCAGCGCCGGGATCCCGCCTTGGACGCCAGGCCGCCTCATGACCGAAGATGCCCAACCCCCGGCTCAGTCACCGGTGCCCCGCGTTTCAGAAGAGACCGCGCTCGCGCTGGTCTCGCAGGGTGTGAAGGCGGCGGTCATGCGCCTTCCTCAGGTTCACAACACCGTGAAGCAAGGACTCGTCACTTATTTGATCGCCATCGCTCGGGAGAAGGGCGTCTCCGCGTACGTCGGCGAGGGCCTCAACCGCTGGTCGGCAGCGCATGTCTCCGACGTGGCGCGTCTCTACAGGCTTGCTCTCGAGCAACACGAGGCGGGCGCGCGCTATCACGCGGTCGGCGAAGAGGGCGTAGCGCTGCGGGACATCGCCGCGGCCATCGGTCGAGGCTTGAAGCTGCCGGTGGTCTCCATTTCCCGGGACGAGGCACCTGCACACTTCGGGCCTTTTTTCGGGATGTTCGCCGGTCTTGACCTGCCGGCTTCCAGCGCGTTGACGCAGAGGCGGCTGCGATGGCGCCCGGCAGGCGTCGGGATGATTGCCGATCTCGATAATATGCAGTACTAGATTTGACCTCGATGCAATTCGCAGCACACTCACGACTCGCAAAACGGAGTGCAGCCTGATCTTTATGACCAACTGGATGACCGGGGTCTGCAACGCCAACGGCATCGACATTCACTACCTGAGAACCGGAGGGTCCAAGCCCCCGCTGGTTCTACTCCACGGATTGACCGGGAGCGGAGCCTGCTGGATTCCTTTGGCACGCGCCCTGGAAGGTGAATTCCACGTGGTCATGCCCGACGCTAGAGGACACGGGAATTCGAGCACACCGCTTGACGGATATCGATACGACAATTACGCAGGCGATGTCGTTGGACTCATCCGAGCGCTCGGACTTGCCTTTCCGGTTTTGCTGGGCCACTCGATGGCAGGTATGACTGCCGCCGTGGTTGCGAGTCAACTAGCCACGGCCATTCGCGGAGTCATCCTAGTGGACCCCACATTTTTGACTCCTCAGCGCCAACGCGAGGTGCATGAGAGCGATGTCGTCGAGCAACACCGCCAACTTCTCAGTTTAGATAAGCGAGACGCGCACGCTCAGGCACGTGCCCGGCACGCGCATCGTAGCCCAGAGTTTGTCGAACTCTTGACCGAGGCGCGGCTGAAGACCCGGATATGTACGTTTGATGTTCTTACGCCGCCCAACCCAGAGTATCGCCAGTTGGTGAGCACAATTCGCGTCCCAATCCTGCTACTCATCGCGGAAAGCGGTGTCGTTTCCTATGAAACGGCACGGGATCTGCAGAATCTTAACCCGCGACTTCGAGTCGAACAGATACGAAACGCTGGCCACGGGATCCCCTATGACCAACCCGAACACTTTGAGGCGGTGGCCTGAAACAGAGCCTCACAGGCAACAACCGGCCAAAACCGGGCGGCGGACCTTCAGGAATTGATCGACTCGAAGCGGCCATTCGAGGCGTGCGGTAAGCTTAGGGCGATGATTCTTGACCCCAGCCGGATTGCAGGGAGCGCGCCAATGCCACTTGATAAATCTGTCTTGCTTGGTCCGGTCTTCGCGTCACCTATTTAGTAGGGAAACGCTATGCCGCGATCCGTCAAGCCCATTTCTCTCGCGATTTTGACCGTCTGCGTCTACGGGTGCGCCAACCAGGCACCCACCCACTTGCCCGAAGCCACTACCCGCCATGTCGTAAGAACGAATGTACGTGTCAACCCCGCTAATCCTCCACTACGACTCGACGTTTATTATCCGGCGGAGTCTCGCCGTTTACACGAGGAAGGCGTGTGCGTGGTGAAGATCACTGTAAATGCCGATGCGAGTTTCGGGGATATGTATCTGGCTCGCTCAACAGGTTATCCCAGGCTCGATGAGGCTTGCTTGAATGCATTCCATTCAGGAGACTTCCTGCCGGCCACTGAGGACGGCGTCCCGGTCACCACGACGGCTGAGATACCGATTACTTGGAAACTCGCAGCCGAACACAAGCAGTAGTTTCTCGGCGGTACCGGTGTGCTTGCTGCGATATGCACGGGGTTTGTGCTCGCCTGGTTGATCACCCTCGGCGCGCATCCCCCGCAGAACAAAACGCTATGGGGCGGCGGGCTCTTCTTCGCGTTGGGCGCGGCACTTTTTGATTATCGTACATTCGACCGTCGTCCCCGATTGATTGTCGATGAGAACGGCATCAACGCCCCGCGCGCATCGATTGGTTTCATTCCATGGTCCGAAGTACGGGAAACAGTAAACGTCCGAGCACGCTATTCAAGTATGGAAGAAGACGATTACAAGCGTACGGAGCTGCATTTCGCTGCGGGAAGGGGCGACTTACCTCGAGTCAAGCAGCTCGTTGAGTCGGGCCGTAGCATCACGGAATATGATGAGATCGGCTACACACCCTTACATCACGCGGCAAAAGGTGAATTTTTCGCAGTGACAACTTATCTGCTGTCGATCGGTGCGGATATAAACGCTCACGACGAAGAGCATATTGGCGAGACTCCGCTCGGGGCCGTGGCGGCATCCTGCTCCCTCGAGATGGCAAAGCTGTTGGTTGATGCCGGTGCCAACCCGACTATCGCAGGCTGGATGGGCCTGACTGCGCTTTACCGTGCGAAACAGCGCAAAAAATCAGAAGGCCAGAAGGTCTACGCCCTGCTAGCGGACATCGCTAGACGTAAGTTCAAGTATCAGCCGTAGCGACAGCGGAAGGTCGTGATTCGGAAGACTAACCAATGCGACACGTGCTTTTCATATGTAGCCGGAACCAATTACGGAGCCCCACGGCAGAGCAGGTTTTCTCCAAGTGGCCCGGTATTGAGGTTGCATCCGCCGGGTTGGACAAGTCTTCGCACGAACAGGTGACGCCATAATTGCTAGAGTGGGCCGATCTGATATTCGTCATGGAGCGCGCCCACCGCAATAAGCTCGCAAAGAAGTTCCGGGGCTATTTGAAACATCAGCGGGTAGTTTGCCTTAACATCCCAGATGAGTATCCGTATATGGACCCGCGATTGGTCCGG
>Ga0302324_100013881_pt1 | contig 16284 bp, 18 predicted proteins | sample Palsa_T0_1_FD_201949 | JGI IMG/M metagenome (GOLD analysis project Ga0302324, IMG submission 201949) | Peat permafrost microbial communities from Stordalen Mire near Abisko, Sweden - Palsa_T0_1 | ecosystem: Environmental > Terrestrial > Soil > Palsa > Peat permafrost | place: Sweden: Abisko...
GTCAGCAGATACCTGATGGTACCGAGCGGAAAGCTGCAGACGAGACTGAGCGTGGCAAAGCGCGACGCAAGCTTGAACTGTCCGTCCCCGGTCTCGATGTTCAGGACCCATGCATCGGAAGGAACGGGATGAGCGGACGACGCGCCTTCGCGAAACGTACTCACCGATTTCACGCACGCCGAAAGATAGGTGACGACGCTGTCGAAGTATTCGCGCGCCTCGGCATCGGCCGCCGTCAGCTCGTTGACGAATTTTGAAGCGTCGCCGTAGACCAGTTCATTGCTCATCGGTCAATCTCCCCGAGGACGATGTCGATCGATCCGATGACCGCGACGACGTCGGCAAGCAGACGACCGCAGCACATTTTGTTCATCGCCTGTAACGTGGCGAACGATGGATTGCGCATGTGGACGCGGAATGGCTTCGCTGTGCCGTCGCTGACGATGTAGTAGCCCATCTCGCCGCGCGGAGATTCGACGGCTTGATAGACCTCGCCGGCCGGTACCGTGAATCCCTCAGTAACAATTTTGAAGTGATAGATGAGCGACTCCATCTGGGTCTTCATCTTTTCGCGATCCGGCAGCACGACCTTGGGCGCGTTTGCCTTGATTGGTCCCTCCGGCATGCCGTCCAGCGCCTGCAGGCAAATCTTGACCGACTCGCGCATCTCTTCCATGCGAATGATGTAGCGTGCCCAAACATCGCATTCCTTGGAGATTGGCACCTTGAAATCGAACTTTTCGTAACTGGAATACGGCATATCGCGACGCAAATCCCAATCGACACCGCTCGCACGCAGAGGCGGTCCGGTCACGCCGAGTGCGATTGCGTCTTCTGCAGAAAGATGACCGACATTCTTCAGCCGGTTGATGAAAATCGGATTGCCGGTCAGCAGGTTCTGATACTCGTCAATCTTCTCCGGCATTTTCTTCAGGAACGCGCGAACTCGCGGCCAGAAATCGAGCGGCGGCTCCATCGACACGCCGCCGACGCGGAAGTAGGACGTCATCATGCGCTGGCCGGAGACGTTCTCGAAGATGCGCAGAATTTCTTCGCGCTCGCGGAAGCAGTAGAGAAAGATCGTCAGCGCGCCGAGGTCCATGGCGTGCGTGCCCAGCCAGACCAGGTGCGACTGGATGCGCGTCAACTCGTTGAGGAGCACGCGGAGCCACTGCGCGCGCGGCGGCAGCTCGAGTTCGAGCAGCTTTTCTACGCCGAGGCAGTAGGCCAGGTTGTTGGTCATCGGGCAGAGATAGTCGATGCGGTCCGTCAGCGGCACCACTTGCTGATAAAACTTCGCTTCGCAAGTTTTCTCGATGCCGGTGTGGAGATAGCCGATGTCGGGCGCGATGTTGACGACGATCTCGCCGTCGATCTCAAGCACCAGTCGCAGCACGCCGTGCGTCGACGGATGCTGCGGACCCATGTTCAGGACCATGGTGCGATCGCCGGTCTCGACCGATTCGTGCGGATGGAGAAGGGGAGCGTACGTGCTCATCGATAGCCCTCCACCGGATAATCCTTGCGCAGCGGATGGCCTTCCCAGTCCTCGGGCATCATGATGCGGCGCATGTTGGGGTGCTCGCCGAAGCGAACGCCGAACAGGTCGAAAATCTCGCGCTCGTAAAAATTCGCCGCCGGCCAGACCGGGATGATGCTGTCCACCGCCGCGTCCGTGCTGTTGACCGGTACCTTGAGGCGAACGCGCTCTTTGCGGCTCATCGACAGCAGGTGGTAGATGACGTGAAATCGCGGTTCGACCGGGAGCATGTCGAGACAGGTGACGTCCGAAAGAAAGTTGTAGCCGGCGTGCTTCAGAACGTCGCAGGCCTCGCGAATCTTTTCTCGGGCGAGAGTGACAGTCGTCTCACCCAGCGCAGTCTTGACGGAGAGAATTGCGTCGGAGTTCCAGCCGCGCAGCGTGGCGACGGCGAAGTGCTCCGGCACGGCTACGAGCTCGGATTCGGGCGCGGGATTTGCTGCGGGGGTGGCCATATATAGGTTAGATGTCCGTCTTCTCAGCCGATTGCACGGCCCAGTCCAGCACGCCTTTCCGCAGAATGTAGATGAGGCCGACGGCGACGAATCCGAGGTACACGACCATCTCCCAGAAACCGAACATGTGCGAGCCTGTGATCTCCGGCAGGCGACGGTAGATGACCGCCCAGGGGAACATGAATACGGCCTCGACGTCGAACAGAATGAATAACATGGCGACCATGTAGAATTTTACGGAGAAGCGCCCGCGCGCGTCGCCCTCTGCGACAATGCCGCATTCGTAAGCCGCAAGCTTGGTTTTGGAGTTGCGATGGCGGCCAATGAACCAGGAACCTGTCACCATACCGGCCCCGAGGCCAACGGCAACCAGAATCTGCAGCAGCAGGGGTAGGTAATTCCAGTAGTACGGAGCGGCAGGCATCGCTGAGTTTGACTCTAAGTTTGTGCTCTTGTGAAGTCAAGTTTGTGGCGGCTGGAGGTGCGCGGCATGAAAGTGACGCCGACCCCCACCGACGGTCCAGATCGGGAAACTTCGGCAAATGACGGTTCCAGAGAAGGATTGGAAGACACTTATCTGCCGGTCACACCTGAAGTGGCCGTTACGGCCCTCCGATAAAGGAATGGAAGACGGGGGTCCTTCGAATGACGAATCAAATGCAATTCAACCACGTTGCTTCCTCACCATTGATCTTGATTCCTGCACGGGACGGCATGGAGCTGCTGCCGCAGAGTTCCGCCAGGGTCATCCGACCCGACCAGGGCAAGGCGCTGGAGATGCTTGCCCACGCGATCGAGTATCTCGAGGATGAAATGGTGATGCCAGAGCGCAAATCCATGGCCGGCGTTGAACTAGTTAATAGCTGCGAGGCAATCGAACGGTTGCGGACCTTACAGCGCGGGTTGTGGTATTCCTTGCCGCTGCGCGTTCCTCTTTGGCGGCGAATCTGGAAGCAGTTTCACCCGCCTGCGCGGGTGGTAACCTTACCGTCGGCATGACTCTGATTTTGAATGGCGACACGAAGCAGTTCAATACGCTGGCAGTGGGGTGCACATTGCAGCAGTTCCTCGACGAGCTGAAGCTGCAGGGCGATCGCGTTGCCGTGGAGCTGAATGGTGACATCGTCTCGCGCAAGCACTGGTCCGAGGCTCAGTTGAACGACGGCGACAAGCTGGAAGTCGTCCACTTTGTCGGCGGCGGCTAATTATCGGTCGCCTGCCGGCCGCGAGCGCCAGCCGAGCAGGAGTATGCCGGCAAAAATCGCGACAGCCGGGATGGCCAGCACCGGGATGGCTTTGCGAAAACCCTGCTGCACTCTGGGTGCGGAGCCGGCAACGTTATCGCGGCATGCGCTGCAGCCTTGTACGCGGGAGGCGAAAACGGGCGATGCCAGCGCGCAGGCGAGCAGCAACATCGACAGAATTCCCGTCGTAAATCTCACTGGAAAAACACGAGCAGAATAAATAGGAAGATCCACAACGCACCCATCGCGTGCCAATACCAGGCAGAGGTATCGAGCAGGATTTGGCGCACTTCAACTTTGCGGGTCACAACCAGCCCAACGGCTGCAGCGAGCAATGCAACGATTCCGACGAGCAAGTGCGCGGCGTGGGTAATGGTCAGCAAATAGAAGAAATGGCTGCTCGGATTGCTCCCGAAATATGCGCCTTGCTGGCTGAGTTGTTGCCAAGCCATTACCTGACCGACGAGGAACGCTGACCCAAGCGCGAGCGTCGCGATCACCCACGGCATGGCACGTCGCGCTGCCGGTCGGCCCAGTCCAAGCCACTCTTCGAGTACATCTGGCTCATGGAAAAGACGGCGCCGCGCTGCCTCAATCGTGAGACTGCTCAGCAGGAGCACCAAAGTATTGAGCCACAAGATCGGTGGGATCAGCACCGGTCGCCAATCATTGATCCACTGCTCGCGAGCGTCGAAGTGGCCCGCAGTCTGACGGACGAAAAATGCGCTGACCAGCGCGACGAAGAACATCAGGTCGCCAGCAAGTCCGAAGAACAGTCCGAGACGATAGCGATGCAGAACCTCACGAGGTCCGCGCTTTCCCGGCTCACGGTTTTGCCAGTTGTCGCCGTCTCCACCGCCGCCCGTGGGACGGCGATCGACTGGCGGTCGCCCGCCCGTCCCCGTATGCTTCTTCTCAACTTCAACCGGAGCGGGAGTGAAGGTAGCCGGCATCAGGGTGTCCTTGAATTTTTAGCTTACTCCGCCGGGGGCCGATGTGGCGCAGGGAATTGTTCGGATTTCCATTGCGCTGAATTTGCGTTTACCGCACGGTCGCCATCTACGTAAGGAGCAACCGAGACTTCGCGATGGTTTTCCGCGAACCACTCGGGAGGCGCCCACTCGAGCGTTGTCGCGTTCCAGGGGTCAGATTTTGCGACTATGCCATGATCCCAGCTTCGCACAAGGTTCCACAGAAAGATCAACTGCGCCGCGCCGAGCAAGAATGCGCTGTATGTAATCTCGCGCTGCAATGGCTGCAACGCGCCGAAATGTGTGGTCGGTCCGGACATCTGCGCATAGTGGCGGGGCAGTCCGGCAAGTCCGGCGAGGTGCATTGGCAGAAAGACCGCGTACGCGCCGATGAGTGACAGCCAGAAATGCCACTGCCCGAGGCGCTCACTCATCAACCGGCCGGTCATCAGCGGAAACCAATAATAGGTGGCCGCGAACATAGAAAAGACGACGGCCATCCCCATGATGAGATGAAAGTGTCCGAGTACGAAGTAGGTGTTGTGCAGATAGCTGTCGAGCATCGGTTGCGCCAGGATCGGCCCCGTCAGGCCGCCCGCGATAAAAAACGAAATAAATCCCAGCGTGAACAGCATCGGCGTCGCTCGCCATGCACCACGATTTGTTTGACCGTTCCATAAAGTGCGCAGCCACGCCAGGACTTTTACTGTCGACGGCAGCGCGATAGCGATGGTCGTCAGCGAAAATGCCATCCCCGCGTAGGGATTCATGCCGCTGACAAACATGTGATGTCCCCAGACGATCAGGCCAAGCAGCCCGATTGACAGCGTCGTCGCGACCATCAGCTTGTAGCTGCCCGGCTGCCGGCGAGTGAAATTCGCAAGAATCGACGACGTGATGCCCATCGCCGGCAGGACCGCGATGTAGACCTCCGGATGTCCGAAGAACCAGAACAGATGTTGCCAGAGCAGTGGCGAACCATCGCCGCCTTGGCGCAACAATTTGCCAGCGACGATCAATCCGCCCGGTACAAAATAATGCGTGCCGAAGTGCCGATCGCTCAGCAGCAGCAGAGCGGCAGCAAGCAAGACAGGGAAGACGATCGTCGACAGAATCGCGGTCGTATACCAGGACCAGACCGTCAGCGGCATCCGCAGTAGCGTCATTCCTTTGCAGCGCTCTCGCGTGATCGTGACCAGCATGTTGATGGCGCCGCAGCTTGATCCCAGGCAGAAGAGGCCGATGCTCGCGATCCAGCAGTCCATACCCGCGCCCTGACCGGGGCCGGTTGCTGCAATCGCGGACAGCGGCGGGTACGCAGTCCAGCCGCCGATCGGCGCGCCTTGCGGAACGAAGAATGCCGCGACGAGAACAGCGAATGCAGCCGCGGTGATCCAGAAGCCGCAGGCGTTCAGCCACGGCAGCGACATCTGCCGCGCGCCGATTTGCTCGGGCAAAACCAAATTGCTCCACACCGACACCGGCGCCACAGTCAGGACGAAGAAGACCATGATGGTTCCGTGCATCGTCACCAGGGCCAGATAGTCTTCCGGCCTGATCATTCCCCAGAACGGCAACTGCAAATTCGGCCACGCCAGATGGAAGCGCATAAACAATGAAAGCGTTGTTCCGGTGATCACTGCGAGCAGCGCGAGCACACCATACTGCAGCGCGATGACGTGATGATGCGTTGAGAATATTCGTCGCAATGCGAATCGCGTTGTGCTTGGCGGGATGGCAGCCCTTTTCATCACTGGCTCACCTGCGCGACGGGCGCATGTTTCGCCAGCCAGTCTGAGAATTCGTTCAAAGAAACAACGCGAAGTTCAGCTTCCATACGATAGTGTCCGCTGCCGCAGACCTGCGAACAGACAATCGGGTACCTGCCGATTTCTGTCGGTGTGAAATGGACATTGAAGACGCTGCCGGGTACGGCGTTTTGTTTCAGGCGCATCCCGGGGATGAAAAATCCGTGGATGACGTCAAGCGAGCGCAGTCTCAGATTGACTTCGCGTCCAACCGGCACGACCAGCTGGCTTGTCACAAGATCATCTCGCGCCGCGGGATCTTTCGCATCGAGTCCAAGAGGATTTCCAGCGGCAGCGTCTACGAGCTCCGGCCTCACGATGCCAAAACGCGCATCGGTTCCCGGATACCGGAAGTACCAGGCATATTGCTGGCCGACGACTTCAACCTGCAACGCGTCATAGGATGGCCCCTGAAATCGATTCGCCGCCCAAAGCGTCTCTGCACGCACCGTCAGAACGACAAAGAGAAGCGTCAGCGTCCCAAACGTAAAAACATTCCACCACGGAACTTGCGTCGCGCCGTCCCGAGCGGGCCGAATGATGGCGATCAGCAGAACAACCTGCCCAAGGATGAAAACCGCAACCATTGCGGCTATCGAGACGGCCATCTGGCGATCCAAAGATTGCCCGTGAGCCGCCGCATTTGGCGGCATCCACGTCGTGCCCCCGATGTGCCGTAGCAAAAAGCTGATTCCGGGCAGAACAGAGAGATGCATGCCTGCATGTTACGCTGCGTTTCGCCGCCTCCGGTCCTGCACGATGTCAAGAAACATCTGGTGGACGCGCGGGTCATCGGACAACTCCGGATGAAACGTGGCGGCGACCAAGTCACCCTGTCGCACCAGGACCGGCGAATTGTCTCGCTCCGCCAGCACCGTGACACCTTTGCCCGTGCGCGTGATGCGCGGCGCGCGGATGAAAACCATCTCCAGCGGGTCTCCCTGGAGTGACGTCGCCCCGGTCAGCACAACCGAGTCATTCTGTCGGCCATAGGAGTTGCGCTCCACCGTGACGTCGAGAACGCCGAGACTATCCTGCGCCGGATGGGTCACGTTTTCGGCCAGCAGGATACAGCCGGCGCAAGTTCCCATCGTCGGATGGTTCGCGACAAAAGTTTTTAGCCGGGAAGCGAAACCGTCTCTTTCAAGAAATTTGAGGAAGGTCGTGGACTCTCCGCCAGGAATGACGAGCCCGTCCAGGCCATCGAGGTCTGCCGGCAAACGGACGAGCCGGATGTCGGACCCGAGCGAGCGCAAACGAGCCGCATGGGCTTCGTAGTCGCCTTGAATAGCAAGGACGCCGACCAGCGGCGCCCTTGAAGTTATGGATTCAGTATCGCTTGCCATGGCTTCACCAGCCGCGCGTTTGCAGAAGCTGGCTCTCATCCAGCGCAGCTACCGCAAGGCCCTTCATCGCACCTGTGCACTGCTCGCTGCATTCGGCAAGGATCTTGGCGTCGGTGAAGTGCGTAGTCGCGCGGACGATGGCGCGGGCACGAATCGCAGCTTCTTCGGGACTCGCGAAAGTATAGGAGTCCTGCATGAAGATTCCCGATCCGACGAAAACGGCCTCGGCGCCAAGCTGACGAACCAGCGCTGCGTCCGCCGGAGTGGCGATCCCACCAGCCGAGAAGTTCGGCACCGGCAGCTTGCCGGCCTTCGCGACCATACGGACCAACTCGAGCGGTGCCCGCATGTCTTTTGCAGCGCCGTAGAGTTCCTCTTCGTCGAGGACGGTTAGCGAGCGAATGTCCTTGAGTATCTGCCGCATGTGCTTGACGGCATGAACGACGTCGCCGGTGCCAGCTTCACCCTTGGTCCGGATCATGGCCGCGCCCTCGGCAATGCGCCGCAGCGCCTCGCCCAGATTCCGCGCCCCGCATACGAACGGGGTAGTAAAGGCATGCTTGTCGACGTGATACAGCTCGTCGGCCGGCGTCAGAACCTCGGATTCATCGATGAAATCGACGCCCAACTCCTGCAGCACCTGTGCCTCAGCAAAGTGGCCAATGCGGCACTTGGCCATTACAGGGATGGAGACGACCTCCATGATTTCGCGAATCTTGACTGGCGACGCCATGCGAGCGACGCCGCCTTCGGCGCGAATCTGCGCTGGCACGCGCTCGAGCGCCATCACCGCGACAGCACCGGCGTCTTCGGCAATCTTGGCCTGCTCCTTGTTGGTGACGTCCATGATGACGCCGCCTTTCAGCATCTCTGCCAGGCCAACTTTCAGGCGGAGGGCGGGAACTGCGTGATTGCCGTTGCTGGATGAGGTGGTCATGATCTGCTCCTTACTGCATTCTTGCCAACTCACTAGTTTACCAAGCTATTGGATGGTCTGCCCCGGGGCGGCGATCGAAACTTCAGTCGGTGGATGCTGCGTGAAAAACGCCTTTTCCCTCAGGCGAACGTACCCTATACTCAGCACTCAATCGGATGGAAACGAATACGCCGGAGAGTCGCCGGCTTGCACTCGACAGTTACGTTTTTGATGGCGCGTATGACGAGATGTTCGCAGCGCCTCACGAGGTGCGTCCGCATTACGCCCAGGTGCTGGACATTTTCTCGACGTTATCGCAGGAAGAATTGCAGCGTCGCCGTGCCTCTGTCGACATGGCGTTTCTTAACCAGGGCATCACGTTCACCGTCTACGGCCAGGAAGAGGGGTTGGAACGAATCTTCCCGTACGACCTGGTGCCGCGCATTGTGACCGCCAGCGAGTGGGCGGTGATTGAAGCTGGTTTGACGCAGCGGATCACCGCGCTCAATCTTTTTTTGCACGACGTTTATAACGATCAGAAAATCCTGACAGATGGAATCATCCCGCGCGAAGTTGTTTTCAGTTGCAAACACTATCGCCGGCAGATGCGCGGTCTGCAGGTGCCGCGCAACATCTATATCGGCATCGCCGGTACTGATTTAATCCGCATGCCCGACGGAACTTTCGCCGTGCTCGAAGACAATCTCCGCGTTCCCAGCGGCGTCAGCTACATGCTGACGAATCGCCGCCTGATGAAGCGGATTTCACCGCAGATGTTTTTGCAGCACGGCGTCCGTCCGATTGAGCACTACACACAGGCGCTGCTCGCGGCGCTTCGTTCCCTCGCCCCAGAGGGACGGCCTGAGCCGACAATCGTGTTGCTGACTCCCGGAGTTTTCAACTCCGCGTATTTTGAGCACGCCTACCTCGCTCGTCAGATGGGCATCGAGCTCGTCGAAGGACGGGATCTCGTCGTCCATGACAACGTCGTCTACATGCGCACTACCAGTGGCCTGCGCCGCGTCGACGTCATCTACCGGCGGATCGATGACGACTTCATTGATCCGATGGTCTTTCGTTCGGGATCGATCCTTGGTGCGGCGGGGCTCTTCAATGCGTATCGCGCCGGCAACGTGACGCTGACCAACGCGTTCGGCACGGGCGTTGCGGATGACAAAGCGGTATATGCGTTCGTGCCCAAAATTATCCGCTACTACCTGAACGAAGACCCGATTCTGCAGAATGTCGAGACGTTTCTGATGACCGACAAAAAGCAGCGGCAGCATGTGCTTGAAAATCTTGACCAAATGGTGGTCAAGGCGGTCGGCGAGTCCGGTGGCTACGGCATGTTGATCGGGCCGCAGAGCTCAAAGAAAGAAAGAGCAGAATTCCGCGAGCGCATCGAGGCTGATCCGCGGAACTACATTGCCCAGCCGACGATCATGCTGTCGCGCGCGCCGTGCTTGATCGGTGAGCGGCTGGAAGGCCGGCACGTGGATTTGCGGCCGTACATATTGTTCGGCGATAAGGTTACGATTGTGCCCGGAGCGCTGACGCGAGTCGCGCTGCGGCGCGGATCGCTGGTGGTGAATTCGTCGCAAGGTGGCGGCAGCAAGGATACCTGGGTGCTAAATCACTAATGCTTTCACGAGTCGCAGACAGTCTTTTCTGGATGAGCACATACCTCGAGCGCGCCGAGCATACGGCGCGACTACTGGACGTTAACCTTGGCCTGATGCTGGACGAGAACGAGGCGGTCGCCGAACGGCGCTGGTTCCGCGTGCTGGCCGCACTGGGCTACGTCCCGAGTTTGATGTGGAAGAACGATGCGTATGACCTCGCGCAGCGGCTGAGCTTTGACATGGAAAACCGGTCGTCGATTTATGCGTGTCTTGTTGCGGCGCGTGAAAATGCGCGACAGGTACGCGAGCAAATCAGCACCGAGCAGTGGCAGCGGTTGAACCAGCTCTTTCACCAGGCCACCAGGATGGAGCGCCGTCCCCACACTGCGATGCAGCAGTCGGATTTTCTCGCGTCAGTGATCGAGGGAATTCATTTGTTTCAAGGCGTCACCGATTCAACCATGAGCCACGGCGAGGGCTGGCAATTTATTCGGCTCGGACGCTATCTCGAACGCGGCGCCGCGACCGCGCGGCTGCTCAAGGTTTATTACGAAGATTTCTGGAGCGGGTCCAAAGTTGAGCGTTCGCTTTTTCAGGCAGATTCGGTGGTGGACAGCAACGAATATCTCGAGTGCATCGGTCTTCTACGTTCCTGCACGGCATTTGAAGCCTGGTTCCGCGTCTACTCCACCGACATCAGCTACGAGCAAATTCTCGACTTCCTGTTGCTGGACGAGGAGTTTCCGCACGCCATCCGCTATTCCGTGGATAGCGTGGAGGCGGCGTTGCGAGAAATTGCAGCGAAGGCGCCGGGACGGATTGCGGATCCGATGCTGCGCGCGGCGGGCAGCCTGCGCGCGTCGCTGCAGTTTGCTGACATCGATGAATTGCTGAAAACGAATATCGCAGACTTCCTGCAACGTGTGCTCGATCAGTGTAGGGGAGTGCACGACCTGACTTACCAGCTCTATATCCACTATTCCGTGCAGACGGCGCTAGCGAACTGAATTCAGAGGAGACCAGGCCCATGTATTACGCAGTCCGTCATCTCACGAAGTTTCGTTACGCATTCCCGGTGAGCGAAAGCATTATGGAAGTGCGCATGCATCCTCGAACGGAAGGGAATCAGCGCTGCCTGATGTTTCATCTTTCCGTCAGCCCACGTTGCCGCGTCTTTTCCTACCGCGATCATCTGAATAACAACGTCCATCATTTTGATATTCCGGGGCAGCACTCGCAGCTTGTCATCGTCGCGGAATCGGTTGTAGAAATGCAGCCTGCACCGCCCCTGCCGGCTTCCCTCGGGCCGAACGCTTGGAATGACCTAGATGAGCTTGTTCACGACAACGATTACTCCGAGTTGTTGTTGCCGAGCGAAATGTGTCAGCCTACCGAGCAACTGCGCGCCTTCGCAAAAGAGCTGGACCTGCGTCGCAAAGGCGATCCGTTGGCGCTGCTGGTGGATCTGAATGAGAAGCTTTATAACGCGTTCGATTACGCGCCGATGACGACCCATGTCGACACGCCGATCGATGAGGTATTGCGGACGCGAAAAGGCGTCTGCCAGGATTTTGCTCACATCATGATCAGCATGATTCGTGAACTGCGCATTCCTTGCCGCTACGTGAGTGGTTTTCTGTATCGCAGCAAGAACACGCATGACCGGTCGGCGGAGGATGCGACCCACGCCTGGGTAGAAGTGCTGCTGCCGCAACTCGGCTTCGTCGGTTTTGACCCGACGAATTGCTTGATCGCAGGAGACCGGCACATTCGAACCGCCGTAGGCCGCGACTACGCCGACGTTCCGCCAACCCGGGGCCTGTATCGTGGCATGACCGCAAGCGAACTGGCGGTCGGCGTCCGTGTGTCCGTATCCGAGCAGATGCCGCAGATCGAACCGGATTTGCCGATTCCAGAGGACTGGTCGATGGTGGTGGAGAAAGCGTCGGAGCCAATTTCTGCGCATTTACTGCAGCAGATCCAACAACAGCAACAACAGCAGCAGCAGCAGAGCGATTGTGCCGAAAAATAAATCTGCTGCCGGACACGCGCCGTTGTCGTCGCAGTTTTCCGCCATGCTTCCTGCGCGAACGAACTACTGCTTCGGGTGTGGTCCGGCGAATCGCGACGGACTGCGACTGAAGTTTTTCGCCGAGGGCGCCGAGGACCGAGCGATCTGCGAGGTGCAAGTGCCGCAGCGGTATGAGGGTCCACCGGGCCATGTCCATGGCGGCATCATTGCCACCCTGCTGGACGAAGCAATGGGCAAGGCCAACAAGCTGGCCGGCGTCGTCGCAATGACGCGGACCATGGAAGTGGAATACCTGCGGCCTGTTCCGTTGCAGCAGCCACTCGTCATCGAAGGCTGGGGCGTGAAGCGTGACGGCCGCAAACACTGGAATGCAGCCGAAATCCGCTCCGAAGATGGTGAAGTGCTGGCACGGAGCACGGGACTCTTCATTGCGATTGATACAGTGCGCGCGCTGCAAGCACTGGCTCGGATGAATTCTGCCGCGACTGGAAAGACGGCGAAACGCAAGCCGGCAGCGCGCCGTTCGAGCTGACAAAAGTAGTGCTGATAGCCGGATGCGCGGCGAGATATACTGCGTTGAGACGATGGAAAAGACATTCTATCTCGAAACATTCGGCTGCCAGATGAATGTCCACGACTCGGAAAAGGTCGTTGGCACCCTTGTCGAAGAAGGCTATCGCCAGGTTGAGAATGAGGAAGACGCCAGCCTCGTCCTTTACAACACTTGCTCGATTCGCGACAAGGCCGAACAAAAAGTCTTCAACCGGCTGAACGATACGAAATTCCTGCAGAAGAAAGGCGTCAAGTTTGGCGTCCTGGGCTGCGTTGCGCAGCAGGAGGGCGAGCAGATTTTTGAGCGTGCGCCATATGTCTCGCTTGTCTCCGGCTCGGCGTCGTATCGCAAGCTTCCGGAAATGCTGGTTCGGCTCGAAGCAGGGGACCGCCGCGTTACGGGATTGGACGATCGCCAGACGGACGAGACGTTTGAGACCACATTTACTGCGCGCACCAATCCTCATCGCGGCTACATCACGATCATTGAAGGATGCGACAAGTTCTGTTCCTACTGCGTGGTCCCGTACACGCGTGGCAAGGAACGCAGCCGGAGTTCAGATTCGGTCCTTGCAGAAGCGCGGCAGATGGCCTCGCTCGGGTTCACGGAGATTCAAGTCCTCGGCCAGAACGTGAACAGCTACCGCGATCCCTCCGGCAAACTCAGCTTCGCGGAACTGCTTTCCGCGCTCGGTGAATTGCAGGGAATTCGCCGCGTTCGTTTTACGACATCGCATCCTCGCGACTTCACGCATGACATTATTGAAGCGATCGAGTCGAATCCGAAGCTTTGCGATCACGTGCATCTGCCCGTGCAGAGCGGCTCCTCGCACGTGCTGCACGCGATGCAGCGGGAGTACACGCGCGAGTGGTATTTGGAACGGATCGCCTGGATTAAGCAGGCCAAGCGCCCCATCAGCATTACGACAGACATGATCGTCGGTTTTCCTGGTGAAACGCGCGAAGATTTTGAGCAAACGCTTTCGTTGCTCGACGACGTGCAGTACGACGCCGTGTTCGCGTTCAAATATTCGCCGCGCCCGAACACGCCTGCCATCACGATGGAAGACAGCATTGCTGAAGAAGAGAAGTCAGTTCGTTTGCAACTTCTGCTGGATCGTCAACGCGAAATTCAGCGCGCAAACTACCAGAAGCATGTCGGCGAAGTGATGGAAGTGATGGTCGAGGGGGTGCGCGAATCGCGCGGCCAGATAGCCGGACGCAGCTCGCAGAACAAGACAGTTAATTTCACCACCTCGCAACTCATTCATCCGGCAACCGGCAGCTACGCGCAGGTGCGCATTACTCAAAGTCATCCCAACAGCCTGGTGGGCGAACAGGTGGCCTAGGCCGCGAAAGGGGACTGCGATGGACGTCGAAATGAAGATTCGCGGATTGATGATGGACCCGGTTACAAATATGCCCATCGTCGTCCTCAAGGATGTGAATGGTGACGCAGTCCTGCCGATCTGGGTGGGCATTCACGAGGCGCATGCGATTCAATGGGAGATTGAGAAGATGACTCCGCCGCGACCCATGACCCACGACCTGCTGAGGAATGCATTTGCCGGACTCAACGCGCAGATTCGGAAGGTCGTCGTAAATGAACTGCGGGATGACACGTTCTATGCGGTCATCTGGCTGGAGCAGGATGGTGAGGTCATGTGCATGGATGCGCGTCCTTCCGATGCGATCGCCTTGGCCCTGCGCGCCGATTGTCCGGTTTATGTCAGCGAGCAGGTGTTGCGGTCCAGCAAGGTTGCGGCCAGCGGGGCTGAGAATCTTACGCCGGAAGAGCTGCGCCGGTGGCTGGAAAATTTGAACGATGAGGACCTTGGCCGTTACAAGATGTAATTCGGCGGCGCGGTGTGCCCGGCGTCATCCGACATGGCCTTCTCCAGCATGAATATTCAGCGCATTGCCAAGCAATTCGCCGCCTCGGCCACATCGCAGGTCATCATCCTGCTGCAGCAGCTGTTGCTGCCGCCGATCTTTATCCACTTTTACGGCGTCTCGTCCTACGCCGACTGGCTGACGCTGTCCGCCTCCGTCGGATATCTCTCGACCCTGCAGTTCGGCATGCAGACGTACGTCAACAACGAGTTGACGATGCGCTACAGCAGGGGAGAGATGGATCAGTACCAGGTCATGCAGTCTACGGCACTGCGTATGTTGTTCGGCATCGCAATCGTGGCTGCGATACTGCTGGGCGTAGTATTTTTTCTGCCGCTGAACAGCTGGATGCGTTTGCCGCTCAGCCAGCATGCGACTGCAACTGCGGTCTTCTTCCTCGGATTGCAGGTGATCGCCAACCTGCCGCTTAATTATTTCTCCGGGACATACATGGTGTTCGGCCAGGCATATCGTGGTGTGACGTGGCAGAACGTTCTTCGGGCCATGATGATCGTGGTCGCGATCGTCATGGCCCTGATGCGTTCGTCGTTTCCTGCCATTGCCATCGGGCAATTTGTCGTGGTCCTGCTCTATACGGTGCTTGTTCTGGTTGACCTGCGCCGCCTGGAACCCAGAATCTTCCCAACCTTGCGCTATTGGGACAGGAGAATGGCGCGCTCTATTCTTGGTCCGTCGGGTTACTTTTTTCTGCTCTATACCTGCAATTTCCTCGTCTATCAGCTGCCGATTCTTCTCATTCGCAGAATGCTCGGCCCGCTCGATGTGGTCATCTTCAACGTGACCCGATCCATCTTCTCGATGATCCGCCAAGGCCTGGCTGTTTTTACCAACTCACTTGGGCCGGACGTGACAACCCTGTTTGGTCAGCGCGATTGGAAGTCACTCGCAAATCTCTACTCACTGTCGGAAAAGATATTGTTTTCCGCCATCCCGACACTCAATTTCACGACCCTGCTGATGGCTCCGGTGCTGCTGCAGGTGTGGCTACATAAGCCTAATCTCTACAGCCTGACCGCCTATGCGGTGATGTCGATGTGTTCCTGCGCGATCGCGGTCAGGGACCACAAGATGCTGTTCCAGGTAGCGACCAACCATCATCGGGAGATGGCTCGGAACGCGTTTGTCTCCTATGTCCTGATGATCGCAGCCTCGTTCTATGTCATCCCGCACTACCGCCTGGTGGGCTTTTTGCTGCTCTGGTTCGTTACAGAGTTCTCGCAGACCCTCTACATTCTGTGGCTGAACACGAAGCTGCTCGAAGCTCACGGGGCCGTCGACAAATGGCCCGTTATCAAGATGCTGATCCTGGTGCCGCTGGCCGCGGGCTGCTCAATTCTGATCGCACGGCATGATCAATCGTTCGGCTACGTCACGCAAGCGGTCATTGCGTTGAGCTTCGGGCTGGTGTTATTCGCGGTTTCGGCCTGGGTATTCCGGCTGCGCGATGTCATTGAGCGGTTCCGGCACAGAAGGGCACGAGCGCAAGCCGCAGTAGCGATCTAGCTGACCGGGCCACATTAAGAGCGCCGCGCTATTCCTCGGCCACATGTCTTAATTACAGAATATACGTTATCGGACATCACTGACCTAGCCAAGGATCGGAAGGCGAATCGCCCGGCCGGCATCCTCTTAGCGGACGTACGGTAGCATCTCGAAAGCCTATGTTCTCGCGACGCACAAATTGGGATGTCCGACCTTCTCCGTTGTCCGAATCCTGGGACGTACGCCGCCAGGGTTTGGACAGCTGCATTGATCTGACGGTCTCAAATCCGAGCGCCGCAGGTTTTACAGTCGACTTGTCCGCTGTTGCTGCCGCACTCTCTGACGGCGCTGGCGCGCCGTATAATCCAAGCTCATTTGGACAGCTCGCCGCCCGCCAGTCTG
>Ga0302324_100013882_pt1 | contig 16284 bp, 11 predicted proteins | sample Palsa_T0_1_FD_201949 | JGI IMG/M metagenome (GOLD analysis project Ga0302324, IMG submission 201949) | Peat permafrost microbial communities from Stordalen Mire near Abisko, Sweden - Palsa_T0_1 | ecosystem: Environmental > Terrestrial > Soil > Palsa > Peat permafrost | place: Sweden: Abisko...
ATAACTGTGCGTGAGCTCGGGAGGCGCCACGATTTCCTCTCCCGTGGCCTGTTTGACGAAGCCGGCCAGCAGCAGCGCGCCCCCGCCAAGACCGGTCAACCGGATGCGCTGCCTGGTCTGCCAGTTTGGTGTGGTTGACCTGACGGATTGCACCGGCTCGACGGCATCGATCAGCCAATCGATGGCGAGGTCGCCGGCTACCAGAATGGAAGGCTCTGTCATGGCGGAGCTTGGCCTGGCGGACAGGGATTAGATTGGGCCCGATCATGCATGGAACGCGCGATATTCGCAAATGCGCGACTTCCGCGCGTTCGTCGCATGAAGCCGGTGGCGGGGAGCGCGCGATTTGGCGGATAGCTGATCCGCCGCCAGGCCTCAGGACTGCTTGGAAAAGCCTACGCCGCCCGCACCAACCGGTGCTGCTTTCGTCCCGCCGACAGCTTGATCGCGCCCTCCTTCGCGTCACGCAACGAGATCACCTGGCTTTCCTCGGTCACCGGCGCGTCGTTCACCCGCGCGCCGCCGCCCCGGATCAGCCGCCGCGCCTCGCCGTGGGTGGCCGCCAACCCCGCGAGCCTGAACAGCCGGAACGCCGGGATCCCCGTCTCCAGTGCTTTACGGGACACCAGCACACTGGGCAGCACAACAGCGTCCACAGTCAGTGTCCCACCTCCGCTTAAGCGCACGTCGACAAAAAATGTGCTCGCCGCGACTGCTGCCTCCCTGGCCTTCTGCTCGCCGTGCGCGAGAGCAGTCGCGGCGGTAGCGAGGATCTTCTTCGCTTCGTTGATCTCCGCCCCCGGAAGCGCCTCGAGCCGGGCGATTTCCGGGAGAGAAATGTCAGTGAACAGGCGCAGGAAGCGGCCGACATCGGCGTCCTCGGTATTGCGCCAGAACTGCCAGTAATCGTACGGCGACAACCGATGCGGCGCGAGCCACACCGCACCCTGGGCCGACTTGCCCATCTTCGCTCCGGACGCCGTGGCGATCAGCGGCGTGGTCAGCCCGAACACGTGCTTGCCGTCCGTGCGGCGCACGAGTTCCGCCCCCGCGACGATGTTGCCCCACTGGTCGGAGCCACCCATCTGCAATGTCACGCCATAGCGGCGATTGAGCTCGCGGAAATCGTAACTTTGCAGAATCATGTAGTTGAACTCGAGGAAAGTCAGCGGCTGCTCCCGGTCCAGCCGCAGCCGGACCGAATCAAAGCTCAACATGCGGTTGATGGTGAAGTGCACGCCGACCTCGCGCAGCAGTGGGATGTAGCCCAGAGCGCTCAGCCAGTCGTCGTTGTTTGGCATGATGGCATCGGACGGCCCGTCGCCGAAGCTCAGGAACGGCGCGAAGCAGCGGCGGATGCCGGCCATGTTCGCCGCGATCTGAGCGTCGGTCAGCAACTGCCGGGATTCATCCTTGCCCGACGGGTCGCCGATGCGCGTCGTCCCGCCGCCCATCAGCACAACCGGGCGATGGCCGTGCTTCTGCAACAGCCGGAGAATCATGATCCCGACCAGGTTGCCCACATGCAAACTGTCCGCCGTGCAGTCGAACCCGATATAGGCGCTAATCGGGCCGGCCTGCATCGCGGCGCGCAACGCCTCGATGTCGGTGCACTGGAAGATGAACCCGCGCGCGGCGGCCTCGGACAGAAAGTCGCCGGCTGAATCGGCGGTGGTCATGATATGGAACCCGTGCTGGAGTGCTATCGCCGCTGATTACCAGGGGACGGCCGGGAGAGGAACATGCCGCGCACGATCGGATTGATGAGCGGGACCTCGCTGGATGGCGTGGACGCGGCCTGGCTGGAGACCGACGGCGAGACGATCATGTCGGTCGGCCCCAGCCTGACGATTCCGTACGATGACAGCCTTCGCCGGGACCTGCGGGCCATTCTCGATACGGCCCATCAGTTGCCGACAACCGATCCTGGGCTGGCCAGCGCCGTGGCGCGACTGACTGAGTGTCACGTGCGGGCGGTAAAGGCTCTGGAGCGGCCGGCCGACCTGATTGGCTTCCATGGCCAGACGATCCTGCATCAGCCGGACCAGCGGCGAACCTGGCAGGTCGGCGACGCTGCCCATCTGGCGCGCGAGACCGGGGTGCCGGTCGCTTACGATTTTCGCTCCGCCGATGTGGCGGCGGGCGGGGAGGGTGCGCCGTTCGCGCCCGCCTATCACGCCGCGTTGGCGCGCGATCTGCCTCGGCCGTTGGCGGTGCTGAATGTTGGCGGGGTCGCCAACGTGACGTGGATCGGGCCCAGGGGGATTGATCCCAGGGGGATTGATCCCAGGGGGATTGGTCCCAGGGGGATCGGCTGGAGCGGGACCGGCCCCAGCAGGATCGCCTCCAGCGGGACCGGTGAGGACGAGGGACTGATCGCGTTCGACACGGGTCCGGGAAATGGGCCGCTGGACGACTGGGTCGCGCGGCATACGGGTCAGGCGTTCGATCGTCATGGCGCTTTGGCTCTCTCCGGGACGGTGGACGCGGCCGTTCTGGGCCGGCTCATGGCGCATCCCTACTTCGCGCGTCCGGCGCCAAAGTCGCTCGACCGGCTGGATTTTTCGCGTGCACTGGCAGTGAGTGGTCTGGACGCCCTGACCGCGGCTGACGGGGCGGCGACCCTGGTCGCATTTACCGCTGCATCCGTCGCGGCCGCGGTGTTTCCGTCGCCGCCGCTGCGGTGGCTGGTCACCGGCGGGGGGAGGCACAATCCGGCGATCATGACGGCACTGCGCGCCGCTCTGGGCGTGCCGGTCGAGGCAGTGGAAACCGTTGGCTGGGATGGCGATGCGCTGGAGGCCCAGTGTTTCGGGTTTCTGGCGGCTCGGGTGGCGCGGGGGCTGCCGTTGAGTTTCCGCGGCACTACCGGGGTGCCCGCGCCAATGCCCGGCGGGCGGATCGTTACGGCGTGATTGGAGGCACGGCCACCTCCATGAGGAGCTTGGCCTCAATCGTGTCCGCACGGCGAACCGATGGCGAGCGCCCGCCGAGGTGATAGGTATCAAACAGCGGCGCCCGCTGACGACCGTGCGAAATTCCGGCCGTGCCATCGCAATCGAGCAAGACCGGTCTTGTTGGCCACCGGGAGCCGCGGCCCCATAAATCCACCTTTTCGCGTCCAGGCCTCGCGCGGGGCCGTCGAACGCGACTTTCTTTTGCGGATGTCCGTCAATGAGAACGGTGGCCTGACGACAATGTCAGAGCGCATGACATTATTGCTACGCCATAAAACATAAGAGATGCTGTGATATGCCCGGCAGGAAAGCGTAAGAAACTTGTGATATTTGATTGCACCGCGAATCCCTAATATGATAAGCGATGCCACCGCGCGAGTTTCGCGGATCAACCGCTGCTTCATATGCGTCATATATATAGGGAAGTGGAGGAACGGACCAACCAACGCTTCGGAAAATAATTCTTTTGTTAAGGGGACAGACCATGGCAAACATACCTACCATCCGTAGAGGCCCACGACGGGCCGGTGACGATGCTCACCTGGGCTTCCTCGCGGAGTTGGCTGGAACATGGGAGGGGACGGGCTTTAACCTGATCGCCCGGCCGGACAGACAAGGCGGTTCTCCTCTGTTCCTTGAGCTTAATCAGACCTTTGAGACACTTAGTGTCATTCCGATATCGTCCTCAATACCAAATCGCGGCAGCGCCGTGGACGATATCCAGTTGTTCGGTTTGACCTACCTTCAGAAGATCGTCGATACGGTGACCGGGGGTGCGTTGCACATCGAGCCAGGAATGTGGGTCCACGTGCCGTCCCAGGACAGCGGGACGCCACCTGGATCAACCCAGAGCGTGTTTCGGCTCGGAACCATTCCCCACGGCAATGCCCTGCTCGCGGAAGGCATAGCGATCAGCCTCGATCCATTTACCGGCAATCCGTTCAATCCAGACAGCGTAGCCGCGGCGAATACGTCACCTTTTGCTGTTGGCGGCGTTATGCCCGTTCCCGGGACACTCTCCGGGTTCGCGCCGTACGACCTTAGCAACGTTACTCCGGCAGCCGTCAACTTCAGAACACCCGACCTGCCGACCACGATCCGCGGCGTGTCCATGCAGGACATTGTACTGGATCCCACAAAGCTTCTGACGGCGGCGTTGTCGGGCCAAACCATCAAAAGCATGGTGGTGATCAATATCGCGACTCAGGCCAGCCTGCTTCAGGCACAGCCCAACCCGACAACCGGCACACCGCCACCCCCCAAGGATATTTTGCAGGGCCTTCAGACTGGCGGCGGCGTGGAGAACATCCCATTCCTTCAGACAAACGCGGACGCCGCGACCGTGTTTGCGACATTTTGGATCGAGACGATCGAGGGTCCAACACCGGATACGGATTTCCTCCAACTGCAGTACGTACAAACCGTGCTGTTGAACTTCCCGGTCATAACGCCAGGGAATCCGCCGGGCGCGAATCTCAGTTGGCCACACGTTTCCGTGGCGACATTGCAAAAAACTTTCGGCGGCCAGTAAAACAGGATTGGCCTAAACGCGCGCGGCGTGTGTGGCGTCAGCGGGCTTCCGGTACGCGTTATCAGGTGAACGTTTTTCGATCGGACGACTGCTCGCGGAGCCCATTCAACAGAAGGGCTCGCATTTCAGGGAGGCCTGTATAACCAGGACAACGTGAACAGGAGCACCTCCATCAGATCGATCGCCATCGGATTGAGGACGGCGTGGTAAGAACGGTGCGTGATCCGGGCACGAGTTGCGTCTTCGCTCCCAGATCCGGCTTCAATGAGAAGCGTGCGCGATATCATCGGGCCGTGTGACGACACGTTCGCTCGTGACACATCGGTTGTCCGACCGATCTCCGTCGAACGATCGCCTGGGGCTCGGAGGCCTACGCCCCAGGTCGGAGTCGCTAATCGCTTGACCTGACGCGGCTCCCTGGGGTCCCTCTCTCCTCGTGGAAATGCTCTTTCTCCTGGTCCTGCTCGTGGCCGGCGGTTATGTGCTCGGCATAATCGGGTTTTTCCGGGCCAACAGCGCCCTCGCCGAACTGCGGTCGCTGCGCCGGGCGGTCGCCGAACTCGGGGCGAGGCCGGCGGCTACGGTCGCCCCGGAGGCAACGGTCGCCCCGGAGGCAGCGGTCGTCCCGCCGGCGGTCGCGCCCACTCCACAACCGGCGCGTGAAGCAACGGCCGAGCCCGCCGCACCACCCTCCGCCGCGCCTTCGCGCGATCTTGAAACTCTGCTCACCGCCCGTTGGGGCGTCTGGCTCGGCTCCGCTGCGTTGCTCTTGGCGGGTGTTTTCCTGATCCGCTACGCCGTCGACCAGGAGCTCCTCGGCCCCGCGGCCCGATGCGCTCTCGCAGCGGTCCTTGGCGTCGCGCTAACGGGGAGCGCCGAATGGCTGACCCGTCACGAACCGCCATCCATCCCGGGTCCATTTCGCACGGACCAGGCTCCGGCCGGCCTCGCAGCGGGTGGCACCGCCATCCTGTTCGGCGCCGCCTATGGCGCGGGTCCGTTCTATGGCCTGCTGCCGCCGCTGCTGGCCTTCGCCTGTTTGGCCGCGGCGTCGCTCATCGCGTTGGCCGCTGCCTTGCGCTACGGCCCGCTCACCGCCGCCACCGGGATCGCGGGCGCTTTCGCGACACCCGCGCTGGTTACCACCCAGAACCCGTCGCTCCCCGGCTTGTTCGTCTACCTGACACTCGTGACCGCCGCGGCCTTGGTGGTCGTACGCTACACCGCCTGGATCTGGCTGGGATGGGCGACCACGATCGCGGGCTGTATCTGGGTTTGCGTCGCCGCCGCACAAACCAGCCCGGACGAATGGGCCGCGGCCGCCTTCGTGCCGGTCGCAGCCGCACTGAACCTGTTCCTGCTGCCTGGTGCCGCGCTCGACCATCCAATCGGCCGCCGCCTCGCCTGGGTGCCGTTCGCCGCGATCGGCGCAGCCGGTCTGGTATTGGAAACCCAGGTATCGGGGAACGCGCCGTTGATCGCGCTGTTCCTGATGTCGCCGATCGCCGTATGGCGAGGTTACACCGAGCCGAGGCTCGACCGCCTGCCGTGGCTGGCCGCTCTGCTTGGCTTGCTGACATTGTTGTTTTGGGCTCTGCCGGCATGGACCGCCACGGGTGAGACGATCACCGTCGAGGGCATCGTCGAAGCCTTCCTTCCCGGCGCATGGGCGCCGGCAATCATCCGACCGCTGATCGTCTCGGCTGCTCTGTTCGCCGCGTTCCACGCCGCCGCCGGTCTTTGGTTGGAGCGTCGCGCGCCGCATCCGCTCAATTGGGCTGCTCTGGTTGGCGCCGTCCCCGTGCTGACGCTGGTCGTTGCTTACGCACAGGTAGCGCGGTTTCAGGGGGATTTTCGTTGGGCGATCGTGGCTTTGGCATTGGCCGGCGCGCTGACCGGGACCGCTGGTGCGGCTGCCGCCGAGTCTGCTCGCCAACGCGCGGGCGTCCACGCGGCGGGAGCAGTCGCCGCGCTGGCGCTCGCCTGTGCGGTGCTGCTGCACAACCACTGGCTGACGCTCGCCATCGCGATGTTCCTGCCGGCCTTGGCGTGGATCGAGGCGCGTGCCGACCTGCCGCCGCTGCGTCATGTCGCGCTCGCGGTGGCCGCCGTGGTCCTGGTTCGGCTGGTGCTGAACTGGTACGTTCTGGAATACGCGTTCGCCACCTCGCCGGTCGTCAACGGACTGATCGCCGCCTATGCCCTGCCTGCCGCCGCCTTCGCGTTCGCCGCGGTTTTGTTCCGCCGGCGGGCGGACGATCTGCTGGTGGCAACGTTGGAGGCGGGCGCGGTCACCTTCGCGGCGTTTTTCGTCGCGCTGGAAATTCGGCACGGGTTCAACGACGGCTATCTCGTCGGGGCGTTCGACTTCAACGAGTTCGCCGTACACCTGCTGACTATTTCCATTCAGGCAACGATGTATCTTTATCTCGCCCACAGAACAGGTCGGACGGTCTTCGACCGGGCCTGGCGCATTCTGGGCTCCGTTGCCCTGGTGATCGCCGTTGGCCTGTTGGTCTTCAGCCCGGCTTTGATGGGCGGCCGAGTAACAGTGTCCGCTCTGCTGGCCGCCTATCTTGTCCCGGCGGCGCTCGCGGTAACGGCGCGGCGGTTGGGTGTCGGCGCCGCGATCAGCCGGGTGCTCGGGATTTATGCCCTGGTGAGCGGCTTCGCCTGGATCACGCTGCAAATTCGGTATCTGTTCCATCCCGGCCGCATGGATCTGCTGTTTGGCGGCGTCGAAGACGCGGAATTGTGGGCGTGGTCCGGTGCATGGCTGGTTTATGGGGTCGCGCTGATGATGCTGGGTATTCGCACGGGCGACCGCCTGGTTCGGATGGCGGCGCTGGGGGTTGTCGGCGTGGTTTGTGCGAAAGTGTTTCTTATCGACATGTCGGACCTTACCGGTCTGTTTCGCGTGATGTCCTTCCTGGGGCTTGGCCTGGCGTTGATCGGACTTGGCGTGGTGCATCGCCGCTTCGTGTTGCCCACCGGTGCGTCGAAGGACGCAAGGGACGAAATGCCGACCGCGTGAGCGGATATCACGCTGCCTTTATCACAGCGAAATCACAGGTGAATTACGCGGTTCTTTCGCACTCGGCCCTCGCGCGCAAAAACATTGAATTTCGCCACGCGTCCGGCGTACACGCTGCGCCCATGAGCGCTCAAACCTCCAGATTGTGCCCCTGTGGCAGCGGCCTGCGCCCGGAGCGGTGCTGTGCTTTGCAGCAGAATGCGATTTCCCCCGCCGAAGCCACACGCCACCTTATTCCCGTGGTCGAGCGCGCCATTCAGGCCTACCAGCAGGGCGCGAAAGAGGTCGCCGAACGTTTGTGCCTCGACGTATTGGAGCTGGCTCCCGACCGGCCCGGCGCGCTTTCGGTGCTTTATTCGATCCGCAAGGAACAAGGCAAAGCCGCGGCCGCCGAGGCGCTGATCCGCCGCATCGTTCGCTTCGAGCCAAATAACTTCGACGCCACCAACGAACTCGCGCTGCGGCTTCTCGGCAAGGGGGCTTTGGACGAGGCTGAGATCCACGCGCGCAATGCCATTCGCATCGCACCCCAGGCTCCGCAGGCGCATAACCTGATGGGCATGATCATGACCGAAGCGCAGAGGCCGCGGCTTGGCGAATATCATTACCGTCAGTTGCTCGCGATTTCCGGCACGCGCGATCCGATCGTGCTCGCCAATCTCGCGTGGTGTCTCAAGAGCCAGGGACGAATGGAGGAAGCCCGCGCGCTTTACGAAGAATCAACCGCGGCGGCCCCGGATATCCGCCAGACATTGCTGGGTTGGGCCCGGCTCGAGGAGGCGGACCGGAATTTTAAGGCGGCAGGCGACAAGCTCGATCGTCTGGATGCATTGTTCCCGAACGATCCCGGCTCCATCCTGACCCGCGCCGTGCTTCTGGGCCGCATGAAGCGGCACGACGAGGCACTCGCGTTGCTGGATCGTAAGATCCCGGTGGCGGAGGATGCGCGGACCTCAGCGCCCGCGGATTCTGAACAGCCCGTGATGGCGTCGGCACCGATTGGCCTTGGCCCCACCGAATTATCGGAAAAGGGCCGTCTGCTCGACCAGCTCGATCGTCACGATGAGGCCTGGGCGGCGTTCACCGAGGCCAAGCGGATCGCGCGGGAGGCGAGCGGAAACGTCTATCTGGATCGGCTCGCGAATGATGTCGTTACTCGATCGCGGCGATTTTTCGTCGCCGGCCGGCTCGCATTGCTGCCGCGAGCCGGCGTGCGCACCGACGTGCCGCAACCCATTTTCGTGCTCGGGTTCCCCCGTTCCGGCACGACGTTGGTGGAGCAAACCTTGTCGGCGCATCCGTTGATTTCGGCCGGCGACGAGCTGCCATTGATCAACGACATCACTAACATCATGCCGCGTATGCTCAATAGTCCGCTGACGTATCCCGAGGCACTGGCGGAACTGTGGATGGGCGATCAGCGGGACGGCTTGGATAACCTGCGCGACTACTACCTGCAGAAAGTGGCACAAATGGGCATCGCCGAGCCCAGGGTATCGTGGTTCACGGACAAGATGCCGTTGAACGAGACGCACCTGGGTCTGATCGCTCTGCTGTTCCCGGCGTCACCATTGGTCCATGTGATTCGCCATCCGTTGGACGTGATGGTCTCCGCGTTGTCAAATCATTTCACCCACGGGTATTTCTGCGCGACGTCACTGGAAACCGCCGCCACTCATTACGTCCGGGTGATGGATCTGGTCATGCATTATCGCGCGGAAATGGCGTTGCGCTATCTGCCCATTCGCTATGACGATATGGTCACCAACCAGGTCGAAACCGTCCGTGCCATCCTGGATTTCGTCGGAGTCCGGTTCGACAAACGGTGTCTGAACTTTCATGAGAACCGCCGCTATGCTCGCACCGCCAGCTACGCTCAGGTGACGGAGCCGCTGTATGAGCGGTCGCTTAATCGCTATCGGCATTATCTCCGGCACCTGGAGCCCGTGATTCCAATCCTGCGGCCAACAATCGAGCGTCTGGGCTATACGGTTGACTGATCCCGCGCTGCCGGACGTACCGGTCGCATTCGCCGATTTGATGACTCTCGCCGGCCGGCTGGAGAATGAGAAGGCCTTCGCTTTCGCCGATCGGTTGCTCGACCGGGCGTTGATCGCCGCGCCGGATCAGCCGGACGCTTTGCATCTTTCCGGTATCGTTGCCTTCCGTCTGGGCCGGCGCGAGGAGGCGTTGGCCAAGATCGAACGCGCCATCGCTCGCGGCATCGATATTCGACTGTACTTGCGGAACATCTCCGAAGTTCATCGCGCGCTGGGACGTTTCGATGACGCTATCAGCGCGGCTCGGCGGGCGATCGACCTGGCGCCGGATGATCCGGTTTGTCTGCACAACCTCGCGGTCATTCAGTACCATAGGCTGGAACTGGACGATTGCATCGCCTCGGCTGAAAAGGCACTGACGATCAACGCATTTCTGCCCGGCTCGCATTTCCAGATCGCCGAGGCCCTGCTGCTGCGCGGCGAATGGGAGCGTGGTTGGGACGAATACCAATGGCGCTTCGATCTGCCGGGCATCGCACCGTTGATGCCGCCGACGACGCGGCCGCGCTGGGATGGTACTCCGTTCGCCGACGAAACGTTACTGCTGGTCGCCGATCAGGGCTTTGGCGACGTCATCCAGTTTAGCCGCTACATTCCCTGGGCCGCCGAGCGCTGTCCAAACATCGCCGTCGCTTCCGCGGCCGAAATGATCCCGTTGCTGCGGCAGGTTTATCCCGCCGCCCTGTTGTTCACCGATTGGCGGAATGCTCCACCGTTTCGAGCTTTTCGCGCTTTGTCGGGGCTGCCTGGTCTGCACGGCACGCGACCCGACCGCGTACCGGGTGGCGAGCCGTATCTGCGGGCGGATCCTGCCCGCGCCGCGGCCTGGAGCGAGCGCCTCGATCGCCTGGTTCCCGTGGCGTTCCATCGCATCGGCATCGTTTGGGCGGGTCGGCCAACGCACAACAACGATCGCTGGCGGTCCGCGACACTGGCGGATTTCGCGCCGTTGGCGGCATTGCCGGGTGTTGCGCTGGTCGCGTTGCAAAAGGGCCCGGCGGCGGCGCAGGCGGGCCAGTATTTCGGCGCGGCACCGCTGATAAATATCGGCGCTGAGATCGCCGATTATGAGGATACGATGGCGATCCTGCAGTCGCTGGACGCGTTGGTCACGGTCGACACCTCGGTCGGGCACGTCGCGGGTGCGATGGGGCGACCGACATTCATCCTGCTGGCACGAGCGCCCGACTGGCGGTGGTTGCTTGATCGGACCGATACGCCATGGTACAGGTCCGTTCGTTTGGTCCGTCAGACGAGGACCGGCGCATGGGGCGATGTCATGGCGGAGGCGGCCGCTCTGGTGGCCTTGACTGGGAGGTAGCCGGCGGTTTGCCGCAAGCGTCAACCGCGTCAGGAACGGCGGTCAGCTCTTATCCGTGTCCGAGGTCGCATCCGACGCGCTGTTGGACGGTGGCCAAGGCTTCGCCTGATTGGCGTCGATCCGGCGCATTTCCTGGTAAACAAGTTCGGTGATTTGCCGGGACGTGAGCATGTCCCAGACTTCGACCGAACAGGACTTTTGGGCGGCTTCAAACGCCTGTTGGAAGACTGTATCAGTCATGGGCGATCCTCTTGCGCGGTGCGGATGCGCCCAAACCCGCCCTTGGGGCTCGCGGGTGTTGACGGCTGCGGCAAAGTTAATGCAACGTGAAAAAAACGTCAAAACAACTGGGAGTCGTCATGTCCTCGACCGCCGATCCTCTGCTGTCGCTGGTGGCCCAGATCGTGAGTGCGTATGTCGAGCATAATGACGTCCAGACCCAGGCTGTACCGGACATGATTCGAGCGGTTTATCGGGCCCTGGCAAGTGCCGGGTCGGGGGCGGGCCTGGCCGCCGCACCCGCCGTGCGCAAGCGGCCAGCCGGCCCGACCGTGTTCAGCGATCATCTGGTTTGCATGGAATGCGGGCTGCACATGAAGATGCTCAAGCGCCATCTGCAGACCGTCCATAACGAGACACCTGCGCAATATCGTGCGAAATGGAATCTGCCGGGCGATTACCCGATGGTGGCACGCCAGTACGCGGCGCTGCGCTCAAGTCTCGCCAAAGAAAGCGGCCTCGGCAAACGTCCCGCGCCGCGCGCCCGGTAGGACCGGCGATCAAAACCGGAGTGCGTCAGCGACGGCGCTTACCACGCCCTCCCAGTCGCCGGGCTTCGATTGTCGAAACAATCGTGCTGTCGGATACCATGGGCTGTCCTCGCGGCCCAACATCCAGCGCCAGTCCGGATTGAACGCCAACATGATCCAGACCGGCTTCGCCAGAGCGCCGGCCAGATGCGCAACCGCGGTGTCGATCGAGATCACCAGATCCATCGCTTCGATCAATGCCGCGGTGTCCGCGAAATCGCGCAGCATCGCATCATGCGTTGTGACGAGGCCGGTCCGATCCAACCAGCTTCGGTCTTCGTCGCGAAGTTCCTTTTGCAGGCAGTGGAATTCGATCGCCGGCCGGCGCAACAGCGGTTCCAGCGTCGCCGGCGGTATCGCCGAACGTGCCTGACTGGCGCGCGAGCCCGCCCAGATCAGTCCGACGCGCGGCGCGGAGGCCGGGCCAAGATGATGTCTCATCCGTGCGATCCGCGCGGCGGGGGTTCGCAAATACGGGACTTCGGCCGGAATGGTTTCGAGTTCAGTGTGGAACGCCAAAGGCAGGCTCATGATCGAGGTCAAGAGATCGTACTCGGTTTCATCCGCATCGGAGGTCAGCACCACCTCGATGTCCGGCATTTCCAGCGCCAGGGGAACGAGGTCGTCGTAGATACTCAAATGGATCCGAGCCCCGCGCGCGGCGAGCAGCCGCAAATAGCGCAAGAATTGGATGACGTCGCCTCGACCTTGTTCTTCTTTCACCAGAACGCGCTGTCCCGCCACCTGATCCGGATCGAGAACCCGGTAATCGGGATGCGGCCGGTCGTGATTCGGCGCGTCCCAGCGCGTCTCATAGGCCGTCCAGCCCTCCGAGAAACGACCCAGCAGCAGAAGAATCAGCGCTTCGTTCCGGCGCAGCGAGCCGACATCGCCTCGTTCCGCCGCCGCGGAATGGAGTATTTCGAGTGCTTCTTCGGCGCGTCCCTGGCTGATCACCGCACGGGCCAGATCGTTCAGCACGTCATGGATGCGGGCAGCTTGTGTATCGCGCGGCAGCCTCGTCAGGAGCTGCCGGAAATCCGCCTCCGCCTTCGCGAAATGGCCAGCGACGGCTCTCGCGCGGGCCAGGTTGTAAAGTGCTGGATTATGCGCCGGATCGACGGCAAGGGCAGCGAGAAACGTTTCGATTGCCTTTTCGTGGTGGCCCAGGCCAAGAAGCGACAGCCCCAGATTGTTCAGCAATTCCGCGTCGGGATGAGACAAAGGCACGGCGCGCCGATACGCCTCCACGGATTTGTCGAAGCGCTGCATGGCGCCGAACGCGCTGCCGAGGTTGGCTTGCACTTTTCCGTCATTCGGACGCAGGGCCTCGGCGCGCAGGAGGTAGCTGACACCGTCCGCGTGTTGCCCTCGGAGAGTGCAGATCACGCCTAAAAGATGCAAGGGTTCGAAATGCCGGGCGTCGTTTCGGATGATATCCAGACAAGCAGCGGTGGCCCGATCGAGATCACCGTCGGCGTAATGGCGCGCGGCCTCGCCGAAGTTTGCTGTCATGCACTGTGGAAATCCGGCGGACGCGGTTTGCCGGCACGCAAATCGGCGACGGTGGCTCGGGTCGTGATCTGGTCGGGGTTCATGCGCAGTTCGATCACGGCCGGTTTGTCGCTTTTCACCGCCCGGCGGAATGCGGGGGTGAACTCGGCGGTATGACTTACAACCTCGCCGTGGCCGCCGAATGCCTCGATATACTTTGAGAAGTCCGGATTTGTGACCTGAGTGCCGGAGACGCGCCACGGATAGGCACGTTCCTGATGCATGCGGATCGTGCCGAACTGGTTGTTGTTGAATACGAGCACGATCGGTGCGGCGCCGTGATGAAACGCGGTGGCGAGTTCCTGGCCGGTCATCATGAAGCCGCCGTCGCCGACCATGCTGACGACCATCCGGCCGGGGAACGTGATCGCGGCGCCGACCGCGGCAGGGACGGAATACCCCATCGCGCCGTTGGTTGGCCCAATATAACGTTGTCCGTCCGAAAAGTTCAGGAATCGCGTGGCCCAACCGGCGAAGTTTCCCGCGTCGGTGGTCACGATGGCGTCCGGCGTCAGCAGCGTTTCCAACTCGCGCATGACCGTGCCGAGATTCAGCGTTCCTTCGTAATTGGGTACCGCCCGCTGAGCTTCCCGCAGCGAACGCAGTTCGCGGGTCCAGGCGGACCAGGTGGGCTTCACCGGCTCCAGAGCCGCCAACGCATGGGCGAACGCGTTCAGGTCGGAGACGATCCCGAGCGCGGGACGGAACACCCGGCCGATTTCCGCTCCATCGGGCAGCACCTGAACGATCGGTGTGGCGCCAGCCATGTCGAGCAGGGTGTAGCCTTGCGTGACCGCGTCGCCCAATCGGCTGCCCAGTGCGAGGATCAGATCGGCTTGCTTGAATTTGGTGAGGAGGCCGGGATCGGAACCAACGCCCAGATCGCCGGCGAAGTTGGACTGGCCGCCGTCGTAATGCGCATGACGGCGGAAGCCGACGGTGACGGGGATGTCGTTCTGAACCAGGAACTTGCCCAGAGCCGCTCGACCGGCTTCGGTCCAACTGGAGCCGCCGACGACAGCGATGGGTTGCTTTGCCGCCGCGATCATGTCACGCATTTTTCGCAGCGCCGCCGGGTCGGGATAAGCCACTGAAACGGGAACGCGCGGCAGATCGGGGACGCTGACGGTATCCTTCTGCATTTCTTCCGATAGCGCGATGACCACCGGACCCGGCCGGCCGGACACGGCGACATCGACCGCATGTGCGACGATTTCCGGGATGCGATGCGCGTGGTCGATCTGGGTGACCCATTTCGCCAACGGCGCGAACATTTGACGGTAGTCGACTTCCTGGAACGCGTCGCGCCCCGTGTCCTCGTGCGGGATTTGCCCAACGAACAGCAGCATCGGCGTGCTGTCCTGCATGGCGATGTGCACGCCGATCGAGCCGTGGCATGCACCGGGCCCTCTTGTGACCATCGCGGCGGCGGGCCGGCCTTTCAATTTGCCATAGGCTTCGGCCATGTTGACCGCGCCGGCCTCGAACCGGCAGGTGACAAGTTTCAGTTGGTTACCGACTTCATGCAGCCCATCGAGCGTGTCGAGAAAACTCTCGCCTGGCACCTCGAACACATGGTCGATGCCTTGCGCGACCAGCGCGGATGCGAGGACATGCCCGCCGAGCCTGGGTTTCATCGGAAGCCTTCCGTCGCCGGGAAGAACCGGTTCGGCGGCCGTGGCAAGCCGAGGTTCTCGCGCAATGTTTTGCCCTCGTATTCTTTGCGGAACACGCCGCGCCGTTGCAGTTCGGGGACGACCTGATCGACGAACTCATCAAGCCCGCCTGGCACCCAGGGGAACATGATGTTGAAGCCGTCACAGGCTCGTGCGTGGAAATATTCTTCCATCCGATCGGCGATCGTCGTCGCCGTTCCCACCATCGCCAGTCCTCCATAAGCCCCGAGCACCTGGGCCAGTTGCCCAACCGTCAGATTGTCCCGCCGGGCCCGGTCGACAACGCGCTGACGGCCGCTTTTGCTCTGGTTCGTTTCCGGAATGTCGGGCAACGGTCCGTCGAGGTCGAATTTCGATGCGTCGACGCCGAGCGCGATCGACAGCGAGGCGATGCCGCTGTCCGGATGCACGAGGCTGTCCAACAACGCTCGTTTCGCGCGGGCTTCATCATCGGTGTCGCCAACGACGACCAGGCACCCGGGCAGGATCTTCACATGCTCCGGATCGCGCCCAGTGGCGGCGGCCCGGGCTTTCACGTCGTTGTAGTAGCGTTGGCAATCGGCGATCAGACCGCCCGGAGAAAAAATCATCTCGGCCGTTTCGGCGGCGAGTTGGCGGCCCGCGTCGGAAGCGCCCGCCTGCACGATCAGCGGCCACCCCTGAACCGGCCGCGCGATGTTCAGCGGTCCCCGGACTTTGAAATATTTGCCCTTATGATCCAGCACATGCATTCGGTCAGGATTAAAATAAATGCCGTTCTCGACGTCTCGAATAAATGCGTCATCGGCGAATGAATCCCACAAACCCGTGACGACGTCGAAGAACTCGCGGGCGCGGCGGTAGCGCTCGTCGTGATCCATGTGCTCGTCGAGGCCGAAATTCAACGCTGAATCAGGGTTCGACGTGGTCACGATGTTCCACCCGGCGCGGCCCTCGCTGACATGATCCAGCGAGGCGAAGCGGCGCGCGACGTGATACGGCGCGTCGAACGTCGTCGATCCGGTGGCGATCAGGCCAAGCCGCTCGGTGGTCATGGCGAGAGCGGGCAGCAATGCCATGGGGTCGAAGGACGTCACGGTCGCGCTGCGTTTCAGCGCTGCGATCGGCATGTTCAGCACGCCGAGATGGTCGGCCATGAAGAACGCGTCGAACTTTCCGGCTTCCAGCTTCTGGGCGAGCCTGACGATGTGCTTCAGATTGAAGTTCGCGTCCGGGTAAGCACCCGGGTAGCGCCACCAGGCAGTGTGAATGCCCACGGGCCGCATGAACGCACCCAGTCGCATCATCCTTTTGTCGGGCATGGCCAGGGTTCCTTACGTCTTCTCCACACCCCAGAACACGG
>Ga0302324_100013883_pt1 | contig 16284 bp, 13 predicted proteins | sample Palsa_T0_1_FD_201949 | JGI IMG/M metagenome (GOLD analysis project Ga0302324, IMG submission 201949) | Peat permafrost microbial communities from Stordalen Mire near Abisko, Sweden - Palsa_T0_1 | ecosystem: Environmental > Terrestrial > Soil > Palsa > Peat permafrost | place: Sweden: Abisko...
GAATTTCGCCAACCATTTCGGCGACCGATCTAACCTTTTTCGATCTCCACATCTAATGCACAGGCAATAGAGCTAAACCACGCCACCAAACCGTCGCTGCTAAAGCGGTCCAGACAAGCAGGCAATTCACAGTCGAGGTTCAGCTTGAATATGTCAAAGCTCCCCGTCCGAGAAGCGTTTCCCTTTTGAGGGCGTCAAATATCGTTTCGATTTCGGTAAACGGAAGACGCATACCGATCACCGGCACTACTAGACCACGCCTCATGATCTCCATCGTTTCGATCAGCTCCGCGCGCGTCGAATGGCGCGAACCTGTGATGATCTTCTCGCTCGTAACCAGCTCGAGCGGATTAAAGCTAGTGTCGCCTTTCCCCGCGCCGACGACGACAGCCCGGCCTGCGGTCGTCAGACTTTCGATCGCTGTCTTAAAGGTGTCCCCGTGCCCGACGTAGTCGATAGCTGCGTTGACGCCTTTTCCGCCGGTTAGACGCTTGACTTCTTCCAATGGATTCGCTTCGCGAACGTTGATCGTCTCGTCCGCTCCCCATTCACGCGCCAAGGCGAGCTTTTCTGCGGAAACGTCCGTCGCGATCACACGAGCTCCAAACAGTTTTGCTACCTGAACACCGTGAATGCCAACTCCCCCGCCAGCTCCAATTAGCATGATGGTATCATCCGCGGCGAGTTGCACGCGTTCGCGCATGCAGTGCCAATTGGTATTGACTGCGTCAGCCGCGATTGCAGCCGCCTCGTAACTCAATCCTTCTGGGATAGGCAGAAAATTTTCTGCCGGGAGGCAAACGTAGTCCGCAAAACCACCGTCACGATGTGCGCCGACGTAACCACCAAAATTTTCGCACAGCGTTTCTCTACCGCCCCTGCACCAACGACAGCGATTGCACGTAAGATAGAAATAAACCGCACATCGGTCGCCGATTGAAAGGCCCTTTACGCCGGCTCCGATCGCGACAATGTCTCCACCTAATTCATGGCCCATAATACGTGGTGTTGAGCCTCCCAAACGGCCGGCGCGCATATTTAGCAAGGTCAGCCCGACACCGGCCGCCCTGACGCGCATTACCGCTTCGCCCAATCCTGGTTCCGGATCCGGCCTTGCTTCCTGGGAAAAGGCTTCGTCCCAATCTCTCATTACCATGGCTTTCATGTCTTTCCCCCTTAGCCGCCTGATGTTCTGCTAGGGCGACGCGGCACAAGGGCGATCGGATTGAAGGTGTAGACCGGTTCGCCGTGCTGATTGAATGCCGTCCATTTGATCCGCGCGATCCCCTGCGGTTTCGTCTTCGATGGAGTGAGCTCTACCACCTCGCCTTCGATGTGGATCACATCGCCGGGGCGCACGGGAGCAAGCCATCGCAAGTCGTCCACGCCGAGACCGAAAAGAGGGTGTGGCCCGAACGGGCGGACCTCGACGACCAATCGCATCGCGATTGCGGCCGTATGCCAGCCCGAAGCAGCGAGGCCCTTCAATGGCGTTCGTTCGGCAGCCGTCTCGTCGAGATGATAGGGCTGGGGATCGAACTCCGCTGCAAAGCGCTTAATCTCTTCGCGCGTTACTTGCTTCCCGGCACTTTTGAAGCGCATGCGGAGAACGAGATCATCGAACCACTCAATCATGATCCCACTCCTTTGCCGCATGCCACGGAATTATGTCTGCGATTTATCAGGCGACTGCCATTGGCCTCAAAGCTTTACGGGATCGATCAACTTCGAATCATCGGCTGGTGCCCGCGAGCTGTTTACCCGTTTCGATACCGGCCATCGTTGCAGCAGATCGTTCGCCGCGGGCCTGAGCAATTCCTGGCCGGCGCTGCCGTTCAGCCACCGCCCGAAGTCCCTGTTGGCTAGGAGGACCGGCATGCGGTCGTGAACTTCGGCCACAAACTCGTTGGGCTCGGTGATGATCATCGTGCATGACGTGAGCGTCTCGCCGGTCGCCTTGTCGTGCCATCGATCCCACAAGCCGGCGGTCGTGAGTGCCGGCGAACCGTCACGCGCCGTAAAATACCACGGCTGTTTTCCGTCCGGCGTGTCTTGCCATTCGTAATAGCCCGACACCGGGATCAGACACCGCGTGCGCTTGAACGCCTCTCGGAAAAATGGCTTCTCGGCAACCGTCTCGGCGCGTGCGTTGAATGTCGCGAGCTTCAATTCCTTGAGTCGCATTGACCACCATGCCGGCACGAGTCCCCACCGCATCGAGACGAGTTGGCGCTCGCCGTCGTGCTCGACAACCGTGTCAACTGGATCCGTGGGGCAGGCGTTGTAACGGGCTTGCGTATTCCGTGCCGGCTGGTCAAGCGTGAGCCCGTAAAGCCGGACGATCTCCTCCCACGTCAGGCGATAGGTAAAGCGACCGCACATGCTACCAGACTTAATGCCGTAAGACGCTCCAAAAGCCCAAAAAGGATGAGCCCCGGCGGTGTGAAGGCGCCGGGGCTCGGGGTAGAAGGTGGACATAACTTGGAGGTACTGTCCGCGCATATTGTGCGTGGCCAACGTGACAATCGCAAGTCCCCGCCTCTTGGATTATCCACATGCTCACGACGTCGGCCGCCGCAGCACGTCCGGCAGCTTGGTGAAGTTGACCACCGCCCGCCGGCCCTCGTATTTACAAGGAGCTTGGCCGGCGGGGGCGCATGGCTATTTTCGTGCTGGTACTGGTTCTGACATCGCCTTTCGGCGCCGTCACGCAGTACGTGGTTGCCGAATTTCCAAGTTTGCAAAGTTGCGAGGCTGCCGGGCAGTCGTATGCGAAGAGTCAACGCCCGCTATACCCAGATTCGCAGTGGTATTGTATGGAGAAACTATAACCGCCGTTTGTATACTCCTCGATCGTCCATGGCGGCGGGAAGCGGCAGGGCTTCTCTGCGGGGCGGCAATGGTTGTCCTCGATCACCGGCCGTCTATCATGGAAGCTAATCGAGACGATTTCCCGTCGACGTCCACGATGCGCTCAATCTGGTGATCGCAAACCAAGCACACAAAGATTTGTAGCTCGTAGCGGAGATCGTAATTGGCAGGCGGGCTCCGTCTCGTTAGCAGTGTCGGCTTATTGCAAATCGGGCAGCTTGGCCGATCGTCCGCGCCAAAGGTTCGCGGCTTCCGTTCCTGAAATTGCATAGATTCGCGCCCCCGCCCTCCTCATCAACGCTCAAGAATGTGTCCAGAGGTTGGCGCAGCGGGTGCGCTTATTTCAATTGCGATGAGATCGATGAAAACGTCGTGTTGAGCTTGGTCCCGAGACCCTTGACGACGCTGATAATGGCAATGGAAATGCCGGCGGCGATCAGGCCATATTCGATGGCGGTCGCACCGGATTCGTCTCGCAGGAAGGCTTGGAGCTTCCTCATCATGCCTAGTTTGTAGATGATCAGTTCTAAATCGTCGGTAAAGTGATACTCCGAAAATCAGGATACCGGCGCCCTCTCGCCGTACAACGGGCACACCGGCGCGACGTTAACCTCTCGCTAACCAAATCAGTTTTAGCATTTTGTCACTGGCCTTCTGGACATTACTGGATTGGAGCCCCGGTCTTCGCACCCTCCCGACCGGGGCTCTTTCCGTTAGAGGCCATCTGCCGCGTCTTGCCCCGTCCGCTTGACTCGCGCCTGCCCGCTGCGGCGAAATCCGCACCATGGGATTCAACAAACGCAAGATGGAGGCGTGGCGCGCCGAGACCGCCGAAAAGGAAGCGGCCGCCCGGCGTGCGACCGAAGCGCAAATCCTCGAAGATGCCGGCCGGCTGGTCGCCGCATGGAACGCGCGGCAAGCCAAGCGCATGCCTATGCTATTCTCGCCGACGATCGGGTGTGTGCGATGCTCGCCTCGCGACATTTTGGCAGCGGCGGCACCGCGCCTATACGTGCCGCCAAAGCTGATCGTGGCCGCTGGCGGGCACCACCAGCGTTTCCGCCTTTTTGAGCAATGTACCGTAGTCTCGGTCCGCCATGAGCTTCGAAAGCGATTCCTCAGCTTGGCCCGCGCTCTCGTATTGTATGATCCACGCCAATTCGCCGAGCACACCACCGAAAGCCGAGGCAACAACTACGTCTTTCCCCACGACGCGCTTTACGACGCCGCCTATTTCCTTAGCCCACACGATGGCTTCACCGATCTTGCCGGGCACGGTCTTAGCGGTCCTAACAAACGTGATCATTAATTCCTCCCAAAAATGAGATTTACGATTGCAGAGATTATCCGAACACAGCCGCGCCCTCGGCGCGGTGGTGAAGCTGGGCATTTTGAGGCCACGCAAGTTTTGCAATCGTCCCGGATTCATGTGGCATTGCGTGGACGATGGAACGGGCGATTTGCAAAACGCCCTCAACAAAATCAACGAGAATGGCCAAAACCCTGTTCTCTACCGTTGAACTATTCCCCAAATTCCCGGCGTGAAGGACGTGTGAGCGCCTGGATGATGCTCTACCGGAATAGGCGGTCTCGTCTAGGACAAATCGCGCCGCTTTCCAAGTCTCGGAAATACGTTTGCGGGGCCTTCGAATAAGGCGAGACGACGCGGAGCGACCCCGGAGGGGGATTCGCCCGTGCGTCAGGCGCGCACCGCGTGCGGTTCAGTGCTGTTCGCGGCCCGAGAATCCGAAGATCACCGTGCCGATGCAGAGAATGCAGCAGGCGGCCGAAAACAGAAACACTGCCCGCGGCTCGCCACGATCCATCAACATTCCGTAGATCGCCGGCGCTACCATGGAGCCGATGTTGAGTCCGGAGGATACGAACCCGAAGACTCGTCCATAGGCGCCCGGCGGCGTCACTGCGCGCACCAGCATGTCGCGCGATGGGCTGGCGATGCCGACGAACAGGCCGGACAGCGACGCCACGAGAACGAGCGCGTACGACGAAAAGTCGATAACGCCGACGAGCGCGGTGAAGATGCCGGCGAAAGCGAGACCAAGCGCGGCCACGGCGGCGTGACGGGTGGTCCGCGTGGCGAGCACGCCGCCGACCAACACACCGAGCGCATTCATCAGGAGCAGGCCGGTCAACGCCATGTTGGCGAGCGTGGCCGGCGTGCCGTAAAGGGCGCCGAGCGCCACCACGAGGAAAGTATTGAGCCCGCCCATGACAGAGAGCAGAACGAAGAAACAGAGATTGAGCAGGATTGGCGGTGAGAGCAGAAGCCGCCACCCGCCATCATGGCTCGGCAAAGCCCCGGCGTCCGCGGTGGGCGGCGCGGTATAGCGCTTTTCGGCAAGGCGGTCGGCGGCCGTGGGCCGCTGGGCGAGGAGGAGCGCCAGTACGGCGAAGCCGAGAATCGCAGCGCCGATATAGGCACCGCGCCAGCCGAAGCGGCTCTGCATTGCCAGCAGCGTTGCCGGGGCGACCGCGGCGCCGAGAATCCCGGAGAATGTGTGGAACGAAAAGATTTGGCCGATCCGCGCCGGCGTCGTGTGGTGGGACAAAAGCGAATAATCGGCCGGGTGATATGCGGTATTGCCGAGGCCGGCGACGGCATACATCGCAATGAATACGACGAAGGAGTGGACGATCCCTGCAACCGCGAAAGCGGTGGCGCCGAGCGCGACGCCGGCGATGAGCACGACTCGCGCCCCGATACGGTCGACCAGAAAGCCGGCCGGCGTCTGCAACACCGCCGAGACCACGCCGAAAGCCGTGAGCGCGAGCGCCAGATCGGTGTAGCTCACGCCGTAATCCGCGCGCACGAATGCAAACAGCGGCGCCAGCATGATCATGTAATAGTGACTGACGAAATGCGCCGCGCAGACCGGAGCGACCACCCGCATTTCGCCGAACCGGCGCGCGGGAACCGAAATTACCTGCGTCATTGGACCGGTTGCGCCGCGCCGGCGCCGTTCGCTTCGTGAAGAGCCTGCCAGATGCGAAACGGCGTCAGTGGCATGTCGAGGTGGCGAATGCCGCGGTCGGAGAGCGCGTCGAGGACCGCATTCATGACCGAGGTAAGGGAGCCGGCGCAGCCGGCTTCGCCGCAACCCTTGGCGCCGAGTGGATTGGTTTTGGTCGGCACCGGATGCTCGGCCAGAACGAACGGCGGGACATCTGCTGCTCGCGGCATTGCGTAGTCCATGAACGAGCCGGTAAGCAATTGACCGTCACTGTCGTAAACCGTCATCTCCATGAGCGCCTGGCCGACCCCCTGCACGACGCCGCCATGGAGCTGGCCTGCAACGATCAACGGATTGACCACGGTGCCGAAGTCGTTGACGCAGACGTATTTCATCAATTCGACGACGCCCGTCTCGGGATCGACCTCGACCTCGGCGATATGGCAGCCGTTGGGAAACGTGGCGGCGCCGGGTCCATCGCTGATATGCGTAACGTCGAGCGATTGCGGTGCGTCCGCCGGCAGCTTGGCGCCGCCGTCACGCAACGTCTGTGCGAGCTCCATGACCGAAATCGCCCGGTCCGTACCGGCGATGACAAAGCGGCCGCGCTCGAACTCGATATCGGAAACCGAGGCCTCGAGCACATGGCTGGCGATCACTTTGCCCTTTTCGACGATCTTCGCGGCGGCTTCGACGATAGCGGTGCCGCTGTGCATGAGCGATTTTGAGCCGCCGCTGCCGCCACCCATGGCCAACCGATCGCTGTCGCCCTGAACCAGCGAGATTTTCTCGAAAGGAATACCCAGCTTTTCGCTCAACACTTGCGCAAAGGGCGTGGCGTGGCCCATTCCGAAATCCATCGTGCCGGTCGCGAGCGTCACCGTGCCGTCGGCATTGAAAGCGATGTCGGCCAACTCCTTCGACGGCGGCGCGGTGACTTCCAGAAAATTACCGACGCCGAAGCCGCGCAGCCTGCCGCGCCGCAAGCTCTCGCGTTTGCGGCGTGCAAAGCCCTTGCCGTCGGCGAGCTCAAACGCCTGCTTGGTCAGCGCGGTGAAATCGCCGCTATCGTAAGTCACTTCGGACGCAGTCCTGTAGGGCAGATCCTGGGGGCGAATTTGATTGCGCCGGCGCAACGCCATGCGATCCATGCCCATCTCGGCTGCGGCGGTGTCGACCAGCCTTTCCATAAAGTAATTGCCCTCGGGCCGGCCGGCGCCGCGGTAGGGACCGATCTGCGAGGTGTTGGTGAAAACGCACTTCGACGAAACCTCTATCAACGGTGTCCGGTACATGCCTTGCACGTTCTTCACGATGTTGAGCGTTCCAGGTATCGGACCCATGGGCGAAAGGAACGCCCCCATATCGGCGAAGCCGGTAAAGCGTAGCGCGAGGAAAGTGCCGTCTTCAGCCAGCGCGAGTTCGCTGACGAAGTCTTGATCGCGGCCGTGACTGTCGGAGAAAAAGCTGCCGGAGCGCTCGTCTGTCCATTTCACTGGCCGGCCAAGTGCGCGGGCGGCATGCAGCACGCAGAGATATTCAGGAAACAACACGCCCTTCATGCCGAACGAGCCGCCGACCTGTCCGGTCAGAATGCGCACGGCCTTGGCATCGACACCGAGCGCGTCGGAAACCTGGGCGCGCATGCCGGTAACGCCCTGCGACCCGACAAATAAAGTAAAGCGGATGCCGTCATAAGCCGCGAGTGCGGCGCGAGGCTCCATGGCGTTGACGATGACGCGGCTGTTCACAAGATTCAGTTTCGTGACGTGTGCTGCGCTGGCGAAGGCAGTTTCGACCGCGGTGGCATCGCCAAAATGAAAGTCGAGCGGAACATTGCCCGGCACATCATCGTAGAGCAGCGGAGCGCCATCGCGGGCGGCGGCTTCGGCGGAGACAACAGCCGCGAGCGGATCGATCTCGACGACGACGGCTTCTGCCGCGTCTTTTGCGGCGAGTACGGTCTCGGCAATCACGCAGGCGATCGGATCGCCGACGTAGCGCACCTTGTCCTTCGCCAATGCGCCGCGCCACGGTTTCTTCATCGGCGAACCGTCGCGATTTTTGAACGACGCGATGCACTTGAGCGGGCCATAGCCCTCGAGATCGGCGGCGGTATAGATGCCAAGCACGCCCGGCATTTTTTTCGCGGCTGCCGCGTCGATCGCGCGGATGACGCCGTGGCCGTTGCGGCTGCGCACCATCACCGCATGGGCTTGTCCTGGAAGACTGACGTCATCGGTATAACGGCCTTCGCCGCGCAACAGCATCGGGTCTTCGCTGCGGGGGGCCGATTGGCCCACGGCAAATTTCTGAACCGCCAATCGTTCCGCCGCCAAGTCGTCCGCCGCCAAGTCGTCCGCCGCCAAGTCGTCCGCCGTCAATTTATTCACCTGTCCGCCGGCAGGCTGGTGCAAATTCATAGCTGTCTAATCCCGCAAGGGTTCGTAAGGATTCGTATTGTGGTGACATAGTGGACTTGGTGCAGTGCGACAAGCTGGGCGGCACACATGGCTCGTAGGCGTCAAAAGCACAGTATTGGCCCTGCCGCCCGTGGCTGATACATTTGCGGCGATTTGAACTTGGTCATAGCCGCGGCCGTCGAGCCGCAGAGTTCCGGCGCGGCAGGAAGGTACTGGATGGACCAGGAGGCGCCGCCGACCGGCGGCCTCGATGGCCGTGGAGCGTCCAGGCGGCGCTGGCCGCGCCGAACGCCATATGGCGTCCGGCGCGACGGCTTCCGCCGCGATGACGACCGGGCCCCCGCGAACGGGCATTCCGACGGAACCTACGCGGCGCTCGATCTCGGCACCAATAATTGCCGCTTGCTTGTTGCCCGTCCGACCTCGGACGGCTTTCGCGTCGTCGACGCGTTCTCGCGCATCATTCGTCTCGGGGAGGGCGTAGCTGCTACGCGCCTCATCAGCGAGGCCGCCATTACGCGAGCCGTCGAGGCGCTGCTGGTGTGCCGTGACAAGATGCGCGCCCGCGGCGTGAGGCGCGCACGGCTCATTGCCACCGAGGCGTGCCGCGCCGCGGAGAACGGCGAAGCGTTTCGCGCCCGGGTCGCCGAGCAAGTCGGGCTCGAACTCGAGATCGTCGATTCCGCGACCGAAGCGAGGCTGGCGGCGGCCGGCTGCACCGAGCTGTTCGATCCGGCGGCCAGCGGCGTCATCCTGTTCGACATTGGAGGCGGATCGTCCGAGGTGGTTCGGCTTGGCCGGCCTAACGGCGTTCGCCGCGGGCCGCCGCGGCCCGATATCGTCGGCTGGGCATCGTTTCCGGTCGGGGTCGTCACCCTTGCGGAGCGTTACGGCGGCACCACTGTGTCGAGCGGGATTTACGACGCCATGGTGGAGGAGGTCGCCGCCCTGGTGGAAGATTTTGCCACAACCCATCGCGGCGACCTCGACGGTTTCCACATGCTCGGCACCTCGGGCACGGTAACGACGATCGCCGGATTGTTCTTGAGACTAAGGCGCTATGACCGGCGGCGTGTCGACGGCTGCTGGCTGTCGCACGATCAGATATCGGGTGTGGTAGCCGAGCTCATGGCAATGAGCTTTGACCAGCGCGCGGCCAATCCCTGCATCGGCGCCGAACGCGCCGATCTGGTGCTGGCCGGTTGCGCCATCCTCGACGCCATTCGGCGATTTTTTCCGTGCGAACGATTGCGCGTCGCCGATCGTGGCCTGCGCGAGGGCATGCTGGTCGAGATGATGCGCGCCGACGGCGTGTGGGGCGAAGCCTGACACGTCATGGAGCGGCTCAAGCGAGACAAACGCCGTACACCATCATCGCGCGCCTGGCTCGACCGCCAGATCAACGATCCCTACGTGATGCGCGCCAAGCGCGAAGGATTTCGCTCGCGCGCCGCGTACAAGCTCGCCGAAATCGACGACAAATTTCACCTGCTCAAGCCGGGGAAGCGGGTCGTCGATCTCGGCGCGGCGCCGGGCGGCTGGAGCGAGGTAGCAGTGCGGCGGGTCGGCGCGAGCGGGCATGTGCTTGCGCTCGACATTCTCGACATGAAGCCGATCGTCGGCGTCGAATTTCTCAAGCTCGACTTTCTCGACGATACCGCGCCGGAGCGCTTGAAAACGATGCTGGACGGCGGCGCCCAAGGCAGAGTCGACGTCGTTCTCTCCGACATGGCGGCGAACGCGACGGGTCACCGGCCGACCGATCATTTGCGGATCATGGCATTGGCGGAAGCGGCGGCGCATTTTGCCCGCCAGGTGCTTCGTCCGGGCGGGAGTTTTGTTTGCAAGGTTTTGCAAGGGGGCACCGAAGCGGCGCTTCTCGCCGAACTCAAGCGCGATTTTTTGACCGTCAAGCACATCAAGCCGCCGGCAAGCCGCAGCGATTCGGCGGAATTGTATCTCCTTGCCCGCGGCTTTCGCGACAGTGGAACGGGACAGGCGCCGGGCTGAGGCGGCAGGTCGCCTGCCGCCGATTTGGTCAAGTTGATTATAAAATGGGCTCTATAAAGCCTCTCATTTTTGGTGTTTGACCTTGTTTGCCACAAGGCGCCGCCGGCTCTACGCGGGACTGACAAGGGGCGAAGGCCGCTCTACCGTGGCGCAACTCTTGCTTACAAGACGCCGGAAAAGCGGAGATTCTTTCGATGAAAATAGGGCAGCGCGTTGTTGTCGTTCTGGCGGGGCTCGCTTTGTTGATCTGTGCCCACGCGCCGGCACTTGCCGCCGAAAAAGTCGTCTTCATGATCGACTGGCTGCCAGCGGGCGACAAATCCGTTGCTTATCTGGGCGTTCAGAAGGGTCTGTTCGCCGACGAAGGCCTCGACGTCACCATTCAATCCGGCCGCGGCTCCTCCGACGTTGTGACCAAACTCGGCACCGGCGCCGCCGACATGGGGACTGGTGGCTTGGCCGCGCTCTTACAGGCGCGTGCCCAGACCCCGGTCCCGGTCAAGGCCGTGATGTCGATCTACACCTTGCAGCCGGATGCCATTTTCACGACCGAGGATTCCGGAATTTCCAGTCTTAAGGATGTCTCAGGTAAAACGGTCGCCACGGCGACTTTCTCGTCGTCAAATGTTGCTTGGCCGCTCCTTCTCAAGGCGAATGGCATCGATGCGGCCAAAGTCGATTTGCTCAAGGCCGATCCGGGCGCACTTGCGCCGATGCTGGCCTCCGGAAAGGTCGCCGGGACCATCAATTGGGTCACGGTCGCCGCTGCCTTCGTGAAGCCATTGGCGGAGACCGGCAAAAAGCTGAAAGTGATTCCGTGGTCGGAATATGGTTTCGACGGCTATGGATTGTCCGTGTTCGCGTCCGAGAAGATGCTGAAGGAGCGTCCCGAGACGGTGAAGAAATTCCTCCTCGCCTATCAGAAGGCTACCGCGATGGCGATCGCCGATCCGACCGCCGCGGCCACGGCATTGAAAGCCACGGTGCCGGAGGTTGACGTCGACGTTGCGCGCGCCCAGTTTGCCGCGTCGATTCCGCTGATAGTCAACACGATCAGTAAGAAGGACGGCGAAGGCGCATTCGACAAAGCGCTGCTGACGACGACCTGGAAGTGGACCGCCGAGGCGCAAAATATGCCGCTCGACAAGCTCGATCCGGAGACAACGGTCGACCGTTCGTTCCTGTCCAAGTGACGGCGCCCGGCGCCCAGCGCGCCCGGTCCGGAGTGCGGCGATGAGCGAACACGCGGGCGTCATTCGTTTTGCCGATGTCGAACAGACCTTCGGACGGGACGACGGGTCGGCGGTGACGGCTCTTGAGGACGTGACGTTCGACATTGGACGTAACGAGTTCCTGGCGGTGCTCGGTCCGTCCGGTTGCGGCAAGTCGACACTGCTGCGGTTGATCGCGGGTCTGATATTTCCCTCGCGCGGCGTGGTCAGTATTTACGATCTGACGGTGACCGAGCCGCGGGACGAGATCGGTATCGTCTTTCAGCGGCCGACGTTGCTGCCGTGGTTCGATGTGATCGGCAACGTAACATTTCCGCTCCGCCACAAATACGGTCGCGTCACTGCGGAGGACAAGCTCCGCGCACGAGACATGCTCTCGTTGGTGGGCCTGTCGGATTTTGTGTCCAAGCGCATCGACGAGTTGTCCGGCGGCATGCAGCAGCGCGTCGCTCTTGCCCGCGCCTTGCTGCTCGATCCCGATATCTTGCTGATGGACGAGCCCTTCTCGGCGCTCGACGCGCTCACACGCGACGAAATGAGCTTCGAGCTCCTGCGTATCTGGTCCGAACGGCCGAAGACGGTCGTCTTCATTACCCATTCCATACCGGAAGCCGTATTGCTGGCCGACCGTATTGTCGTGATGACGCCGCGGCCCGGCCGCGTGCGGGAAATTATTGACGTCGATTTGCCGCGTCCCCGCTCGATCTCGACCCTGTCGGAGCCGACGTTCCATGCCCTCGCAAATCATATCCGCGGCCAGCTCTTCACCCGTGCCGTCGCCTAGGATGAAGGCCAGGCCAGTCGCGGTCGGTCCGCGGTTACGCATCTGGGCGGACCGGCTGGCGCCCGCCGCGGCCTTTGTTGTGCTCATCGTCGTGTGGGAGGGAGCGTGCCGGCTTTTCGCCATTCCCTCGTTTTTGCTTCCGGCGCCGAGCGCCATTGTCAGGGCGGGCTTCGAAGTTTCGGCGATGCAGTGGCTGAGCAATATCAGCGCGACGATTCGCGTCGCGCTGATGGGTTATCTCATGGCTATCGCGGTATCGATCCCGCTTGCCGTGGCGCTCGTCAATTCACGCTTCCTGTCGCGGACGCTTTATCCGCTCCTCGTGATCGTCCAGTCGACCCCGATTGTGGCGGTCGCCCCGATCATCGTGGTGACGCTCGGCGCCTCCGACCTGCCCCGTGTTGTCATTACTTTTCTGATCACGTTTTTTCCGATCGTCGTGTCGACCGTGACCGGCCTGATGGCGACTCCCGAAGAGTTGATCGAATTGTCGCGCTCGCTCCGCGCCGGGCGGACGCGCGAAATGCTGCATATCCGGTTGCCGTTCGCAGTGCCCTATATCTTCAGCGCGCTGAAGATTTCGACCACGCTTGCGATCATCGGCGCGGTTATTGCCGAATTCGTCGCCGCAGAGCATGGACTCGGCTTTTTTATCATGTTCTCGACGTCGTTCTTCAAGATACCGCAGGCCTTCGCCGGCCTTGCAGTGCTGGTCGCATTGAGCCTGGTGTTTTTCAGGCTCTGCACCCTCGCGCAACGCTGGCTGGTTCCCTGGTCGCTGCCGAAATCGCAAAGATGAAAGTGCGGACCGGCTTGTCCGGCTAGGGACGCTTTTCTGCCTCTGCCGGAATACGGCCGGCGAGTTCGGCACCGGCATCGGCCGGCAGTCGCAGGAAAACCAGGCTCGCGGCGGCCGTCAGCGCGCCGACCACGAGAAAGGCCGGCGGAAAATCCATGGCGACCATCGCGCTGCCGTGCTTCAGCTGCAGCGTGATTTCAACGACGAGTGCGCCGACGGCGACGCCGGTCGAGATCGCCAGTTGCTGGGCGACGGAGACGAGCGTGGTGGCTCCGCTGATCAGCGCCGGTTCGATCTCGGCATAAGCGATGGTGTTGATGGCGGTGAATTGCAGCGAGCGGAAAAAGCCGCCGGCGAGCAGGATGGCGACCATCGCCGCATACGGCATGCCGGGCACGAAGCTCGCGCACGCCGCAAGAAAGGCGGCACTGATGAAACTGTTGTAGATGAGTACGGGGCGATAGCCGAAGCGCCGGAGCACCCCGGCCACGGCGGCCTTCATGAACATCGAGCCGAGCGCGCCTGTGAATGTGATGAGGCCGGACTGGAACGGCGTAAGATCGAAGCCGATCTGCAACAGAAGCGGCAACAGAAACGGCAGCGCGCCGATGCCGAGCCGGAACATGAAGCCGCCGAAAATACTGGCGCGGAACGTCGCGAACTTGAACAGCCGCAGATCGAGAATGGGCGCTAGCGTGCGGCTTGCGTGCAGCACGTAGGCCGCCGCCGACACCGCGCCGACGCCAAGGAGGGTCGCCACCACGCTCATTGGCAAAAAAGCGAGCCCCATGACCGAAAGGCCGAAAGCAAGTCCGCCGATTCCAAGCCCCGACAAGACGAAGCCGACAAAGTCGAACGGAGCGGGCCGTTCGGCGTGCACGTCCGGAATGTAGCGCGTGGCCATCACGATGCCGACGAGACCGATCGGCACATTGATGATGAAGATCCAGTGCCACGATGCGTATGTCGTGATGAAGCCGCCGAGCGGAGGACCACAGATCGGGCCGATCAGCGCCGGGATAGTCACCAATGCCATGGCATTGACCAGGAGCCGCTTGTCGATGCTGCGCACCATGATGAGGCGGCCGACCGGCGTCATCATCGCTCCGCCGGTACCTTGAAGAATCCGCGCCAGTACGAACTCATCGAGCGAACGCGACAGCGCGCAGCCGATCGAGCCAAGCACGAACACCCCGATGGCGATACGAAAGACGTTGCGGGCGCCGAATCGGTCCGCCATCCAGCCGCTCGCCGGAATGAAGATGGCGAGTGCGAGCAGATAGGAAGTGACCGCGAGCTTGAGCGCCAGGGGGTCGGTGCCGAGTGCGCGGGCGATGGCCGGCAGTGACGTCGAGATCACCGTCGAGTCCATGTTCTCCATGAACAACGCGACCGCAACGATCAGCGGGACGACGCGGTCGAACGGCTTCGGCGGCACGCTTTCAGGCATTGCCGCTTACCGGCTCGCCGGGCTGGCTTTGAGCCGCTGCAAGCCTTCGGCGGGCTGCTGGAACGACGGGTCGATCTCCAACGCCTTGCGGAAGTCGGCGATGGCGCCCGCGGAATCGGCGAGCCGCTCGCGGATAAGGCCGCGCGTCGAGAACGCGCTCGCCGAACGCGCGTTGAGCGTGATGGCGCGATCGGCGTCGGCCAGCGCCGCGACGTTGTCGCCGGCGAGATAATGCGCCCAGGCGCGATTGTAAAAAGCGAGCGCCGCGGTCGGCGACAGCTCGATGGCGCGGGAATAGTCGGCGACGGCGTCGGCGAGATCGAGCCGCTCGCGCTTGGCATTGCCGCGGTTGATGAAGGCGTCCGCCATGTGTGGATCGAGCTTGATGGCTTGATCCAGATCGGCGATGGCGCGCTCGCGTTCACCCTTGGCCAGCCAAGCGCTGCCCCGGTTGTTGTAGGCCGAGGCGGTTGGATTGAGCTTGATGGCTTGATCGTAATCGGCGATCGCACGATCGAGATCGCCCTTGCGCCGCCAGGCGATGCCGCGATTGTAGAGTGCGGCGGCATAGCCCGGGTCGACGCGCAAGGCTTCGTTATAGTCGGCGATGGCCCGATCGGGATCGCCCTTGTCGTCGAAGGCGTTGCCGCGATTGTTGTAGGCGATCGCGAATTTCGGATTGATCTTTATCGCCTGATCGTAGTCGGGGATCGCGCGCTCGAAGTCGTGTTTCTGATAAAAGGCGTAGCCGCGCTCGTTGTAGGCGCCGGCGTGCTGCGGATTGAGCTGTATCGCTTCGTTTAGGTCGGCTACGGCGCGGTCGAAGTCGCCGTCGCGGCGGAACGCGATGCCGCGGTCGTAATAGAAGCGGGCACTCTTGGGGGAGAGACGGATCGCCTCGTTGTAGTCGGCGATCGCAGCGTTGCGGTCGCCCTTGTCGTCGTGCGCATTGCCGCGGTTGCTATAGGCGTCCGCGTTGTTCGGATCGAAGCGGATCGCGGCATCGAAGTCGGTGATGGCGCGGTCGTAATCCCGCTTCTGGTAATGGACGAGGCCGCGGTTATCGTAGGCCAGTGCAAATTGCGGTGAAAGCTGGATGGCGCGATCGAAATCTGCCAGCGCCCGCACCGTATCGCCCTTGGCGCGCCACGCGTCGCCGCGATTATTGTAGGCCGGCGCGAAATTGGCGTCCTGGCGCAGCGCCTGATTGTAGTCGGCGATGGCGCGGTCGAGATCGCCCTTCTCGAACCAGACGATGCCGCGATTGTTCAACGCCGAGACGTTCTTCGGGTCGAGCCTGATGGCCTGATCGTAGTCGGCGATGGCATGGTCGAAGTCGCCCTTGCGGCGAAACGCCAGACCGCGATTGAAGTAGGCGGCGGCATAGTTCGGCGAAAGGCGGATCGCGTCGTCGTAGTCGGCGATGGCGCGGTCGAAGTCCATCTTTTCGTCGAAGGCATTTCCGCGCGTCATGAACGCACCGGCATCGTTTCCGTCGAGCCTGATCGCCGTGTCGAGATCGGTGATGGCGCCGTCCAGGTCGTGCTGCGCCAGCCGGACGCTGCCGCGGTCGGCAAAGGCCCGCGCGTAATCGGGATTGAGCCCGATTGCTTCTGCGAAATCGCTGAGCGCGCCGCCGAGATCGCCTTTGGCGCGCGCCGCCACGCCCCGATCATGGTGCAGAATGGCGAGATTGGCCGGCTGGTAGCGGCCGGAATCGATCAGCGCCGTGCAGGAGGCAAT
>Ga0302324_100013884_pt1 | contig 16283 bp, 10 predicted proteins | sample Palsa_T0_1_FD_201949 | JGI IMG/M metagenome (GOLD analysis project Ga0302324, IMG submission 201949) | Peat permafrost microbial communities from Stordalen Mire near Abisko, Sweden - Palsa_T0_1 | ecosystem: Environmental > Terrestrial > Soil > Palsa > Peat permafrost | place: Sweden: Abisko...
ACAGGTCGACTAACTTCTGCGTGCCGATGCGGCATGGCACGCATTTGCCACAACTTTCGTTACGATAAAAAGCCACCGAGGTGAGCGCCATGTCCAGCATGCAGGCAGCGTCGGAGCAAACGACGACAGCACCCGATCCCACCATGGAGCCGAGGCCGGACAGAGTTTTCCAATCGAGCACCGTGTCGAGCAGCGAGGCCGGCAGGTAGCCAGACGAAGGCCCGGATGGTGCATAGCCGACAACTTCGCGTCCCTCCGGCGGCCCGCCCGCGTAATCGAAAATCAATTCGCGGTAGGTCGTGCCCATCGCAACTTCGAAAACTCCGGGATTGCGAACGTCGCCGGTGACGCCGACGAATTTTAATCCTGGAAACCCGCGCTTGCCCTTCTCCTTGAACCACGTCGGCCCCCTGGCGAGGATCGGGATCGCCATGGCGAAGGTCTCGACATTGTTCAGTGCGGTCGGCTTGTTCCACAGTCCGCTGGTCACGGTGCGAGGCGGTTTGTTGCGCGGCTCCGCGCGGTGGCCTTGGATGGCCTCCATTAACGCGGTCTCTTCACCACAGATATATCCGCCGGGCGAGACAAAAACTTCCAGCTCAAAGTTCCAACCGGAGCCGAGAATATTGTTGCCCGCCAGGCCAGCCGAATAGATCTGCTGTAACTCGTCGCGCAGAATGTCGGTCTGCTCCTCATACTCATGACGAATGTAAAGGTAGCCCTTGCGCGCACCGACGATTGCGCCAGCTACCAGCATCCCTTCGAAGACGAGGTGCGGCAGAAATTGCAGGATGAAGCGGTCCTTGATCGTGCCCGGTTCGCTTTCGTCCGCGTTGCAGATGACGAACTTCTCCGGGCCCGGAGCTTTGCGCGCGCCGTCCCACTTGATGTGTGTGGGAAATCCGGCGCCTCCCATGCCCTTCAGCTCCCCGTCTTTCAACGTGGCCAGCGCTTCGTCGAAGGCCTTCGACTCCATCAGTTTGCGGAATATCGAGTAGTGCTCGGCTGGACCGGCGTAAGGGTCGCATTCGAGCATCATGCCGCGTTCACGGAAGCTGCGGGGAGGCTTGGGCGGCCGCTCCTGTTCAGGATGAGCGATGTGCTCTTCCACCAGCCGCACGGCGGAGGCGAAGGTCTGGTGTTCGTGCATGTGTTCGTTGATGACGACCACGGGCGCGTGGTCACAGCGGCCGACGCAGGAAATGTCGCGGACCTGGACGGCGTCTATGCGTCCACTGGTCGGGCCGAAGTGCTGCTCCAACGACTTGCGCAGTTGCTTGCCGCCGCGCAAGTGACAGGTCATGTCATCGCAGACGCGAACGTCGACGGCGGCCGGCGGCTTGAGGCGAAAGTGCGGGAAGAAGCTGGCAACAGTGTGCACATCGCGGATATGCACTCCGCGCCGCTCGGCAATCAACTCTATCTCCCTCGAGGAGACATAGCCTGCGCGGTCCTGGACCTGCCTGAGGTCCTCTGGAATCGCCTCGGTGGCACGATTCTCGATTTGCACGGGAAGAACGCCTCTGAATTTGCGTTGCACGGACTGTAGCAAACCGGGTGACTCCAGTCCACCGGCAAAGCCCTTTTCCTGCCGGAAGTTAAATTGTTAAGTTAGGGTTGCAAACCCGCGGCCCTGAATTTATATATGAGCAGCCGTTTCGTGCCAGTCTATGCTCGTCGCACAATGCAAGGCGCCAGCCGTGGTTTGTACCGTCCTTCTGACGGCGGCGTCCATGTTGACTGCCCAGCAGGCGTCGGTTCCGGCGAGCCGGCCGCAGCTTTCTGCGTTTCTACATCAGGCTGCGGAAACCGGATTGCGAAGCAGCGGCACTGGCTTGTATGTCGGGCCGGGGTCGTGCAGTGCGGTTGCCTGTCACGGCGGCATCCAGCCGCGGTCTGTAACCAAGGTGCTGCAGAATGAATCCAGCACATGGGTTTCCGAAGACCGCCATGCCAAAGCATATGCCGCACTAACTGGACCGCAGGGCGTGCAAATGGCGCGCATCTTGAAAATTGGACCGGCGGACAAAGCGCAGCGCTGCCTGGTCTGCCATGCGCTGAGTGTGCCGCCGCGGGAGCGCGCCCGCGTATTTGATATCAGTGAAGGCGTGTCCTGCGAAAACTGCCATGGCCCCGCGTCGGCTTGGCTGGGGCCGCATATCGAAGCGTCGGCGCAGCATGCGCGCATGGTCTCGCTCGGGCTGGTCGACAACAAGAACCTCGTCGTCCGTGCGGAGCGCTGCCTGACCTGTCACCTCGGCTCGGGCGTGCCGGGTATGCAAGTGGACCACGAGATGATTGCGGCCGGACATCCTGACCTGACGTTTGAACTCGACTCCTACACCGCGGTCGAGCCGCCGCACTGGTTAGAGAAGGCCCCGAACGCGAAGGAGGCTATCGCCGACCCGCTGTTTGGCGTTCGTGCATGGGCGGTGGGGCAGGCCGTACAGCTGCGGGAGAGCATGTTGCGGCTGGAGCGCCGTGCCAACGATCACGCGGCGCCATGGCCAGAGTTCAGCGAGATGGATTGCTTTACCTGCCACCACTCGCTGAGTGGTTATCAAAACAGTTGGCGGCAGAAGGAGGGTTATCCCGGCCGGCGGCCTGGCGATCCGCCTTACAACGAGGCCCGATTTGTTGTCTTCCGGCATCTTGCATTGGAAGCTGATCCTTCTGCGACCCACGAGTTGGATGGCGAGCTGCAAACGGTGGCGCGCCTTGTCACCAGCATGAGCAGCGATCGTGCGCGCGTGGCCGAAGGTGCCCGCGGGGCGGCCACTCATGCAGCGCAATTGGTCACACGGATGCAGGCCATGTCCTACGATCGCGAGCGTAACACGCGCCTGCTGCTCGCCATCTCGGCCGACGCCGATGCCATCTCCGAACAGGGCGAGCGCTCCGCGGAGCAGGCGGCGATGACGCTCGACTCCCTCTACATTGCCAATGCAAGAGCGGGCGCGGTGAATGAGAGCACGCGGCAGGCGGTCAACGCGCTCCTCCAGCAGCTCAACAATCCTTCGGCTTACAACGCTCCGCAATTTGCCGCACAGATGCGCAAGGTCCACGACAGTCTGCGCTAGGACTTACTCCGTTGGATTGCGCGGAAATTTTTGATAGGGCATGCGGACGCCATTGATCACAACCTGATCGGCGCGGATATTTGCGGGCGCCTGAAAATTGACTGCGCCGCCGGCCGCGACGTAGTCGTCCTGGTCAACGCCGTCGCCGGAAACTCCCAATCCGCCGACCAGTATGCCGTTTCGATAAAGCGGCACGCTGCCTGGGAAAAAAACGACGCCACTCTGGTTGGCGTTGGCCGCTTGTGAGCCTTGCGTGCAGGGGTGGGCGACGTCATTCAAAAAAACTCCGGAGTAGAACGGACCCGGCGGTGTGCCGTCAATGCCGGAAGGAAACAGTGGTTGCGATCCGAAGCCAATGGTGCGATTGGTGACAGCGGTGCCCTGCGGGATGCCGGGCAGGTCGACATATCCCGGGCCGCTGAAGTAAATAACATTGCGCGACTTCGCGACCGCGACGTCGACGCTGAACATGGTGGCATCGTGCATACGATAGAGCGCGAGTAAATGGCCATCGAGATCGGCCACGGAAATTACAAAGTGAGCGCGCACCCCCGGCGGCAGGCGGATGGCGGCGCGGGTTTGATTGGCTGTGGCGACGGCGAGCTGCACGATGCTTTGCACATCGGCCAGAGCTAATCCGCCTTGTGTGCTGCCAGTCTCGGCGATCAGGTCCTCCTCTGGCGCTACTCCGGTCCCCGCGATCGGACCGGAAATAAAACTGCTGCTGCCGGGAGCCGGGCCTGGCTGGTCCCCTGCAGGAAGGGTGGTCTGGTTGACGAACGGCAGAGTAACTCCATTCACGACGACCGCGCCTGGCGGCGGCAACGGGTTGAGGACGAAGCTGACGTTGGCAATTCCGGCGCTGGATATTCCGGCGACTGCCGCGTACTCCACTGTCGCGGGATCCGAACCTGCCACTCCGATGCCGCCGGCAACGGTATTGTTTTTGAAAATCGGCACGCCACCCGGATTGAGAATTGGATTCAATGGCTCGGGGCTGCTGTCGGTCACGTTCGGCTTGCCGGTCAGCATGCCCGGTCCAAATGGAACGCCTGTTATTGAGCTGAGAATTGGAATGCTCTGGCCAGGGAGATATGTGACATTGAAGTTACAACCGCGATTCGTGTTCTCGATCCCGTAGAGGGGCGCGGCTTCGGTATCGCTAACTCCCGGGGGAAAATGAATGCCACTTAGAAAGCGGACAGTGCGGGAGCCGATCGGCGCCTGGTCATTGCTGAAATACGCAGCCGTCCGCGCCAAGCCGGCGGCGACATCCTGGACAGGCAGCATTTCGCCAAAATTTCCTGCGACCGTCGCCGGAGCATTGGCATTCGCATATATTGCCAGAATAACGCCGCGTCGATCGCTTATCGCGATGACGAGCGGCTGATTCACTGTGGCTGCTGTGGCCAGAACGATGGATTGAACGTCGGCCTGAGTCAGCACGCTGTCGCCGGTGGGCGGAGGTACGGGAGGTATTGCGCTGGGACTCGTTCCTCCGCCACAGCCGCCCAGAAATACGATGACGGCCGCGGCAGCCAGCTTGTGCCAAGTCCGCATGGCATACAGCGTACGCCTGCCTCGGGGCTTCGCCAAGTTGGCGACGTCCGCGTGTGGTACAAAGTTATCCATTAGAAGGGCTCGAAATGCGCGGTCGCCGTTACACTTTATTGCTAAGTCTCGCCCTCGCAGCTATCGTGACGCTCCTCGTATTTTTTTCCTGGCGGACGACGGTCGCCCACGATCTGAATTTATTGTCCTATGACCTGACGGTTGACCGCGCAGCGAGTTCGTCAACCTCCAAAGATGTGGTGGTGGTGGACTTCGACGAGGATACTTTCAGCCATATCCAGCGCTATCCGATTCCGCGCGACATTATTGCGAACGTTATTCGCCGGGTGGGTGAAGCCAAGCCGAAAGTCATCGGTCTGGATATGTATCTGTCGGAGCCGCGCGAGACCGCGCAGGACAAGGCCATGCAGGAAGCGCTAACCGGCGCGGGAAACGTCATCCTCGCGAGCCAGGCGGCGCTGGGAACGCTGCCGCGGGTGCGGCCGCTTGCGCTTTTTTGCCAGCCGGAAGATAACGTGGGCAGCTCTGGCTTCTGCAAAGAGAACACGCCGGGCGCGATGGGCTATGCCTTCGTCAACATGCCGGTGGACAATGACGGCTTTATTCGCCGATCCATTTTGCTGAACGAGAGTCCGGCCGTCTCACTCTCACTGCCGGTCATGCTGGCGCAGCAGGCCACCGGGCAACCCATCACTCCGAAGGGAAGGAACGCCGCCAGTCTCAACGGCAAGACGATTCAATATGAGAATCCTGAGTCGAAAACAATTCTCATCGGAACCTGGGCCCCAGAACCGGCCTTGCACATTTCCGCATGGGACGTGCTGGAAGGAAAAGTTTCGGTGTCAGATTTGCAGGACCGCGTCGTGTTGATCGGACAGAGCAACGATGCTGCGCGCGACATTCACCTAACTCCGCTGTTTCGCCTGCGGTCGGCCGACGGCTCCCGGCTGCGCATGAGCGGCACGGAGATTCACGCCGCCGCCTTGCGTTCGATTCTTGAAGGCCGAGTTTTTCATCAACTGGATGAGCCGTGGTTCTGGACAATTGTCTTTCTGGCGAGTTATCTGGCGGCATGGCTATCTCTCCGGCTGCCGCTCAACATCGGCGTGTTCGTCAACAGCGGGCTGGTAGTTATCGCGCTAGTTATTTCCGCGGTCGTGCTGCACTTTGCCCGCATCTGGATCCCGTGGCTGCCACTGCAAGCCTCGATGGCTCTCACTCTACCGCTGGGGCTGGCCGTGCAATTTATCGAAGAGCGCGTGCTGCGCAAGCAGGAGCTGCAGCAGCGGCAGCAACTGATGCACTTGTTCTCAGAATATGTAGATCCCAAAGTTGCGCATCGTATCTGGCTGCGCCGGGACATGGTGGACCTGGACGGAGAAGAGCGCATGGCCACTGTCATGTTCTCTGACATTCGCAACTTCACTTCCTTGACTGCCGGCAAGGCTCCATCGACCGTGCTGGCGTGGTTGAACGAATACCTTACGGCGATGGACGAAGTGATTCGGCAGCACGATGGCTTCCTGAATAAATTTATCGGCGATGGTCTCATGATCATTTTCGGCGTGCCACTGAGCCGGGGTGAGAAAGATGACGCCTGCCGCGCAATCCACGCTGCTTTGGCTATGCTGCAGCGAGTGGAAGAGATGAACGCGCGTCACCTCGGCGACCCAAATTTCCCATCCATCCGCATCGGCATCGGCATCCATACCGGATTGCTGATGGCCGGCAGCATAGGCTCGCAAAACCGCAAGGAGTATTCCGTGATTGGCGAGACGGTAAATCTCGCGTCGCGGCTGGAGAGCCTGAACAAACATTTTCAAACCCATATATTGGTCAGCTCAGCAACTTACGAACGTGTCCATCCGCAGTGCGAGGGCTTTCGAGCCTTGGGAGCGGCCAAAGTTGTAGGCTTTCAAGAGCCGGTCGAAGTTTTCGCGCTGGGGCCGCCGCTCGAGACGCAATTGACCGCCGCGCCGGTCCATGCAGTACAAGGAGTCTAATGCGATGAAACATCTCCCACTCACTTTCTCCCTGGCAGCCTTCGCGGTTTTCGCGAGCATAGGTGCCGCGCAGCAGTCGCAGCCAAGCCCGCAAAATCAGGCAGCGAGCGCGTCAACGCCGGCAAAACCTGTTCGCGTCCATGCCAAGTTGGACGGCTTCGACATCACGCCGAACAAGCAGCCGCCCACGCAAGCGGGGGGCGCCCCTGCGGCTGCGCCGCGACCATCGGGGCCGAAGACACAGATCGGAGGAGCTTCCCGCGGGTTGGGCGCCATCACTTTATATGCGCCGGCCGATGGTAAGGCGTACTCGCTGCATCCGGTCTTTCATTGGAGCGCAGGCGGCAACGGCACGCGGGTTAAATTTGTCCTGATGGATCCCGCGGGCGGCACGATTTACGAAAACACTGTGGACTCCAACAGTCTGACTTATCCTGCGGACGCGCCGGCATTGCAGGCCGGCATGACTTACTCATGGAACGTGATACCCGAAGTAGACATGCTCTCGGGCTCGCCGCAAGCTGCTCGTATCACGATCGTCGGCGGTCCGGAGCGCAGCGTGATAACTGCAGATGTTGGAGATGCCGGTAACTCGCTCGCGCAGGCGCGCACTTATGTGGACCATCGTATTTGGTATGACGCCATTGAATCTTACTCGGCTGCGATCGCGGCGGCGCCCACCTCCAAAGTCGCCTACCAGGAGCGCGGCACCATTTATGACCAATTCCCTCAGACCCACGCACTCGCGGAGCGCGACTTCTCCGTGGCGGACAAAATGTAATGTCAGGCTCTATATCTCCGCCGGATCGCATCAGCCTCCGCTTCTGGGGGGTGCGCGGTTCTATTCCTACCACGACTCCTTCGAACGCTCACTATGGTGGCAACACATCCTGCGTGGAGATACGGCTTCCTACCGGTGAATTATTCATCTTTGACGCGGGCACCGGGATCCGTGACCTCGGCCTTCAATTGAAGGAGGCCGACAAATCGCACGTGCACATCTTTCTCACTCACTTTCATTGGGATCATCTGCAAGGCATTCCGTTTTTTGCGCCGCTTTATCAAGCAGGCACCGAAGTTACGTTCCACTCAACACGGCCTCAACACGAGTTACACGAGTTAGTGCATGGACAAATGTCATCGCCGTATTTTCCGGTGCCTTTGCAAGCGCTTCCGGCAAAGCAACACTTCGAACAGCTTGACAGCGACGGGGATCGCTTCGGCGGGCTCGCGGTTACGCCATTCGCTCTGCACCATCCGCAGGGAGCGACGGGGTATCGCATCGAACACAACGGAGCGGTCGTAGTGTACGCGACGGACCACGAGCATGGCGACGGGGCTGCGGACCGGCGACTTCGTGAGTTCGCTGAGGGCGCGGACGTTCTGATCTACGACGCGCAATTTACCACGGCAGAGCATGCCAATCGTCGCGGCTGGGGACACAGCACGTGGCAGGAGGCGATCTGCGTTGCGCGGGACACGCACGCGCGGCAGTTGGTGCTTTTCCATCACGATCCTGGGCGGTCGGACGACCAGATGGGCGCGGTGGTGACGGAAGCTCGACGGGAATTTCCGAACACAGATGCGGCTCGCGAGGGTTGGACCTTTTCACTGTGACCTCGTTCCGAAGAATGGTGATTCTCAAAGCTCGAGATGAGCCGGATGCATCACTTGAAGCGAGAATTGCTTCTCACGTTGTGACATGCGGGCGAGAGACGGGGACCGTTCTGCGAGAGCGACCAACGTAGCAGCGAACGGCGATGGGCAGACGACGCCTTCACCTGCTCTTTCGGAACTGCGCGATACCGGGATGGTGCGCGTTCGAGGCGCGAGAGAACATAACCTTCGAAATATCGACGTGGATATTCCACGTGACGCGCTGGTTGTGTTCACGGGGGTTTCGGGATCTGGCAAATCCTCTCTCGCCTTTGGCACGCTGTATGCCGAGGCACAGAGACGGTATCTGGAATCCGTTTCGCCTTATGCGCGACGATTATTTCATCAGCTGACAGTGCCTGAAGTAGATTCGATTGCCGGGCTGCCTCCCGCAGTCGCCCTGCAGCAACAGCGCGGCTCGCCAACTCCGCGCTCTTCTGTCGGTACGATCACAACCCTTTCGAATCTACTGCGAATGCTTTATTCCCGGGCCGGCGACTATCCGCGCGGTGCGCCGATGCTTTATGCGGAAAACTTTTCTCCGAATCGAATCGAGGGTGCCTGTCCTGTCTGCCATGGCATGGGTGAGATCCATGAGGTCACGGAGAAGTCGATGGTTCCGGATGATTCGCTGACGATCCGACAGAGAGCTGTTGCGGCGTGGCCTACGGCGTGGCAGGGCCAGAATCTGCGAGACATTCTGGTAACTCTAGGCTATGACGTCGACAAGCCCTGGCGCTCGCTTCCTAAGAAGGATCGCGACTGGATTCTGTTCACCGACGAACAGCCGACCGTGCCGGTATATGCAGGCTTCACACCTGCCGAAACCCGGCAGGCGTTAAAGCGCAAGATGGAGCCGAGTTATCAGGGCACATTTACGAGCGCGAAGCGCTATGTTCTGGAAACGTTTGGCAAATCACAAAGTACGATGATGAAAAATCGCGTTTCAAAGTACATGTTGAGCGTCGCGTGCTCGACGTGTCACGGAAAGCGGCTGCGCAGTGATGCACTCGCGGTAAAGTTCGCCGGATTAGATATTGCGGACATGTCCTCGTTGCCGCTGGCGCGTTTGGAGGAACTCCTCAAGCCGATGGTGAAGGCTGCCGGGCGAGCGAATCAACAAGACGGCGACCATCCGGAAAAGAGAATCGTTGTCCAGAGAATCACGAGTGATATTGTGGCACGCCTGCAGGTGCTGCTGGATCTCGGTCTTGGCTATCTTTCACTCCAGCGCAACACTCCGTCTCTTTCGCCAGGAGAATTGCAGCGCCTTCGTCTTGCAACGCAGCTCTATTCAAATCTCTTTGGCGTCGTCTATGTCCTTGACGAGCCATCGGCGGGACTGCACCCTTCTGATACGCAGTCGCTGTTGCGGGCGTTGGATGCTCTCAAGGCTTCGGGAAACTCTCTGTTTGTTGTGGAGCACGAACTCGACGTGATCCGTCATGCGGATTGGATTGTTGACGTCGGCCCCGGAGCGGGCGAGCAAGGTGGAGAGGTTCTTTACAGCGGGCCGCTTGACGGATTGCGGAATGCGAAAAGCTCCGTGACACGCAGATATCTGTTCGAGAAAACATTAGTCCGCACAGAGGCACCGAGGCCGGCGATGGGATGGCTACGGCTGCGAAATATCACGCGGAACAACTTTCGCGGACTCGATGTGTCATTTCCGCTGGGTACATTTACTGCGGTTACGGGAGTTTCGGGCTCAGGCAAGTCGACGCTTGTGAGCCAAGCGGTCGTAGAACTCGTGGGCAAGGCTCTCGGCCAGGCGGTCGGTGATGAGATAGAAGAGGAGCCGTTGCAGCGCAGTACGGTGTCGACTTATGGAGAGATTGTAAGTGGTATCGAAGGAATTCAGCGCCTCGTCCTGGTCGATCAGAAGTCCATAGGACGTACGCCGCGATCCAACATGGCGACGTATACAGGACTGTTCGACCATGTCAGGACTCTGTTTGCGTCGACGAAGCTGGCGAAGGCGCATAAGTTCGATGCGGGAAGATTTTCATTCAACGTCGCGAAGGGCCGCTGTCCGACGTGCAAGGGGGAGGGCTTTGTCTGCGTCGAGTTACTCTTTCTGCCGAGTGTATATTCTCCATGTCCGGCGTGTGGAGGTTCCCGCTATAACCCCAAAACGCTCGAAGTAAAGTACCGCGAGAGGAATATCGCTGATGTATTGCAGATGACTGTCGAAACTGCCATGCAGTTTTTTTCAGATGAACCGGCATTGCTGCGATTTTTCTCTGTTTTGCGCGAAGTTGGTCTCGGATACTTGCGCCTGGGTCAGCCAGCCACCGAACTTTCGGGAGGCGAAGCGCAGCGAATCAAGCTGGCCACTGAGCTTCAACGCGCGGAGCGTGGAAAAACTCTTTACATACTGGATGAGCCGACAACCGGGCTTCATCCTTCCGACGTAACCAGGCTACTGTCTCAGTTGCACCGATTGGTAGATTCCGGAAATACCGTGATCGTGGTTGAGCACGACATGGATATTGTCGCCAGCAGTGATTGGGTTATCGACATAGGGCCCGGGGCCGGTGGAGACGGCGGACTTATTGTTGCCGAGGGCACACCGGCGCAAGTGGCGCGGCAGTCAAAGAGTAGAACGGCGCCGTTCCTGGCGGTAAGATTGGCTGGATCCTAATTCACCTTGGATCGCTGATCATGGTTACCATGTTCAAACAAAAAGTCACCGCATGCTCGACGAGCCACGCGGTGACATCTTTTAGCGAAATACTTCACTGACTAGTAATTCGAAACAAATACGGCTGTCGTCAGTGCTTTTACCGTTGCCGTTCCTTTCCTGTTGTCGAAAGATGATGCTCGTGTATCAGGGTCGCTTGATAGCAACTGCAAAGGATGCAAATAAAGATCGAGCCCCTTCAATGAATCAGCCTGAAAATTAATCGTGGACGCAGTGGCGTTGAAAACCACGACGATGTGGTTATAGTGTCCCCGGTCTTCATGACGATGATGATCTTCATCGCCATCGTCGAGCCGCATGACGATAAGGCCTGGAATCTGCGATGTGCCGGTATTCAGGAAGTGCAGATTGTTCTGAACTTCCTGCAGCGAATCCATGTGGAATAGCCGCGAGCTGCTACGAATTCCGAGGAATATCTGGAATGCTTCGGCGGCCGTGGACAGATTTGCCGGTTGTGGAGTCAGAGCCGGGTCCGCAAGCAGTGGTTGCATGAACGGCCATTGCGCCTGGTTGACGTTAGCCAATGGCAGGCCCGTGCCCCAGTTGCTGGATTCCTGCTTGAAGAGGCCGTGTCCGGGGTCGTCGCCCTCATACGCCCAATTCACCTTAGAGAACCAGTCGCCAGAGTTATAACTGTTGTAATCCATATCCTTTGAACGCAGTAAGTCGTCGGCGCCGAAAAAGAATGGCACGCCTTGTCCTAATGCGATCAAACTCATCGAAAGAATTTGACGCCGCGTTCGCATGGCAATCGAATCGCCACCGGTAGTTGTTGTGCCGGGGATCGGCGACTTGAGTTGAATGGCATCGAAGAGCGTTTGATTGTCGTGGACCGAGCAATAGTTCACGGATTCGACCGGGCTGGCTGTGTAACCAGCTGGCTGTCCGTTGTAATTGACCTCACTGCCCTTCACCGTGGCGCCAACTGCGTCCACAAAAGTAAAGTCGCGCAGTCCCCCAGCGAGTCCGACTCGTATCCAATCAGCCTCCTCGTTAAGCGTTGTTTGTTGCTCGCTCAGGCTCTGTCCCAGCGTGCTTGTGGTGTACAGACTGGGATCCGTGAAGAGACCAGTAGCGAAGCCCTGAGTCTGCTCGGTCGTGTTATCGAACGAACTGCCTCCGCGGATTCCGTCGCGGATCCGATCATTGAACGTACCTATGCCGGTGCCATAGAGATTTACCTGGGTCGCGTTGACACCTAATGCAGCAGTCTCGGAATTCAAGAAGCCTTCGCCGTAGATATAAATCTTTGATCCATCCACGCCGTCCTTCTCGAGGGTAAGTTGCCGCAGCGCCTGTTGAATATGCTGCATGTTGTAGACGAAATGAAGACTCATGTCGTCGAAGCGGAAGCCGTCGATCTTATACTGCACCGCATTCTGAACGATGTTGTCGATCATTAGTTTCTCGAACATTTTGTGTTCGCTCGCAGTGTCCGAGCAACAGCTGGCCGTGTCAATCTGTCCAGTTGCGTTCAGGCGGTAGTAATACCCCGGCACAATTTCGTCCAGTATGGAGAATGTGTTTTCACCGCTGGCATACGTGTGGTTAAAGACCACGTCCTGAACAACTCGAAGTCCGATGTTATGCAGCCCCATAATCATTTCGCGATATTCCTCAACCCGGTTATCTGGGTTGTAGGCATAACCGCCATTGGGAGCAAAGTAATGCACCGGGTCGTAGCCGAAGTTATAGTCATCCACAGCCTGAACGGCGGTGACTGCTGCCTGTTGCTGCGTGCCGTCTGCAGGATACTGCGAAAGATTTCCGGGCAGCTGCCAGGTGGTCTTGTCTTCGTTGACGCTGCCGATGTGGAAGCTCGGCATGATATGCACGGCTTTCAGACCAGCTTGCGCGAGATGAGCCAGGTGGTTCATGCCCAGCGTGCGCGGGTTAGTAAATGCAAGGTAAGTCCCGCGATATTGTGCCGCCACAGATGTGTCCGCGGTACTGAACTCCCCGACATGTAATTCATAGACGGAGAAGTCATTCACTGAATGAAGATAAGGTGAGGTGCTTCTATCCCAGCCGGTTGGCTTGGTGGATGCGTTGTCGAGGTCGGTAATTCTGGTCTTTGCGCCGTTCAGAGCGATATCCGCGGAATAAGGATCAGAAACTATATTTTCGACGATTTGTTGCAGGCTCGGCACGTAGACGAAAAGGTCGTACAGGTAGTACTGGCCTTTCCAGGAAGATTCGCCCTTCACTGTCCATACACCATTCTTATTCGTCATCGGCAGGGTCTGGGCCGGAGCTGTGTCATTTTCGCCAGCGTACAAGAGCAAGTTGACTGACTGCGCCGTAGGAGCCCATAAGTTGATGGAGACTCCACCTTGAGAAAAGACAGCGCCGAGGTTGCCCGAATAATAGAACAGGTCGTCGAGAACGCCGGCGTCCTGCACCCCATTGATGTACTCCAGATTGCCGCTGCTATCCAAAGCCTGAACCACGATCTGGCCAGTCAGGGCTTGCTGTAGCGTGCTGAGCTGGGGAGTCCCTGTAAGATGCAGCACCGTATAACCCGCGAGCTGTGGATACTGTGCAGCTTCTGCGGGAGTAAGTCCGCCGGGCGCCGGCGTTAGAGGAATGGCAGTTCCTCCAGCAATGGATCCCGTGCTGGTAATGGTAAGCCCCGCGCTTACTGAATAAAGAAGTGAGTAAGTCCAAGTGGACTGCGCATTCGCTGTCGCAGGTATCGCCACGGTTGTGCGGTCGATCCAGAATGCAGCTTGACCATAGAAGCCCGCGCTGGCGATCTGGGCTGCAGTTGGAATGGTTGTGAAGACGTTCGGATCACCGGAGATGACCCAGGCCTCGTTATATTGCGTGACCTGGAGATATTGGTTAGGTCCGGGATCCTTGACGCCGCCTTCGTTGCAATTGTTGATGATGAATCCCAATTGGCCGACCGGGGTGCCTTGGGCAGGATTCACTGGAACGTCAAAGTAGATACCAAAGCTGTCGCTGCCGTCCGTCTGGACCTCGCCGGAGCACCAGGTATTCGTTGAGGTCGAGGCGTTCCACGTGTAGATAGCCCAACCGGCGTAGTTGCCGTCCGGCCGGTAATAGTGGATGCGCGCGGTGTTCGCAGGAGGAGGCAGCGCGGGCTGCGAAGTGTAGACAGTGGCGTTCCCTGAGATAACCCAGCCTTGCGTGAATTGTGTGACCTGCAGGTATTGATTGGCGCCCGGATCTTTGATTTGGCCGTCGTCGCAGTTATTGATAATGAATCCAAGCTGGCCCGCGGGTGAGCCCTGAGTTGGATCGACTGTAACGTCGTAATAGATACCCCAACTGTCAATCCCGGTAATCGGCACTTCACTCGAGCACCAGGACGCGTTTTCCGTCGACGCATTCCAGGTGTAGAGGGCCCAGCCGGTGTAAGTACCATCGGGCCGGTAGTAATGAATTCTGACATCGCCCGCAGGGACGGCCGTTGCAGCAACCTGAGGCTGCGAATAAAAGACCGTTGCGTTGCCGGAAACGACCCATCCCTGGCTGTATTCGGTCACCTGCAAATATTGATTCGCGCCCGGATCTTTAATCTGTCCTGCATTGCAATTGTTGATGATGAAGCCGAGCTGTCCCACGGGAGTTCCCTGTGTCGCACTTATCGGGACGTCAAAGTAAGCGCCGAATGTATCGGTGCCGCTCACCTGAATTTCGCCAGAGCACCACGTATTCGTCGAGGTCGAAGCGTTCCATGTATAAACAGCCCATCCGGTGTAATTGCCGTCGGGACGGTAATAGTGAATACGAACATCACCTGCTGGAACCTGGGCTAGCGCGGGGACAGCAAGGCCGGCGAGCATAAGTACGGCGAGCATAAGTACTCTGACCGAATATGTGCAGTTTCGAGTTACATATTGTGCGAATGACTTTGCTTTGCAGTTCGAGGAGGTGGAGGGGGAAAAGTTTGAGGCAATCTGGTTCGCGGCACTGCTGAACATGTCTAAATCTCCCGACGTCCGGCTGGGGTGTGGCCAGACAGCTCAGCACTATTTCACGGTCAAGCGATGTCGCGCAAGGGCGGGGCCAGGTACCAAAGGAGCGACCTGTGGGCACGGTAAAGGTAATAAAAACAGCAAAATAGGGTGGCAGCCGAGGTTGCCGTACAGGTAGCCCGTTTCGGGGATATACAGAGGGTCGCGAGAGGCGTGGGATTGTGTTGGAGGCCTTCCCCATGGACGCCGATGGATTGAGAATAGACGAACGTTATGCAGTGGAACTCTTGAAGAGCAGGGCCATCGCCGACAAGAGGCCGTTTCATGACATGGAAGCTCCGCCTCCGATTACTTACGACAAGGGACACAGAGTCTTACTTATCATCAACGGAAATGAATACACGCGGGAAACTCTGCTCAAGGCTGCCAGCGAGACTTACGCGAATCATGACAGCCATCCGTAGAAAAATTCTGCCAGTGATTTTCCCCGATTATTTTATAAATCTGAGCTTGCTTGTCAGCTCGATGTAACGCGGCTCGTCGCGCAGGGATAGGAAGATGCGGTCTTCCTTGAGCCAGCCCATCCATTGCGAATCAGAGGCATAGGCCTCTTCGAGATAGTCGAGGGCGCGTTTGTGATCACCCAGACCGAGATAGACGAGCGCCAGGTTGAATGGCGGGACATTGCCATGCAACCACAAGCGCGAACAGATTGTCCAATGCAATTTGCGGGGAGAGCGGATCAAGTTCAGCTGCGCGTTTGCCTTCGGCCTCCGCTTCCTGCAGCCGCCCCTGAAAGGCCAGCGAGATGCCAAACTGATCATGTGCGAAAGCATAGTTCGGGTTCAAAGTGAAGGCCTTGCGATATTCCGCTTCAGACGCCTGCCAGTCGAAGTCGTAGAAAAATTTGTACGCCGCGAGTGAAGTGTGAGCTTCCGCGGATGAGTGGTCGAGTTGAACCGCCTGCTCGGCTGCTGCCCTGGCTTTTGGCTTGGCGTCCGCCGCGGAGATGACATCCTCGTTGAAGCCGGCCCATAGATATGCGTCGGAGAATCCCGAGTACGCCGGCGCGAAGTTTGGACTTAACCTGACTGCCTCTTCAAACAGTTCAAATTCTCGTCCGTCAGACAATTGAAGAAATAGCGGCCCTTGGGATAAGCATCGTGCGCCTCAGGATTAACGCTGGGTGCGCTGGCCGGTCGCGACTGCTCGCCTGGAGTCAATTGCACGTTGATTTCGCCGGCGATGGCTGAAGCTAACTCATCCTGCAATGCCAGCACGTCGTGAGAGTTGCGCTCGAAGCTCTTCGACCAGAGATTTTTGT
>Ga0302324_100013885_pt1 | contig 16283 bp, 14 predicted proteins | sample Palsa_T0_1_FD_201949 | JGI IMG/M metagenome (GOLD analysis project Ga0302324, IMG submission 201949) | Peat permafrost microbial communities from Stordalen Mire near Abisko, Sweden - Palsa_T0_1 | ecosystem: Environmental > Terrestrial > Soil > Palsa > Peat permafrost | place: Sweden: Abisko...
GGAACTGGTAGACGCGCTGGTTTCAGGTACCAGTGGAGCAATTCGTGGAGGTTCGAGTCCTCTCCTGGGCACCATCCGCTTTTAACCCCATCCGAATCAACGGGTTGGGGTGACCGCCTGCCCGATCGGCTGCCGCGGACCGTTAACATGGCGGTCGTACCAATCGAGTAGCGCGGCTGCGATCTGCGTCCCGTCGAAGCTCGCCGTCTTGAAGCTCGTCATCGTCGCGAGCTCGCCCGTCCTCGCCGACGAACGCCAACACACCGTCGTGTGAGATATCGAATGTGCCGATAGAGAGAGTTGCATGTCGACGGGCACCGCTGGGCTATGGGCATGTTCTTGAGGTCGTGCCGATCGATCGTACCCATCAAGAGGTCGCGCGAGTCGTCAATCGATCCATGGCGCTGAACACTCCGGCAAATTCAACTGCATTGCAGACGCAGCATACCGGGGTCGACGCCAATCAACATTTTCCCATTGTCTTTGTGTCGCGCGGCATACTTCTGCCGCCATGGTCGGCGGAATCGCCGATGCTCCGTCGTTTGACTCAAAGGTTCATATGGTCCATGACTTCATCCCGATTCGATCAGTGACCGACGCCCCGAGAGGGATCTCCGAGCGGCTGCGGGCGAGGATGGCCGCGCCTGCGGCGGCGCTGGCACTGGCCCTCGCGAGCGCCCTAGCCGCTGCGGCCGAACCACCTGCGACCCCGCCTCCCGCGAACCAAGCGCCGGCGGCCCAGGCGCCCCCCGATTTCGCCCTCCTCCACGGTCGAATTCACACCGAGGATGCCCGCCGCAGCGTCGCGCAAGCGATGGCGGTGCGCGGGAACAGCATCATCGCGGTGGGCACGGATGAGGAAGTCTCCGCTCTGATCGGTCCGCGGACCCGCATCGTCGACCTGCACGGACGGATCGTCCTGCCCGGCATCATCGACGCTCACACTCACCCCGCCGACGGAGCACGAGACCTCGGCAAGTGCAGCCTTGCCGACGAGATGCTGAATACCGCGGCCGTCAAAGCCAAAGTGGCCGCGTGCTTGAAGAAAATGCCCGGCGAATCCTGGTTCGAGGTGGTTCACGTCAATCCCTCGGGCCTAAGTCTCACGCTCGAGGACCTCGACTCGATGCTCGAGAGCCGCCCGCTGATGCTGAGCGGCTCAGACGGCCACTCCGTCTGGGCGAATTCCGCCGCACTGAAGGCGGCGCACATCACGGCCGCGACCAAGGATCCCAAGGACGGAAGGATCGAGCGCGACGCGGCCGGCAATCCGACCGGCACGCTGCGGGACGACGCGGGCGACATCGTGCTCGACGCGATGCCACGGGCGGGCCTGGATCACGAAGCAACGCAGCTCGCTCATTTACTCGATGCGATGCGCGCCACCGGCATCACCTCGATCCAGGACGCCTCGGTCGATGAGCACCTGATGCAAATGTACAAGCGGCTCTATGACCAGCACCGCCTCGACATGCGGGTGCGCGGATGCTTTCACCTGCGGGCGAATGACCCCGCCCAAACCTCGATCGATCGAGCGATCGCCTTTCGCTCACGCTGGGCGGTCGATGCGGACTTTCTGCGTGCGGATGCCGTCAAGATCTTCGCCGACGGTGTCATCGAGTATCCGTCGCAGACCGCTGCCTTGCTCGAGCCCTACCTCGATGGGCACGGACACGTCACGGATAATCGCGGCCCCTCCTATTTCACGCAGGAGAACCTCAACCGCGTCGTGAGCGGCGCCGATGCGGCCGGACTCACGGTTCACGTGCACGCGATCGGCGATCGCGCCGTGCGCGAGACGCTCGATGCGTTCGAGTATTCGCGCCGGCAGAACGGTGCGGGGGACGGCCGCGACCAAATTGCCCATTTGGAGCTGGTCGATCCGGCGGACTTCGCACGCTTCAAGAGCTTGGGCGTGATCGCCAATCTTCAGTTGCTGTGGGCCGAGCGCGACCCCTATATCGTCAACGCGACGCTCCCTTACATCGGTCCCGAGCGGTCGAAATACCTCTACCCCGCGCGTTCCTTGCGCGATGCCGGCGCGCTGATCGCCGGCGGCAGCGACTGGAACGTGAGCAGCTTCGATGCCTTCGAGGCGATGGAGCATGCAATCACCCGCGCGCAGGCGCGCGGCAAACCACCCTTGCTGCCCGAGCAGAGCATCACCATTCAGGATATGGTCGATGCTTACACGATCAACGCCGCGTTCGCGCTCAAGCAGGAACACACGACCGGTAGTCTCGAGCCGGGCAAGCGGGCCGACTTGATCGTCATCGACCGCGATGTGTTCTCGATCGATCCGGCAGAGCTGCATTCGACGCGGGTGCTGTCGACCTATCTCGACGGCAGGGAAGTTTACAGCCGGCCGCACTAGCTCGTGAGCCGCAGCGCCCGCCGGGTGCCCGTGCTCATGAAATCGGCCTCGCACAGGCGGATGAGATCGCGACCATCGTTCTTCGCACGGTACAGAGCGGCATCGGCACGCGCGACGAAATCCTCGAAGGACTTGACGGTGCGGTCGAATGAAGCGAGACCGGCGCTCACGGAGACTTGCAGATCGCTCCCCGAGGGCGGCAGCCGGATGCCGAACACCAACGTGCGCAGGCGCTCGAGGCTCGCGACCGCGAGCTCCACGGGCGTCTCCGGCATCAACAACAGAAACTCCTCTCCGCCCCAGCGTCCGAGAATGTCCGTCTCGCGCAGCGCCTCGCGTCCGGCTCGAGCAAATTCCTGCAGCACGTGATCGCCCGCGGCGTGTCCGCAGCGGTCGTTGATATCCTTGAAATGATCCATGTCGATGAGTGCGAGCGTCAACGGCTTGCCCGTCGCGTTGGCATTATCGAGCGCCGCGAGCGCGAGCTCCTGCGTGCGGCGCCGGTTCGGCAGACCGGTCAAGGCATCCTGGCTCGCCAGCTGTACGAGCTGCATGCGGTAGCTGCGATTCGCGACCAAGAAGTAAATGAGCAGCGCGATGATCCAGATGCCGGCGACCGCAATCACGGTATTCCAGCGCAGCTGCTGCGCCTGGCGATTCGATTGCTCCTGGGTGTTCTGGAGCTCGCGCTTGAGCGAGAAGTTGCGCTCGATTTCGCGGTCGGTCTCGAATCGGGCCCGCAGGGCGCCGGCCTGACGGATGCGCTCGGCGTCGTTTGCCGTGGTGAAGCGAGTTACGTATTCCTGCAGATCGGCGTAGGCGTCCTTATAGTTGCGGAGCGCGAAATTCGCCCTCGCGCGCCACTCGTACATCGAGCCGACGATGCGCGGAGACACGTCGTCGCCGCCGTGATCGAGCACCTGATTCATCATCGCGAGCGCGACGTCCGGGTGCCCGAATCCCAGGAAGATGCGCGCTTGCAGGACCTGCGTCTCCTTGAGCGAATCGGCGGAGGGCGATTTGCTGAAGATGCGCAGCGCGTTGGCGCATTCGCGCTGCGCTGGCGCGAGTTGCCCGAGCTCGATATGCGCCTCGCAAATACGCTGGTCCGCGAACGCAATGCCTTGCTGATCGCCCAGCGACACACTGAACGAGCGTGCTTTCTGGAACTCCGCAATCGCGCCGTCATAATTCCCCATGAGCTTGAGGATCTGCCCGCGCATGAAGCGCGACACCGATAGCGACATCGACGCGCCGTGCTCGGTGTCCCAATCGATCTTCTCTTGATTCAGCGCGAGCGCCTGGCTGTAATCGCCCATGCTGCGCATCACGGTCGACAGTGTGTCCGCCGCCATGTTATGCGTCTCGGCCATGGCTTCGCTGCCGCTGCTCGCGCGATAGGCCTGCGTCAGGGTGACGATGGCGAGATCCTCACGCCCGAGCCGGTGCTCGAGTAATCCGCGGTTGATGAGCATGCACGTATCAGCCTGCGAGCCGGGCGACTGCGCGGCGCGCGCCGCCTCGATGGTCTGAGTGGCGGCGGCGATGCCGGCGCTGTCGTAAACGGCGCTCGTGTAGGCATCGAGCAACTCGAGATGCACCGGATCACGGGGACTTGGAACCAGAGCGAGCCCTTTCTCCGCCGCCGAGCGCGCATTCGCGTCCAGCTCCAGAATGCTGTAGGCCTCTGCCTCCACGGCATAGAGAGCGCCGATTCGCGCGGCGGCGTGCAGAGCGTCGGTCGGGCCCCCGCTGATCGACTCGCGCTGTAAAGCGTCGAGCATGCCCTGCGCTTGGCGAAGTGCCTTGGTCGCGTCCTTGGAGACGAGATCTTGCAAGCGCGCGATGTCGGCATCTGCGTCCTGGAGACAGCTCGCCGATGCAAAAACAGGCAAAAACGCGGCAGCCAGCAGCAGCCAGGGCCACCACCAAAGTCTCGCCGAAATCGAGGCGTGTCGGCCCGCGTGCCAAGGCGTTTGCATGTAGGGTTAAATTACGTCGTCGGACGGGAGCAATCGACCCAGGAGGTCACGCTTTTCCAACGTCTTCTCCGCGCACGTGAGGCGCCATCTTCGGTCCGAACCTGGTGCGCGGACTGTGACTTACGTCGCAGTGGCAACTTTGTAAACGGTGGCGCATATTCTGCTACGCAACAAGAAGATCTCATAGGGGACCGTCGATGGCTGGATCTTTCATGAGTCGGGAGAGCACCATCGCACCGCCCGACTATCCACGGGTCCTGGTGCCTCCGGCCGCGCTCGCCGTGCATCTTGCGATAGGCCAGGTTTATGCATTCTCCGTGTTCAACCTTCCGCTCACCAAGCTGATCGGACTCAACCATTCGGCGCCCGGGGACTGGAATATCAAGGAGGTGGGATGGACGTTTTCCATCGCCATCGCCATTCTGGGTCTCTCGGCCGCCCTGTTCGGCCGCTGGGTGGAGCGCGCCGGGCCGCGCAAGGCCATGTTCGTGTCGGCGCTGTGCTTCGGGGGCGGCTTCATCGTGGCGGCCCTCGGCGTGCACTATCACGCGCTGCTGCTCATCTACTTCGGCTATGGCGTGCTCGGCGGCTGCGGTCTCGGCATCGGCTATATCTCGCCGGTCTCGACGCTCATCAAGTGGTTCCCGGACCGGCCCGGCCTCGCCACCGGGCTTGCGATCATGGGCTTCGGCGGCGGAGCTCTGATCGCGGCACCGTTATCGGTCAAGCTCATGGAGCACTTCAGGACGCCCACCTCCAATGGGGTGCTCGAGACATTCGTGACCTTGGGCGTCATTTACTTCATGTACATGATGATCGGCGTCTACAACGCGCGGGTACCGGCGCCCGGCTGGAAGCCCGCCGGCTGGACGCCGCCCGTCAACACGGCGGCGCTCGTGACGCGAGCGCAAGTGGGGGTCGATCGGGCTTGGCACACGCCGCAGTTCTGGCTGCTCTGGGTCGTGCTCTGCATGAACGTGACCGCCGGGATCGGCGTCTTGGGACAGGCCTCGCCCATGATCCAGGAGATCTTCGCGGGCCGGGTGAATGCTCAAGCGGCGGCGGCATTTGTCAGCCTGTTGAGCTTGTTCAACATGATCGGGCGCTTTGCCTGGGCAAGCACTTCGGACCACATCGGCCGCCGCAACACGTACATGATTTTTTTCGCGCTCGGCATCTTGCTGTATTTCAGCGTGCCGTCGCTGGCTCGATCGGGCTCGCTGCCGCTGTTCGTCGCGGCATTCGTGATCATCCTGTCCATGTACGGCGGCGGATTCGCGACCATCCCGGCGTATCTGCGCGACGTTTTCGGCACCATGCACGTCGGCGCCATTCATGGCCGGCTGTTGACGGCCTGGGCGGTCGCGGGCGTCGTGGGCCCCAACCTCATCACCTACATCCGCGAATACCAGCTGAAAAGCGGCGTGCCCAAGGCTCAGGTCTATTCGCTCACCATGTACATAATGTGCGCGTTCTTGCTCGTCGGACTCATTTGTAATATTTGCATGCGGCCGGTGAACTCAAAGTATCACCACACCGGCGCGGAGTCCGCGACATGAAAACGAAAGCGGTGTTGTTGTGGCTGGCTGTAGGACTTCCGCTCTTGTGGGGCGTGTACAAGACCTTGCAGAATGCAATGGCCCTATTTTGATTTTGATCCAAGGAAAAATAATATGAACATGAACATGAGCCTGAGCATCGGTCCGCTCGTCGCACTGATCGCAGGCGTGCTGATCTTGATCGTACCGCGGCTTTTGAACTACATCGTGGCGATCTATCTGATCGTCACCGGCATTCTCGGCCTGTTTCCACACTTGAGGTATTGAGGCTCGGCGCCCCGGCTAGAGCGCGCCGGCAAGCGGCACGCCTTTGGGGCTGCCGAGGCCGGTGCACGCATCCCAGCCGCTCTGAGCCGCGAATGCTCCGTTATTGCCCTGCGTGATGTCGCGCAGGTCTTGCGGATTTTTATAGAGCGCCGGATTGACGAGACCCGCCGCACGCGCGGTCGATGAATTAATGCGCGCGATCAACGCCGCCCAAAGCGGCGCCACCGCGCTCGTGCCGCCGAACACCGTGTCCGTGCCGTCCACCCGCACGTCGTAGCCGGTCTCGGGGTCCGCATCGCCGGATACGTCCGGCACGCCGCGCATGGTCAATGCCACTTTGCTTCCCGCCGTGGTGAGCGCGCTCAAGCCTTCCTGCCACGCCGGCACGGAAAAGAAGCTGCTGATGCCCCCGCCGGAGGCTCCGGCGCTCGCGCCGTCGTTCCACACGGTCTCGCTCGATATGTTGCCGTTCGAGGCCACGAGGCTCGTTCCGCCGCACGCGAGCACGTGCGGGCTCGAGGCAGGGAAATCGACGTGATTGGCATTACCGCTGACGCCGTCCGATGAGCCGCTGTCGCCCGACGCGATACACACGGTGATACCGAGTGTGGCGGCCGCTTGGAACGCCTCGTCCATGGCGGTCATGGCCTGCGCGGTCCAAGTCGATTCCGGGCCGCCCCAACTGATGGAAATGACCGAAGGATTGTGGGTCGTGTCGTGAATCGCCGTGGTGATGGCATCGAGAAAACCCGCGTCGGTATTCGGGGTGAAGTACACGGCGATCCGCGCCTGCGGCGCGATCGAGCCCGCCACCTCGATGTCGAGCATGACCTCGCCGTCGGGGCCCTCCGCATCGCCGGTCGGGCTGTTGGTTCCGTGATCGACGGACACCGCGGTGACCGACGGCGCGGACACATCCAGGCCGCTGAAATAAGTGCTGAGATCGGCGGGCCGATAGCCGCCGCCGAGCTCGATGAGCCCGATGCACTGTCCGGCACCGGTGCCGTTCGGATAATCGTAAAACGCCGCGACTTGCGGCGGCGTGTATGACACGGCCGGCGCGCGCGCCCGGCGATGAATGTTGCCCGTCGCCGGGCGGCTGCGAAACCGGGGCCGCGCCTGCGGCCGGTTGTCGAGCCCGAGAATCGCCTCGACCACGCCGTCCCACTCGGTGGGCAAATAGATCCCGCCCGTCCGTCCCCGATAGGTCCCGCCTTCATGCGACATCTGATGCAGCTGCACGCCGAAGGCGGCGGCGAACTGGGCCACCGTACCCGCTAGGATCACGGTGCGGCGCGCCGCATGCTCCTGCAGCACCTTGAGCCCCTGCGCCTCCGCGAAGATGCGTACCTTGGCGAAATCCGCAGGATCCGCACCATGTTCGCGCGCGAACTCATCCCTGCTCAAGTGCGGAATTTTTTTGCCGGCGACGATCGAGGCAAGGCGCGACTGCATCGCCTGCTTCCCGCGCCGACGCACCAGCACGCTTACTTCCAGCCGTTCCGCCGGATTGGCCGGTGCCGCCACCCGTGCGCCGGGCACTGCGGAACGCTCGCTGCCTTTCAACAATATTTTTGCCATGGGAGGCTCCTGATGTTGTCGGTGCGAGTCTATCTCGCAAGGGACTGACGGCGCCGCCGTCGCCGATCGGCGAATCGAGCTGCGCGCTGTCCTACGTCAGGTCTCTTGAGCGCGCGCGCCGCGGCGGCCTGAGGTACGCCTGACGGCCGCGCCGGCCGCCGCGCCTGCGAGGCGATCGAGCTCGCCGCGCAGCTGCGCCTGCGAGCCGGTAGAGATCGTACCGAGCTTCGCTTCGATGGTCGCGAGGTCGGGCTTGGGGCCCGGCACATGCGCTTCGAGCGCAGCGCGCATGCGGCGCACGTGTTCCGGACTCGTGCCGCAGCACCCGCCGATGATGCGCGCGCCGGCATCGAGGGCGAGACCGGCGTAGACGGCCATCAATTCGGGCGAGCCGTCGAAGCGGATGGCGCCGTCCACGTATTGCGGGATGCCGCAGTTGGACTTCGCCACGAGCACCGCGGGAGACTCCGATGCAGCGGCCAAGTTCACGATCGTGGCGACGAGCTCGGACGGACTCACGCCGCAGTTGCTGCCGCAAGCGGCGAGATCGTGCTTGCGATGCAGACCCGCGAGCTCCGAGGGCGTGATACCCATCATCGTGCGGCCATTGGTATCGAAGCTCAGCGTGACGACCACCGGCAAATCCGCCGTCCGCGCCCCGGCGATGGCCGCCTCGGTCTCCTCGACGGAGGACATGGTCTCGATCCACAAGAGATCCACCCCGCCCCGCGCCAGCGCGGCGGCCTGCTCGGCAAAAGCCGCGCTCGCCGCCTCGTGGTCCAACGCGCCAAGCGGCTGCATCAGCTCGCCCGTGGGTCCGATGCTGCCGGCGACCAGCACGGGGCGTCCCGCGCGGTCCGCCTCGCGCCGCGCGATACGGGCGGCCGCCTCGTTGAGCTCCGCGACGCGATCGGCTGCTTTGTGAAGCTGCAGTCGGTAGCGGGTGCCGCCGAAGGTGTTCGTCAGGATGATGTCCGCTCCGGCCTCGATGAACTCGCGCTCGAGGTCCGCAATTCGGTCCGGATGCTGGGTATTCCAGAGTTCCGGCGCGTCCCCGGACAGTAATCCGCGATTGAACAGATTACTGCCGGTGGCGCCATCCGCCAGCAGCCAGGGTCGAATCGCTAGAAGCGGTGTCAAACGGTCAGGCATCTGCGGAGTTTACGCGAACGGATGCCGGCGAACGATAGTTTGCTGCCGGTCGGGCCCCGTGGAAATGAGGTCGATGGGCACGCCCAAGAGCTCTTGCAGGCGCTCCAGGTAGCGCCGGGCATTCTCGGGCAAATCCTCGTAGCGAGTCACACCGACACTCGATTCTTTCCAGCCAGGCAACTCCTCGTACACGGCCACACAGTCACCGAATTGCTGCGAGAGTAAGGGCGGGCTGTCGACCACTGCGCCGTCGATCCGGTATCCGACGCACACGCTGATGGTATCCAGCCCGTCGAGCACGTCGAGCTTCGTGACGCACAGCGATGAGCAGCTCGAGTGCACGATGGAGCGCCGCAACGCCACCGCATCGAACCAGCCGCACCGCCGCTGGCGCCCGGTGACCGATCCGAACTCGTGACCCACGCGGCTCAAATGCTCGCCGAGCGCATCGAACAGCTCCGTCGGGAAGGGACCCCCGCCGACCCGGGTCGCGTATGCCTTGACGATGCCGAGCACCGCATCGAACCTCAAGGGGCCCAAGCCCGTGCCGGCCGCGGCGCCGCCGGCGGTGGTGGTCGATGAAGTCACGTACGGGTACGTGCCGAGATCGACATCGAGCATCGCGCCCTGTGCGCCCTCGAACAGCACGTTATGGCCGGCGGTTCCGAGCCGATCGAGAATTCCGGTGACATCCGCCACCAGCGGCTTCAGGCGCTCGCCGAGCTCGAGACTCGATTCGAGCACCGGCTGAAACTCGATCGCCGGCAATTGAAAATAGCGCTGCAGAATGAAGTTGTGATAGTCGAGAACCTCGCCGAGCTTGGCGGCGAAGCGCTCGCGATGAAACAAGTCCGCGACCCGCAGCGCGCGCCTCGCCACCTTGTCCTCATAGGCCGGCCCGATGCCGCGCCCGGTCGTGCCGATGGCATTCGCACCCTGGGATTTCTCGCGCGCCCGATCGAGCGCCACGTGCGAGGCGAGAATGAGAGGACAGGCCGGGCTCACGCGCAGCCGCTCGAACACCGGCACGCCTTCGTCGATGAGCATCTGCGCCTCTTTGAAAAGCGCTTCGAGCGAGAGCACGACGCCGTTGCCGATCAGGCACTGCACGTGCGCGTGCAGGATGCCGGACGGGATGAGAGAGAGCACGGTTTTTTTGCCGCCGATGACCAGCGTATGGCCGGCGTTGTGGCCGCCCTGAAAGCGCGCGACCGCGTGCGCCCGGTCGGTGAGCAGATCGACGACTTTGCCCTTGCCCTCATCGCCCCACTGCAGGCCGATCACGACCAGGTTCTTACCCATTGCGGGCCACCCATAGCAGCGCGAGCCCGATCACGATGCTGATCAAGCCGCCCCAGCGCAGCTGCGCGGGCTCGGTTTGCGAGAGTCGGGTCATGAGCTTCTTCGCGACTCCCGGGTTGATGAAGGGCAGGAGCCCCTCCAGCACCAGATACAGAGCGAAAGCGCCCCCGAGATAGCGAGCCAGTTCGGCCCAAGCCATACCCATAGTGTCAACGCTGCGGTTGTAATTGCGGTTTGTTGAAGTACTTGAAGTACGCGCTGTCGGGCGCAATGACCAACAGGTCGCCCGTCGTGCCCACCGCTTCGCGGTAGGACTGCATGCTTCGATAGAAGCTGTAGAACTCCGCGTTCTTCGAATACGACTTCGCATAGACCTCGCTGGCCGAGGCATCGCCCTGCCCCCGGGTCTCGCTCGCCTGCTTGGACGCATCGGCGAGAATCTCCGTCTGCTCCTTGTTCGCCTCGGCATGGATTCTATCGGAAGCCTCCACGCCCTCCGCGCGCAGCTTCACGGCCTGGGCCTTGAAGGTCGCGCGCATGCGCTCGAACACCGAATCCTGCACCTGCTGCGGCAGATCGATCTTGGTGATGCGCACATCGACGAGCTCGATGCCGAGTTGCGCGGCGGACGTGCGCGCCGTCTTCATCATGGCGTCCGTGAATTCGGTGCGCTCGGCGGTGACCACCTGCTGCAGGGTGCGCTGCGTGACCACGCTCTTGATGCTGTCGCGAATGGTCTCGCGCAGGCGGGCATTGGCGACGTCCTCGCTGCCGCCGGTCGTCTCGTAATAGCGGCGCAGGTTCTCGATGCGCCACTTCACGTAGAAGTCGATGGTGAGCTGCTCCTGCTCGCGCGTGAGGAAGTGCTCCGATTGATAGAGGTCGGTAAGGATGCGGCCGTCGAACTTCGTGACCTCGTTCACCAGCGGAAGCTTGAAATGCAGGCCCGGAGTGTAGTTCGAGTCGACGATTTCGCCGCCGGTCGATTTGATCGCGAGCTGCCCCTCGCTCACGGTGAACACGCTCGCCCGCGCGATGAGGATGAAAGCCACCAGCGCGACCATGACATACAGGACCTTGGTCTGCATCAGCGCACTCCCCGCGCCCGCGCCGGATCCTCGGGCGGCGAGACCTGCACCTCGGGAATGCGCGTCTGCGGCAAGGTCATCGTGTCGCCCGCATTCGTGCCTCCGCTTGCCGGAGAGATCAGTTTGTCGAGCGGCAGGTACAGCATATTGCCCGAACCCTTGGTGTCGACGATAACCTTGTGCGCGTTCTTGTAGACCTCCTGCATGGTGTCCAAGTACATGCGCTCGCGAGTCACGGCCGGCGCATGCTCGTACTGCTCGAGGACCTGATCGAACCGCGAGGTCTCGCCCTGCGCGAGCGCGAGCACCTGCTGCCGATACGCCTCCGCATCGAGCAGCTGCTTCGAGGCCTCGCCGCGCGCCCGCGGCACGACATCGTTCTTGTAGCTCTCGGCATCTTGTTGATAGCGTTGCCGGTCTTTGTCCGCCTTGATCGCGTCGCGCTGCGCGTCCTGGACCGGCTCGGGCACCACGACCTCTTGCAGCGTCACGCTGATGATGCGCACCCCCATGTCGTAGGTATCGAGAGTGCGCTGCAGAGTCGCGCGCGCGTGATCGGTGATGGCGGGATCGAATGCCAGCGCCCGATCGAGCGCGGCCTGGCCGACCGCCTCGCGCAGCGCGCTCTCGCTGATCTGACGGAGCGTATCCTCCACATCCTTGACCTTGAAGAGATACTTGCGCGGGTCAGGCTGGGTGTACTGGACCGCGGACCGCACCTCCACCAGATTGGTATCGGCCGTGAGCATGCGCGCATCGTCCGGGATGCTGTATTGCTGCGAAACGTTGACGATGACCTTGCGCTCGATGGGCCAGGGCAGATGCCAGTTGTAGCCCGGGCCCACCGTGCCCTCGTATTTGCCGAAGCGCAGCACCACGGCCCGCTCCTGCGCATCGACGCGGTACATGCCGCTCGCAATCCACACGATGCCGATCAGCACCAGCACGGTGGTCAGGCCCCGAGCGAAGCTCGGGGAGGCGGGGCTGCCGCCGTTTCCGCCGCGGCCGAACAACGCGGACAGGCGGCGTTGGAGGTTCCGCAACACGTCATCCAAGTCGTTTTGCGACTGTTGCGGACGGTTCCAGGGGTTGCGTTTCTCGCCACCGGGTTCGTTCCAGGCCATGGGTTTACTCAGTTGCAGACGTTAAGTCTCGATTATAAGCAGCCGCGCATTCTAGCAGCCGACTGCGTGCCCACAAGCGCGGGGCGCGGCCAAGGCAGAAGCTCAGGCGACTTCGCGGACGTTCTCGGGCGGCGCGAGCGGCAAGACGCCGCGGCTGCCGAGGATCTTGGCCATTTCCGCCGGATCGAGCTCGACGTCGAGCTCCCAGCTGCCGTCGTCGCACTGCCGCTCCGCACGCACGGCCTCGCGCCGATACAGATCCGAGCGCAGCGCCGCGGCAAGCATGTCGAGATGCAGGGTTTGGCGGACTTGATTCGGCCGCACGGCTTGCGCAATGGCCTCGCGCAGCGCATCGAGCCCGGCGCCGCTGTACGCCGACACCCATGCTTGGGCTGGCACGCCGTCCGCGCCCAGCACGATGCGCGGCGCTGCCACGCCGGGCGCCGCCACGCCGGGCGCCGCGACACCGGTCGCTTCCACGCCGGGACTTTCCACGCCCATCAGGTCGATTTTATTGAACACCTTCAGCTCGCGAATATCGCCGGCGCCGATACCCGTGAGCACTTCGCGCACTTGCACCATGCGCTCATCGCGCTGCGGGTCGCTCGCATCGACGACGTGCAGCAAAAGGTCCGCCTCCCGTGCTTCCTGCAGGGTTGAGCGAAACGCTGCAATGAGCTCGTGCGGCAACGCCCGTACGAATCCGACCGTGTCGGCGAGGACGACCTCGCCCACGCCGGCGAGCTTGATGCGCCGGACCGTCGGGTCCAAGGTCGCGAACAGCTGGTCGGCCACATAGCTGTCGCTGCCCGTGAGACGGTTGAACAAGGTGGATTTGCCCGCGTTGGTATAGCCCACGAGTGCCACTGTCGGCACCGGCACCTCGCGGCGCACATGCCGCCCGGTATCGCGTTGGCGCGCGAGCTTCTCGAGCCGCCCGCGGAGCGTCTTGATGCGCTTGGCGATCAAGCGGCGGTCGCTTTCGAGCTGCGTCTCGCCGGGACCGCGCAGGCCGATGCCGCCCTTCTGCCGCTCGAGGTGAGTCCAGCCTCGGACCAGCCGTGTCGACAGATGCGACAGTTGCGCAAGCTCGACTTGAAGCTTTCCCTCGAAGCTGCGGGCGCGCTGCGAAAAGATGTCAAGAATCAGACCGTTACGATCTAAAACTCGACACGAAGTAAGCTTCTCGAGGTTGCGTTCCTGGCTCGGAGTCAGCGTTTGATCGACGAGGATGACTTCGGCCTTCGCGTCCTGCGCGCGGTCGCGGATTTCCTCCGCCTTGCCGAGGCCAACGAAAAATTTGGGATCGGGTCGCGGCCGCGATGCGGTGACCAGCGCCACGGGCACCGCGCCGGCGGAAGCGGCCAGCGCGTTGAACTCCGCGATGTCATGGGGATCGACCGGCTGTCCGATGCCGACCCCGACCAGAAGGGCGCGCTCGCCGCCCCGCGGACGTTCAAACAAAAAGGCGCCCGTCACTCACTCGACCATTGCTCATTCGACAATGGCAGGTTCCGTCACTTCGCCGTCCTCGCCGGTCGGCAGGCGCACGTTGCGCGCCGGCACCACGGTCGAAATCGCGTGCTTGTACACCATCTGGCTGACGCTGTTACGGAGCAATACGACGAATTGATCGAACGAATCGATCTGTCCTTGCAGCTTAATGCCGTTCACGAGATAGATTGAGACGGGCACACGCTCTTTACGGAGGGCATTCAAAAAAGGATCCTGCAGAGACTGGCCACGGGCCATGGGAAAGCTCCTTGTTTTTTGTGTCTTGAACATTGCCACGTCACTTCCTTGCGCCAGGCAAACACGAGGGAATGCTAGCACAGCGAAGTCGGCTTAAGCGTAAGACCATCCGGCGAATCCGCCCGTAGACAGTGCATCCACTACCGCCGATGTAGGATCAGTTTGCGCGGAATCAACCCATGTCGCCCGCTCGCGACGTCGAAGCCACGTCAATTGCCGCTTGGCGAGTTGTCGCGTTGCCGCAAGCGCTTGTTTTTTAGAGTCTTCCAAACCGGAGTGTCCTGAAAGGAACTTCCACAACTGTCGATATCCGACCGCCCGCATTGACGGATGTTCCGCGCTCAGCGTGGATCTTTGGCGCAATCCGCGCACCTCGTCCAAGAAACCGGCGGCCCACATCGCCTCGAAGCGCATTGCGATTCGCGCGTGCAAGACAGCGCGCTCTTCAGGGGAAATCGCAAACTCGAGCACCTCGATCTCGGCAAACGCGGGAGCAGCCGATTGTTGCAGGCGTGTGATGGGCTCGCCCGTGACTTGATAGACTTCGAGCGCCCGCTGAATGCGTTGCGGATCGTTCACGTGAATGCGGGCCGCGGCGGCGGGGTCGACGCGCTTGAGCTCCTCGTGCAGCGCCGCCCAACCGCCGGCAGCGGCGCGCGCGTCGATGTCCGCGCGCACCTCCGGGTCCGCCTCGGGGAGCTGGGCGATACCCTCGAGGAAAGCGTGGAAATACAGCATGGTGCCGCCGACCAGAAGCGGCTGTCGTCCCCGGCTCCATATCTCGCGCATGACCGCGCTTGCGTCGCGCACGAACTCGCCCGCGGAGTAGCTGATTTCCGGATCGCGAATATCGATGAGGTGGTGCGCAATGCGTGCGCGCGTCTCGAAGTCCGGCTTGGCCGTGCCGATGTCCATGCCGCGGTATACCTGGGCGGAGTCCACGCTCACGATCTCGAACGGGAAGCGGCGCGCGAGCTCGAGCGCGATATCCGACTTGCCGGCCCCGGTCGGTCCCATCAGCAAAAGTGCACTGCGCCGGCCCGTCATCGCTGCCGAGAAGTTCTGCGCCTGCGCTGCCGGCGCATCAGCGTCCGCGCATGAACAGGCGGTCGAGATCCCCGAGCGACAACCGCACCCAGGTCGGGCGGCCGTGATTGCACTGATCGGCCCGGTCGGTGCGCTCCATTTCACGCAACAGGGCATTCATTTCCGCAATGCTCAGCGTGCGCTGCGCGCGCACTGCCGCGTGGCACGCCATCGTGCCGAGGCGCCGGTTGATCGACTCCTCGACACGGCGCGAGTGACCCGTCTCGGCGAGATCCGACAGCACGTCGCGTATGACGTCTGCGGGGTCATCGCCCGCCAGGAGGCTCGGCACCCCACGCAGAGCCAGCTGGTCGGGCGCGAGGCGCGTGAGCGCGAACCCCAGGGCGGCGAACTCCGCTGCATGTGCATCGGCCGCTTCCGCCTGCGCGGGGGTCACTTTGAGGATATTGGGCATCAGCAAGTGCTGCTGCGCGGTCTCGCCGCTCAATAGCCGCTTCATGCGCTCGTACATCACCCGCTCATGCGCCGCATGCATGTCGACGAGCACGAGCCCCTCCGCCGTCTGCGCCAAAATGTATACCCCGTGCAGCTGCGCGACGGCGAAGCCTAAGGGCGGCGCGTCCTCGCCTGCTCGGCCGCCCCGCTCATCGTGCAGCGCGAGGCTGCCCGACTCGGCGCCGTCCTGCACCTCGCGCTTCCCGGCATCACCCGACAGCAGCTGCCAGTACCCCTCGATCGCGCCGGCGGCGGGACGTTCGGGCAGCGCAAAACGCTGCTGGCTCGGCGCAAAGCCGTGCGCACGCTCACCGAGGCGCAGCCCCTCGAGCGAGGCGCTGCCGGGCGATGCGGCGGTCGGCCGGGTCTCGGCGAGCGCCCGTTCGAGCGTGCGGAACATGAAATCATGGACGCTGCGCGCCTCCCGGAAGCGAACTTCGAGCTTCTGCGGGTGTGCGTTCACGTCGACCAGCGTCGGGTCGAGGTCGAGATACAGCACGTAGGCGCAAAAGCGCCCCCCGAACAACACATCCTGATAGGCAAGCCGCGCCGCGCTTGCG
>Ga0302324_100013886_pt1 | contig 16283 bp, 12 predicted proteins | sample Palsa_T0_1_FD_201949 | JGI IMG/M metagenome (GOLD analysis project Ga0302324, IMG submission 201949) | Peat permafrost microbial communities from Stordalen Mire near Abisko, Sweden - Palsa_T0_1 | ecosystem: Environmental > Terrestrial > Soil > Palsa > Peat permafrost | place: Sweden: Abisko...
CCGGGCAATCCACCCTCGAACACGCTTTCGTGCATCTGGTGGAGGACCGCGACGCGGTGCAAACCGCGCGAGACATCATCGACGTCATGGCCGCCGCATGACTCTTTACGCCGCGCCCACGCCGTCCCGCCCGTGGGATCAATTGCTCAGGAATCGCTTCGCTCGCCTGGTGCGTCACTGCCTCGGCCGAATTTTCTATGGTGGCGACTCGGCGCAGGAAGACGAGCTCGACCTGGGCATCGGCGTCGCGCTGGGCCTGCTCGCGCTCCCCGGCGTCCTGGTGTCCTTCTTTCTGATCGATAAGTATGGATCGCTATTTCAAGTGATCCTGGGCATCAAGGATTTCGATCCTTATTCCGCCTCGATGCCCGACGAATATTTTTTCATCGCGCTTTCGATGGTGGTCACCGCATCCATAGCCATCTGGAAGTGGGACAGCCTGCTCCCGGACCGCCGCGATTATGCCAATCTCGCGCCGCTCCCCATCCGCAACCGCACTTTCTTTGCGGCCAACCTGCTGGCGCTCACGTTTTTGACCGCGATCATGTCGCTCGACGTGAACGCCGCATCCATGGTGGCGTTCCCGCTGGTGGTCACCGGGTCTCGCTCAAGTTTCTCTTACTACGCCGTGTTTCTCGCCGCTCACGTCACCAGCCTGCTTTTGGCCAGCCTGTTCAGTTTTCTGGTGGTGCTGGCGATTCTGGGCGTGCTGATGAGCGTCCTGCCGTACCGCGTGTTCCGAAAATCCTCGCTGTACGTCCGGTTGGGGATCGTCACCTTTCTGCTGGCCATACTTTCCACCAGCTTCGCCGTTCCGCCCATACTTCAGAAGCTCTCCCCACTCGCTCATTCGCCGCTGCGATTTCTGCCCCCGGTATGGTTTGTGGCCTTGAACCAATCCATGCTCGGACGCGCCAATCCGGCGCTCGCCTCGCTACGCGGCGTGGCCCTGGCGGCAACGGGCACAGCGCTGGTAGTGGCGATCGGCGCGTACGCCTTCAGCTACCGCCGCGCCTTCATCCGCAGCGCGGAAATAATGGAGAGCCTGCCCGCAGGTGGCGGCGTAATCGCCCCGCGAATATTCCGGCTGCTGGATCGGCTGGTGTTCCGAACTCCGTTCGAGCGCGCTTCATTTCGTTTCACCATGAAGGCGTTGGCGCGCAGCGACAGCCAAGCCCTGGTGCTGGGCTGGTTCGCCGGCCTGGGAATCGTAATTGCATCGCAAACGTTATTCGCAGCGCTCAACGCGCGCCCCCACGAAATCAATCACGTTCCAGCCGCGGCGATTTTGAGCATTCCGCTCACGCTGGGCTACTTCCTGATCACCGGACTGCGCTGCGCGTTCGACGTACCGGTAGCGCTCCGCGCCAACTGGCTATTCCGCGTCACCGTCGATCCGGACACCCATCAGTGCGCGCCGCTGGTCCGAAAGATTATGTTCCTATTTCTGCTTCCCGCTTTGATCCTGATTTGCTTCCCGGTTTACGCGCATTTCCGCGGCGGGCAGCTAGCGTTAATTCATACCGCCATGGTCGGCATGATGTACCTGCTGCTGATCGAGATTTTTCTGATGTCGTTCCGAAAAATCCCGTTCACTTGCTCGATGCCCGCGTTTAAGAGCCACTCGATCGCCACAGTAGTGATTCTCATAATCGGCTTTTTTGTCTTCTCGACGCTAACCTCCACCGCCGAACAATGGGCCCTGGAAGACCCGTTCCGATTTGTGCTTTTCATCCCCCTGGTGCCGGCAGCCGCCTTCGCCATCTCGAGGTGGCGCCAAGGCATGATCCACCTGGACAAGAAAATCATCTTCGAAGACAAATTAGCCCCGGCGATAGAAGTCGCGATGAACCTCGATTTCGGCCGCTAGCCGCCGTCCATCGCGACGTCGTGTTTGGCGAAAACGCGCAATGGAAATTTGCGAGCATTCAGACTTTTGATTTCCTTTGAAATCAGGTACATGCAAAATCTAATCCCCCCAACTGCCAGGATTGGAAATCGGGAGGCGGTGGCCGAACGGTGCCTGCGCGCTGTCCGCCAAAGGCTGGGAGGCGAACAGGTCGTGGGCACCCGCCGTCGACACAACCGACATCGAAACGACCTACCGTCGAAACAACTGACGTCGAAACGAGGGATCCGGCGTTGCACTGGAAAGCGTCGCGGGCGTCCTAGCCGCGGATTGGAAACTGTGGCACACTCGATTGTTAAGGCAGCTTCTACGGCATTGTTACTATTGACGCCCTTGCGCCCGCACCGGCCGGGTCGTCCCGTACCGGGGCGGTAGGCCACTCGCAACCCCTTGGAGACAGATGGACCCGCAGTTCATCCGAAATTTCTGCATCATTGCGCATATCGATCACGGCAAGTCCACCTTGGCGGACCGGCTGCTGGAGCTTACTGGGGCGCTTTCGCAGCGGGAGATGAGCGCGCAGGTGCTGGACTCGATGGATCTGGAGCGCGAGCGCGGCATCACTATCAAAGCCAAGAGCATTCGACTGCACTATACCGCGCCGGACGGCCAGGAATACCGGCTGAACCTGATCGATACGCCTGGCCACGTGGATTTTTCGTATGAAGTGTCGCGCGCGCTCTCGGCGTGCGAAGGCGCGCTGCTGGTGGTGGACGCCAGCCAAGGCGTCGAAGCGCAGACGGTAGCTAATGCGTTCCTCGCCTCGCGGCATAATCTGGTGATCATTCCGGTCATTAATAAAATCGACCTGCCGGCGGCGCGTCCCGATCACGTGAAGGAACAAATTGAAACGGTGCTGGCGATTCCTGCCGATGACGCGGTGTGCATCAGCGCGAAGAGCGGCATCGGAGTCGCGGACGTTCTGACTACCGTCGTCGCGCGGGTCCCGGCTCCTACCGGTTCGGCGGATGCGCCGCTGCAAGCGCTCATTTTCGATTCCTGGTTTGACGCCTATCGCGGGGCGGTGGTGCTGGTGCGGGTAATGAACGGAAAGATTACGCGCGGACTGAAAATCAAGTTGTGCGCCGGAAACGAAACCTACGAAGTGGAGAGCCTGGGGGTGCTCACGCCCAAGCCGATCGCGCTGGATGAACTATCCGCGGGCGATGTGGGATTCATCGTCGCCAATATTAAGCGCGTGGCCGATGCGCGGATGGGCGATACGGTGGTGGAGGTGGCGCGCCCCGCGCCGGTGTTGCCCGGCTTTGAAGCGACCAAGCCGATGGTGTTTGCCGGGCTTTTCCCGGTGAACGCCAGCGACTACGAAATTTTGCGGGATGCGCTGGGCAAGCTGCAGCTCAACGACGCGGCATTTTTCTACGAGCCGGAAAATTCGGTGGCGCTGGGGTTCGGGTTCCGCTGCGGATTTCTGGGCCTGCTGCACATGGAGATCGTGCAGGAGCGGCTGGAGCGCGAGTTTGGCATCGACCTGATCACCACCGCGCCGAGCGTGCAATACCGCATCACCACGATCATGGGCCAAGTGATCGAAGTTGATAACCCCACCAAATTTCCGCCGCCCAGCTCGATCAACGAAATCGAAGAACCGATTCTCACCGCCATGATCATCACGTCCGATGAGTCGCTGGGCGGAGTGCTGGCGCTGTGCGAGGAAAAGCGCGGCATCCAGAAAAATTTCGAGTACCTCTCGCCCACGCGAGTGATGCTTACGTACGAATTGCCGCTCAACGAGATCGTCCTGGATTTTTACGACCGCCTGAAAGGCGTTTCGCGGGGCTACGCGTCGCTCGATTACCACCTTTCCGGATATCGCGCGTCGGACTTGGTGAAGCTCGATGTGCTGGTGGCCGGCGAGCCGGTGGACGCGCTGACGCTGATCTGCCATCGCGATAAGTCGTTTGAGCGCGGCAAGGAGTTGGTTTCGATGCTGCGCAAATTAATTCCGCGGCAAATGTTTGAGGTGCCGATCCAAGCGGCCATCGGCAGCCGGGTGATCGCCCGCGAAACCATCAGCGCGATCCGCAAAAACGTGATCGCCAAGTGCTACGGCGGCGATATTTCGCGTAAACGCAAACTGCTCGAGAAACAGAAGGAAGGGAAGAAGCGCATGAAGCGCGTAGGTAAAGTGGATATTCCGCAGGAGGCGTTTTTGGCGGTGCTGAAAGTTGCGAGTTCCAACCCTGAGGAATAATTTTTCCGGTTTTAAAGTTCGGTGTTGAAGGTCATTACGCCCACCCTTCCCAAAACCCGGGAAGAGTGGGGCACCCACCTGCGAAGCGAAAGCACCCAACCTTGCCAAAACCCGCCAAAGGCTAGGAGGCGGGCACCACCCTTAGTGACGAGTAGTACTAATTCAGGCGCTCGAAAATTCCTGCGGCGCCCATGCCGCCGCCTACGCACATGGTCACCAGGCCGTAGCGGCCGTTACGGCGCTGGAGTTCGCGGATGATGGTGGCGGTAAGTTTTGCGCCGGTGCATCCCAAGGGATGGCCCAGCGCGATTCCGCCGCCGTTGGGATTCACTTTTGCGGGATCTAGGCCTGCGACTTTGATTACCGAAAGCGCCTGCGCGGCGAATGCCTCATTCAGTTCGATGACGTCGATCTGATCGAGAGTGAGACCCGCGATTTTCAGGGCCTTGGGAATTGCGAACACCGGTCCGATTCCCATTTCTTCGGGCAAGCAGCCGGCGGTAGCGAAGGCGAGGAAACGAAGCAGCGGTTTTGCGTTCAACGCACGCGCCCGCTCCGCGCTCATCACCACGGCGATTGCGGCGCCATCGCTCATCTGCGAACTGTTGCCGGCAGTGACGCTGCCATGAACGTGGAACGCGGGTTTGAGTTTGGCGAGCGCTTCGAGAGAAGTATCGCTGCGGGGCCCTTCGTCGGTATCGAAAATCACCTTGGTGGTTTTGGCTGTTGCGGCGCTGCCGTTGGAGCCGGTGCCGACTGCGGTGACCACTACTTCCACCGGCACCACTTCATCCTTGAAATTTCCGGCAGCGATGGCCGCCAAGGCTTTCTGGTGGCTGTGGTATGAAAACTGATCCGCTTGCTCGCGGGTGATGCCGTATTTCCTGGCTAGATTTTCCGCGGTGAGCCCCATGCCCAGATACGAATCGGGATAGTTTTCCATCAACCAAGGATTGGGCGCGATCTTGTTTCCGCCCATGGGAACCATGCTCATGGATTCGGTGCCGCCGGCGAGGGCCACGTCGCCTTGTCCGGACATGATGCGTTGCGCCGCGAGAGCGATCGATTGCAAGCCGGAAGAACAAAACCGATTGATGGTCATGGCGGAAATTTCGATGGGCAGCTGGGCCCGCAGGGATGCGTTGCGCGCCACGTTCATGCCTTGCTCGGCTTCCGGCATGGCGCAACCGAGAATCACGTCTTCGATCTCTTGGGGATCGAGGCCCGGGACGCGCGCGATGGCTTCGCGCATCACGATGGCGGCCAGGTCGTCGGGCCGGGTGGCGCGCAACGTGCCCCTGGAGGCTTTTCCCACCGCGGTTCGCACCGCGCTTACGATGACGGCTTCTCGCATTCCTCACCTGCTTTGGAATTGAACCACTGCTAACGCCAACCATCCATTAGATGCATGCACACGTCAAAGGAACCAGCCAGTAGAGCTCCGCTATTCGGAGGAGGTGTGGGCACTTTTCCGCGGCACGAAAACTTTGGCCGGCGGTTCGATTTTGTTGACCCGCGAAAAATCGCGCTGATTCAGCGCGAAGCCGATGCGCCCGCGCGAATCGACGTACAACAGCGGCTGGCCCACCGGCACGTCCATGAACGTCTTGGAGTAGGGCATCGGGAAGGGCTTGCCTTCGAGCTGCACGGTGACTTTGTCGCCCAGTACGTATCCCAGTTTCTTGAAATCGTCGCCCTGAATATCGGTGATCAGACTGCCGTAGGGATCGTCCAGCGCGATCACTTGGCCGGTGATTCCCTTGGCGTCCACGGTGGCAACGCGCGGCGCCAGGCGCACCAGTTGCTTCACCTCCGGTCCGGCCATGGTCCAATCGGCGCCGGCGGCTAAATGCGCCGCGGCCGGGGAGAAAATATCGCGTCCGTGGAACGTGGAGGAAATTCCCGCGCCGATCATCCACTCCGCATTAGTGATTTCGCGCACGCTTTCGATGCCGTCGCGGTCCTCGACTGGGGTGATCAACCCGTTGTCCGGCAAAACAAAAAATTGGCCGGTCTTGGATTTCGCGATCACTGCTTTGCGCGAAGTGCCCACGCCCGGATCCACCACTACCAGGAAAATGGTGCCGGAAGGATAGTACGGCGTTACGCCGGCCAGGAATCGCGCACCTTCTTCGATCGAGAAGGGAGTTACCTGGTGAGTGATGTCCATTAGACGGGCGTCCGGCGCGATGCGGATGATCACCGCGCGGCAGATGGCCACTGCATCGTTCGCGGTGCCGAAATCGGTCATGAATACGATGGTTGGGCGGTCCGCCCCGGCGGGTTTTTGCGCGCTGTCGTCCGAAGTTCTCGGTGCGCATCCGGCGCAGGCTAAGGCCACCACTACCAACACCACGCCGAGACGCAGCAGGCGTGAGGTAAACAACTTATTCGTTCCGAATGAGTGCACGACTCCCCCTATGCCGATCCCTATTGCGAATTCCGAGCAGGTTACCACCGCGAGCCTTCATGAAAACCCGGCGTGCATCCATCGCTCGCCCGGCCGTGGCCGCGAATTATAGCTGATGGCGGAGGCGCGTCCAAGCTGGGGCCGCCGTTGAAGTGGGAGCGCCTTGTAGAGCGTCGTTTACCTTGTTAATTCCGCGAGTTTCTCTGATAATGATGAGCTATTCCACGTTTGTGGCGCTATGGTGCAACGGTTAGCACGTGGCCCTTTCAAGGCCAAAATACGGGTTCGATTCCCGTTAGCGCTACCAAAGCTTTTGTCTGAACGGCTCGCTTCGCAACCAAAGAAAACAGGTTCAACTACTGCACACAGCCAGGTTGGCTATGCCACGACCCCCGCGAGGTGATTACCTCGTAGGGATTCCTGGCACGTACCGTTATGTAACGTTTCTACCCCTCACTTGTCGGGCCTTAAAACTTCCTTAAGCCTCCGCATCGCTAAGCTGCTGAAAATAAGTTACTTGAAAACGCGCACGCCCTGGCGCTGGGAATGCACTAGTAATCGCGAACGTGAGACCGCCGGAGACTACTGCGGCATCGCGAGGTGGATGGTGGAAGTGACTTACAACGGGTCAAATGGCATGCGGTGGGGACGCGCCGAAGGCGCTCGGGGATTTTCGGTCCTCGAGATGCTGATGGTGACGGTGATCACTTTAATCGTCGGCGGGATGGCGGTTTTGAAGATCCTTCCCAACTTGCAGAACTCGCGCAGCGACGTGGCGATGTCGCAAGTGCTGGGGCAGTTGCGGCAAGCGCGCGAATACGCGATTGAGAACCGGCGATACATCCAGGTGACGTTTCCCACGGCGGTGGTGGCCGGGCAGACCCTATCGGAAATTACGATGACCCAGAAAAATTCGCTCACCGCCAACGCCGGAGCCGACGTGGTTATCGGCACCATACCCATCGAACAGCCGGTGGAGTTCTACCTGTATCCCGGGGTTGTCGATACGCCCGACGCTTTTGGAAATTCCGCGGCGATTTATTTTGAGAACACATCGGGCGGGCCGAGCGGCGGAATGTATTTCCAGAATGACGGGGAACTGGTAGACGGCAGTACGTTCCAGGCGATCAATGGGACGGTGTTCATAGGGGTATCCACGCTGAGTAACACATCAGCGCGCGCGATTACCGTGCTGGGGTCCACTGGGCGAGTGCGCGCATGGAAATTCAACGGTTCCGCATGGAGCCAACAGTGAGGAACACGATGAGGCACTTCCGCGCAGCGAACTCGAATCGAAACGGGCGGCGGGCGGCAGGCTTTTCGCTGCTGGAAACCCTGATTGCGTTGCTGGTGCTGGCGGTGGGTGTGCTGGGCCTGGCGGCGATGCTGGCCGACGCGCTGTCGTACATGGCGGCGTCGCAAGACGATTTCATCGCGCAGCAAAAGGCGGAAGAAGCGGTGGAGTCGATCTTCACGGCCAAATACAACGGCAACATCACCTGGAACCAGGTGGCTAATTTCAGCAGCACCACCAGTCCGCAGGGACTATTTCTCACCGGTCCGCAGCCGCTACTGCAGGTTGGCGCGGACGGTTTGGTGGGATCGGTGAACGACACCGCCTCCGCGCCGGACTACATCGTTTATCCCGGAACGGACGGGCAACTGGGAAGCTCGTTAGCGGTGAAAATGCCGCTGAGCAATTTCACGCGGACGATCACCATCTCGGCGATTACCGGGGAACAAAACCTGCGCAGCATCCAGGTAGTGGTGAACTACAGCACCGGGAAATTCACACGCAGCTTCACGCTGAACACGGACATTTCCGCCTATTAGTGCGGTGAGGAGCCAGGAATGAAGCGGCAAAAGGGATTTACTTTAGTCGAAATGATGGTTTCCACCGCGATTCTAATCCTTACGGTGGGAGCGGCAGTGACCGCGCTGGTGCAGGCGCAACGCGCGACCCAGGGAATCACCCTGCTGGCGGCGACCCAGCAGAACCTGCGAGCAGGCATGCACTTTTTGGTCCGCGACCTGACCCAGGCGGGCGCGGGCATTCCGCAGGGCGGCGTTACCATTCCCAACAACGCCTCATCGGTGTCGAACCTGAACCGTCCGGGAACTATTCCGCAGATCATATTCCCTAACACCTACAACGTGTTGCCCCCGATCATACCGGGCAATGCGCTGGGCCAATTGGCAACTTCAGTGAATCCCACCACGCTGGCCACGATCACCGGCTACAACACCGACATCATCAACATCATGTATGCCGACAACGTGCTGCAAGACGTCAACGGCAACTATTTGAATACTTATCCGATCGTGCAGAGCGGGACGGTCCCGGCGTGCGCCGGTTTGATTACGTCGTCGTCGGTAACCATGGCCAGCAATTGTTTCGCGATGCCCGGAACTGCGCAGACGGTTCCGGTCGCGGTCGGCAACCTGATGATGTTTACCGGCGGCACCGGCAACGCGCTGGGATACGTCACCGCGGTCGCAGGTCCAGTGATCTCATTTGGATCGGGTGATCCGGCCAACTTGAATGCCACCGGTGCGGCGAATGGGACGCTGGCGAAGTTAATCGCCGCCGGCGGCCCGATCACCATGACCCGGGTGTGGATGATCACCTATTACATCGATGTGGTGACCAATCCTTCGCGGCCACAATTGATTCGCCAGGTGAATTGGCCGGGGTATCCGGCGTCCGGTGCGGCGAACCCTCCGGGAGTGCTTGCGGATGTGATCGAAGACTTGCAACTGACATACGACATTTCGAATTCCACCGCCGCAGCGGGTTCGTACCCCAATGGAGCGGGTAATGCACAAACGCCGATAGCGCCCGATACCGCCAGCCAGATCCGGGCGATCAATATATACCTGGCGGCACGTTCGGAAACTCCCTACGTAGCCACGCAGCAATTCTTCCGCAACAACCTGGCCACCCAGGTGTGCGTGCGCAGTCTGGCGTTCGTTCCGCCGTTCACGGTCAATTGATCCAAGGACAGGCCCGGGCCATAAACCGAGCAGGAATCGTAAAAGGAGATTAGCCGTGAGAATCGAAAGTCAAAAGGGAGTGGCACTGATCACCGCGCTGCTGGTCCTTTTCCTAGTCTCCACGCTGGTGGTAGGTCTGTCCTGGATGGTGATGACCGACCAGCGGCTGGGCGGAAATTACAGCAGCCGCGAATCGGCGTTCTACGGGGCCGAGGCGGGGATGGAAAAGATGACCGCTGACGTGGGAACCACGTTCACCACGAACGGATTCTTGACGACAGCCAACATCGCCACGATCCAGGCCAATCCTCCGGCGCTTCCCGGCGTCACCTTTCTGAACGCTGCGAATCTCTCGACCTACTCGATTATCTGCAACGGGTGCCCCAACGCAGTGAACGGCACGATCCTTCCGCCCAGCCCGTATGCCGGGTTGCAGGCGCTCATCAATACCTACAATCTGTCGGTGGCGGCACAAACGGCAGCCGGATCGGAAGTGGAGTTGAAGCGCCAACTGCAGACCGCGTCGATTCCCGTTTTTCAGTTCGGGATTTTCTCGAACGTCGACCTGGGATTCCACGCCGGCAGCAATTTCTCGTTCGGCGGCCGCGTTCATAGCAACGGGAACTTGTGGCTGGCCTCCAATAGTTGCTGCACCCTAACGCTGTCCGACAAAGTGACCTCGGCAAAAGAAATTGTGCGCTCGAACATGATGAATGGAATCGTCACCTCCACCGGGGGCTATGCCGGACCGGTGATGATGACCACCAACCCCGGAGGGAGCAACTACGTCGGGCTGGGATTGACGCAAGGGAGCGTGATGGGGACGAACAGCGTCATCAACAACGTCAACACCACGCTGAACGAACCGACGTTCGCCAATCTTGCGTCCGGCACCTACAACAGCAATATCGGAGTTGCCGAAACCGGGGTTACCCCGTTGAACCTGGGCATCGTGATGGGCGATTCGAACGGCCAGACCATCGATCTGATCCGTCTGCCGACGCCCAACGAAATTACCGCCAATCCGATCCGCTACGCTTTGCGCTATTACAGTGAAGCCAGTTTGCGCATTTTGCTCGCGGACTACGGCCCATCGGGCACCTGCACCGACAGCGACCTGGTCAGCCTATCGGGAATCTCGTCCGGTGTTCCGCTAGACCTGAAGACCTTGGCATGGCCGTCGGCGTACGCGACATCGGCACCGTCGGGCTACAACGTGGCTGGAGTTTATCCCCTGCCGGTTGTTCCAGGTGGCATCGGTAGTCCCACCTATTCTTCGACGTATGGGTATTGGGTTCAGTCCACCTATCCGACGATCACCGGTTGCATCAAGATCGATTATCAGAATAAGGGCGCCACGGCATTCGTCGACGTCACCAACGAAATTCTGGAGCTCGGTTTCACCGGGAAAAACATTTACCCGGCGCCAAACGGCGCCGTAGCCGCGCCGCTCCAACCCGCTCTGCCCGCTTCGCAGGTGCCCACACAGGGCGCCACCGGCTCATCCTGCGGCAAGGATCCGAGTGTGAACGCGGTGATTCGACTCGCGCGGCTGCGGGATAATCCGACCGGTTCGAGCGCCTCCACTCGTTGCACCGCGACCAACTCAGGAGTGGATTACTGGCCGAACGTATTGTGGGACGCTCGCGAGGGCATTTTTCGCGATGGGCAAGCTCCGCAGAACGGCTATGTAACGGCGGCGGGCGCAATGTACTACGTCGAGCTGGACGTGGCGAATCTGTCGAAGTGGTTCACTGGGACGCTGGGTCTCAACGGTCCGAACGCCAATAACACCAGCGGCTACACGGTTTACTTTTCCGACCGGCGCGGAGATCGAGTGAATCCCACTCCGCCGCCGTCGATTTCGAGCACCGGCGCGGCAGCCAAGACCGGGGCTTTTGGCTATGAGGACGTGGTCAACTATACGACCGACCCCAATAACGGCTGCCCCAACGGGGTACTCGAACAGGGTGAAGATACCGAGTCGGACTACAGTATCACCGGAACTTCGATGAACACGTCCAACACCCTGTACGTTTACGCCGGCGTTCCTGGATTCTTAACGCAGGCTGGGCTGACGCCTATGTCCGGTTTCACTAGCACTACGTTCCAGGGCAATACTGTTTCTGCCCCGCCCAGCCCAATCGTCCAAACGAATTCGGGTTTCTGCAGTTCGAAAGGCACGGGCTGGCCGTTTGAAGCCGTGGATGCTGGAGACGTCCGCCAAAATCCACCGTTGCTGTTCCGGCGGGCGTTGAAACTGGTGAATGGGATATCGATATCGCTGGGCACCTGCAACACCGTCATCTGCGGGCTGAGCATTGCTGCCGAGAATCCGGTATACGTCCAGGGCGACTACAATAACCCCGGAGCTTCTACGTCTTTTACCGGCGCCAACGTTTCTGCTTCGGTAGTAGGCGATTCGGTTACGGTATTGTCGGACGCTTGGAACGATGTAAATTCGTTTACCCAACTCACAGGAACGAACACGCGCAGCGCGGCGCAGACCACCTACAGCACTGCGATCATCGCCGGAAAGGCCATTCCATTCCCTAACGTCGGGGGATCTACGGACACCGGTTCGGACGGCGGTGTGCACAACTTCCTGCGCTACCTTGAGGATTGGAGCGGCACGAATATTTGGTATCAAGGCTCGTTCGTTACGTTCTACTACAGCCATCAGGCGGTGGGTTCGTTCAAGTGCTGCACCAACGTTTACGGCGTTCCTGCGAACCGGAGTTACAGCTTCGATAGCACGTTCCTGACGCCGAGTCTGCTGCCGCCGCGAACGCCCATGCTGCGCAGCGTGAACACGATTGGATTTACGCAGGTGCTCACCGCGCAGTAATCGCGCCCGGGCAATCCTGAATGGTCACCGCCAGCGGCTCCGGTTACCTGGGAGCCGCTTGTATTTCAGGCGGAGTCGATCGTGCTTCGCGACGCTGCGGGATTCGCTCGACGGAAAAGTTGACACGGACGGCGTCCCGCCAAATAATCCCTGCTATGTCAGGTCCAGCCCCGGTACGCCGGATCAAGAGCTATTCCGCCGCTAGCGGATTCGTGTACCAATATCAGTTTCACGAATTGCATGCGGCGCAGCGCGGATCAATGGCGGGTAACGAATACATTTATTACGTTTCCACAGATCGCAAGACGATGTTTCCGTTGCGGATTTTCGTGCTTCGGAAGGCGGTGGAAAATTGGGCCAAGAAATACGGCCGGCCGCTCAGTGGAACGGAAGAATACGCGATTGCCAAGATGCGTTTGTTTCAGGCGTTTGATGAAGTGGAAGGTTTGAGCGCGGCGCATACCGATCTGCTGGTGGACGACGCGAACCTGGAAACCCTGCTCTCCCAGCTCAATCTGGATTGAACGCTGCCCGGCCCGCGGGTGAATGCGCCCTGGTGTAGCCCTACCCGGTGAAAGTGCCCCGCGATTGTCGTGGTTTGGGCGATCCACCACAACTTGTGCCAGCGCGGCGAAGCCTCCATTTTCCATCCCAACAGATTGATTCCGGTGGCCAAACCTACTCCCGTGCCGTAGAAGAGCGGAGCGGGGAGCTTGAGCAATGGCCGGGCCAATGGATCGTCTTCATGAAAGTTCGGAAGCTGTTTGTAAGTTTCGTGCATATCGAGAAGCGCCCCGGTGTAGACGGCCGCGCCGAGCAACAGAACGTGTGGCGATTTTCTCTGGCCGGCAGAATGGGGCGAGGCCCCCGCGTTGGTTGCGGCGCTTTGTCGGTGGGCTGGTAGACGGGCTGATAGATGTCTGCAGGACGGGCATCGGCGAGGGCCGTGAATTTTACGGATGGCTGTTGCGCTGCGGCTTGCCGTGCGCCAACCAAGATGACGAAAACCAAACTCAAAAAACGCGTGGCCGCTGGCAGTCCGTGAGAAGTATTCATGAATGCTGCCAAGAGCAACAATCATGCCGTAGCCACCGTTAAGAATATTTTCAGAAGTCGCGGCCTCGACGCGCTAGAACGATTACCACTTACCGCAGTTGCTGAGACGACGCACTGCACCCGGGGGAGAGGTTTTGCTGGTCTCCCGTTCCAAATTGGCTCCGCCTTTTTCAGAATGAATCTTGCGAGACCCATTGATTGGTGTTGCGCAACCTCACGATAGTCCGGCGAGTTCGAGCGTTACGAGAGGATCGCGCGCAACGCCGGTTCAAGCTGCGGCTGCCGGAACGAAAAGCCCAGACCGGTGAGTTTCTCCGCGCTAACGCGTTGGCTGGAAAGAAGCAGAGCGTCAGCCATCTCGCCCAGCATCAGGCGCAACGCGAATGCCGGGGCTGGGAAAATCGCCGGGCGGTGCAGTACGCGTGCGAGCGCGCGAGTGAATTCTGCGTTGGTCACGGGTTGGGGAGACGCCGCGTTGATCGCGCCGCGCCATTCTGCGTTCACGATGGCGCCGTAGAACACCTCGACCTCGTCTTCGAGCGTGATCCACGACATCCACTGCTTCCCCGACCCCAGCCGGCCGCCTACGCCCCATCGGAACGGAGTGATCATCTTCGCCAGCGCTCCGCCATTCTTGGCAAGCACCACGCTAGTCCGCAGAGTGACGGTGCGAATCCCCGCGCGCTCCGCCTCGGCCGCCGCCGCTTCCCACTCCCGGCAAATTCCAGCCAGGAAGTCGTCGCCGGGAGTGCTCGACTCCGCCAGTGTTTCGTCGCCGCGATCGCCGTAATATCCAATCGCCGATGCAGAGACCAGCACCTGGGGCGGCCGAGGCAATTTGGCGAGCGTGCGCGCCAAAGCGCGCGTCGGTTCAACGCGGCTGGCGCGCAGCGCCTTTTTTCGAGCCGGCGTCCATCGGCCGCCGGCGATCGAAGCTCCCGCGAGATTCACCACGGCGTCCGCGGAATCGAGTGCCGCGGGGTCGATCGCCCCGGTGCCCGGATCCCAAGCCGCATCCCCGGGTTGTAGGTTGGCGCCTGAGCGACGCAGACGCACCACGGTGTGCTGGCCTTTCAGCAATCGGGCCGATAGCGCGGCGCCGATTAGGCCGGTGGCTCCGGTGATCAGAATTTTCATTTTGTCCCTCCCGCAGGCGGCGCGTGCGGCGGCAACCCCATACAATTTACCTCGCAGACCAGTTGCAACGATTCAAGCGCAGAGCTGCATCCAATTCACGAACACGGTGCGATCCAGGGGCCCTCGATTCACGCGCGACAAACAACTTCGGTTGGGGTTCATTATCCAGCAGTCGGGGGGCCCATGGCGGTTTTTCTACCGACTTCGATGGGTTGCGCGGCCGCCGCATCGGTGTGAGTGCAAAGCCCGCGCCGCTAGGGTTAGAATGCCAAACATGCAAGTTCGGGTCCTCTTCTTCGGACAACTCAAAGAACTCGTAGGATTCGGCGACGAATGGACGGAAGTTTCCGACGGGGCGCGGGTGGAGGATTTGTTTCAGCGCTACGGGCGGAAATTTCCAAAACTCGGCGAGTTTCGTACTTCCGTCGCGGCTTCCATCAATCAGGAATACGCGGGTTGGCGGGAGGCCCTGTCCAATGGAGACGAAATCGCGTTCCTGCCTCCGGTGAGCGGAGGCGAGGCCACGCCCGCGGCTTTGCCGGGCCTGTTTCAATTCGTGCGCGATCCGATTCGTGCCGCGCCGTTCATCCAAAGCATCACTGCTCCGGAAGACGGCGCGCTGGTGGTTTTCGAAGGGACCGTGCGCAACAACTGGCGCGGCCGGCGGACGCTGTTTTTGGAGTACGAAGCCTACGAGCCCATGGCCCTCGCGAAAATCCGCCAGATCGGCGCGGATGCGCGGGAGAAATTCCTGGTTCACGCGATTTGCATCGTGCACCGCTTGGGACGAATCCAAGTGGGCGAAATCAGCGTGCTGATCGCGGTGAGTTCGCCCCATCGCGCCGCGGCGTTTGATGCTTGCCGCTTCGCTATCGATACGCTGAAGGGCACCGTGCCGATTTGGAAGAAGGAGTTTTTCACCGACGGCTCGGTTTGGGCCGACGGAGAGACTCCTGGCACGGAGCCGCGCCCCGCTTCGAATGCGCCGGCCCACTAGATGATTGAGCCCCGGAAAAAATTCCAGGCAGGCGGTGCAGCAGCCGTCGCGTTGTTGTTCGGCGCCGGTGCGTCACTCGGCGCATTCCCCACGTCCGCGCCGCTTCCGCAGAAGAAGCCGAATATCCACGTGGAGACTACGCTGGTTACCGTGATCGCCAGCGTGCAGACCCACGAGGGCCGACCGGTGCTGGATTTGCCGCGCGAAGACTTCGGAATTTCCGAGGAAGGCGTTACCCAGCAGATCGAGCGTTTCGAAGCGGAGACCAATCAGCCGCTGGATTTAGCGCTGATGATCGATACCAGCTTGAGCACCCTCAAAGATCTGAAATTCGTGGGTGAAACCGCGGCGCATTTTATCCGTCAAGTGGTGCGGCCCGGCGACCGGCTGGCGGTGTTTGAGTTTTCCGATGAGGTCACCCAGCTTTCCGAGTTTTCCTCCAACGTCCCTGCGCTGCAAGCGGCGGTGAGGCGCATCAACAGCGGCGCGGGAACGGTGATGTATGACGCGGTGATGCTCGGATCGCGCGCCCTCGCGCGGGGAGACGCCTCGCGGCGCCGGGTGATCGTGCTGGTGACCGATGCAGGAGAAACCACCAGCCACGCGAAATTCGAAGATGCGCGGCAGGCCGCAGTCGCTTCGGGCGCGCTGCTGTATTCCATCGTGATACGCACCATCAAATCGGAAAGCGGACGCAATACGGCCGGCGAACATGCGCTG
>Ga0302324_100013888_pt1 | contig 16282 bp, 16 predicted proteins | sample Palsa_T0_1_FD_201949 | JGI IMG/M metagenome (GOLD analysis project Ga0302324, IMG submission 201949) | Peat permafrost microbial communities from Stordalen Mire near Abisko, Sweden - Palsa_T0_1 | ecosystem: Environmental > Terrestrial > Soil > Palsa > Peat permafrost | place: Sweden: Abisko...
TGACGAAGTAAGAATCAAAACACCAGCAGAGGAAACCCCGATGGCCTACGAGACAATCCTATACGAGGTCGCCGAGCATATTCTCACCATCACGCTCAACCGCCCCGACAAGCTCAACGCCTTCAATGCGACCATGCAGCGGGAACTGATCGACGCCTTCGATGCCGCCGACAGGGACGACGATGTCAGGGCCATCATCGTCACCGGCGCCGGGCGCGGCTTCTGCGCCGGTGCGGATCTGTCCTCGGGCGCCGATACGTTCGACCGCGACGCGCGGCGCGTACCGGTCAAGCGGCTGGCCGACGGCCGGGTCGATTACAGCGATCCCAATGCGCGCGACGGCGGCGGCCAGGTGACGCTGCGCATCTTCAAATGCCTGAAACCTGTGATCGCCGCGGTGAACGGGCCGGCCGTCGGCATCGGCGTCACCATGCAGCTGGCGATGGATATCCGCATCGCCTCGGTGGATGCGCGGTTCGGGTTCGTGTTTTCCCAGCGCGGCATCGTGCCGGAGGCCGCGTCGAGCTGGTTCCTGCCGCGGATCGTCGGCATCTCGCAGGCGCTGGAATGGTGCTACACCGGCCGGGTGTTTCCGGCGCAGGAGGCGCTGGCCGGCCGCCTCGTCAGCAAGGTGGTGCCGGCCGACGAGTTACTGCCGGCCGCCCGCGCCCTCGGGCGCGAAATCGCCGCCAAGACCGCGCCGGTGTCGGTGGCGCTGATCCGGCAGATGATGTGGCGCATGCTCGGCGCCGACGATCCGATGGAAGCCCACAAGGTCGACAGCCGCGGCATCTACGCCCGCGGCCGCTCCGAGGATGTCAAAGAAGGCGTGGTGTCGTTTCTGGAAAAGCGCCCGGCGCAGTTCAAGAACAAGGTCTCGACCGACATGCCGGATTACTTTCCGTGGTGGGAGGAGCGGGGATATGAGTGATATCTCTTTCGTCGTCCCGGCGAACGCCGGGACCCATAACCACCGGCCCTGGTTTTGCGAAAGGACGTCGACCACCCTGCTCTATCGATAGATCACGCGGTATGGGTCCCGGCGTTCGCCGGGACGACGGTTTACCGCATCGTCAGCACCACTCTTCCGATCGCCTTGCGATCCATCAACAGCCGCATCGCCTGTGCGTAATTCTCCAGCGGCAATCGATGCGAGATGTTCGGCCGGATGCGTCCGGCTTCCGCCCATTCCGTCAGCGCCTTCAGCCGCACCTCGCCGAGCGCCGGATTTTTCCGCACCGCCTCGCCGGCGCGGACGCCGAGCACGCTGGCGCCCTTGATCAGCAGCAGATTGGTCCGGGCAAGCCCGATACCGCCGGTGAAGCCGATCACGAGAATACGCGCGCCCCAGGCGATGCAGCGCAGGCTGTTCTCGAAGACCTCGCCGCCGACGGGATCGAACACCACATCGGCGCCGCGCCCATCGGTGAGGCGCTTGACGGCATCGCGAAACGGTTCGCGCCCATAGAGCACCGGATGATCGGCGCCCTTGGCCTGCGCGACGGCAAGCTTTTCCTCCGACGACGCCGCGGCGATCACGGTGGCGCCGAGCATCTTGCCGATCTCGACCGCCGCCAGCCCGACACCGCCGCCGGCGCCGTGCACCAGCAGCACTTCACCCGGCTGAAGCTGGCCGCGATCGATCAGCGCGTGATACGCCGTGCCATGCGCGGCCAGAAACGTCGCGCCCTCGGCATAATCGAATGTCGATGGCAACGTCGTCAATTGCGCCGGCGTCACCACGGCCTCATCGGCATAGGCGCCGTGGCGCAATTTGAGCATGACCCTGTCGCCGACCGCGATGCCGGCGGCGCCATTCACCTCGGTCACCTCGCCCGCCGCTTCCACCCCGGGTGTGAATGGAAGCTCCGGCTTCAGCTGATATTCGCCAGCCGCCATCAGGATGTCCGGAAAGTTGATCCCGGCGGCATGGATGGCGACGCGCACCTGCCCCGGCACCAGCGGCACCGACGCAGACGTCTCCAGGCGCAAGCGCTCGGGCGGACCCAACTCGCGGCAGACGACTTTGCGCATCAGGCCGCGCTCGCTTTGCGCCGTTGCAGCGCTTCGCGGATCAGCGGCATCCGGTCATTGCCGAAATACATGTCGGTCGTGTCGAGATAGATCGTCGGCGAGCCGAAACCGCCGCGCGCCATCACTTCATCGGTGTTGGCCTTGAGCTGATCCTTGATCGCCTGATCGCCGATGCCCGCAAAGAACTTTTGCGGGTCGACGCCGACGCGCGTGCAGATGCCCGCCAGCACCTCGTCCTTTGAAATGTCCCTGTCGTCGCCCCAATACGCCTCAAACACCGCGCGCGCGAACGGCACCATGTCCTTAGCCAGGAAGATGCAGCCACGCATTGCCTTGACGCTGTTCACGGGAAACACCGTCGGCCGCATCTTGATCGCGAGGCCCGCCGAGCGCGCCCAGTCCGCCAAGTCCTTCTTCTCGTAGTTGACCTTGGCCTCAACGGGCTTTTCCCGCGACGCATAGACGCTGGGATTGATGGTGTTGAAGATCCCGCCGACCAGGATCGGCCGCCATGACATCTCGACCCCGAACTCCTTGGCCAGCGGCTGGATGTTGTGGAAGGCGAGATACGTCCACGGACTGGAGCAGTCGAAGAAGAATTCGATCATGGCGTTTCCTTGGTTTTTGCTTTGCGATTCCGAGACGCTAGCGTCGTTCAATTGGCAACCTAGATCAGAGCCGGTGCGGGCCAAAGTGCTTCCTCGTCATGGCCGGGCATCGTCCCGGCCATCCACGTCTTGATTTTGCGGCAACCAGAAAGACGTGGATGCCCGGAACAAGCCCGGGCATGACGACTTTTGTGGTCCTGTACCTCATCCTCAGGACATGGCAGATAGACCGTCCAAACAAGAAACCTCCGAGGATACCCAAGATGCTGTTTCCAACCACGATCGCGGGCTCCCTGCCCAAGCCGGAATGGCTGGCCGAGCCGAATACGCTGTGGGCGCCCTGGAAATCTGAGGGCACCGAATTGGCGCGCGCCAAGCGCGACGCCACCCTGCTGGCCGTCAAACTTCAGGAAGATGCCGGCATCGACATCGTCACCGAGGGCGAGCAGGCCCGCCAGCATTTCGTCCACGGCTTTCTGGAGAAGGTCGAGGGCATCGATTTCGCCCACAAGGTCGAGATGGGAATCCGCAAGGACCGCTACAAGGCGATGGTGCCGCAGGTGGTGGCGCCGTTGCGGCTGAAGGGCCGCGTCCATGCCGACGAGGCGCGCGTCGCCCGCACCCACACCACGCGCCAGCTGAAATTCACTTTGCCCGGCCCGATGACCATCATCGACACCATCGCCGACCAGTATTACGGCGACCGCGTCAAGATGGCGTTCGCCTTCGCCGAGTTGCTCAACGAGGAAGCCAGGGCGCTGCAGGCCGACGGCGTCGACGTGATCCAGTTCGACGAGCCCGCCTTCAATGTCTACATGGACGAAGTTTCGGACTGGGGCATCAAGGCGCTGGAGCGCGCCGCGCAGGGGCTGACCTGCGCCACCGCCGTGCACATCTGCTACGGCTACGGCATCAAGGCCAATACCGACTGGAAAGAAACGCTCGGCAGCGAGTGGCGGCAGTATGAGGATATCTTTCCGGCGATCGCCAACAGCCCGATCCAGCAGGTCGCGATCGAATGCCGCAACTCGCGAGTGCCGCTGGAATTGCTGGGACTGCTCACCGGCAAGATCGTGCAGGCCGGCGTGATCGATGTCGCCAGCGACACCGTCGAGACCGCCGAAGACGTCGTCAAGGTGATCGAGGCCGTTTCCAAATTCGTGCCCAGGAGCAACATCGTCGCGACCACCAATTGCGGCATGGCGCCGATGCATCGCGACATCGCCGAAGCCAAGCTGATGGCGCTCGGGGCTGGGGCGAAGCTGGCGCGGCAGAAATTGGGGTGAGGGTTTTCGTCATTCCGGGGCGGCGCGAAGCATCGCCCCGGAAAGACGATGGTGCTGTGCTAGACGATTGATCCCAACGCGCTCGGATGCAGTACCGGCTTGTAACCCGCGATGAACGCCCGCAATGTCGAAGGCGGCGTCAGCAGCAGCGCGTCTTTGAGCTCGCCTGATGTTTGTCGATAGCCTGATGGCGACCACGACAGCGCCCGGCCGCCGGCGACCAGATAGCTCTCCACGCCCTGCTGCACCATCGCGCCGTCAGGGAGTTGTTCCCAGCGCATCGGCAACGGATGCAATCGCTTCTTGCCGCCCGCGAGCCGCTCGCGGTGCAGCACGGCGTCGATGTCGCGGGCGAGCACCTTCGTGATGCCGTTGCCCACCTCCCACGCGGCGCGGAATCTCAGGGCATCCTCGCGGCGGCAGAAGAAGCACGGGCGGTGCCCGGCCGCAAAAGCAGTGGCTTCGTCGAGAAAGAACAGTTCGGTCCAGCTGCGCCCACCCATCACGGTGCGCCGCCGTCCCCTGAATTCGCACACGCAAGTGAGCCACGCTTTGCTGGCCCAGCGCCGCGTCAGGGTCTTGGTCGCGGGGTCGTGGATGATGCCGCGGTTGCCGGTGAACGATCCGCGATGCGGGGTCGCGATGATGTCGCCGGTGGGTGTGACGCGGTTTTGCAGGGGCATGATCTCTGCTCATCCGTTCACGGTGAAACACAACGCGGAAATGCGAGGCAGTCCCCGCTTGCGGGGAGAAGGCCGGGATGAGGGGGACTCTCCGCGCATTCCGACTCGCGGAGACTCCCCCTCACCCGAAGCCTTCGGCTTCGGCCTCTCTCCGCACGCGGGGCGAGGTAAGAAAGATCACGCCGCCCCGTCGCGGATCGGGGGCTGGAACGACAGCGCGGTATCCCAGGGAAAGAAAATCCAGGTGTCCTGCGATACTTCGGTGATGAACGTATCCACCAGCGGCCGTCCCTTCGGCTTGGCATAGACGGTGGCGAAATGCGCGTCCGGCATCATGTCGCGCACCAGCCGGCCGGTCTTGCCGGTGTCGACGAGATCGTCGACGATCAACAATCCCTTGCCGGTGCCGCCGCCGAGTTTCGCGGTATCGGCCGAAATGCCCTTGAGCACTTTCAGGTCGCCCTGCTTGGTATGATCGTAGCTGGCGATGCAGACGGTATCGATGATACGGACGCCGAGTTCGCGCGCCACGATCGCCGCCGGCACCAGCCCGCCGCGGGTGATCGCGATCACGGCATGAAACGGACCGACTTCATTGAGCCGCCAGGTCAGCGCCCGGCAATCCCTGTGAAACTGGTCCCACGACACGGGAAAGGCCTTGCCTGCCCGCTCCTGTGCACTCAATTCCGGATGTTCTGTCATGATGGCCCCCTCTACATTTTACGAATGACGAATGTGCCGCTGGCGGTCGCGACCACCTTGTCGCTCTGCCAGAGTTCGGCGCTGCCGTGACACATTTCCCGGCCCCGCATCACCACGCGGCCCAGGCCCTTGAGCGGACCGAGCCGCGCCGGCCGGTGAAATTGCACGTTGAGATTTACCGTCGGCGCAAACTGCCCGAGGTCGAGCGTCGCCGACAGCGCGGTGCCCATGGTGTCGTCGAGCATGGCGGCGAGAAATCCGCCCTGCACGGTGCCCGCCGGATTGAGAAACATCTCGACCGCTTCAAAGCGGGTTTCGATGCTGCCGCGCTCGCCGTCGATCTCGACAAAGCCGAGGCCGAGCGTCTTCGCGCAGGGCGGCGTCGGCAACCTGCCATCGACCATTTTCCAGAAGAAGGAATTCTTGTCCACGATGCCGCTCTCACTCTGATCTGTTATTGAGCATGATCTCTTCGCAAAACCGGTTCCCACTTTTCCGGATCATGCTCTACCGAACCACGTTCAAGCCCGCCAACATCTCCTTCACCGCGGCCATCGCCGCCGCGAGCTTGTCCGGATCGCGCGAGCGGACCACGAGGTTGGTGTTGGGCTTCTTGTCTTCGTCGTAAAACGGATAGCTGCCGATGATGGTGTCGGGATGGGCGTTGGCGATCAGGCGCAGCGGACCGCCGATGTCGCCTTCGCGCGCATTGGCGCGAACCGTCTCCGACAGCATCCGCACACCCGACTTCAGCTTCGGCGCGACGATGTCCATCATCGCCTGCATGATCGAGGGCACCCCGGCCATCACGATGACGTTGCCGATCTTGAAGCCGGGCGCGAGGATGGTCGCGCTCTGGATCAGTTCGGCGCCGTCGGGAATCCGCGCCATCCGCAGCCGCGCCTCGTTGAGCTCGCCGGCGCCCTGAAATCGCTCGCGAAACCGCGCCACCACATCCGGATGATGATCGATGCCGACGCCGAACGCCTTGGCGACGCTGTCGGCGGTGATGTCGTCATGGGTCGGCCCGATCCCGCCGGTGGTAAAGACATAGGTATAGCGGTGGCGCAGCGCGTCCAGCGCCGCGATGATCTCGGGCTCCTCGTCGGCGACGACGCGGACCTCCTTGAGGTCGATCCCGATATTGGTCAGGTATTCCGCGATAAAGCCGATGTTCTTGTCCTTGGTCCGGCCGGACAGGATTTCGTCGCCAATCACCAGAATTCCCGCCGTAACGATCTCGCTCATGACCTCTCCTCGTCTCGCACCGCAACCGGCCCTCAAAGCGCCGGTCCTTGCCGCCGAAATAAGCAGCCGCCAGCCGTTTTTTCGGGCAACATCCCGCTCGTTCCCGGTAAATGCTCTCGGCCAATGCATATCGCGCTGGCCCGGGCCTTGCTACCATCCCTTTCAGTCATGCACTGTCCTGCATGGCCTCGAAAAGCAGTCAGGGTATATGGCAGTCGCGTTCGACGAAATGAATGGGCCCAACGGCGAGCTCCGTTCGGCCTATCTGGAACTCTCCCGCTGGCTGAAGGAGACGCCGCCGGACGCGCTGGAATATCGCCGCCAGGAGGCGGAATTGCTGTTCCGCCGGATCGGCATCACCTTCGCGGTCTATGGCGACGCCGAGGCCCAGGAGCGGCTGATCCCCTTCGACGTGATCCCGCGGATCATGTCGGCGAAGGAGTGGGGCATCCTCGAAAAGGGCCTCAAACAGCGGGTTCGCGCGCTCAACATGTTCCTGCGCGACATCTATCACGGCCGCGATATCCTGCGCGCCAACATCATTCCCGACGACCTGATCTTCCAGAATCCGGTGTTCCGGCCCGAGATGAACGGCCAGGACGTGCCGCACGACGTCTACGTCCATATCGCCGGCATCGACATCGTCCGGGTCGATGCGGAAAACTTCTACGTGCTGGAGGACAATGCGCGCACGCCCTCGGGCGTGTCCTACATGCTGGAAAACCGCGAAATCATGATGCGGCTGTTTCCGGACCTGTTTGCCCGCCACCGGGTCGCGCCTGTGGAAAAGTACCCGGACGAGCTGCTGTCGGCGCTGCGATCGGTGGCGCCGCTGAGTGCCGCGGCCGAGCCGACGGTGGCGCTGATGACGCCCGGCGTCTACAATTCCGCCTATTACGAGCATTCGTTCCTGGCCGACAAGCTCGGGATCGAACTGGTCGAGGGCCGCGATCTCATCGTCAAGAACGATGAGGTATTCATGCGCACCACCGAGGGCCTCAAGCGCGTCGACGTGATCTACCGCCGGGTCGACGACGACTTCCTCGATCCCCTCACCTTCCGTCCGGATTCCGCGCTCGGCGTGCCCGGGCTGATGTCGGCCTATGCCGCCGGCAATATCACCCTGGCCAATGCGGTCGGGACCGGGATCGCCGACGACAAGGCGGTCTATTCCTACATGCCCGATATCGTGAAATTCTATCTCGGTGAGGAACCGATCCTCAAGAACGTGCCGACCTTCCGCTGCCGCGAGCCGAAGGATCTGGCCTATGTGCTCGACAATCTCGGCGAACTGGTGGTGAAGGAAGTCCACGGCTCCGGCGGCTACGGCATGCTGATCGGCCCGGCCGCGACCAAGGCCACCATTGAGGCGTTTCGCGACAAGCTGAAGCGCGAGCCCGAGGGTTTTATCGCCCAGCCGACGCTGGCGCTGTCGACCTGCCCGACCTGTACCGAATCCGGCCTGGCGCCGCGCCATGTCGACCTGCGGCCCTTCGTGCTGACCGGCAGCAACCACGTCACCGTCGTCCCGGGCGGGCTGACGCGGGTGGCGCTGAAGGAAGGCTCGCTGGTGGTCAATTCAAGCCAGGGCGGCGGCACCAAGGACACCTGGATACTGGATGAATAAATCAGGCCTCAAGAGAGCAATCATTACGCATGCTGTCGCGCACCGCTGAAAACCTGTACTGGCTCGCCCGCTACGTCGAACGCGCGGAATATCTGGCGCGCACCATCGAGGCGACGCTGCGCGTGACCGCGCTGCCAAACGCCTATATCGGCAAGACCAACGAGTGGGATTCGGCGCTGCTCACCGCCGGGGTCAGCGCCAGCTTCTACGAGATTCACGAGGAAGCCAACGAACACAACGTCGTCGATTACCTGTCGTTCGCGCCGTCCAATCCGTCCTCGATCCGCAATTGCATCGAGAACGCGCGGCTCAATTCGCGCTCGGTGCGAACGGCGCTGACCTCCGAGATGTGGGACACCATCAACTCGGCCTGGATCGACCTGCAGGAAGTCTGGGGCAAGGGCGCCAAAACCCGCGAGGAGCTGACGAAATTCCTGCGCTTCGTGCAGGAGACTTCATTGCGCTTCGACGGCTCGGCCTACCGGACCATGCTGCGCAACGACGCCTACTGGTTCTCGCGGCTCGGCCTGCATCTGGAGCGCGCCGACAACACCGCCCGCATCCTCGACGTCAAATATCATGTGCTGTTGCCCGAGGAAGAACATGTCGGCGGCCCGCTCGACTATTATCAGTGGACCTCGATCCTGCGCTCGGTGTCGGCGCTGACGGCCTACCATTGGGTCTATCGCGAAACATTGAAACCATGGCTGATCGCGGATCTTCTGATCCTCAACGATTCGCTGCCGCGCTCGCTGGCGAGCTGCTACGGCAATCTGGTGCGCAATCTCGACCAGATCGGCGTCGCCTATGGCCGCCAGGGCGCCTCGCAGCGCCACGCCCGCGGCGTCCGCAATCGCCTCGAGCACAGCCATATGGACGATATCTTCCAGCACGGCGTGCATGAATTCATTCAGGAATTCATCGCCGATAACGGCAGACTCGGTGAAATCATCACCAAGCAGTATCTGATTTGATAGATTGACCACCACAGGCCGTCATGGCCGGGCTTGTCCCGGCCATCCACGTCTTGTTTGGGAAATAGGATAAGAAAGACGTGGATGCCCGGGACAGGCCCGGGCATGACGATGTTTCTGCTTTAAGCGGAATCTGAACTCTGGCTTTTGGTCTGTCATGCGCCTGCGAATCGCCCATTCCACGACCTATCGCTACGAGCCGCCGGCCACCGGCGTCATTCAAATCCTGCGGATGACGCCCGGCAGCCATGACGGCCAATATGTCGCCGAATGGCAGATCGATGTCTCGACCGATTCGCGGCTCGATGTGCATCAGGACGCGTTCGGCAACGTCACGCATGTGCTGACCTTCGGGCCGATCGCCGATCTCACCATCCATGTCCAAGGCCTGATCGAGACCCACGACACCGGCGGCGTGCTCAAAGGCACCGATGAGCGGTTTCCGCCGAGCTTTTTCCTGCGCTCGACGCCGCTGACCGAAGTCAATCCGGCGATGGCGACCTTTGCGCGCGAGCTGCGCTCGGAATCCGAAGCCGACGTGCTCGGATTCCTGCATGCGCTGATGATGCAGATCAACGAGCACATGACCTTCGATGAAGACCCCACCAACAGCGGCACCTCGGCGGTGGAAGCGTTCGGCCTCAAGCGCGGCGTATGCCAGGACTACGCCCATATCTTTATCGCCTGCGCGCGCTCCGGCGGCGTGCCCGCGCGCTTCGTCGCCGGGCACTTTTTGCGCTCCGACGGCATGGTCAATCAGCAGGCCGGCCACGCCTGGGCCGAAGCCTTCGTGCCGGATCTCGGCTGGGTCGGTTTCGATCCGGCCAACGCCATCTGCACCACCGACGCCCACGCCCGCGTCGCCATCGGCCTCGATTATCTCGGCGCCGCCCCGGTGCGCGGCACCCGCTATGGCGGCGGCATGGAAACCCTGACGGTCGCGGTCAAGGTCGAGCAGGTCGGACGGCCCGGCCCGTCGCAAAGCCAGTGGCAGAATCAGTCGTAGCTGCCGAGACACGCGCGCTCGCCCTCATCCTGCGTAAGCGCCATCGCACGCATCGCCGAAGCAATCGACCGCTACATCGCCGACAAAGCTTCCTGATCGCCGCCTTTTTGACGTTGTTTGACCTAAGGTGGAGTCGGGAGCGCCGGTATTGGCCCAACATGCCGGCGGCGGTTCTTGAGGGGCGAAGGACAACAGCGTGCAGCTATTAGCGAAGTTGATGTCGCGGCCAGAGCCGCGGCGCGGTCTGCTCGTGTTCGGCGCTATTTATGCGCTGATCGGCACCGCGGCACAGGCCCAGAATCTCGATCAGGGCAAATCGGCGGTGCAATTGTTTGCGGATAGTTGCGCGACATGCCACCGCAGCGCACGCGGACTCGCCAAGGGCCGCTTCCGTCCCACGCTGTTCCTGTTCCTGAAAGACCATTACGCGAGCAATTCGAGCACGGCCTGGGAGCTCGCTTCGTATCTGGCGTCGGTCGACAGTCCGCCGGGCGGCCGGTCGCGAGCGGCCGCGGGGAAACCGTCGCGTCCTGCAAAACCGCGGTCCCCTATCCATCCACCGGTGCCATCCGCGCAATCGGATTGAGACTGGCGAGGAACCGCCAGGCGCTTTTACCCGTTCTGCGATGACGACTAAACTGCAACAAGTTTGCGTTCGGACCACCAATTTTCGATCAAGGCGAGACGACCGTTGGATAATGCTATTGGATCGGCTGGTCTGTGCATCCCGGGAATCGAGACTTCAAGTCGCTCGACCGCTTTGGCGCCGCCCCGGGCGTCATCTTCCCCGCTGAACCGATGGGTTTCGAAGCCGCGGTAATTTGGCATCATGTGCTGAAAGCCGAGATGAGCGAGCCAATTCAGCCGCAGCAGTTCGTCGAGCGATAACTCGACAAGAAGTTTGCCGTCACGTGGAGCCATCGCCTGCTTGCCCGACAGGTAACCCCGACTACGGCAGGCACTCCCTATGCATCGCCGAATATCCACAGCTGTGCGTGACGACGGTCCAGTTGCTTTCGGTGGGAGACATGTCCCGGTGCGGCGCTTAATACCTTCAGCGCTTTCAAAACGCCGGCGGGCAGCTGGCCCTCGACTTCGAAATGCGAATTGACGCCGCGGATCGTCTCAGCCGCAGCTTCCTGCATACCGCGATGACATCCGCGGATGAAATAAGACCTTACCAACGCCCCCATCGAGATGAGCAACAGCAACTGTAAAACAGCAATAACAGCCAGAATTTCCATCACCTGTCCCCCGCGCAGAAATCACCCCCCGGTAAAATAGGCTTAATCTGCTTAACGAGTTGGTAGTCACGATGAAGCAGTTCGCGGAGAGCCTGGCGGACGCCCTTCAAACACGCCGCCACCGTTCCACTGCGCAAATTTTGGATTCCAGTCCGGGACTTCGCTGGCGGTCCGTCATCCAACCCGCGTTGCTGCCCACATCCGATAGATGGATACCGTAATACTACGGGACCGTCCTGAATCGCGGGCGGCCAGGGGAAACCGCCGCGTCCTGCAAAACCCGGTCCCCGATCCATCCATCGGTGCCGGTGCCGTCCGCGCAATCGGATTGAAGGCAAAATCACTGCCCCCGGGAAAACCGGGCAAATCCATCCCGGTTCGGCATTCGCACCGCCGGCAGTGTCCGTGCATCCATCGTATCATTGTCTCCGATCACGCCAGACCTACGATCTGTCTCAATGCCGCCGGCTTCGAGAACGCGAAAGACATTGTCGCGATCCGCTATTCCAAGGCGGCCGGGCCGGGGCGCTGGGAAAAGGACAAGGACGCGATGGCGTTCGAGGCGTTGCGCGCGAAGTACCTGCCGAACGTCGATCGCGACAACACCATCGCCTATGCCGGCTATGGCCAGGCGGCCTCGATGACGGAAATCCTGCGCCGCTGCGGCGATGATCTCACCCGCGCCAATGTCCTCAAGCAGGCCTCGACGCTGGCCGGCTTCCATTCGCCGTTTTTCCTGGACGATATCAATTTCAGCTGCACGCCCGACGACTACTCGCCGATGAAGACGCTGCACATTTCCATCTTCGACGGCAAGGACTGGCAGATTTCCGAATAGCCGGTCACGGAATAGTTTTCCCATCCTCGCGGCGGATCGACCCGATCCGCCGCCAGGCGGACATGCGGTCGCACCAAGCAAGCCGATGACCTGCTCCCGGAACCCTGCGATGGTTCCCGATAGGGGCGATTATCGGAGATCGAATTATACCGGGCTTAATGGCTTCCGTGGCTTATGGAATCTATGAAAACCCTCCGAGCCTTTCTAGCCGACGAGACCGGTGCCACGGCCATCGAGTATGGCCTGATCGCAGCGGGCATCGCGCTCGCGATCATCGCTGCCGTGAACGGGTTGGGTTCCAGGCTCAATACCAAGTTCACTTCGATCAATAGTTCATTGAAATAGGCCGGCCCGGTCGGTGGCACCGAGCCGACATGCGGGCCGACGGCCAGCCGGTTTCACCCTGCCGCCATCCGATGCCGCATTTTGATTCTTGTCTTGCCGATGAAGTTCTTGCCGATGAAGTCCAGGGCAGGCTCAATTCATATCGCATATCGCAGTTTTTTGGCCGGCGCCCGGGCTGCGCACCCCCCATCGAATTCCCCCCGCCTCGCTTGACCGCTCCGGTTTTTATGCTACGGTACGTAGCATTACAGGCAGCTGCGACGGACGGGATGGCTGACCTCGGCGAGCACGGGGTCGCGGCCGCCGAAATCCGGTTGCGGCGGGATCGCAAAACGAAGGAACCGACCATGCGCACACCAATTCCGGTCAGACCTTCCTGTATCGCGCCGCGTCGTCTCGACGGGTGGACGCGCGATTGAACCCGGCTTAGAGACCCGCGTCCTTTTAGCCTGATTGGTCGTGCTGCACGGCGGCGCCATGCTTCGCCGAACGCGGCACATTTTCTCTTGTTGCGAGCACACCATGTTTGCCTTGTTCGAACGGTGGCTGAAGCCGACCGCCACGCCGACGCATCCCGAGCCGCCGCCCGGACTGATGGCGTTTTATTGGCACTACGCCCGCCAGGCCAAGGGCCTGCTGGCCGGCCTGTTCGCCGCCGGCTTCGCGGTGGCGCTGCTCGATTCGCTGATCCCGGTCTTCATCGGACGCATCGTTACCTTGATCACCGCGAGCCCTCCGCAGAGCCTGTTCGCGACGTTCTGGCCGCTCCTGCTGACGATGGCGGTGGTGCTTCTGGTGCTGCGCCCGGCGGTGCTGACGCTGCAGAACATCGTGGCCAACCAGGCGATCGCCGCCAATGTCGGCAACCTCGTTCGCTGGCAGAGCCATTGGCATGTGGTGCGCCAGTCGTGGAGCTTCTTCCAGAACGACTTCGCCGGCCGCATCGCCAACCGGGTGATGCAGACCGGACCGGCGATCCGCGAGACCCTGGTCGCGCTGTTGACCGCTGTCTGGTACATCCTGGTCTACGGCACCAGCGCATTGTTGTTGCTGGCCAGCGCCGACCGCTGGCTGGCACTGCCGATCGTGCTGTGGTTTGTCGGCTATCTGGTGCTGCTGCGCGTTTTCGTGCCGCGCATGCGCGACCGTTCCAAGGAAATGTCGGAGGTCCGTTCGCTGGTCACCGGCCGGATCGTCGACAGCTACACCAATATCCTCACCGTCAAACTGTTCGCGCGTCCCTGGCAGGAGGACGCCTATGTGCGCGAGGCGGTCGACGAGCATACCGGCAAGTTCCATGCGTCGCTGCGCCTCAACACCCTGCTCGGGCTCGCATTGTCGTCGCTCAACGCCCTGATGGTGACCGGCACCGGCGGGCTGGCGCTGCTGTTGTGGACGCGCGGCCAGGTCTCGGTCGGCACGGTGGCGATGGCGCTGCCGCTGGCCTGGCAGATCGTCAACATTTCGGGCTGGGTGGCCTGGCAGGTGACCGCGATCTTCGAGAATATCGGCGTGGTGCAGGAAGGCATGATGACCATCGCGCGGCCGATCGCGCTGACCGATCGGCCGCAGGCGCAGGCGCTCGCGGTCACGCGCGGCGAGATCGCGTTCGAGGATGTGCGCTTCCATTACGGCCGGACGATATCGGCCCGCGAAGAAGGCCGGCCGCACCCCCACGCCGTGCTCGAAGGCTTCTCGCTGAAGGTGCGGCCGGGCGAGAAGATCGGCTTGATTGGACGCTCGGGCGCCGGCAAGTCGACCGTCGTCAATCTGCTGCTGCGGTTCTTCGACCTCGAAGGCGGCCGCATCCTGATCGATGGGCAGGACATCGCCGCGGTGACCCAGGAGAGCCTGCGCGCGCAGATCGCGGTGGTCACCCAGGACACCTCGCTGCTGCATCGCTCGATCCGCGACAACATCCGCTATGGCCGCCCCGACAGCAGCGACGCCGAGGTGATCGCCGCCGCCAGGCTCGCCCATGCCGACGAATTCATCCTCGACCTGGTCGACTGGAAGGAGCGCCGCGGCTACGACGCCCAGGTCGGCGAACGCGGCGTCAAGCTCTCCGGCGGCCAGCGCCAGCGCATCGCCATCGCGCGCGTGATCCTGCGCAACGCGCCGATCCTGGTGCTCGACGAGGCGACCTCGGCGCTCGACAGCGAGGTTGAGGCCGCGATCCAGTCGAGCCTCGGCACGCTGATGGCCGGCAAGACCGTGATCGCCATCGCGCATCGGCTGTCGACCATCGCCCGCATGGACCGGCTGGTCGTGCTCGATCGCGGCCGCATCGCCGAACAGGGCACGCACGATGAGCTGCTGCGCCGCAACGGACACTACGCCGCGCTGTGGCAGCGGCAGTCCGGCGGCTTCATCGACGCCGACGACATGCAGGCCGCGGGGTGAATCTGATCACTTCGCTTCGGGAGAGGACATGTCAGCGCGGACGGCGAAGACCTCAAGGGATCCAGTCACGAGGTTGGTGCGGGCGCCGACAATCCTGGCGGACCTGGACGCGACCTGACATAGACAGGCGATGGGCATGACTTGATGCGCGCCGCGCCTGGCTCGTGTCCTTCGGAAGAATGGCCTGTCAGGCAGGCGCGATTAGGCCGCTTTAGTTGGCGGCCTCGTTCTCGTAATCCCCGATGTCGCCTTCGGCACGTTTGAGGCATGCCGATCACCTCCGACGATGCCCGTTTCCGGAGGAAGGGCTAAATCGGCGCTTTTGCGGGAAACGCGGACATCAACAAACGGGACAGGTCCTGCATAGGGTCGGGCATGCCCCGAAGCCGACTCCCAGACTGCATCTTCAGCTCTCTGCCGGACATGGGTGTCAAGGAACAGCAGAAAGGGCACGACGGGCACGAGAAGCACGAACAGCGTCGCCAGGCTAATCGGCGGTCCAGCCAACACGAAGCTCAGTACGGTTGAGCTGAATTGGAGCGCGGTTGATCGAGTTGCTCGTCCGCGCAGCCGTCTTTGAGAGTTCTTGTCTGCCCTTCGCAAAGCGTCAGGAAAAATAATCGCCGCAATTGGACGCGCGACAAAAAACCCAAGCACCACCGAAACGATGCCGGACAAGACAGCCGCATAGTGCCGTTCAATCCCGAATTTCAATAGTGTAGCGAGTGGGAAATGTATGACCAGGAACGCGACCATCGTCGTCATTCCCAATGCAATTCTTGCCTTGCGCTCCTCGAAGGTCCAAGTCCGCAAACCGAAAAAAGCGAGCCACCACCACTCGGTCCATTTGCCGTCGTTGTTCGCCACCGATAGCTCCATGTTTTGGCTCGGGCCATCGGGCAGATAGCAACTAAAGATTGCGGAAGGTATCGTTCCGCTCCTGCAATGTTGGTTTCGGGTCTCACCGATCATTAACCGTAAGGTAACCGCGCTCGAACTGTTGGTCGCTTTCCTGCAGGCCTGTGTCTTCGCCATCCTCACCTGCATCTACCTTAACGATGCTATCCATGCTGGCCATTGACGCCCGGGGCCTTTTTCGTTGGCTTTTGACGCATCCGAACCGGCGCTGTGGCCGCCTTCAACAAGATGATCCACTTCCGGATTTGTGCAGGTTTTCGGCCGCCGGGATGCAGGTCTATCCACGCGCTGAGGCAGCCGGCGGCCGAAAAGCGCCAAGGCACGAAGTCGCGGGAGGTTGGGCGCCGGCGGGGGCCACGGGCACTA
>Ga0302324_100013889_pt1 | contig 16282 bp, 15 predicted proteins | sample Palsa_T0_1_FD_201949 | JGI IMG/M metagenome (GOLD analysis project Ga0302324, IMG submission 201949) | Peat permafrost microbial communities from Stordalen Mire near Abisko, Sweden - Palsa_T0_1 | ecosystem: Environmental > Terrestrial > Soil > Palsa > Peat permafrost | place: Sweden: Abisko...
GCCGAAACCGCCCTAGGCGTTTTCCTCCTTCGGAGGACGCAAAAGCTCTTCGTTGTAGATTGCCTTGGCCTGGTCGCGCCAGAAATTGGCTACCGCTTCGACTTCCTTTTCATTCACATAAGGGCCGTGAATGCGGTGCAGGCGAGACGAGCCCGCGGGCAAGTAGAGCATGTCGCCTTTGCCAAGCAGCGATTCCGAGCCGTTGGCGTCGAGGATGGTGCGCGAGTCGACCTTGCCGGCCACGCGGAAGGAAATACGCGCCGGGAAATTGGCTTTGATGAGTCCGGTAATGACGTCGACTGATGGTCTCTGGGTGGCGAGAATCAAATGGATGCCCACGGCGCGAGCCATCTGCGCCAGGCGGGTGATGGATTCCTCGACGCCGTTGGTGTCGACCATCATGAGGTCCGCCAACTCGTCGATGACGATGACGAGATAGGGAAGCGGGCGATGTTCCTCATCCTCGGAGTTCTCGAAGAGCGAGAGCGATTGGCCCTTCTCGAATGTGCGGTTGTACTGGTCGATGTTCCGGACGCTCCGTTGCGCGAGCAGCTTCAGGCGGCGCTCCATTTCGCGCGTGGCGTTGCGCAGTACGTTCGCGGCAACCTTGGCATCGGTTACCACGGGCGTGAAGAGATGCGGAATATCGGCGTAGAGGCCGAGCTCGAGCTGCTTGGGGTCGACCAAAACCAATTTCAATTCGTCAGGCGTGGATTTGTAGAGCATGCCCATGAGAAGGGAATTGATGAACACGCTTTTGCCAGTACCAGTTGAACCGGCGATGAGCAAGTGGGGCATCTGCGTGAGGTCAGCGACGCGAATGCGCCCGATCAAATCCTTGCCGAGAGGCACGGCGAGCTTCGAGGCGGAGTGAGAAAATTCCGAAGACTCGATGACGTCACGCAGCGCAATGGTTTCGCGGCGAGCGTTGGGAACTTCGATTCCGACCGTGGACTTCCCCGGAATGCGCTCGATGAGAATCGATTCGGCCCGTAGTGCCAGGCAAAGATCGTCGGCGAGCCCTGTTATGCGGCTGTACTTGATTCCGGCCTCGGGCTTGAATTCAAATGTGGTTACCACCGGGCCGGGATTGATCTGCGTGATGTGGCCGCCGACGCCGAATTCCCCGCACTTTTGCTCGATGGCGCGGGCACATTCCTTTAATTCGCCCTCGTCCATTTTCTCGCTGCGCTCAGCATGCTGAAGCAAAGAGCTTGGCGGGAGCTTGAAGTTTGTCTTCCAGCGGGAGACTTTGAGATCTTTCGGAGGCTTGCGTGCCGCGGGGGCATCTTCGTGATCGTGGAACTTGATGACCGTGGCTGCGCGTTCGGACGGCGCGTGCTCGGCGTCTTCTTCCTCGTCCTCCTCTTCTTCTTCGAGTTCCTTGGTCGAGACGCGTTGCTGCGCCACCGGCGGGCGGCCGGCGATCTTGATGTCCTCCACTTTCTTGCGCAGTTGTTCCGCTTCGCGCGTCTCACGCCACTCCTTGGCGCGGGCCATCCAGCCGCCGATGATGCCTTCTTCGGCCAACGGTTTCTTCATCCAAGCAGCTGCGGTGTGGAACGAAAAACTAGTGGTTAGAAATAGGGCCGTGAGAAAAGTCGCCAGCGATACGAGATTGGCGCCGACGGCGTTGAAACCCGAACGGAGGCCTTCGGCAAGCACGGTACCCAGCAATCCGCCGGCTGGCAGCGCGCCGCGCACCTGCGGCATGTGAATGAGACCAAGTTCCGCGGTCGCTGAGAGGATCAACATCATGGATCCCAACAACTTGGCGATGGGGGCTTCGATGGCGTGGCTGCGAAACCACCGCATGGCCACCGCGAAAATGCCGACGGGGAACAAAAACGCCGCCCACCCAAGACCCTGAAAGAAGAGGTCAGCGACATGAGCGCCGACGGGACCGATCCAATTGCGCGACGGCGCTGATCCCGGCAGCGAAGCCGAGACGTTGAAGGACGGATCGAGCGGCGAATAGGAAAGCAGGCTCAGGGCCAGCAGCACGGCAATGCTGAGCCCTACAAAGCCAATTAGTTCGTTGAAACGCTTGTTTTCAGTCGGTGTCAAAACGCGCACGAAAGTCTCCTGGGCTATTAGGGAAGGCCACCTCGCAAGAGACGCTCGCGGCCTGCGGGGCAAAATAATGCCGGGCAACCGCGGCGCCTCGGGGCTGGGTAGCGCGGGCGCTAACGCGCGGAACCCATCGGGAGGAACGCGAGAACGAGAACGACTATACCAAACAAGATTCGGTAGTAAACAAAGATCTTGAGTGTGCGTGTCTGCAAATACTGCAAGAGGAATGCGATCACGGCGTAGCCAACAACGGCGGAGACGGCGATGCAGATGGCGACATGGGAGAGCGGCAGGTCAAGCTGGCCGGCCTTATGCGCGCGAAGCAACTTGGGCAATTCGACGGCTGCTGCGCCAGCAATGACGGGCGTCGAAAGCAGGAATGAGAATCGCGCGGCGGATTCGCGATCCATGCCTCGTAGTAAACCTGTGGTGATGGTCACACCGGAGCGCGAAACACCGGGGAAGAGCGCGAGGGCCTGGGCGCATCCGATGACCAGCGCGTCGCCCAGCGAGGTTTGCGCCAAGGTTCGCTCGCGCCGTCCGGCATACTCCGCGTACCACATTACCAATCCGAGAGCGATCATAGCGATGGCTATGGGCACCGGGCTGCGCCACGCCTCCTCGGCCTTCTTCTCGAACAAGAAACCGACGATGCCGGCGGGAATCGACCCGGCGACGAGATACCAGAAGAGGCGCTTGTTCTGTGCCACCATGTGCTCGCTGGCGCGGCGCGGGTAATGGAATCCAATCCCGCACAAGACGAGTTGGATCCATTCGCGCAGGAAGAACAGGAGCACGGCGACGAGGGTACCGGCGTGCAGCGCCACGTCAAAGGCAAGACCGGGATCTTCCCAGTGAAAGAATTGCGGGATGAGGATCAAGTGGGCGCTGCTGCTGATGGGAAGAAACTCGGTAAGGCCTTGCACAACCGCCAGTACGACGAGCTGCCACAGGTGCATCGGCTAGGATCTCGCTTTCCGGTTTGGTGGCAGGAGCTTGGTCATGGAATAGGCATCGCGGCCGCCGGGATAATAGCCCTCAATGACGCCGCGTTTACGATATCCGTGCTTCTGCCAGAAGGCAATTGCGGATGCGTTTTCGGTTGCTGTTTCAAGCGATACCTCGCTCACGCCGTGAGCGGCGAGGCGCTTTTCGGCTTCAGCGAGCAGGATGCTTCCCACCGCGTGGCGCCGGTAATCTGGAAGGACATCGATGGTGGTGATGTAGCCCTCGTCCCGCTGGCGGGCGGTGACGATGAAGCCGGCGATCTGGGCGGCGTCCTCGGCTATCAGGCAATCGGCGCCGCGCATCCGCAAGTAGTCGCGCAGTTGGCGGCGGGAATAGGCGGTGGAAGCGTCGAAGCAGATGCGGTCGATTTCGTAAAGGGCGTCGAAGTCAGCCGGTCGATAATTTCGCAGGTGAGATGTCACGGCAGGCATATTAGAACGTAGATGATGGATGTTGGGAATGGCATAGGAACGGCTGCGCCGAATTGACGGCGTGTGCTCGTGCCGCGCTAAAGACCGCGGCGCTACGTTAAACCTATACTTCGAGAATTACGGGGAGGATCAGCGGACGCTTGGAAGTTTGCTTGTTCAGGTAGCGCTTCAAATCCACACGGATCTTTTCCTTGATGACGCTCCAGTCCATTTTTTCTTCGGCGCTGGATTGCTCGACCGTTTTCAGGATCACTTCGCGCGCCTTTACCAGAATTTCCTGGCCGTCGTCTCCGGAAAGGAATCCGCGGGTCACGATTTCAGGCGGGACTTCGACACGTCCCGTGTGTTTGTCGATGGCGATGATGGTGACAACAACGCCGTCTTCGGAAAGATGGCGCCGGTCGCGGATGACCACGTCCTCAACCTCTTCGAGCGATCCTGAATCCACCATTACGCGCCCAGCGGGGACCGCCTCGCGCTTATGGGCTTCGCCGTCGGCGGTGAACTCGATGGGATGGCCGGTTTCGAGCAGGAATATTTGCCCGGAAACGGCCCCGACCTGTTCGGCGAGCGCCGAGTGGCGGAACAGCTGGCGGTATTCGCCATGTATGGGGATGAAATACTTAGGACGCACAAGCTGCAGCAGGATTTTCATTTCTTCCTGGCTGGCGTGGCCGGAAACGTGGATGGGAGCGGAGCGGCCACTCTCGTAATACACCAGCACTTGCCGGCGGAAGAGGTGGTCGATCATGCGGAAGATGGCCTTTTCGTTCCCGGGGATAATGCGCGCGGAAAGGATGACCGTGTCGTTGGCCGCGATGCCCATCAAACGGTGATTGTCGACGGCGATGCGCGAGAGAGCGGACATCGGCTCGGCCTGCGTGCCGCTGGCCATCACCACGAGTTTCTTGGGATCGAAGCTGCGGATGTCCTGCGGGCGAACGACGCTGCCATCGGGAATATGTAGTTTGTTCAGGCGGTGAGCAATCTCGACGTTATCGACCATGCTGCGGCCGACGAAGCCGATTTTGCGGCCAACCATGCGCGCCACATCGACGACTTGCTGAATGCGGTGAATGGAGCTGGAAAAGCAGGACACTACAACTTTTTCAGGCGCGGCACGAAAGAGCTCCTCGAGGCGCACGACCACGGCGCGCTCCGAAGGCGTGAAGCCGGGGCGCTCGACGTTGGTGCTGTCGCTGAAGAGCGCGAGCACGCCTTCTTGCCCATATCGCGCGAAGGCGTGGAGATCGAACGGTTTTTTGTCGACGGGAGTGGGATCGATCTTAAAGTCGCCGGTGTGGATGATGACGCCGACGGGCGTGCGAACGGCGAGAGCAACGCAATCGATGGTGCTGTGAGTGACATGCAGGTATTCGATTTGAAAGGGACCAATCGTGCTGACGTCGCCTGGCGCGACTTCGTTGAGCTTCGCCGACTCCAGCAGGGAGTGCTCTTCGAGTTTCTTGCGAACCAGCGCCAGAGTGAACTGCGTGCCATATATCGGGACGTTCAGCTCGCCGAGGATGTAGGGAATGGCGCCGATGTGATCCTCGTGCGCGTGGGTCAGCACGATAGCGCGCACCATGCGCCTGTTCTGCTTCAGGTAGGTAATGTCCGGGATGACGATGTCCACGCCCAGCAGCTCTTGCTCGGGGAACATCAGACCCGCGTCGATAACAATGATGTCGTCGCCGGAGCGAAGCGCCATCATGTTCATGCCGAACTCGCCCAGTCCGCCTAGCGGAATTGCCCACAACGAAGGTGCGCTCAAGTGTCGTCTCGTCCTTGGAATTCAGCGGTCATCGTATCACAGCAACGAAAAGGAGGCGTGCCGCGGCGCAAAGAGCGGCCGGCGCATGTGAAAATGCGGCAGACATTCGCCTCGGGGCGCCGCAGGACGCAGCCGACGGCGAATGTCTCCAGGCGCGGATTTCAATCTTCGTCGCTACTGCTATTGCCGCCGGCTACTGTTCTAGCGCGATGGCTTGCTCGATGAACTTATGCGCCTGGCCGATGTCCTGAATGGCGCGCTCCTTGGCTCCGGAACCGTCGTCTTCCTTCTGAATGTTGTCGTGAGCCTTATTCAACAGATCGGCCGCCTTATTGAGGCGGGCAATCCAGCGCAGATGAGAATCGAGTGTGGAGTGATCGCCGGGACCCTTTCCGTCATCGCCTACGGTCCTGAGTTCCGCGATGGCCATGTCGATTGCGGCCAGGGCATTCTTTTCCTGATCGTGGAGTTCGCCGCTGTCGGGGTGCTCGATGTAGGCGCGGGCCGTACGCAGCTGGTTCAGCGCGCTATGGTAGGCATCGTAGTTCGGCGAGGCGGGCGTTGCCGCGGCGGCGAACGCCAAGAAAAATGCCAGAACAGGTACTGCAACCCAGAATCTTTGCATGTTCTTCATCTTCGGATTCTTCTCCTTGGTGCGACATCATTGGGATATCCGCAGCGCGGGTCGGCCGCGGCGAGCCATGCGAGGCGATAATCTATCATTACCATGCGCCTTCGGGGTAGCGGTTGCGATGAGCAGCCACCGAAGTAACGTTTTAGCAGGACGAGAAAGACTCAAAGTCAAGAACGGCACCCTTGTAAGGCACAAGGATGCGGCACCCGACGAGCAAGACCAAAGCAGATCCCTCACACCGTCCGCAAAGGACGCGGATGGGATTCGGGATGACAAACCAGTTGCGAGGGGGCGGTTCGCAAAATTCGGCAAAGCCTTATAAACTCTGAAATGCAAGAGCCTGTTTCGTAGCGATACTCGGAGCGCTAACGCCCAATATGAAAAGGATCGCCATTCTCGGTTCTACCGGTTCGATCGGACGGCAGTGCCTGAGCGTCGTCGACGAGCTGCCAGGTCTCTTCGAAGTCGTGGCGCTGTCTGCCGGATCGAACGTCCCGGTGCTTGCCAAGCAGGTCGCTAAGCATCGCCCGAAGGTCGTCTCTGTGGCCAGCGATCAGGTGGCCGCTGATCTGCGCGACGCCCTGAAAGGACACAAAAGCGCACCGCTGCCCGAAATTCTTGTAGGAGAGGGCGGAATCGAAAGAGTGGCGACGCACCCCGACGCCCAGATGGTGCTATCGGCCGCCGTGGGCGTGGTGGGGTTGCCGGCAACTTACAAGGCTATCGAGCATGGAAAGCACATCGCGCTGGCCAATAAAGAGGTGTTGGTCGCCGCAGGGGAAGTCGTGATGGCCGCGGTGGCGCGGCACGGCGTGTCCCTTTTGCCGGTCGATAGCGAACACAACGCGGTTCATCAGTGTCTTCGTTCCGGCAGCCACGGAGACGTGAAGCGGCTGGTGCTGACTGCTTCGGGAGGCCCTTTCCGCAAGACCCCGGTTTCGCGGCTGGCCAAAGTGACTCCGAAGCAGGCACTGGCGCACCCGAACTGGAAAATGGGCCGGCGCATCACCATCGATTCGGCGACGATGATGAACAAGGGCTTCGAGGTGATCGAGGCGCGTTGGCTCTTCGATATCGACATCGACCGGATCCAGGTAGTAATCCACCCGCAATCAACGGTTCACTCAATGGTCGAATTCGTGGATGGGTCGATTTTGGCGCAGCTTGGGCCGACCGACATGCGCATGCCCATCCAATACGCGCTAACGTATCCGGAGCGAGTTGCATCTAATGGGTGTGCGCTTGACTGGTCAGCACTAAAGCGGCTGGACTTCGAAGAAGTGCCCAAGCGAAAATTTCCGTGCCTGGAGCTGGCGCGGCATGCGTTGCGCGAGGGTGGACCGCTGCCGTGCGCGCTAAACGCGGCGGATGAAGTGGCTATCGAGGCGTTTCTGGCGCGGAGGCTGCCGTTCACGGGTATTGCCAAGGTGATTGAGCGGGTACTAGAAGGCATGTCCCGCACCGCACCCCGCAACATTGGCGACGTGCTTTCGGCGGATGCGGAGGCGCGGCGCCTGGCGCGGCAGGCTATCGAACTTCTGCGCTAAACGCGGTGTCAAATTGTGATGGGAGTTTGTCTTAGGCGCGTCGCGGCAAAACTGTTTTCTTTGAAATGGCTTGCAAGCGCATAAAATGGAAACGGTATAGGGGACTCATATGGCTGCCAACTTCTTGCGGGACGTTCTTGCAGGCGCGGTGGTGCTCGGCATTCTCGTGCTGGTGCATGAGTGGGGGCACTTCGTCGCGGCAAAACTTTGCGGCGTGCGTGTGGACGTGTTTTCCATCGGCTTCGGTCCGCGGCTATGGGGCTGGAAGCGCGGCGACACCGACTACCGGGTGAGCGCGCTGCCGCTGGGCGGTTACGTGCGCATGGCGGGCGACAATCCTGTTGAGGAGCGCACCGGCGCCGATTACGAATTCCTCTCGCGGCCGAGGTGGCAGCGCTTCCTGATCGCTATCGCCGGGCCGTCGATGAACATCCTGGTGACTTTCCTGATTTTCTGGGGCATCTACGCGCTCGCGGGAATGCCCATCGACGCGTACATTCGCCGGCCCGCTGATGTTGCCGCCGTTTCGCGGAGCCGCGAAGGAATTTCGCAGATTCGGCCGAGGGACCGCGTGGTTTCCGTGAACGGAGTCGGGACTCCCAGCTGGGAGAAGGTGGCCGATCAGGTGAAAAAGGCCAAGCCTGGCGATTCGATTTCCATCGTAGTGCTGCGTGACGGTTCTCAGCAGCCGCTGACCGTGACGGTTCCGGACGGCCAACTTTCGCTGGATACGCTGATCGGTTATCCGAAATTGTCGCCCACGATCGATGAGGTTGAGCCGGGATCACCCGCGCAGAAGGCGGGCTTGATGCATGGAGACACGGTCGTTTCCATCAACAACGATTCCGTGGTCACGTGGCAGCAACTGGTGGATCGAGTGCGCGAGTCGGGAGGGCAGCCGATCCACTTTGACGTCCTTCGCGATGGAAAAGATGTAACGCTCGACATCACACCAGGGCATACGATGACTCCCGACGGCGAGATGGCGTGGATCATCGGCGCCTCGCGGAAGGCGGACGAGACGTTCGAACGCGAGGGAATCATAACGTCCGCGAAAGATGCGGGGGCCGAGACGGCCTTGTACGCGAAGATGATCGGGAATATTTTCGCGGGGCTATTCCGGGGAAGGGTGTCGGTTCACGACTTGGCGGGCCCGGTGGGAATCGTGCAAATGTCCGGCCAAGCCGCGAAGAGCGGGCCGGTGGCGCTCCTCAGTTGGATGGCTTACATCAGCCTGGACTTGGGCCTGCTGAATCTTCTTCCCATACCGATTCTCGACGGCGGACACGTGCTCATGCTTGCGATTGAGGGACTCATACGCCGCGACTTGAGCATCACGTTCAAGGAGCGTTTCGTCCAGGTCGGGCTGGTCTTCCTGCTCGGACTATTTGCTTTCGTGATGTACAGCGACATTCTCAGGGTCATTCACTAAAAAGGGCATTAATAAAGGCACCAAGAAGAGCGCCCGGCGAACCTTCGGCTGGTTTTCGACAAGCGCTATTGGCCTTGGTATACTCCCACCCAACATGAGTAGCGAGCCCGCACACCGAGTTTCCACCGGCGAGCGCATCAACGTCCACGAACCCGCGGGGCATCTCCAGCGCGAGCTGGGGGCCCGGCGCATTCGCTTGACGCGGCAGCGCCGAGTCGTCCTCCAGGTGATGGAATCGGCAGCGCAGCATATGGACGCGACGGAGATTCTGGAACGCGCGCAAGCCATCGATCCGGACATCACGCGCGTCACCGTATACCGCACGCTGGATTTGCTGAAGCGCCACGGATTAATCGATGAGCTGGATCTGCTGCACCTTCGCGGACACCGGCACTATTACGAGAGTCACGGTCCGCGGGATCACATTCACGTAGCCTGCATGCAGTGCGGGAAGGTGCGCGAGTTCGAAAGCGAGCTTTACGAAGAGTTGAAACGGCAAATTTCGGCCGATTGTGGTATCGACATCACCGTGGCCCGGACGGAAGTTGGCGGACTGTGCAACGATTGCCGCGACAAGGCCTCCGCCTAGCGGGCGGGTGGGACGGCAACCCGAAAATATTCTCTGGCTCGCTCAATATCCTTCAACACTTGTTCGCGCAATGCTTCCGGACCCGCAAACTTTCGCTCTTCACGCAAACGCGCGCCGAATCGAACTTCCATTCTTCCGCGAGTAAGCTTTTGCGAGAAATCGAGCAGGTGGGATTCGACGGTTATGCGCGCGCCATCGAAAGTGGGCCGCACGCCGACATTTGTCGCCGCATCGTAGACTTTGCCTTCCAGCAGCACGTGCGTTGTATACACTCCGTTTGCCGGCACGAGTTCGTTCTCAGTCGCCAGGTTTAGCGTAGGCACAACGAGCTTGCGTCCCGTGCCTGTGCCGGGGCGAATTTCCCCCGTGAGCGCGAAGGGACGCCCAAGCAGCCGGCTGGCATCTTCGACGCGGCCCCCGCGAACCGCGTTTCGAATCAGCGTACTGGATATCACTACGCCGTTCTCGACAACGGGTGGCTCAATAACAACTTCGAAATCGTATCGGGAGCCTAGCTCGGCTAGCAATGCGACATCGCCGGCCCCGCGATGTCCGAAACGGAAATTGCCGCCCACTAGAACGGATTTTGCCTGCATCGTATCCACCAGGAACCGCCGCACGAAATCCTCGGCCGAGACTTTGGCAAGATCCCCGTCGAACCGCAGCACGAATGCCGCATCGATGCCCATCTGCTCGATGGCGGCAAGCCGTTGCTCTATGGTCATCAGAAGAGTAGGAGCCTGGGCCGGCCGCAAAACGCGCGCGGGATGCGGATAAAAAGTAAGTACCGCGGAAACATCGCCGCCGCGCACAGCGCGTTCGCGCACTTTCCGCAGAATTTCCTGATGGCCGCGGTGCGCGCCATCGAAATTGCCGATGGTGAGCGCCGTCCGCCGCGCAGCCCCGCCGAAATTCGCCAGCCAGTCTTCGGTCGAATGCAAAATCGTGAAAGCCATCAGAGTTGCACCTCGAAGCTCAATCCGTCGTAGGCCAGTCGGACGTTTTCCGGGAGCCGCGCGTTGGCCGCTTCGTGGGCGAGGTCGTGACAGATGTGTGTGAACCAGGCTCGCTTGGGCTTCAGCTCACGCGTCAGGGCCAGGGATTGCTCGACCGTCGAGTGCGTGGGATGCGGCACGTAGCGCAATGCGTCCAGGATCAGATCGTCGAGCCCCTGCAGCAGCGCTTTGGAGCTTTCGGGAATGGCACTGAAATCCGTCAGATATGCGGCGCGGCCAAAAGCGAAGCCCATCACCGGTTGCGATCCGTGCATTGCGGGGACGGGAACGATTCTTATGCCGCACAGCTCGAACGGGCCGTCGATGGTGCGCAATTCTACCAGCGGCACAGTGCTTCCGGGCGGCGCCTCTTCGAAGATATAAGCGAACTGCCTGCGCAGCGTCGCCAGGGTTTCTGGAGCCGCGTAGAGTGGCACCACACCGCGCTGCTTCAAGTTGTACGGGCGAATATCGTCGAGCCCCATCACGTGATCAGCGTGTCCGTGTGTGAAGAGAACCGCGTCGAGCCGGTCGATTTTTGCGCGCATGGCCTGGTAGCGGAAGTCCGGCGTGGTGTCGATGACGATGTTGTGTCCCGCGTAGGCCAGCAGCACGGACGGACGCGTGCGCTTGTCGTGCGGGTCTTGGGATTCGCACACGGCGCAGTGGCATCCGAGCGTTGGGACGCCCATGGAGGTGCCAGATCCCAGTATGGTCAGTTGAAGTGAGGACATAACTCGGAAGAGAAAATTGGGAGCCGCATCCTGCACGCGGCTAGCGGTGCCAGAGGTTCCGTCTGGCGCTTGCTGTGCGGCCTCCGCAGAATCTTACTTTTTTCCAGCTGTCTGCTTGGCCATGGCCGCGGCGGCGGCCTTCGACATTTCCACGAATGTCAGCTTCAAGCTTCCAATAACCTCCAGCAGAAGCTCGTCGTCGGTTTTAGCCAAATTGCCGCGCGTTTTTTCGCGCAGCGCGTCCAGCATGTCGATCATTTCGCGCGCGCCCTCGATGTCCACGTACGGCTGGCCGGTGCGCGGATCGGCCATCCCCCCGAGCATGGCAGCGGCGTTCCTGGTGAGGAAATCCACGAGCATTTGAAAGCCGCGCGATGGAGTCAGTCCGTTGGGGTCGGCGGTAGTATCCAGATCGAGAGTTGCCGGATCGGTCAATTCGACCGATGAGGCTGCTCCCGCGCCCTTTGACTTGTCCTGCGCTTTGGGAGCGCTCGCAACTTTGGCCGCCGCGGCTTCGTCCTCGCGGCGCTCGCGATCGACAGCATCCTTGCGCAGCTCACCGTCGTCAGTGAAAAGGCGCCGGTCGACTACCTTGAAACTCTCTTCTGGTTTGGAGTCGGGCAATGTACCGTCCTTAGCTCGTTCTTGCTTTGCGTAGCCGTTGAATGAAAAGTCTAACACCTGCCTCGGGAGGCCACAAGCAAGGCCGCGGCAGCGGATTCATTTACGTGGGGTAATTTCGGACACGCCTCGTGCTAGCATTTTGATGCTATGAAAACCGTCCTGCTCCTGATTTGCTCCAACATTTTCATGACCATTGCGTGGTACGGCCACTTGAAGTATCGGAAGGCGCCGCTTATCGCCGCGATCGTGGTGAGCTGGCTGATCGCATTCGCGGAGTACTTCTTTCAAGTGCCGGCGAACCGGTTTGGCTACGGCGAATTCACGGCTTTCCAACTGAAGATCATTCAGGAAGTAATCACTCTTTGCGTGTTCACCGTTTTTGCGTGGCTGTATCTCGGCGAAGGAGTCAAATGGAACTATGCGGTTTCGTTCCTGTTTTTAGTAGGCGCCGTGACGTTTGCGTTTTGGGGAAAACTATAGAAGCAGCGCGCGTCGAGCGGTTGCCGGCGTCGCGCACTCCCTGTAGATTGGCGTGTCGTTCTCTGGAGCCGCACAATGCCGCAAAGGGTTTCGCGCTCGCACCAACAAAAGCGTAAGCGTCCGCGTGGCGCCACGCGAGTCAAACCATCTACCGGGGCGCCCAATAGGGCGCGCATCAAGGTTACACGGCGCGATCGAGCCGCTGGAGAATGGTTCGCAAAACTGATGGCGTTACAGGCGCGGCTGCGCGCGGCGAACGGCTGCCCGTGGGACCGCGAGCAAAGCCACCAATCGCTGCGAAAGTTTCTGGTCGAAGAAACCTACGAGGTGCTGGACGCAATGGATTCCGGCGACTCCGGCAAGTTCGCCTCGGAGCTGGGAGATCTGCTGCTGCAAGTGGTTTTTCACTCGATTTTGGCCGAGGAAGCGGGCGGTTTCACGGCTTCCGACGTGATCGAAGCGGTGCACACGAAAATGGTGCGCCGCCATCCGCATGTCTTCGGAGACGCCCAAGCCAAAACGTCGGCCGCGGTGTTGAAGAATTGGGAACAGATCAAAGCAGAGGAGCGGGCTGCGGAACGGGCCGGCGAGCGGGGCGGAAAATCCGCGCCCGCAGGAAAGCCATCAGACGAGTCGATCCTGGCGGGCGTCCCGCGTTCACTTCCCGCGGTACTGGAGGCTTACCAGCTCACGCGCCGCGCCTCGCACATCGGATTTGATTGGGAGAACCTTGCGGGAATTCTGGAAAAGCTCGATGAAGAGAAGCGCGAGATTGAATCCGCGCTGCCGGCAGGGAAGTCCAATGCCGAGGGCGCACGGCAACTCGAGGAAGAGGTCGGGGATTTTCTTTTCGCCGGGGTCAACGTCGCCCGGTTTCTCGGAGTCGATCCGGAGATCGCGCTGAAGAAAGCCAGCCAGAAATTCAAGAAACGATTTCAGTGGATGGAAACTGCGGCACGCGAGCAGGGGCATAGGCTCGCCGAGGTTCCGCGCGCACGAATGGAAGAACTGTGGGATGAATCGAAGGCCGCGGAAAAATCCCGGGCCGGCGGGGCCGTATGACGACTCCGGCAGTGGCGCCCGCGATCGAAATCCGTCACTGCGCCACGCTCGCGGAGTATGACGAGTGTGTTCGCCTGGAGAACCTGACGTGGGGCGCGGACATCGCCGTTCCGTCCGTGATGTTTTTCGTCGCGCATCATACCGGCGGACAGGTGCTCGGGGCTTTCGCGGACGCAAAGATGGTCGGATTCACGCTGGCATTTACGGGATCGCGGCAGGGTAGGATATTCCTCCATTCGCATATGACCGCGGTGCTGGACGTTTTTCGCGATCGCGGCGTGGGCCGGCAATTGAAACTTTTTCAGCGGCAGGACGCTTTGCGGCGCGGCATCGAACTGATTGAGTGGACTTTCGATCCGCTGGAAATGAAGAACGCTCATTTCAATCTCGTGCGTCTTGGGGCGGTCGCACGGCGCTACATTCCCGATTGTTACGGCATTACCGAAAGCCCATTGCACAGCGGCCTGCCCACGGACCGCCTGGTGGCGGAGTGGTGGCTCGGCTCGGAACGCGTGAAACGCATTCTCGCGGACGATCCCGCTCCGGCCGGCCACGCCGCGCTGCGGATCTCGCTTCCTCCAAATTTGCCGGAGGTGAAATCGCGAGAGCGCGCGGCAGCTTTGCAAATTCAGGCTGACGCGAGAGCGCAATTTCTGAAATGGTTCTCGCAGGGGTACGTCGCTACAGCCGCGGAATCGCGCGCGGGAGCAAGCGATTACATTCTCGAGCCTGCGTCGGCGATAGCGGGCCTGCGCTTGCCTGCGATCGCCGAGAGCCAAGGGTAGGGAACGGAATGCGACTGCGCAGACTTACGCTTCGTGAAATTCACATGCGCCTGCTGACTCCGTTCGAAACGAGCTTCGGGAAGACGGAACTGCGACGCATTGTGCTGGTCGAAGTGGACGCCGACGGCGTCTCCGGTTGGGGCGAATCGACCGCGGGCGAAACGCCATTTTATTCCTACGAAACGCTGGAGACAGCGTGGCATATTCTGCGCGATCACATCTGGCCGTTGGTCCGCGATACGGAGATTGGCTCGGCTTCGGAAATTTTCGACCGGCTGGCTCCCATTCGCGGCCACAACATGGCCAAAGCCGCCCTGGAGACTGCGATGTGGGACGCGGAAGCCAAGCAGAAAAATCTTCCGCTGGCGAAACTTCTGGGTGGAACTCGCGAAGAAATTCCGTGCGGGGTGTCGATCGGGATCAAGGCGAGCACCAGGGATCTGATTACCACGGTGGAGAAGGAACTGGCCGCGGGTTATCAGCGGATCAAAATCAAGATCAAGCCAGGGCTCGATGTCGAACCGGTGCGAGCGTTGCGGGGGCGCTTTCCGCGCATCCGACTGATGGTGGACGCGAATTCGGCATACAGCCTGGAAGATGTGCCGCTGCTGAAACAGCTCGACGCTTTCTATCTGATGATGATCGAGCAGCCGCTCGGATGGGACGACATTTTCGCGCACGCACAGTTGCAGCGACAGCTCGAGACTCCCATTTGCCTCGATGAGTCGATCCACGACGCCGGACAGGCGTTGGCGGCGATTGAAATGGGCGCTTGCCGGATTATCAACATCAAGCTCGGCCGCGTGGGCGGCCATACCTGCGCACGCCGCATGCACGACGTGTGCAAGGCAAAGGCTGTGCCGGTGTGGTGCGGGGGAATGCTCGAATCGGGCATCGGGCGCGCGCACAACATCGCTATGTCATCGCTCGAGAATTTCTCGCTTCCGGGTGATGTCTCGGCCAGCCGGCGATATTGGGAAGAAGACATCATCGAGCCCGAAGTGGAAGTGTCCCGGCAGGGACTGATTCGAGTTCCGGCAGGACCGGGCATCGGATACACGCCGCGGCTGGACCGCATCGAGGCTCTGACGAAACGCCGCGAAGTACTGGAATAATTTTGTCGTCCGTACCTACATCGGGAACTGCCGCAGGCGGTGAGTCGATAAACAAGACTGGTACGCCGGCAGAGCGTCCGACCTCCCATCAACCCAGCCGCTTTCTGCTGGACGCTGTGCTCGGCGGCATCCTGCTGGTGTGGTGCTTCAACTACACGGCGGGCAAGATCGCGCTGCGGCACATGGACCCATTTTCGCTGGCATCGATTCGCACCGAAGTGGCCGCCATCCTGATGCTCGGGATTTATTTTACGCGCCGCGAGCGCAGCCGTTTCCGGTGGCGCGATACATGGACGTTTACATATTTGGCCTTCTCTGGAGTGGTTCTGAACCAGGGCTGCTTTACTGTGGGGCTGAACTACACGACGTCGGAACGCTCGGTTCTATTGGTTGCACTCGCGCCGATTATTGTCTTGGTGTTGGCGCGCTTTATGGGGCTCGAGGCGCTCACGCCCGGAAAAACCGTCGGCATGCTGATAGCCTTCGCGGGAGTCGTGTTGCTCGAAACAGAGCGCGGATCGCTCGGGCACACGCCGCTGGTTGTGGGCGACATGATTACGCTAGTCGGGGTTGTCGGTTTTTCCGTGTTCAGTGTGCTCGGCAAGCGATTGCTGGGAGACGGCCGCCCCGAAACGTATGACTCGATTTCCTTCAACACTTTCACACTGGTTGCGGCGGCGATCCTGCTCCTGCCGCTGGCCGTGCGGCAGGGAATTTACTTGGATTGGCAGCAGGTAGGGTGGGCCGGCTGGGCGGGGCTGCTCTATATGGCCATCTTTAGTTCGGTGCTTGCCTACACGCTGTTCTATTGGATCTTGAAATATATGGAGGCTTCACGCGTCGCGGCCGTGGATTATTTGCAACCGTTCATTGTGGTGCTGCTCTCGATGGTATTTCTCGGCGAGCGCCCCACTGGACACTTGGTTTCGGGCGGGGCGCTGGTGCTCCTGGGCGTCTATTTCGTCGAGCGTGTTTCAGGGAGCAAGAGGAGCAAAGCTA
>Ga0302324_100013896_pt1 | contig 16276 bp, 15 predicted proteins | sample Palsa_T0_1_FD_201949 | JGI IMG/M metagenome (GOLD analysis project Ga0302324, IMG submission 201949) | Peat permafrost microbial communities from Stordalen Mire near Abisko, Sweden - Palsa_T0_1 | ecosystem: Environmental > Terrestrial > Soil > Palsa > Peat permafrost | place: Sweden: Abisko...
CGCCGAGCTGCATCTGTTGCTTTCGATGGTGACGCCGCTGGGCTGGCTGGAGCGCGTGCCGACTTATAAAGAAGCGCTGGACAACGTCAAGGATAAGGATCTGCATACCTACGGATTTTTCGGGTACCCCGTTCTGGAGTCGGCCGATATCGTCATGTACGGCGATCCGGAGACGGAGCTGCTGGTGCCGGTAGGCGAGGACCAGGTCGCGCATGTGGAGCTGACGCGGGAAATCGTGCGGCGATTTAACTTTTTCTACGGGTTCGATATCAGCGAGGAACTGTTTCGCAATCCAAAGAGCCTGAGCGCGGTATTGGATCGCGTCGGTTCGGCGGGACCCCGCGCCGCGGGTTCGATCAATCCGGCTACGATTCGGGCGGAGATTCGCCGCAAGGCGGAGGAAACCGGCCTGGAGAATTTCATGGCGTCGGCAGGCGACCTGAGCCGGTTTTTCTCAACGACTCATGTGCTGCGCGAACCCAACGTGATGTTGACGCACACGCCGCGCATTCCCGGTCTGGACGGACGCAAGATGTCCAAGTCTTACGGGAACTCCATCACGTTGAGCGAGACAGACGAATCGATCCGCAGCAAGACGCGCGCGATGATGACCGATCCGGCGCGCAAGCGGCGGACGGATCCGGGGAACCCCGAACTGTGCCCGGTGTTCGACTGGCACAAGCTGTTTTCACCGCGGGAGACGCTGTCGTGGGCCTCGGGAGGATGCGTCACCGCGGGCATTGGGTGCATCGAGTGCAAGGCGGCCATGGCCGACCATCTGATCCGGTGGATCGAGCCGGTGCGGCAGCGCCGCGTGGATTACCAACAGCAGCCCGATCACGTGCTGGAGATTCTGGACACCGGGTCGAAGCGCGCGCGGATCGTGGCGCAGGAGAGCATGGACCGCGTGCGCGAGGCCATTTTTCACTGGCCGGAGAAGCGCGCGGAGATCGCGGGCGGCTCGCGCGAGATTGCGAAAGACGTTCCGGCAAGGAGCTGAGATCCATGGCATCTCCTTATAAAGTGCACCTGGAAACGTACGACGGTCCTCTGGACCTGCTGCTGGATCTGATCCGCAAGCAGGAGATGGACATCGCCACGATCACCGGACAATACCTGGAATACCTGCACAAGCTGGAAGAACTGGACATCGACGTTTCCGGCGACTTCCTGTACATGGCCGCGACGCTGATTTTGATCAAGTCCAAGATGCTGCTGCCGGCCGATCCCCTTGCGCCGCCGGAGGAGCAACTGGACCCGCGCGCGGAGCTGGCGCACCGGCTGATGGAGCACGAAAAATTCAAGAATGCCGCGCAGCTTCTCTACCAGAAGCAACAACTGGAAGCGCACGTGTGGTCCAAGCCGGATCTTTCGCTCTACGAGGGCGAAGAGGTGGAAGGGGAACTGGTGGTTTCGCTGGTGGACCTGGTGCGCGTTTTCCAGCAGGTGCTGGAGCGGCGCAAGCAAGTGGTGCGCATCGAGCTGGCGCACGACCGCTTCACCGTGGCGCAGATGATGGAAGTGTTGCGCGCGCAGTTGCTGACCGCCGACAACGGTCTGGATCTGGCGGCGTTTTTCGAATCGTGCGCCTCGCGCGGGGCCATGATCTGCGCGCTGCTGGCGGTGCTGGAGCTGGTGCGCCTGCAGGCCATCGTGCTGACGCAGGGCGAACTGTTTGGGACCATCCTGCTGCGTAAGCATAAGATGTTTGACGTGGTGTTTTCGGGAGGAGAGGCCGGCGCGACGCCTGGAGACGCGGCCGCCGGAGACGGCTCCGGAAACGCGGCGGAAGAATCTCCGAAAACGATTGACGAGAATTACCTATGACTATCAGTGCCACGGAACTCAAGAGCGCCCTGGAAGCGATCGTCTACGCGGCGGACGAGCCGGCCACCATCGAACAACTGGCCGCGGCGATCGGGGAAGAGAAGCACGCGGTGCGCGCGGCGCTGGACGAGCTCATCGCCAGCACCTCGGTGGACGAACGGGGCATTGAGATCCGCGCGGTTGCGGGCGGCTACCGGTTTTATACCAAGCCGCAGCACCACGAGGTGGTGCGGCGGTTCATTAAGAGCCTGCGTCCACCGTTGCGGCTGACCATGCCGGCGCTGGAAACCCTGGCGGTGATCGCCTACAAGCAGCCGGTGACGCAGCCGGAACTGCAGGAGATTCGCGGAGTGAATTGCGCGGGCGTGATCGAGACGCTGCTGGAGCGGCGGCTGGTCACCACGGCGGGGCGCAAGCAGGTGATCGGGCGGCCGATTCTGTATCGCACGTCGAAGGAGTTTCTGATGCGCTTCGGACTGGGCGATCTGGAAGAGTTGCCCAGCCTGAAAGAGTTCGAGGCCCTGGCGCGCGAGGCGCTGGGCTCGGACGACGGCATTGCCGAGCTCGCGGCGGAGAGTTCGGACGAGGCGACTGTGGAAGCGGAGGCGCCAGGTGCGGCGGTTGAAAACGCCGGCGAACCGTCCGGGGAAGCAGCCGCGGAACCCGCGGGCGCGCCGCCCGCCGAACACGCCGGGGAACCGCGCACAGCGATGGCCGCCGCCGGCGCCGATGGCGCTGCCGCTCCCGAAGCAACGCCGCCGGTCCCTCCCAAGTAAGCGGTTTCCAAATAGGATATCGGAACCATAGCTGCGGCTTGACAGGGCGCGGCTTTCCCCGGACAATAAGTTAGTATTCACTTACTTCTAACATTTCCTTGGACGTCGCGAGAAAAGAAACGATGGGATCTCCCCGAAGCGTATGGAATCCGCCGGGCAAGACATTGGCGCCGCGCGCGCCCGTAATCCCCTTGAATGGAAATCCCACGAAGGCCGCGGGGGCGCATCGCATGCGGGCGGCGGAGCGCCGGCGGCATCTGATCTCCGTGGCGGTTCGCTTGTTTGCCGCGCGGGGATTCAGCGGCACAACCACCAAAGCGATTGCCGAAGGGAGCGGCGTCAGCGAGGCGATCGTCTTCCGACATTTCAAGAGCAAAGAGGATCTCTACGGGGCCATTCTGCTGGAGAAGGCGCGGCAGGACGGATACCAGCAGCTGATCCGAAGTCTGAAGGGGTTTGCCAAGCGCGGGGAGGACGAGCGGCTGGTATTTCATCTGGTGCTGCACATGCTCGAGAGTTTTGAAAGCGACCCCGATTTCCACCGGCTGATGTTGCACGCGGCGCTGGAGCGGCCCGACCTGGTGAAAGTGGGACGGCGCATCCTGGGCATGCCGATCTTCAAGCTGCTTTGCGGCTATGTGATCCGGCGGCAACGGGCGGGAGCGTTTCGCAAGGGACAGCCGGAACTTCTGGCCTTTGGAATCCTGGCGCTGCCCATGCATTTTGGGATGGTCACGCAGGTGATCGGGATCAAACGAGTGAACAAGCCGATGCACGAGTTAGCGGCGATCTTCACGGAAATTATATTGGACGGGATGCAGGTGCCGCGGGCGGCAGAGGGCGGAAGCCGGAATGGATTGGCGGCGGTGCGGGGGCGGGAGGTCCCTCTCTTCACGCCCGGGGCCAAAGAGTTGAGGCGCCCGGCGGAGAAGCGGCCGACCGGGAAACGACCGATCAGGAAACAACCGATCAGGAAACAAAGGGGCGATGGGACACGTATTCACAGAGTGCGAGGCGCGCGGTAACCGGTGGGGCGCGGCGGGAAGGGCGTATGCCAACTGAACTGGGGCCACCAGAACTGGGCAGGGAAATGAAGGAAAGCGCCTACGAGGCGGGAGCGAGAGATAACTTTCCGGTGCAGCGGAGCTCGCGCTCGCGGCGGCTGTCGCGCCTGGCGATTTGGGTGGGAGTTGCGCTGCTGATCGCCGGAGGAGTTGCATTGGTGGTCTTGCGACGGGCGCAGGCCGGGCCGCAAATCCATTATGAAACGGCGCTTGCCGATCGCGGCACGATCGCCGCCAAAGTAACGGCGACGGGAAATGTGTCCGCGCTGCTGACGGTGCAGGTGGGCAGCCAGGTCTCCGGGCGGGTGCAGGAGCTTTTCGTGGACTACAACTCGCCGGTGAAGAAAGAAGAGGTCATCGCCAGGCTTGATCCGCTGCTGTACCAGGCGGCGGTGGAGCAGGCGCAGGCGCAATATCTGAGCGCGCAGAGCAGCCTGAAGAAGGATCAAGCGCAGGAAGTCAACGCGAAGATCACCTACGACCGCGATAAGAGCCTGATTGCGTCGCAGGTGATCGCGCAATCCGACGTGGATACGGCGGAGGCGAACTACGAGGTGGCCAAGGCGCAGATCGACGCCGACCAGAGCAACGTGCAATCGGCGCTGGCGACGCTCAATCAGGCCAAGGTGAATCTGGGCTATACCACGATCATTTCTCCCATCGACGGCATCGTGATCTCCCGCAGCGTGGACGTGGGGCAGACCGTAGCGGCCTCGTTCCAGGCGCCGGTGCTTTTTACGATCGCCCAGGACCTGGGGACGATGCAGGTGGACACCAATGTGGGCGAGGCCGACGTGGGCCGGCTGGTGGCCGGAATGAAAGCGACCTTCACGGTGGACGCCTATCCGACGCGGGAATTTACCGGCACGCTGCGGCAGATCCGCAATGCCGCGCAGACGCTGCAAAACGTGGTGACGTATGATGCGGTGATCGACGTCAAGAACCCGGACCTCGCGCTGAAGCCGGGCATGACCGCCAACGTCACGTTTGTCGCCGCGCAAAAGGACAATGTGGTGCGGCTGAAGAATGCCGCGCTGCGTTTCGAGCCCGATCCGCAACTGCTGCAACGCATGAAGTTGAGCGAACCGGCGCAGGCGGCATCGGCACAGGATCCCAATCGCAGGAACCTGTGGGTGCTGCGCGACGGTAAGCCCGTGCTGGTGCAAGTCACGGTGGGCGTATCGGATGGGACGTGGTCGGAGCTGGTGCAGGGAGACATCCGGACCGGCGATGAGCTGATCACGGATATGAGCCTGAACGCGCAGCGAGGATTTTTCTAGAAGCGGCCGGGATACAGGAGAAACGCAGGTTGCGCCCGCTGATCGAATTCGAGCAGGTCACCAAGATCTACCGCATGGGCGACGTCACCGTGACGGCGCTGCGCGAGGTCACGCTGAGCATTGCCGAAGGCGAGTTCGTAGCCATCATGGGGGCGTCGGGCTCGGGAAAATCGACAATGATGAATATCGTGGGCTGCCTCGACTGGCCCACTTCGGGCCGGTACCTGCTGGGCGGGCACGCGGTTTCGGGGTTTGACCGCAACACGCTGGCCGAGGTCCGCAACCGCATGCTGGGTTTTGTCTTTCAGAGTTTCAATCTTCTCCCGCGCACCACAGCGATTGAAAACGTGGAGCTGCCCATGCTGTATGCCGGTGTGCCCGCAGCGGAACGCCGCCGCCGGGCGCTGGCGGCGCTCTCCCGCGTAGGCCTGGGGGATCGCGTCTCCCATCGGCCCAACCAACTCTCCGGCGGCCAGCAGCAGCGCGTGGCCATCGCCCGCGCCATGGTGATGAATCCGCGGCTGATTCTGGCCGATGAACCCACCGGAAATCTCGATTCGCGCACCAGCCTGGAAGTGATGGCGCTGTTTCAGGAGTTGAGCCGCGCGGGCATCACCATTGTCCTGGTGACGCACGAGGCGGACATCGCAGAACACGCCGAACGTAATATTGTTTTGAAAGACGGGAAGATTCTTTCCGATGCGCGCAGGGTTCCGCGCCGCGCGGATGTTTCCTTCGTCGAGGCAGGGACGGCCCTATGAACCTTTTGCACACGCTGCAGATCGCCATGCAGGCATTGCTGCGCAACAAGATGCGTTCCTTTCTCACCATGCTGGGCATCATTATCGGCGTATTCGCGGTGATCGCCATGGTGGCGGTGGGGGACGGGGCCACGGCGCGCGTACAAGGACTGTTCGCTTCCATCGGCACCAACATGCTGATCGTCCTTCCCGGCGCCAGCCAGCAGGGAGGGGCCTTCGGGGGATTCGGCACGCAACCCACGCTGACCTGGGACGATCTGAAAGCCATCAAGACGGAAGTGCCCACGGTGCGCTATGCCGCCGCGATTCTGCACAGCAACTCACAGGTGCAGAGCGAAGACCACAACTGGAACACCAGCATCAATGGGACTTCTCCGGATTATTTCGACATCCGCGACTGGGCGGTGGACAAAGGCGCGCTGTTCACGCAGTCCGATCTGGACGGGCAGACCAAGGTCGCCGTCCTGGGGCAGACCACGGTGTCCAAACTTTTCGCCGCGAATTACAATCCCGTGGGCCAGAGCATTCGCATCAATAACGCGCCCTTTTTGGTGATTGGCGTCCTGGAATCCAAGGGGCAATCCATGCAGGGGCAGGATAACGACGACGTGGTGTTCATCCCGGAAACGACCTACCAGTCGAAAATCCAGGGGGGCATGCAGAGATTTGTCAACGGCAGCATCATGGTCGGCGCCGATTCCGAGGATCACACCACGCGCGCGCAGAATCAGATTGCGGCTCTGCTGCGCGACCGCCACCACATCCAGGGCGGCGCGGACGACGACTTCAACATTCGGAATCTTGCGGACATCGCCAGCACGCTGACCGAGGCCACCGGAGCCTTGACGCTGCTGCTGGCGGCCATTGCCGCGGTTTCGTTGCTGGTGGGCGGCATTGGCATCATGAACATCATGCTAGTCAGCGTCACCGAGCGCACCCGCGAGATTGGCCTGCGCATGGCCATTGGGGCCAAGGGGCGCAACATTCTGGCGCAATTTCTGACCGAATCGCTGGTCCTTGCGGCGTCCGGCGGGATCATCGGGGTCATCCTGGGGATCACCACCACGCAACTTCTCGCGCACCGCTTCGGGTGGAGCATTCCGGTGCGTCCCGCGGTGATCCTGGTGGCGGTAGGATTCAGTTGCCTGGTCGGCGTGGGATTTGGCCTGTTTCCGGCGCGCAAAGCATCGCGGCTCGATCCCATAGAAGCTCTGCGTTACGAATAATCCGGAACGGGAGACTGGTGCGGAAAAGAAGCAATCCATCCGCCGTGATCGCCGGGGTCGTAATCCTTCTGGTTTTTTATGCGGCGGTTCGCTGGCTTTCGCGGCCTTCCTCCGGTCCTCCTTCCGCAACACAGGGGTTTTCTGCGCGCATCGGTCCGCCGGACATCTATCCCGATCCGGCCCGCACGCCCGGCGCCACCGACCCGGACATCACGCAGGACGACGTTCAGAGCACCATCTGCAATCCGCGCTGGAGCACCAGAAGCGTGCGTCCGCCGGCGGAATACACCACCCGTCTGAAAAGTGAGCAGCTTCGGGAATCCGGATTTTCCGACACGGACCTGCGCGACTATGAGGAGGACCACCTGATCCCGCTGGAGTTGGGTGGGAATCCGCAGGATCCTCGAAACCTTTGGCCGGAACCCTATCGAACATCCATTCCCGACGGAGGAGCGCACTCCAAGGACAAAGTGGAGAATTACCTGCATGACCAAGTGTGCGCCGGAAATTTATCGCTGGGCGAGGCGCAAGCGGAAATTGCTAACGATTGGTATCAAGTGTATGTGAAGTCGGTCCCCCACTAGATTCCATGAAGCTCACCCGGGCTCCGGGAAGCGGGTCGGATCCGGGACTCTGGACCGCGGGGGATGAGCTGAGATGAATCCCCAGCGCTGGTTCGGCGCCGTCGGGTAGGGCGGGTGGGAGAGCCAGCCTTCCTCCCGATTCCATGAGGTATTCGTGGCCATGCCAGCGCATGCGCGTGTGGAAGAAGGATGCCAGCCACACACCGAAGGCCAGGGCATCACAGACCGGAAACAGCGGCCAAGTGCGCCGAACCAGCGGATCTCGCACCACTCCCCGCCCCATGGCAAGGATCACCGCGGAGCGAAACAGGAGATATCCTGCGAGAATGGCCGCGGCAGCCAGAGAGTTTCCTCCGATGGCGCAAGCTAGAACCGCCCAGGGGAGAGCAAACGTAAACAGCAGCCCGAAATGCCCCAGGGGACGGATATGGCGCAGACGGAGCGACCAGAGGATCTCGTGCTGAAGGAAAGCACGCAAGGATTGACGAGGATAGACCATCGAGACGGGTTCGGAGGCGAACTCAACGCGATAGCCGCGCGATGCCAGGGCTCGCACCAGGAGCAGATCTTCGGAATGGGAATCCACCACGGCCTCATAGCCGCCGATGGCGGACAGCAGGTCGCGCGGAATGGCCAGCGTGGCGCCGGTCGCCCACTGAAAACCTCCCTCGAGGAGATGGCTGACTATTCCTTGCGTCCAAAAACCGGCGACGTAGCTCAGGGACTGGATCCGTGAAACGAAGTTTCCTTCAATCTGGCCTTGAAAAAACGCGCTGACCAGCCCCACGTGGGGATCGCTGAAGGGCGCGGCCACGGAGCGCAAGTAGCCGGGGCCGACGCGGACGTCGGCATCGGAGGAGACCAGCAGGTCGTACCGTGCTTCGCGAACCAGGCGGCAAAGCTTGTTCGCCTTGGGGTTAATTCCGCGGTTGGCGCGCCCAACAAGCAGACGAATGGAACAATCGGGGAAGTCGCGGATGATGCGTTCGATCACCGGCACGGCGGGGTCGCTTTCCTCGCGCACGCAGAACAGAATTTCGTAGACCGGATAGTCCTGCCGGCAGAAACTCGCGAAATTCTCATAGAGGGCATGTTCGAGGCCGCGCACGGGCTTCAGAACACTGATGGGAGGCGTGTATCCCCCCGGCCAGGAGCGTCTTTGGCTGCGGAAATGGAACGCCGCAAACAGACAAAGCAGGCAATACACCAGCGGAGCGGCGACAATCAGCCAGATGTAGTGGTGAAGAATCAGCGCCAGCGCCGCTATCGCCTGAGCTTGCAGTGTCTTCAGCTGGAAGAACGAGACAGCGCCCAGACACACGGGTGTATTCCCAGCGCGGCGAACGCACGCCAGACGACTTGCCGAGGAGCAACGAACTCCCGGAACAGTTTCCGTAAGGATCCCAAGTTGCTCCCTTTGTGGTGACCTGGGGGGAGCAAAAGTGGGTAGACAATACCTCGACAGAAGACGCATGTAAAGGATTTATGTTTTTTGGAGCTGTGCACAATAGGACAGTGCCGATTTTTGGTTGGTGTGGCGCAGAGTTTTGCTGAGGACTCCCGGAATGAATCCACGATGTCGCGCGGGCCGGTTGCGGCGTCATGTAAGATAGAAGCGAAGTTGACGAAGGGTGCAACGGCCAATGCTCGAACGCTTACAGAAAATTATCGCCCGCGCGGGGATCGCCTCACGCCGGCACGCCGAGGAGTTGATTGTCTCCGGGCAGGTTAGGGTGAACGGCGTGGTGGTCACGGAACTGGGCGCCAAGGCCGATCCGGAGCGCGACCGCGTGGAAGTTGCCGGAAAAGTCGCCGAGCGCCCCGAAACTCCGAGTTATTACATGCTGCATAAGCCGGCGCACGTGGTCTCCACGCTGTCCGACCCCGAGGGCCGCGCCACGCTGCGCCATCTGCTGCGCGGGCTTGCGGGAGGAGTGTATCCAGTGGGGCGGCTGGATTACGCAACCTCCGGGCTGGTGCTGCTGACCAATGACGGCGAACTTGCCGATCGAATCTTTAAATGTTCCGCGAGCATGCCGCAGGTCTATTGGATCAAGTTGAAGGGGCGGCCCAAGGACGACACGTTTCAGCGGCTGCGCGAGCACGCGCACGCGCGATTGCGGCAGCTTCGCGGGCCAGCTTCGGCGCCCGCCGCTTCTCCCAATCCCTGGTATGAAGCGGAGTTGAGCGAGGCGCGGCGCGATCTGTTGCGCAGCACCCTGTTCGAGGCCGGGCATCCGGTGGAGAAGATGAAGCGCGTCAAACTGGGACCGCTCGAGCTGGGGAAACTCCCGGAAGCGCTGTATCGCAGCCTAGAGCCCGGTGAAGTGGAGCGGTTGCGACGCGCTGTGGAACGCGCGGAAAAGGCTCCGCATTCCTTCGTTCCAAGCCATCACACTAAGCCGCTCAAACGCAAGCGCGCGCGGGTGGTGAGCGTCAAAAAGGCGGGACGGTGAGCGGCTCGGCGACATTTGTGCCGCCATCGGATGCACAGATCGCCGAACTTCTTCGCAGCGCCCGGACCATCGCGGTGGTGGGACTTTCCAATCGGCCGTTTCGCGCCAGCGGGGGAGTGTCGCGATTTTTGCAGGCCAACGGTTACAAGATCATTCCCGTCAATCCCAAGGAGCGAGAGGTTTTGGGGGAGAAGGCCTACGCACGCCTGGAAGACGTTCCCGGCAAGGTCGATATCGTGGATATTTTCCGGCGGCCGGAATTCGTGCCCGACATCGTGGATGCGGCCATTCGAATCGGCGCGCGCGCGGTGTGGATGCAGGAGGGCGTGGTGCATGCCGAGGCCGCGGCGCGTGCCCAGCGCGCGGGACTTATCGTGGTGATGGATCAATGCATTTTGAAAGATCACAACCGCCTGCTGTCTTAGCCGCGTCATGAGCCTTTTCGCCCAACCGGAACCCGAGGATCACGCGGCAGGCCCTGTGCCGCTGGCCGAGCGGATGCGCCCGCGCACGCTGGACGAGTCCGTGGGCCAGGAGGGGCTACTGGGTCCTGGCAAACCGCTGCGGGTGCAGATCGAGCGCGACGAAATGGGCTCGATGATCCTGTGGGGCCCGCCGGGCTGCGGGAAGACCACACTGGCCCGCCTGATCGCCCGCCAGACGCATTCCGAGTTTGTCGCCTTCAGCGCGGTGCTGAGCGGGATCCGCGAAATCAAGGACGTGATGACCGCCGCGGAGCGCGCGCGGCGCGGTGGCAAGCGCACCATCGTTTTCATCGATGAAGTGCACCGGTTCAACAAGGCGCAACAGGATGCCTTTCTTCCGCACGTAGAAGCCGGCAATATTACGTTTATCGGTGCGACCACGGAGAATCCGTCGTTCGAGGTAATTGCGCCGCTGCTGTCGCGCACACGCGTGTACGCGCTGGAGGCGCTGAGCACGGAACAGATTGGCGGACTATTGCGACGCGCGCTGGGGGATTCGGAACGAGGCCTGGGGAACGAAAAGCTGGCCCTGGCGGAGGGCGTCGTTGAGCGCATCGCCATCTTCGCCAATGGGGACGCCCGCGCCGCCTACAACACGCTGGAGGCCATGGCGCGCGCGGCCGCGCCTGACGCCGAAGGGCGCCGGGCCATCACGGAGGAGTTGCTGTCGCAAACACTGCAGCGCAAGTTCCTGCAATATGACAAGAGCGGGGAAGAGCACTTCAACCTTATTTCGGCGCTGCACAAATCGGTGCGCAACTCCGACGCCGACGCATCGCTCTATTGGCTGGCGCGCATGCTGGAATCGGGCGAAGACCCCTTATATATCGCGAGGAGGCTGGTGCGCATGGCCAGCGAGGATATCGGCCTGGCCGATCCGGCGGCGCTGGGGATTACCGTGGCGGCGATGCAGGCGGCGGATTTCGTGGGAGTGCCGGAGGGCAATCTGGCGCTGGCGGAGGCGGCCGTGTATCTGGCGCTGGCTCCCAAGTCCAACGCGCTTTATACCGGATACGGCCAGGTGCAGAGCGACATCGCCGAAACAGTTTCCGAACCTGTGCCTCTGCATCTGCGCAATGCCGTGACCGGCCTGATGAAGCATCAGGGATACGGCCGCGGCTACCAGTACGCGCACAACGATGCGGAAAAAATCACCGATATGTCCTGTTTGCCGGAGAGCCTGAGCGGGCGGCAGTATTATCTGCCCACCGATCAGGGGCTGGAACAGCGGCTGCGCGCGCGCATGGAAGAGATTCGGCAGATTCGCGCGCGGCGAAAATCCGAAAAAAGCTAGGATTGGGTGCGCTGGCGCGCGGCCTCATAGAGCAAGACGCTGCCGGCGACGGCGGCGTTGAGCGAATCCATGGGCGCTTGCGCTCCTGGCGCGGCGGCTTGCGGAATCCTCACGGCGGCGTCCGCCGAGCGAAGCATATCCGCAGAAAGGCCGGCGCCTTCGTTGCCAAGCAGCAGAGCCACGGGCATGCGCCAGTCGGCTTCCCAGGGCAGCAGCGTGTTGACGATCGACGTGTCTGGCGATGCGGCATATACGCGCACGCCGGCAACGCGAAGCTGGGCGAGCAGCACCGGCGCGGCCATGCCCCGAAGAACCGGCAGGCGCAACGCGGATCCCGCGGAGGCCCGCAGCGCCTTGGGCGCGAAGGGATTGGCCGTGCCGGCCCCATCCGCCGACGCGGTGGCCACGCCGGTGGCCCCAAAAGCCTCCGCTGCGCGGATCAGGGTTCCCACGTTGCCCGGGTCCTGCATCCCCGCCATGACCAGGACGAGCGGAGCGGCGGCGCCGCGCACCAGATCGTCGAACGTCGCCGAGGGCGGGCGCATCAGCGCGGCAACTCCCTGGGGCGTCTCGGTAGCGGCATCGTGGGCGAACAAGCGGTCGCTGGTGCCAAGCAGGCGGGCCGCGGGCGGAATCGAGCCGGACAAATGAGGGAGGTGCCGCTCCCCGGATTTGCTAACGAGGACGGCGATTACCTCGACACCGGATTGCAAGGCGGTGGCCACCAGACGGGCGCCTTCCGCGGCAACGTCTTCTTCGGCGGGGCGGTGCGAAGAAGGAGCCGCAAGCGCGGCACGGAATCGCTTGAGCCAGCGATTGTCGCGGCTGGCAATTGGCTCGGGAGTGCGGGGCTGGTGCGGCATCCCGTGGAGACTAACAAAGGTGCCGCGGCCGGTAAAGCCAGGTTCCTGGTGGGCAGGGGTTTATCTGGAGCCGGGGCAATGACTTGCGGCCCACCATTTCCTGTGCTAATTTGCCTCTTCATTTAATCGTCTCCCAAATCGGGAGAGCAGGCGGTCCCGGATCCAGGTGGACCGCAGAGGCGCGAAATTGCCGGCCGAGCTGCTGAAGGTTTCAGCGGATTCCCCAGACATCGAAGCCATACGATACGCCGCGAAGATGATTGCCCGCGGCCAGGTCGTAGGCGTGCCCACGGACACTTTTTATGGTCTGGCGGCAGACCCGTGCAATCTGTCGGCCATCGAAGAGATTTACCGGGTGAAGGGCCGCCCGGAGAATCGCGCGCTGCCGATTCTGGTGAATTCCATCGAACAGACCATCCCGCTCACGCGCGATTTGCCATCGAGTTTCCTCACCCTGGCGCAGAAATTCTGGCCGGGAGCGCTTACGATCCTGGTGGACGCCTCGCAGCGGTTGCCGCTCAAGGTGACGGCGAATAAGGGGCGCGTGGCGCTGCGCTGGCCCAACTCCAAGATCGTCTGCGCACTGATCGAACAGACCGGCTGGCCGATCACCGGAACCAGCGCGAATATTTCCGGGTACCCGTCGTGCTCCAATGCCGAGGAACTGATGGAGCAACTCGGCGAACGGATTCCGCTGATCCTGGATTGCGGAGAAACCGGGGCCATGCTTTCGTCAACGATCGTGAACCTGATGGGAGAGGAATGGCAGATCGTGCGCGAGGGAGTGGTCAGCGAAGAAGAGATCAAGCAGGCACTGAACGATCAGGGCTGATCGGTCCGCAGGGTAATCCCACTTAAAAAACCGTAGTCGCCGCCAGGCAGCAGCGCGATGTTTTCGACGCGGCGCCGATGCACGCAGATGTTGTCGGTATACCAAAGACTCAAGTAGGGAAGGTCTTCGGCGACGATGCGCTGCACCTCGGCAAAAAGCTGCCGGCGTTTTTCCTGATCGGGTTCGACGCGGGCCTGGTCGAGCAAGGCGTCCACGCGTGCATTGCGGTAATGTCCCCGGTTGGCTCCGTCGGGAGGCATGCGGCGCGAACTGAAGACGTACTCAAACATATCGGGATCGTTGTTCCCGCCCACCCATTGCAAGGTATACAGCTGAAAATTGCCGCGATTAACGTCCGATAATAGAGTGGCCAATTCCAGGGAGCGCAGCTCGAGATCCACGCCGACACGGCGCCACTGTTCCTGTAATGCGGCGCCCAGCAGGCGGGTGCTCTCCTCGGTGGAAGTTTTGAGCACCAGATGCAAGCGCATCCCGCCAAGTTCGGGGCGGCGCGGGAAGCCGGCGGCGTCCAGCAACTGTTCGGCGCGCGCGGGATCGTAGGGATAATGCGCGACGTTGGGTTCGTAGGCCCAACTGTTGGGCGGAAGCAAGCTATCGGCAAAGCGCGCCTGGCCGCGCAGGAGATAGCGAATGATGGTATCGCGATCGGTGGCGAAGGCCAGCGCCTGGCGCACCTCGCGGCGAGCCAGCGCGGGATCGTCAAAATTAATGGCCACGTAGGCATATTCGGTTCCCGAGTCTTCGGTCACGGAGAGCGCGGGGTCCTTGCGGAGCACGGCCACCATGTCGGCCGGAAGGGAACTGGATTCCAGGTCTCCGGTTCCCTTGCGAAGTTCCAGCGCGCGGACGACGGCATCGGGCACGATGCGGAAGCGCACCTTTTCAATGATGGGGGCAGTACGGAAGTAGTCCGGATTACGCTCCAGAACCACCTCCTCATCCTGCAGCGCGCGCACAAAACGAAAAGGGCCCGAGCCAATCGGATGGCCGGCAAAATCCGCGCGGGAACCTGCGGGGACAATGCCCACGGCAGGCCTGGCCACGTTCCACAGAAATGATGAAAACGGCTCACGGAGATGGAAAACGACGGTTTGGGGGTCGGGGGCGTCGATAGCGCGAACCATGCGAAAGGTGGCGCGTTTGAGAGTCTGGATTTCGCCGGTGCGGATGGAGTCAAAGGTGAATTTCACATCGGCCGAAGTGAGCGGGCGGCCGTCGTGGAAGCGCACACCGCTCCGCAGGTGGAAGACATAGGTCAGCGGATCGGGGCTCTCCCAGCGCTCCGCAAGATCCCCGCGCAGATTCATTTGCGGGTCGCGTTCGAGCAGGCCGCTGAAGAGCAGGCTGTCAATACGCTCCGATTGCGCATCGGTGCCGACGCGCGGATCGAGATTCGCGGGCATGCTTTCGATCAGAAAGTTGACTGTGCCGGGACCATTTTGGGGTTCGCTGGAACAGGACGCCATAGATAGTGCGGCAGTCAGTAGTAGCAGAAAGGTTCTAGCGTGGTGGCGCATAACAGATCTTACCCAGGATAGCAGGCCGTCGAGCTCCGGTGGCGCTGGGCAGGTTGGCGGGCCTGTGGTTCACGGTCTCATTGGCGAGCAGCGCGAAGGCGAATGCTTCCTTGGCATCGGCCGAAACTCCCAGCTCATTCGAGGATAGTACGCGGGTACCGGAAAGCCCAGACGAAAGTATCCCCATGAGGAGAGGATTGCGAACGCCGCCACCGGAAACGATGAGTTGCGAGACGGGCATGCGCGGCGCGACCCAGCGCTGCAAGGCATTCACGATGGAGGCTGCCGTCAACTCCGTGGCCGTGCGCAGCAAGTCCTCGGGCCGGGAGCGGTGCTTTCGACCCCAGGCGACGATTCGGCGAACGTATTCCGCGCCGAACTGTTCACGCCCGGCGGTCTTAGGCGGCGGGCGGCGGAAATAGGGATCGGCGAGAAGCCTATCGAGCAGCTCGGGCAGAGGCCGGCCCTTGCGGGCCATGCGCGCGTCGCGATCAAATGTTCGCTTGCCGTGCGAGAAGAGGCGGACAAGCCCGTCCAGGATCATATTGCCGGGTCCGGTATCGAAGGCGAAAACATCGGAAGGGAGCGCCGCGCGGGGGATCACCGTGACGTTGGCAATACCGCCGATGTTCAGCGCTACACGCGCATGGCGGGAATCCCGATACAAGAGGTAGTCCACGAAAGGGACCAACGGCGCTCCCTGGCCTCCGGCGGCCATATCCGCGGGGCGAAAATCACCCACGGTTGTAATGCCAGTCAGCGCGGCGATTACCGCCGGCTCGCCAATCTGTAGCGTCGAAGCCACGCGCGATCCCAGAAAACGGGTTGGCAATCCCTGGTGATAAATGGTCTGCCCGTGCGAGCCGATCAGGTCGATGCGCCGCGGGTTCACGCCAAACTTGCGACAGGCGCGGAGCGCGGCCTGTGCGAAGACCTGTCCCATGCGAAAGTTGAGTTGGCTGATCTCCGCAGAGGATGAGGGCGCGCCCTCGGCGATTCGCAGCACCGCGGCGCGAACGTCACCGGGCAGCGGGAACGCGGCGAATTGTTCCAGCCGGGGCGGAGCGCCCCGGTTTTCTTGGCCGGGGGCCATGCGGACCAGAGCGACGTCGATGCCATCGGCGGATGTGCCGGACATCATTCCTAAAATGAGACACGGGCCTGAGACAAGACGCATGCCTCCGCGCGGGCCGGTCATAAGATTTGCTTCTTAAGTTGCGCGAGCAGATTGAGCGCGTCAATCGGCCGCAGGGTATCGAGATCGGCCGAGCGCAGGGCCTCCAGAACTTC
>Ga0302324_100013898_pt1 | contig 16275 bp, 18 predicted proteins | sample Palsa_T0_1_FD_201949 | JGI IMG/M metagenome (GOLD analysis project Ga0302324, IMG submission 201949) | Peat permafrost microbial communities from Stordalen Mire near Abisko, Sweden - Palsa_T0_1 | ecosystem: Environmental > Terrestrial > Soil > Palsa > Peat permafrost | place: Sweden: Abisko...
AGCTCTATGATCCGCTGAACGGCTTTGCACCTTACGCCGGGAACATGGGTGTTCCCATCGTCAGCCCGGTGGCCAAATTCCTCTTTGCCAATCCGTCCCTCTATCCACTGCCGAATGCGACTCCTTCCGACGGGATTGTCGCCAATAACCTGCAGGGGCCGCAGCGCATTTACAAAGCCAACAACCAGGGAGACATCAAGATTGAGTACGATCCTCGTTCGGCGGACAAGATCACGGGATTTTATTCCATGTCCACTTCGTACGACGGAAAGACTGCCTTGCTGGGAATCACCTTTCCCGGAGTGAATATCTTTCCCACCAAGCTAGCCGGGGCGAACTGGGTGCATACGTTCTCACCCGCCATCGTCAACTCGGCGCGTATTGGCTTCACCCGCACCAAGTGGAACGAGGGCTTTCCGCAGGATCCCACCGGTCAGTTTGGAACCAAGGGCAATGCCAAGGTTGGAATTAGTTTCCCCAACCAGACGTATAACGGTTTCACATTCCAGAACGTCAGCAACAATGCCAGTGGTGGTCTCAGCGGAGTGGGCACGCCCGCCTTCGATGGCGGGCTGCTCGACAACACCTTCAGCTACATCGATAACGTGATCTGGCAGCACGGCAAGCATATCGTCAGCTTCGGGGGGCAGGCTCTGCGTTACCAGAACAACTACCCCACGAGCAACAATAACGGCTACCTGGGATCGATGCTCTATACGGGTGCGTTTACCAGCAATCCGTCGCTCAGTAACGCCGGGGGATATCCGGGTGCGGACTTCGTGCTGGATCGCGTGAGCTCGGCCGCCGCCACTTTGAGCAGCGTGAACGTTGGCCAACGGCAATGGCGGGCGGCGGGCTTCGTCAGCGATGACTACAAGGTGCTGCCGAATCTTACCCTGAACGTGGGGATACGCTACGAGTTCGATCAACCCTGGATCGAATCGAACAACAAGACCGGCAACGTGGACTTAGCCACTGGACAGGTGATCTACGCCGCCCGCGTGCCCACGGGGGCGCCGGGTGGCTCGGGGGTATGCAGCAATCGCGCTTGCTATGACAATAATTTTCGCCAGATTATGCCCAGGCTGGGTTTTGCCTGGTCTGCCAACGATCGCCTGGTGGTTCGCGGAGGCTACGGCGCGACCAGCTTCTTTGAAGGCAACTCGTCTAATCAGCGATTGACCTCCATTACTCCATTCATCCAGGCAGTAAATGTAACTACGGTTGCGCCGACGCCCGGCACTCCTGGTACTCCGCGCACAGCGGAGCAGGGCTTTACCGGCGGCACCGTAAGTTATGGCGGAACCTTCAATGTCTATCCGAAGAATATCCAGCCCGCGTACGTGCAGGAATGGAGTCTCACCACGGAATACGCGCTGACTCGCAGTCTATCTTTGCAGGTTGGCTATTTGGGGGAGCAGGGCCAGCACATAGAAGACTACGGCAACGTCAACCAATATCTGGCGAATGGCGACCCTACGTCCGCTCCGTATTACAACAACCCGTACATTGGCGTGAACGCGATTGATCCGTCTGTAAGCATCGGATCGAACTCACTGCTCATTACGGAATCTCGCGCGGCGATGAATTTCAACGCGTTGGAGACAGTCCTGCGGCAGCGCGTGAGCCGTGGGCTGGAGTTCACCTTCAACTACACCTATGCCAAAGCCCTGACCAACAGCGCGGGCAACTATCCCGTGAATGTGGCCGGAGCCTTATATGGAGGCCAGGGCGCATTCCAGAACTACTACAATAGCGCCGCTGACTGGGGTCCTGCGGGATACGACGTGCGGCATAACGTAAGTGCCACCGGAGTCTACGCTTTGCCTTTCGGGCGCGGCAAGGAATATCTGTCCAACATCAACCGCTTGGTTGATGAGGCGATCGGCGGGTGGAGGATTGCGGCGGCCGGCGTAGGATACAGTGGCTTTCCGGAAACCATTTTGGGTCCTGGGAATAACTCCAACAGTTACGGTAACTCGCGACCCAACCAATATCGCAGGTTGAAGATCGTGGGTCGCAGTATTGGGAACTGGTATGGAACGGATCCCTCGGCCACTCCGTGCACCACACCCGGTGTTGACAACGGCGAGTGCGCCTTCGGGACACCGGCGTCGAATGCCTTTGGCACGGCGAGCAACGGCAACACACGCGGGCCCGGATACCTCAACGTCGACATGTCCGCATTCAAGGACTTTCATGTCGTGCGTGAGCAGACGGTGGGCTTCCGCTTTGACGCCTTCAACGCCTTCAACATTGCCAGTTACGGGAATCCAGACACTGGAATCACCGACAGCAACTTCGGCAATATTTCTAATGCAGGGGGCTCAGCGGTTCGATCGGTGGAGCGGCATTTGCAGTTCTCGGCAAACTACAGGTTCTAGTGAACAGGCTTCCGCTGGGTAATCTTCCCCGCGGATTCTGTAGGTAGGTCGGCCTTCTTGGGATACGTACGCGGGATGATGGAGCTTGAAATCTGTGTCGATTCGGTGGAATCGGCGGTCGCAGCCGAGTCTGGCGGAGCGCAACGAGTGGAGTTGTGCAGTGGCCTGGGGGAGGGGGGCTTGACGCCAAGCCTGGGACTGATTCGCGCAGTGCGGTCCCGCATCGGCATTGGCGTGCATGTCATGATCCGTCCCCGAGGTGGAGACTTTCTCTATTCCGATGAAGAACTGGCGGTGATGCGCGACGACATAGCGCTGGCAGCGCGATCGGGAGCGCAAGGTGTCGCGCTGGGTTTGCTGACGGCCGATGGGCGGGTGGACGTGGAACGGACGGGTGAGCTGGTCGAACTTGCCCGGCCTATGGAGGTCACTTTCCACCGTGCGATCGATATGACCAGCGATGTCGAAAGGTCGCTCGAAGAGGTTATTGAATCGGGCGCCGACCGGGTGCTGACATCGGGCGGAGAACAGACCGCGGTGCTGGGATGCCGGCACATCCGTGACCTGGTTCGGGCAGCGCAGGGGAGGATCGGGCTGATGGCCGGCGGTGGCGTGCGTGCGGAGAATGTGCAGGAAATTGCGCGGGCGACGGGAGCGGCCGAATTTCACGCCGGGTTGCGGCGCACCATCCCGAGTCGAGCCAGGCATCAAGTGCAAAAGGTCTCCCTGGGCGATCCAGGGGTCGATGATTATGCACGCAGTGTCGTATTGACGGCGGATGTTCGCATGCTGCGGCAAGCAATGGATGCGGCTTTCAGCAACGACCGTAACACCATCTGACGTCGCTTCGGATAGGGCGAAGGTTGGTTACGCGGTAACGCTTCAAGAGGCCTAGCGGTACCTGATCCGTGTGCCTGATCCGTACAATAGGTGGGGCGATTCTACGGAGCGAGCACCAGGGGATGTCTTCGAAGACGGACAAACGGGCGAAGGAAATACTGCGGCTGCTACTGAGTCACGGCAAGACGTCGGTGGAGGAATTGACTCGGGTTTTTGGGACCTCTGCGGCCAGTGTCAGGCGTGATCTGGTGCGGCTGGAGGAGCGGGGCCTGGTACATCGAACCCACGGCGGAGCGATGCTTGCCGGCCAGATCTACGAGCCGTTCCGATTCGATTCATCGTTTCATGTTCGCGAAGGACGGTTCGCGGCGGAGAAGAAACGCATCGCCAAGGCGGCGGCGGCGCTGGTTTTGGACACTGAGACGATCGGTTTCACGGCGGGAACGACGACCACAGAAGTAGCGCGCGAGTTGCGAATGCGCACCGGATTGCACATTATCACCAACGCGGTGAACATCGGGCTGGAGTTAAACTCCAACAAAGGGCCGGAGACGACACTGACCGGCGGCTGTATTCGCTGGGCGGGTGCTTTTTCGCTCATTGGCCCGACGGCGATTGAGTCTCTCAATGCAGTGGTGATGGACAAGGTTTTCATCGGCGTGTGCGGGGTTGACCCGGAACGCGGTGCGACCATCATTGAAGCCGAGGAGGCCGCGGTTTTTCGAGCGATGAGCAGGCGTGCTAAGCAGGTGGTCATCGTTGCAGATTCGAGCAAGGTGGGCATGACCAGCCCGGCAGTGATCTGCCCGGTCGGAGACATCGATATTTTAATCACCGATGATGGCGTTTCGGATGATGCAGTGAACGCGTTTAGACGTTCCAATGTGCAGGTCGTCATCGTATAAATGCTCAGACGCTGGATTGTCGTCCGGGTTCTCATCGCTTGATCGAACGTCCAGGTAGACTTGGACCATGCAGCAAAGAGGCTACTTTGAAGACGTCAGCCGATCGCTATGGTCCCGAGCCCAGGGATGAAACAGCCTCCAGCCGCTTCACAAGCTTTCGCTGAAGCTGAGCGAGACGCAATCTATCGGGTGATCCGTGCGCGGCGCGATGTGCGCCACGGCTTTCTGGCCCAGCCGCTGCCAGATCCCTTGCTGACCCGCCTTCTCACAGCAGCTCACGACGCGCCCTCAGTCGGACTGATGCAACCCACACGCTTCGTCGTGATCCGCTCACTTGCCATTCGGCGCCAGGTCCATGCCGCCTTCCTGAACGCAAACCAGCAGGCGCAGTCCAGGTATCAGGGCGCACTCCGGGACCAATATGCGGGGTTGAAGCTCGAAGGCATTCTGGACGCGCCTCAAAATCTCTGCATTTTGTGCGAGCCGGAGAGTGAACAGGGACATGGACTCGGCCGCCAAACGATGCCAGAGACAGCCGTCTACTCGACCGTCTGCGCGATCCAGAATTTATGGCTTGCGGCACGAGCAGAGGGCGTTGGGGTCGGCTGGGTGAGCATCCTCTCCCCGGATGTACTGCGTTCCATCCTGAACATTCCGGGCCACATCATGCCGGTGGCCTATCTTTGCCTGGGTTACGTGGAGAGCTTCGGGAGTGAACCGGAACTTGAACGTCTTGGTTGGGAGCAACGGTCCTCGCTGCAGCGCGTGGTCTTCGAGGAAACCTACATGCCAGAGGGGAAGCGATGACAGGATCGACTCATCGTGGTTCAGGGTCGAATGGCCAGGGTCGAATTTAGGCCGGCACGGACGAATCCTCTGCCTGACTTCGAACATCAACACTGAGACGTAAGAATCGATGAGTCCCGGTGTTGCACAGGTGCGATGTCCTATTTTTTAGCGCTTTCGCGGGTCTGTTTGGCTGTGCTGTGCGTCTTACAGGCACAGGCGGGCTCGTCTGCTTCCACACTTAGCAACGTGTCGGATCCGGTGAACACTGATCTGACACTAGGCAGGGCGGACGACGCGATTTCGCTGCTGGGCTCATCGCTGGCCGCAAAACCTGAGGACGCGGAAGCGCACCATCTACTTTGCCGGGTGTATTACCAGGAAGAGCGATGGGAGGATGCAATCCACGAGTGCGAAATTGCGGTTCAGCTGAGGCCAATGGACGGTAGCTATCATCTCTGGCTGGGCCGGGCCTATGGCGAAAAGGCCGACAGCATTCATTCCATCAAGGCGTACGGGCTGGCAAAAAAGGTGCGCGACGAGTTCGAGCGAGCGGTCCAACTGGACAGCGAAAACGTGGATGCGCTCTCTGACCTGGGCGAATTTTATACCGCTGCCCCGGGGATTGTTGGCGGAGGCAAAAAAAAGGCTCAGAATGTGGCCCAGACGCTGGAACGTTACTCACCGGCACAAGCCCATCAGCTGAAAGGCCGCCTGGCGGAAAAGGACAAGAATTACACGCTGGCGGAAAACGAGTTCAAACAAGCCGTGGAAGCCTCAAATCAGTCGGCCGACGCGTGGATGGCGCTGGCTTCTTTCTACTCGCGACGCCGCCAGACAGAACCGATGTTGGCCGCGTTGCATGCGGGAATGGATGCGGATGCAAAAGCTGCCAGGCCCGACGGACCGGCGCTGGTGGAGGGAGCTAGGCTGCTTACCCGCAACCACCTGGAGCTGCCACTCGCCATCCAGCTGTTGCGGCAATATCTGGCCTCGCCGAACAAATCAGCCGATTCTCCCGCCTTCGAGGTGTCTGCGAACCTGGGCCGTTTGCTAGAGCAGCAGGGCGACCAGGAGGGTGCCCGGCAACAGCGGGAAGCCGCCGCAGCGCTGGCGCATGCATATCCCCCTGCGGCGGTCGGGGCTTCCCATTAGGAGTTGAAAGTCAGCTGTAACTGTTTCGGTCCGTCTGAGCGGATCTTAACCTTAAGACAACAAGTGGTACGCTGTGCATGCCGAGCCGTGGAAAAGTAAGGGTTGGGCCTTGATGGTCCACAGGAGAAAGCCCAGTGAGATGGAAAGCGGCGACGATCAACGTTCTCGCCATCGCGTCCGTTTTGGCATCTGCCGCAGTTCTGCGAGCACAGGCCGGCACGCCGCAGGAGATCAATGGCCGGCTGGATGTCACGGCGGAGCTCAACCTCGATAACGATTCCCTGCCCGACGCTCCCGGTTTCCCAATCCAGCAGGATCCCCAGGCTAACCCGGGGTCAGCGCCTGCTCAGAGTGCTGCGCCGCCAGCCACAACGGCGGACGGGAATCAGCAGACCAAGCGAATCCTCTACATCTTTCCAAACTTCCGGGCAGTGAGTTCGGATCAGAGGCTGCCGCCGCAGACGGTGAAAGAAAAATTTAAAACGGCGACGCTCGACAGCGTCGATTATTCTTCGTTTATTTTCGTGGGCATTCAGGCCGGCCTTGCGCAGGCGAGAAAGTCCTACCCGGAATTTCGCCAGGGTGCAGCCGGTTTTGGCCGCTATTACTGGCATACTTTTGCCGACACAGCGGACGAAAACCTGTGGGTTGAATTTCTTCTTCCGGCAACCCTGCATCAGGATTCCCGTTATTACACCAAGGGCCATGGCGGTTTTCCCAAGCGGCTTGCCTATTCTTTCTCCCGTATAGCGATTACCCGAGCCGATAGCGGTGGTGAAACATTTAACGCCTCTGAGGTATTCGGAGCAGGCGCTGCGGCCGGGATTTCCAATCTCTACTATCCCAGCCAGGAGCGCACCTTCACCAAGACTTATCAACGCTGGATCACCAACCTGTCCATCGACGGCGGCACGTTTCTCTTCAGGGAGTTTTGGCCTGACATCAATGGCAAAATCTTTCATCAGAAAGACTGAGTTTGTGTTCCAGGACGTGGGCCTTGTATCAGCGCGCTTGGGGCAAATAATCTGAGAAGCAATTGAATTGTGCCCAGCCATGGTCACTGTTTTACGATTGTCATCGCAGGGTGCTATGCACCTCAAGCGAGTCCGGCTGACTGCGCTCAAAGATACGCCGAGTGCCTTCGGCAGCACCTACGCCAGGGAATCTCAGCGATCCAATGAAGATTGGCTCAAACTGGCTTCGGTTTGGAGTCGCGGCCAGTCGGTGTTTTATATCGCCATGGATGAGGGCGCCCCCTGCGGCATGATCGCCGGCAAATTCGATGAGATCGTGCCGCGACGAGCCTGGGTGTTATCGATGTGGGTCGCGCCGACACACCGGAGAGCGGGTCTCGGCGCCAGGCTGATGGATGAAGTCGAGAGCTGGGCGCAAAGTCTGGCAATCTGCGAACTATATTTGCACGTCACCAGCAACAATTCCAACGCTCAGGCTTTTTACGAGCGATGCGGTTTCGTTCGGACTGGGTTGACTCAACCGTATGAGAACGATCCTGCCCTGTTCGAATACGAAATGATCAAAGCCATCTAATCTGGTTGACAATCCTTCTTCTTCGGGTTACTTTGCAGTGTAAAGTGAGGTCTGGGGATGAATGATCTGAACCGAGCGCTGGGCGACATCAGCAGCATACGCCGGCAGATGGCGCGCAGCACGGAGTTTCGTGGCTATGGCCCTGCGACCCTCGCCGGTACCGGGCTGATCGCACTCATAGCGGCAACGGTCCAGTCAGTCTGGTTGACGGACACTGGGAATCATATAGCCGTTTATCTGACCATCTGGATCTCGACCGCCTGCCTTTCGGCTGCTTTGACTGGGGTACAGATGTACACCCGCACCCGCCGCATGCACTCGGGCATGTCCCAGGAGATGATGCACATAGCCGTGGAGCAGTTCCTGCCCTCGGTCGGAGCAGGACTGCTGATGACTATCGTGCTGGTGGGCTATGTTCCTGCGGCCTTGTGGATGATCCCTGGAGTCTGGCAAGTCATTTTCAGCCTGGGCATTTTTTCTTCCTGTCGTTTTCTGCCCCGGCCATTGCTGGTCGCAGGCGCCTGGTACCTCATGACGGGGCTGTTCTGTATCGCGCTGGGCGGGACCCGCGCACTTTCCCCATGGGCTATGGGCATTCCCTACGGAGCCGGACAACTGCTGGTGGCCGCTCTTCTACTCTTCAGTACGCATGAGGGCGCAGATGAAAGCTAAAGTGGGGTCCAGCGAAGCACGATTTGCCTATGAAGGATTGGACCGCGTGATTCACGAACGCGCTCGCCTGAGTGTGCTTACGTCGCTGATCACAAATCCCAAAGGACTGACCTTCGGCGATCTTAAACAACTGTGCGGGCTTACCGACGGCAACTTGAGCCGGCACCTGCAGGTGCTGGAAAAGGAAAGCATGGTCGCGATGGTCAAGGATCACGATCGTAATCGTCCGCAGACCACCTGCCGCATGACAGCATCCGGACGTAAGCGCTATCTCGAATACCTTTCCACGCTCGAGCAGGTGGTTCGAGACGCGGCCAAGGTAACCAAAGATGAGCCCGCACCTACCCTGCTGCGCGGTCTTGCGCCCACACGAGCCTAACCCTTTTTTTGCGAGGTAACTTTACAGTGCAAAGTGAAACGATCACATGCCAAAGCTTTACAGTGCAAAGTGAACAGCCCGGGGGGCTGCACGTAGCCATCATCATGGACGGCAACGGGCGCTGGGCCGCACGGCGCAATCTGCCCCGGGTCGCGGGCCATCGTGCCGGGGTCGCGGCGGTGCGACGCATCGTTGAGCACGCTCCCAAGGTTGGCATTGGGCGGCTGACCGTGTACGCGTTTTCGTCCGACAACTGGCGCCGCCCAGCGGCCGAGGTACAGAGTATTTTCTGGCTGCTGCGCGCTTTCCTGCGCTTGGAGCGGGAGAGACTTCGCCGGGCCGGTGCGCGACTGGAAGTCATCGGCCGGCGCGACCGCATACCGAAACTATTGCTGCGCGAGATTGACCAGGCGGTATCTGTGACCGCGGAGGGACGGCGGCTTAGGTTGCGGGTGGCCATCGATTACTCTTCGCGCGATGCCATCATGCGCGCTGCCTTGGGCCTGTCGGCCAGTTTTCCCCAGGAGCGAACACCCTCGCCTTCCCTGCTCCGGGACAGGCTCGCCCAGGAGCTGATCGCAGAGGGCGGCGAGGTGGACCTGCTCATTCGCACTGGCGGCGAGAAACGCCTTTCCGACTTCTTATTGTGGGAGTGTGCCTATGCCGAACTTTGGTTTACCGATCGTATGTGGCCGGATTTTGAGGCCAGCGACCTGGACGCGGCACTGGAGGAATTCCGTGGGAGGCAGCGCCGTTTTGGCGGTATTCCAGAGACGACGCCGGCCCTGGCGATCGGGGCTGGACGATGATCGCTCCGGGTTGCCGCCCGCTGCAGGTTAAATTCATTCTGCCCGCCTTGAAAGAGGCGAGCGATCCATATTGGCGTCCCATCAAGTATTCGTTGTTTCCTCCGCTGGGTCTCGCCACACTCGCCGCCTATCTATCCACCGCTGACCACGCAGTCATCGTGGACGAGCATGTGCAGCCACTCACCATTGACGACTCGCCGGAGTTGGTTGTGATCCAGGTCTACATCACCAATGCATACCGAGCGTACCGGATCGCGGACCAATATCGTAGCCAGGGAGCATTTGTCTGTCTCGGCGGGCTGCATGTCACGTCCCTCCCTGGGGAAGCAGCCAAGCACGCGGACGCCATTTTTCTTGGCCCCGGAGAACAGACTTTTCCAAGCTTTCTCCACGACTTTCGCGCGGGCAAACCGGAACGGGTCTACACCTCAGCGGCAGGCCGCAGCTTGGAGCGGGTTCCGCCGATCCGCCGCGATCTTATTCGGCGTGCGTCTTACCTCGTCCCTAACTCCATCGTGGTGACGCGCGGCTGCCCCCAGCATTGCGACTTCTGCTATAAGGACGCGTTCTTTCAGGGAGGGCGCGGGTTCTATACGCAGAGGGTTGAGGATGCGCTCGCCGAGATTGAGCGGCTGCCGGGCCGCCATCTCTATTTTCTAGACGATCATCTGCTGGGCGACCGCCGTTTTGCAGAAGAGCTTTTCACCGGCATGATGGGGATGAAGCGGTTATTCCAGGGCGCTGCAACCGTGGATTCCATTTTGCGAGGCGACCTGATCGAGCGTGCGGCCGAGGCCGGCCTGCGCAGCCTGTTCGTCGGGTTTGAGACCCTGACACCGGAAAACCTGAAGCGGAGCAATAAACGGCAAAACCTCGGCCGGGACTATAAGGCGGTCGCCGACCGCCTGCACTCGCTAGGCATTATGATCAATGGCAGTTTCGTTTTCGGCATGGATGATGATGGCGAAGACGTGTTTAAGCGAACGGTTGACTGGGCAATGGTACACGGCATTACCACGGCAACGTTTCATATCCAAACGCCTTACCCGGGGACGAAACTGCACGCTCACATGGTTCGCCAGGGACGCATGCTCACCCGGGATTGGAGTCTCTATGACACCAGACATGTTGTTTACCGGCCGGCGCAACTCAGCCCTGAAGTGCTGAAGGCGGGATATGACTGGGCCTACCGTGAGTTTTATCGCTGGGCTTCGATTGCGCGCGCCTCGCTGCATCACGGCACGTTGAAGCATCAGGCTAAACACTTCTTCTACGCCTCCGGCTGGAAGAAATTCGAGCCTGCCTGGGATCTGCTGATTCGGACACGGCAGTTGGCCCGGGTAACTCCCCTTCTGGAAGGAGTGCTTTCGCGAATAACCAGGGGCGGGGCAGAACAACGGATAGAAGTCCATGGCGAAGGCTTAACAACGATCTCGCCCGGAACGACAGTATGACGACCCGCACACGAATGGGTGAAGAGACCCTTCCAGAAAAGGAACATAAGGCATTGGGAAAGCCTGACCATTTACGTGCTATCCGCCTTTGGTTAAATGGGGTGCGGGGTGCGAGACGGTCGAATCCTCCTGCGCGCGCCGTCCATCTAAGCTAACGGGAGGTTCCGATGGCAAAGATTGTGCGTTTCTATGAGTATGGTGGACCCGAGGTTCTGAAGATAGAAGAAGCTCCATTGCAGCAGCCGGACAAAGGAGAGGTACGACTGCGGGTTCAAGCGATTGGTTTGAACCGGGCAGAATCGATGTTCTTCCACAACCGATATGTGGAGCAGCCAGAACTTCCATCGCGCCTCGGCTACGAAGCTGCGGGAGTCGTCGACGCTGTAGGCCCGGATGTAGACCAGAGCTGGCTTGGTAAACAGGTGTCAACCATACCCGCGTTTTCCATGACCCACTATGGCGCGACAGGCGAACAGGCGGTTGTTCCTGTCTCGGCGCTGGGAGAATATCCACCCAACCTGTCACCTGCCGAAGGCGCAGCGATATGGATGCAATATTTGACTGCCTACGGCGCGCTTATCCACTTCGGGCACTTGACCAAAGGGGACTTCGTCATCATCACGGCGGCATCCAGCAGCGTTGGCCTGGCCGCGCTTGAAATTGCCAGAACCGAAGGCGCGATCTCGATCGCGACCACGCGAACCAGCAGCAAGAGGCAGGAACTGCTCGATCAAGGTGCAAGCCACGTCATTGCCAGCGATGAGGAAGATTTAGTCAACCGGGTGAAAGAAATCACCGCAGGAAAGGGGGCAAGGATTATCTTCGATCCTGTCGCGGGACCGTTCCTGGAGACCCTGGTGAAGGCAGCGGCACGCAGTGGAATTATTTTCGAGTATGGCCTTCTTTCCGGGAAGCAAACGCCGTTTCCGGTAGGGCCCGCGATACTTAATTGGCTGACCGTTCGGGGATATTCGCTGATGGAAATTACGACTTCTCCGGACAAGCTCGCGGCAGCGAAAAAGTATGTCTATGATCGCCTGCAGGATGGACGGTTTCGACCGAAGATCGCGAAGACCTTTCCCTTTGACCAAATTGTCGAAGCTTATCGATACCTCGAATCCAACGCACAAGTGGGCAAGATCGTCGTTATCGTGCCATGAGAAACAGCTTGTTATCCCGAGCAAACAACCTTCGTGGAAGGGGCTGAGTAGTGGGCGAAAAGAAACCGCAGATCTTTGGGTGGGTGGTATCAACCGCAAGCGATTCAACCGTTTAAGCGGGAATCGACAACACCGGCGCGGGTAACGACCGTGTGATGCTGTGGTTAAGCATACGCTCCCGTGCGGTATCGTGCGGATGATTTGGGGCACAGAATAGTAACGGAAAGTAACAGAATCATTCAGGGTCCGGGGCGAACATCCGGCGAATACCGTGCTACACTCCAGCCCATGGCCACCCGACCAAAACTCACCCCACTGCAGGTCCTACAGCGCCTTCAGACCCGCCTCGAAAAGCGGATGGAAGCCCTGCAGCGGGTCAAGCTGGCCGGGTATGAGTTTGTCATTTCGGAGCTGGAGGTGGAGCTGGATTATTTGAGGAGGGCGGGGCGCTATTTGGAGGAGTGATCAAGTTCAGGCGTTCCGATAAAGATTACCGTCTCGGGCGGCAGTTTTTGCGGCGGCGCTGCGGGCGTCGGGAGTGCCTGATGCGGCCGATAAGTCGGTTGAGGATGCGTCCATCTTTGATTCAGTTCGCCCGGAGTGAACTTAATTCCCGCCACTACTAAGGACAATCGCAACGCATCCGAGCAGGGGTTCGGGGTCCAAGCAATACCTCCAGGTCCACCTTCAATCGTTCTGGACAACACAATGCCGATTGGCTGTTTTTGGTCCAGAGTCCATTCCGAACGCCTGCGTACCAACCCGCCCAATGCGTCAACAAATTCCATGCCGTAATTTGTAGCCTCCGGGGTCGGTGCCCACCAAACTTCGATACCGGTAGAGCAAGCATCTGAAAGACCCTTATCGTGGAGAGCGTTTGTTTGCTCTTCAGTAAGGTGTCGCTCAGGGGGCGCGTTTATAGAGCAGTTGTTCGTATTACCCGATCCAATATTGTTTTGACTGCATGGAGCGTTCGCATTTTGCTGAATCGAAACTCCGGGCTGAATGACAGTTTGGTTGTTACCCGTGCCACTCTGCGAAACGCTTGGCGGAATTTGCTGCGGCGCAGCTTGGTGAGAGGCCCGCGTTTTTGGTTTGGGTGGAGTGGCGCGTTCTTGCGCTGGAGTCGGAGCGGTTTGAAAGGGCAGGTGGCGGCTTTATCGGTTGAGGGGCCGGTTCTGCCACTTGATTGGCAGGGGAAGACGTGGGTAACGAAATTGAACGTCGCGCAAACCAAGTACCGAGTCCGAGACCAGCCGCAAGAACGAATAGGAGAATGGCGGCAAAGGCGGATTTCGGGTAGTCCTTCCGAAATTTTGTGACACGATCCCAAAGCAAGCAAGTGTTATTGATAGCCGCAGGAATTCCTAGCAAATTCCACAATGTCGCAATTTCTCTAAGTGGCATTCAACTCAAGTATGCACCGGTTTGCCACCGACGCAAGCGGTGAAAACTGGCTTAAGGTTTGGCGACTATACTTTCCACCATGCCGCCGCAGCCCAAGCTCTATCCGTTCAGCGTCACCATTGGGGAGGCATGCGCCCGGAAATGGTCTCCTTCCATGACCTGGCTGCGGCGTTGAAAATGGACGTGACCGAGTTGATGCGGCAGGCGAACGCGAAGACCCCGCCGAGCAAGACAGGTCAAGGGTTTGGCGCGGGAGTTGAAAATCGATGAGGCGTTTTTGGAGAGATTGGCGGACGAGGTGCGGAAGGATCTGGGTGCGAAGTGAACTGGACTACCTGCGCCGGGGCGGCGCGTTACCTGGAGGATTGATCTTCGGGCAGGTACGGCGGTTTTGCCCGGATGCGATACCATTTAACTATAGCGCGCCGTTTTTGAAGAGCCCGCATCGGATAGCGAATGGCACCGTATGGAGGTGATATTTACGGACCTCGCACACTTTTCCCAGATCGCGCCATATCTGGCTAACCCGCTTGTACTGATTGGTTTCTGCCTCCTTGTCTTATCTTGGCTGCATCGGACCCTACTGAAAGCCGGGATTCTGACTCCGCTTTCGCAAGACCAATCCTTCTCAATCGTGCGCCAGATGCTCAAGCACAGTTTTGCAGTTGGAATTCTGGTACTTCTGCTCGGCTTTGCCCTGGCGGGCTATCAGGCATATCGCCACTCCGGGCAACCAGGTCAGGTCACACAGCGGAGTGGTGACAATTCATCGAACATCAATGGCAACAACAATAAAACCGATATCAATCCTGCAGACCCGAAATGAAGTTCTACAGAACACTCAGCATCCTGGTTGCCCTCAGTACGTGCCTAGTTCTAAAACAGGCCGATGCACAAGTAGCTCAACATGCAGGCAACTGCTCAGTAAATATCAACGGCAATAACAACAAACTGGCGTCATTAGTCTGCCACGAGATTGACCCCAAGCTGGCGGAGCAAATACGCGCCATCGTAAATCAAATTCTGGCCAAACAGCTCACAGCTACGGAAGCCAAAAAGCTTTTCGATGGAATGAACGCTCAGCTTGCTGACATCAAGAACGGGGTGCAGCAACTACAGGACCGCCCGGAGGATCCCAACAGGGGAATATTGGTCCCTGCAAATGACCCAAACCCGGTAAGCAGCACTCCCGGATGCGACGCAAGAGCCGCTGGCTCCTTTCGACTCTATCTGGGTAGCTTTATGATAATATCTCCCGGCTTTAGAGAGACCGCTATCAACCTAAGAGGGAAGTCCGTTCTTGGCTTTACCAGGCACAACGGAAGTCTCGGGATAAGTGCCACCGTAAATGATACCAATGGCAAACAAGTCGCATTTCTCAAAGATGGGTACTTTAGCCTTGGTGAATACTTCAGGAAGGATCTTCCTGATCGTTCAACTCTTGATGTCTATAACCAGACAGATGATGACCCTGTGCTCCACCTCAGATATTTGAACGAAAACGCTGTCCAAGTGACCGGGAAATTTTTTAACGACGGTGCGAGCCTTAACATCAGCAAAGACGAATTCCAGATACTACACAATGGCGTACCGAGTCAGACATTTCACGGTGGCTGTGCAGGATCCCCGGCCGCCCAGATGCCCGGTTTTGATTCTCTTTTTTACGTCTACTAGGCCACCGCAGCACCCGCCATAAAAACCGCTTCAGCGGCTATCCTTCCCCCATGGCCGATGATCGAAACAGAAGGTCAGAAACGGCTGGAGCAGATCACGGCCGCGCCCGACTGCCCCGCCGACGACCGCCGCCCTGATGCATGGCCGGGATTTAATGGTGGCGGCAGCATCGCCGCTGGGACCCGGAAGCAGGTACGTGTATGCCTATTAAAGATCTGCCAAAAATGAAACGCATGACCAAACACCCTCGCCACAGCCGGGCGAAGCCAGCAAGCGAGCAGAAGCTCTGGGCGACCGCCTATCACGAGGCGGGTCATGTGGTCGCGGCGCTGGCATACGGCAAGGGAATCCGACGCCAGGGAGCGACCATAATCCCTGACGCGGAGGCACTCGGAACCGTACACACACTGAAGCACATCCCTGGAGACCCCTCAGTGGATCTGCTCACTGGAAGAATGCGCCTCCGCATCGAGGAGGACGTAATAGTCAGTTTGGCCGGGGGAGCAGCCCAGCGGAAGTTCCGTCCGTCGAGCGTCCGCAGCCACCACGTGCGGCGCGATCAAGTGGCCGCTGATCGCCTGCTCGATTACATCACCGTCAGCGAGCGCGAGCGCCACGCCTACTGGCGTTGGCTCATGGTGCGGGCTGAGGATTTTGTAGATGATTCTTTCCGCTGGATGCAGATTGAGGCCGTCGCAAAAGCCTTGATGGAAAAGAAGACCCTTGGCCCAAAAGAACTCAAGAAGGTATACGTCGACGCGCTGGGCGGGCCAATCGGCGTGAAGGGGTCCTGAGCCTTATACTTCAATCTGGTGAGACACCTTGAAACCGGCTAGAAAGCACAAGCGAAGGGCCGCGATGAATTCCTATGTATCGAGCGTAGGGAGGGTGTGTTACTCATGGAATCGCCTTGTTGAAGTGTTAGGTCATATTTTTGTGGAAATCACAGAGATGGATCTTCAGGTCGCCCAGGCAATATGGCATTCGTGGAAGAGTGACGGACCTCAAATGGAAATGCTGAAGGCGGCCATTGATGCGGTTCCCGAAGAACGTTGGTTGACGCGACTTCCTCGGGCTCGTAAGGATTTGGAATGGCTTATGA